>Ga0306920_100005935_pt1 | contig 15843 bp, 30 predicted proteins | sample flu12Cox44000170_FD_204666 | JGI IMG/M metagenome (GOLD analysis project Ga0306920, IMG submission 204666) | Lab enrichment of tropical soil microbial communities from Luquillo Experimental Forest, Puerto Rico - flux4day.12C.oxic.44.000.170 (v2)... | ecosystem: Environmental > Terrestrial >... | reverse complement strand
GCTTTGCCATCGAACTTTTGCAACCGACCTACACCCCCGCCGGAGGATACCTTGCGTTTCTCGGTCCGAATATCCCCTGAGAAGCGTGTCGATCGCGCCATCGCCGTGGCCCGTGCCGCCGGCCTGCCGCTGAAGATCGCTGCCAAGGTCGATCGCGTAGATCGGGATTACTACTCCGCGAAGATCGAACCGCTATTGCACGAGCCCGGCATCGAGTACATCGGCGACATCTACGAGCGCGCCAAGGAGAGGTTTCTCGGCGATGCTTTGGCCCTGATTTTTCCAATCGATGGGCCAGAGCCGTTCGGGCTTGTCACGATCGAGGCCATGGCTTGCGGAACGCCGGTGCTCGCCTTCGACAAAGGTGCTATGCGCGAGATCATCGATGAGGGTGTGACTGGGGTCGTCCAGAGCGTCGTGGAGGCGACCACCATGCTGACCAGAGTTATTGCGCTCGACCGTGCTCGGGTGCGGCACCAGTTCCAAGAGCGCTTCACCGCTCGCCGCATGGCGATTGACTACGTCCAGATCTACCAACAATTGCTAGACTGCACTGGTGTCCAAACAGCGGCTTGATGGTCAACTTGGTTCACGGCAGTCTCAACATCGACCTTCGCGTTAATCGAGCACTTCGGGTCTTGCTCTCCGCTCGCTCCAAATGAAGCGCGGGTCGTCGGGAAGCGATTTCGGAATGCATTTCTCACCCTTTGCCTTCGCATCCGCATTCTGCTTCCACTCCCCCGGCACGTGATGGACGTTATGGCACCCCAGCTAGACATCCGCATTCTGGATATTGGGTGCGGCTCACGTGCGGGCGGCCGGATATTGCCGCCTACGCGGCGCAGCTATTGGCCGATATGCGCGCCGAGGCGACCGCTCGTCGGCACACCCGAGAAGAAGGATCACATTGGCTGCCTGGCAGAATTCGAGGCGACGTGGCGATCCTATTGCTGGCCAGACAATAATGCCTTTAAACGCTGATCGCACACGCGTAGACATGGTCACCTCCTCCTTGGCGACCGAACAAACGCCCGAAGAGGGGCAAGGTTGCAGGACGCTACAGCTACGAGCTCATCACTCGCCCGGCGCGTGAGGACTTCACCCGCCATGCTGGCTCGTACTAGGACGGCCTACTTTTTCCAACACTTTGCGGCGGCTTTTTGGACAATTTCCTTCCGGCGCCTTGCGCTGAGCGCCTTTGCGCGTGCCCGACCGCCATGCTGTCCCAGGATCTGTGCGGCCTTGCTTTTCCCGTCATCCGTCCCGGCCTTCGAATAGATACCCTCGATCACCTCACTTGGCGAGGCTCGATCACCTCACGCGTGAGGCCTGCTCCAATTACGGCGAAGCCGTTCAGTCCAACGGCTGTTGTGCGATGCGCCGCATAACAGCCGCAACGGTCATGACTTCACAGAGCACTTCGCGCCTATCGCGCGGCTGCTGCGCGAGTTCCGGCTAGGGCGGCAGTGCTCGACGGCGAGATCGTGGCCAACGATACGGGGGTTGCAATTCGCAGGACTAAAGCTGCGGCACGCCGCGCGCGCTTTCCGTGTGTCACGCGCTTTCGGTCACACCGCTGACCATCGACATATACCTCGAGCACTTCACGGTTGGTGAATTTCGTCGTCTTTGACAGGCGACTGTTGATAACGGAAGCCACACAGCAAAATAACGCGTAGTGCAATCGTACCAGCGCCCGATGCCGATATTGCCGCGATCCGATTTGCGGAACCGACGGGCTTTCCGTCCGCTTCGAGAATGACATCACCAGCGACAATTCCCTTCTCCTTGGCAGGACTGGAGTTTACGACGGTTACGAGCGCACCCCTCGCATCATCTGGGAGCTTGTGTTGCTTCCGGAGGTCGGCTGTCAGCGTGCGCACTTTGATGCCTATGTGGGGGGGCCTCTTGGGCACACACCGGAACAGAAGCAAGCAGCATCAACAGAATGACAAAGCCAACCGTTGCTCGGATGCCAAACATTCATTACCTCCTTCACAATCGTCCCTGATCGTGCTAGCGCCTGCCACAATATCCCTAACTCGACGCTCTCCGTCGGCTCCGGTGGCACTTCAAAGAGGAGAGCCACGAGAATCATCAGGACGGCGATCAGGAGGGGTATCAGAAGCAGCCCCATGGTACATGGATCCGATCACAGCACGTACGCGGTCGCGAGACTTCCCCGCTACTGCGGCAAACAGCAGGACAATCACCACGGTCCGTCCCCCGACATCGTCTGCGTTGTTTAGGAGCGATGCCCCAGCAGTGGGTCGAACTCATCAGCACTTTGAGTGAGCGTGTTCGCCTTGATAACCAGCCACACGCGACAGATGAACATTTGTACCTGCGGAAGCTCTTGATCGCGGGCCGTCACATTGAGGACGGGGCGCGCCGCGTGGCTGAAACAGCGTATTTGAATGTTGCGCTTGCATCGCCATGGCTTGGATACAAGGGAGGCCGAGCGTCTCCTCGGCGATTTTGAGGGAATTCTGCGCGAGATGTTTCGCCACAGGGCATTGATCATCGAGCTACTCCGCAATGGGCGGGCCGCGCGAGGGTAATCCGTGGCTACTCTTTCGATACCCGTTCCATTGGCTGGACAGGGAGCTCAATGGTGCACACGAGCCCTTCTGAGCGGAAGTCGCGGTCAACCTTGGCTTCGGGCAAACCATCGTTGATCAAGTAGCTCCCGAACCCCTTGGTTTTTGGTGGATTGACGGGCGGTCCTCCTGTCTCCGTCCATACCAACCGAACGCGATGGCCGCGATCAGCTTGGATTACTTCCCAGGTCAAGGTCACCCGCCCAGCCGGTCTGCTGAGTGCTCCGTATTTGGTGGCGTTGGTCGCGAGTTCATTCAGAAGCAAACCAAACGGTGTAACCTGGTCGCTGGACAGATGAACCGAAGGGCCTTCGAGCCGAATTCGGGAAGGTTCTTGTCCCAAGTACCCTGCAAGCTGTTCACGTGCCATGGCCATCAAGTCGGCGCAGTTCCATTCGTTGTTGACGAGAAGATCGTGCGATTTGCCTACGGCAAGAAGGCGTGAGGAGAGGGACTCTTGCGCCCCTTGGCTGGCACCACTACCGCGCAAATATTGTGCAACGATGGACTGCACGACGGCGAGTGAGTTTTTCACGCGATGCGATAATTCGCCGAGCAGGAGTTTTTGACGTTGCTCCCATTTTGCTTCCGCCTCTTGCCGATCGGTCACGTCGACGAATGTCACGACCACACCTTCGATCTTGTCGTCGAGCGTGCGGTAGGGGCGCATGCGCATCAAGAACCAGCGGCCCTCCTGGGTACGGATTGTGCGTTCCACAGGTGCAAGGTCGGCAAGGACTCGTTTGGCATCCGCGGCCAATTCTCCATACTCAAGTCGGTGCGTGAAGTCGGCTATCGGCCGCCCCTCGTCGCCGGCGATAACGCTGAATAGATCGGCCAAGCGGGGCGTGAACCGGTTTATGCGCAGATTGGTGCCCAGGAACAGGGTCGCCGCATCTGTCGAACTCATTAAGTTTTGCAGGTCATTGTGTGCCCGCGACACTGCGACGAGCTTGAGCTTCAGTTCATTGTTCAACGTTTGCAATTCTTCATTGATCGATTGCAGCTCCTCCTTGCTGGTCTCCAACTCCTCGGCAGTCGAGCGGCATTCCTCGTTGATCGACTGCAACTCCTCGTTTGAAGCCCGCAACTCTTCGGTGATTCTTTCATATTGCTCGCGGCTGGAGCGTAGATGCGCCTGCGTGGCGGAGAGTTCGTGACGAAGTTGCGCAACGAGTTGGGAGTCGTTTCCCTCTTGTGAAGGTGTTCTGGCCGACCCGCTTCAAGGAAGAGGCCAAGCGCCGTAGGCGATGCGCCGTCTTTCTTGATCGGTCGGACAAGCAGGCTCACTTGGTTCACTGCCCCATTGAATTGGACCGCGAGAGGGAGGGTTAGCGTTGGTAGCTCCTGCTCGAACGCGCGGTGCAAGGCAGCCTGTAGATCGAGCTTGAGCTCTGGTCGCACGAGATCAACCGCTGCCGTTGAAAGCGGACCTCCCGGCTGGAGCAGGAACCGTCCAGCCGTGTCGGACACATGCAGATACGCTGTCCTTCGTCGACCAACATGCTGGGTGGTGCAGATACCTCAAGAGCTTGCCGGTGCTCGACACCATAGCTGGCTTTTGATTCGCGATAGCTTCCTGCAGGGCCGGGATTTGCGTAATGCGGGGACCGGTGATCACACGTGGCAGAGGTGGCAACTCCCGTGGCCGCTCCATCGCTTGGAATATGCGTGCGTCCCGGTTGATCGTCCTGAAAAGACTTTGGCGCTCAATACTTTCGGAAGAATCAACGAACAGATACCCATTCGTCCGCAGGGCGTAGTGGAAGGTTGCGCACACTTGCCTTTGGAGGTCGCGATCGAGATAGATCATAAGGTTTCGGCAGGAGACGCGATCGATGTGTGAAAACGGAGGATCTTTCAATAAGCTATGCTGAGCAAAAACCACGAGATCGCGCACGTCGCATTTGATCCGGTAGTGGTCGCCTTCGCGTGTAAAGAATCGGTGAGGCGATCCTCCGAGACATCCGCCTGAATCGCCAGAGGTTTCCCTCCCGTCCAGTCACGAGCGCGGTGGCGTCCAAGTCCGAGCCAAACAATTGAAGCTCTGGCCTCTCGTCGCGCGGCGCGCTGCTTCCTCCAGCAGAAGGATTGCTATCGAATAGACCTCCTCGCCGGTCGCGCAGCCCGGAACCCACACTCGAATGCTGTTGTCACCGCGCTGTTCGAACAACTTGGGGATGACGCGGCACGTGCGAGCACCTGAAACGCCGTGGCATCGCGAAAGAAGCTGGTCACAGAAATCAGCAGATCCCCCAGGAGTGACTGAGCCTCCTCAGCGTGGTTGCCTAGATGTTTTGGTCCGCGTCACCTGCATGCGGCGCGCAAGCCTGCGAAGCACTGTAGCGCGTTTGTAGTGGGCAAAGTCGTGGCCGGACTTGACCTTGAGATATGCGAGAACACGGGTCAAAGTTTGCTCGTCCTTCTCTGCCAAGTCCTCGGCATTGAGCTGCAGTTTTTTGTGCACCAGCTCCGGGAGGCGCGCAGCGATCTCCCGTACGGGCAGAATGAAATCCGCGACGCCGCTGGCAATAGCGCTGCGTGGCATTGAGGGAGACTCGACCTCGCTAGGATCTTGGACAAGGATCAGCCCGCCGCTTTCTTTGACCGCCTTCACTCCGACGGCGCCATCCGAGCCGGCTCCAGTCAAAATAATGGCGAAGCCGTCCCCGTGCTGCTCCGCGACCGATCGGAAAATGAGGTCAATTGGCGCCCGCTGTCCACGCGGTTCAGCGAACGGTGCCGAGGAAATGCGATCAGCCGAGACAAGCAGTCTCCTGTCGGGCGGGATCACATAGACCTTGTTGGCCTCAATCGGCTCGTCTTCGGTCACTTCAATGACGGGCACTTTGGTACGGGCCGCGATGATGCGCGACAGCTCACTGCCATGCTCCGGGTCCAGGTGCACGATCACCACGAAAGCGATCGGGCAGAGCTTCGAAGAAGGATTGCAGGGCCGTCACACCTCCAGCTGATGCACCGATACTCGCGACGGGTACACGGACTTGCTCGTTATTGGGCATCGGTGTCCTCCCCACGCCGCGGAAGCGGGCGCGAGTCTGCCCCCATCATAGGCTAAGCCAGGAGCAGCAACAGCCGGTGGCGAACGATGCTATGAGTAATTTTTGGAGCCTGGCCCGACGCCGTGCAACGCGGGTGGGGGGCCTCAGCAGCTTGGGCCCGCCGACGGGCTCAGTGGATGGAATCAGATTTGTCAGATCCAAGCTCGATGATCACATTGGTCGGCTGAGGCTCATGGGCGGAAAGGCTCGTGCGCTCTGCGTCGTTCCAGCTCGCCAGCTTCACGACATTGCCGGACCGCATTCCCAGCTCGTCGCTCGCAGCGGGCTCAACGATGTGCAACCCGTTGTTGTCGAGGAAAAACGTGTGATCTCCAAACAGCCTGTTCAGCTCTGGAATGGCCGGATGGTTCTCGGGTATGGCTTGGGCTTCGATTTGGCTCAGGGCTTTCTCGACCAGGGTTGGACTCAGTCTCATGCATGCTCCTTTCGATGATCGGGCTCACGAAACAGAATGGCCCCGTGTACGCACTTTGCCCTCCTCGGGGCCTCCCACCAGCAGGTGGTCAGTGCTTTGTTGCACGGCTGTGCCGACGTCACCGTTTTAGTCTTGTCGTTGCTGTTGCTTGGCGAGCGTCTCCTTAACTTCGGCGGCTGTCATGGAGACCTCGATTCTATCGGGCTTCTGTTCGAACATGGTGGCAGGGATGACGACCGCACTCGGAGCCACGTCGAGAAACCCGCCGAGCTCGGCCCGCACGGCGGGTTGGCCGGCGGCTGTCCCCACGTGCGTTACCTGGCCCAGCTTCTCGCCATCGGAGCTATAAACCGCCAAACCTATGACCTCAGGCTGGATCTGTGCCGGTGGCGGCTGCGCCTGCTGCGCGAGCGTCGGCGTCGCGGCAAGTCCAGCGGCAACGACTACGGCTGCCACACGTAGCTTGAGCATTAGTTCCTCCTCTTGCTGGCCGTGGCGCTGCAAGGGGCTAACGTCCTCACCGCGGGAGCGTTCCAACATAGTTATACGCGAGCTGTGCCCGCGTTCGATCAGAGCGTTGGCGCGGGTGAACCTTGAATCGAGGGGACCCTACTGCACTCGCTCAATGCAGCCTTTGTTCGAGGAACCGGAGCCGATTCGGCACAGGTGAAGAGTGACGGATTGCCAATCCTCGCTTTGCCGCCCAGCATGGCCTTCTCGCTGGCGCTCAGGCGGACCAGTAGGGGTGCCATTTTTGATAGCGGCACCTTGTGGTCGATGTCCACGTGGTTGGCCGCACTGCTTGGCATAGACGGTGCCACCGCATCAGCAGGATCCTGGATCACTGTTGCTCCACCGCTTCGCTTCACGGCCAGCAGTCCCTCGGTACCATCGTCAAGATTTCCGGTGAGGATCACACCGATCACGTCGGAGCCAAAGGCAAGAGCTGCAGAACGAAAGAGTGGATCAATCGCGGGACGTGCGCGGTTCTCCTTCGGTCCATGGCTCAAGCGGATCGTCCCTCGAGCCTCGATAAGCATGTGCCGATCCGGCGGCGCCAGATAGAACCGCCCTCGTTGCAATCTTTCGCCTTGGGATGGATGGACACAGCAAAGTCGTCCAGGCTTGCAAAAAAGGTTTGGCAAGAAGCCTGGACTTGAGGGCGCGAGATGAATGACCGCAAGCAGAACCACATCGAGATCAGCACCTAAGTCGCCGAGCAAAGTCTTCAATGCCTGAACACCGCCAGCGGACGTTCCAATCACGATTACACACACGGGGTTCTCCGTGAGGACAAGTATGCCCCGCTGTTCAAACCCCGGCGGGCCGATACACGTTCCATCGAACTGCCGCAATTTCGACGGGCATCCAGGGCCACTGTCCATTGTCCGAAGGTTCAGGCGGACTCTCCGATGCGGTAATCATCTGAAGCGAGTCCTGCCTAAGCTTGGTCGAAGGGGCCATGAGCTGCTGGCCCTGCTCGATCCCCGTCAACCACTGTTTCTGCACGAACTGGGTTTCGAGCATGTCGGTGTTCCCGCTAAGGCGCATAAACAACGAGTGAGGCACCATGCCGTTCCTTTGATGCTCCGGCTCTCGCCAACGCATTGAACAGTGATCTCGCTGTGTTCACGACCGTGGCAAGAAGATGCTTGCGAAGAAGCCGAGGCACGCGAGTGCCTCAAAGACGAACCTCGATGGCATACGGATGGGCACCCGCGTCTGCAGGTGCCCTCTGCCTTGAATGCTAGCGCCAGCGGTAGCCGCCGCATTCACGTCGATACCTGGCACAATTCCCTTCGCCCACTTCTCCGCGCTCGTGCTTAAACTCGCACGGGCGACGCAGGCGGCGGCAATAGCCATAGCCCTGCGTCTGCTCAACGAGCGTCGCCTGGGGCTGGGGTGCCGTCCCCATTGGCGCGGCCGATGTTGATGGTCCCGCAATTCCGGCGCCAGCAACAATTAGCAGTCCAGCCCAGGCGCAAAACAGGGAGCCCTCAGGAAGGCGCTCAGACGGACCCGTATGGCCCTCGAACTGAAACGCGCCGGACGTCCGATCCGCCCCTGCGTCGGCGCGCAGCAGTATACGTATCCGCACCATACGACCACGGCCCACGATCTCCGCGCAGTTCACGCCGTCGGTCACCTACAATCTCGGCCCCGGCGAGTATGGGCGTTGACACCACAGGCTGTCAGAGAGGCGCGACAAGGCCAAATGGCGACCAAGCTGGGGGCCGGCTTATCGCCGTGAAGATACGCTGCGGGCACTCATTGTGGTCAAATGGAAGCCCTTGCCCATCAGCTTTTCGAGGAGCCACTTGGTTCCCCATCCACTCAGGAAGCCAAGAAATGCGCTGCCAAACTGCACCCGCTGGATAAGCAACCCGACGGCGGACGAGGTCGTCGGATCTTCGATCTTCTGCGTGATCCATTGCTGAAATTCAGTTTGCCAAATCAACGTGTTGGAAAGAAACGTGTTGATCAGCCAATTCCCGCCGAAGGCCACAGGATGATCTGCAGCAACAGCACAACAACCGATCCGAAGGCGCCGCCCGCAATCACTGATACGCTTTCGATCACGCGAAGCGCATGCGACGGCTGAATAGCGGATTTACGCACAAGCGTTCTGAGTACGACACCCGCCAAGAAGGCACCGAGGAGAGCAACAAGGACCCACGCTGCGGTCCAGGTCTTCAACCATACCAGCGTTTGCTGCATCGCAATCACTCCCCTGCCGCACTGGCACCGCCACCGAGGAACTAAGTCGGTGTCGAAGCGGTTGCGTTGACGGTTAACAACTCTTGGAGGTCCCCAATGCGTACCGTTGCCCGAGCATTATTCTCTACCGTGATCGTGGCGGCACCTATTGCCGCAGCGGCCCAACAGGCGAGTGATCCCGATCTCGCGCGATTTAGGACCGCCTACACTTCCGGTGAGGGGCTGGCTTATGTCGTCATCAACGATGCCACGGGTGAACACATTTACCGTTATGGCGATGTGTCGCGTCTCACCGCCAAGAAGAACCCGCGCGGGTACATGCTCTTCAGTTGCGCCGCCCCGCACGTGTTCCTGCCCGAGAAGCCAGAGGACAAGGCGAAGCTGGAAACGGCCCAGATCGTAAAGCCCGGCGACCCGCGCTTTGCTGAACTCGACGGCAAATACGTCACGGACTGCCACAACCCATTCGTGAAGTCGGCACTGAAAAAGGGAACCTCGTAAGCACGCCCGAGATCACCTCGCCGCCTGGTCTGCATAAACCAGCGTCGCCGGTGGACCCGGTCGGGTTGCAGCGGTGAGCGCGCTGGCACCCCGCCCCCTGGGACGCTTTAACTGAAACTAAACTCGGCGCGGCGATTGGTAGACGTTCCCACCACCTCCCCGCTCGCGCTGGCCGCCTCCGTTGTACAGCTCCCTACTAAGACTGTTACCTACGTGGCGTATGGGTCGGCCCCACCTCTGACCGGGGACCTGGAGACAATGAACCCACGTCTCCAACCACTTCGTCAGTCTCGTTGTCACCCGGTCTTCGGGCTTTGCGTGCCATGCAGTGGCTCCTTGACCGAATGCAGAGTTTCTCTTGGGAGAACGAGCGTACAGTTGGGACGTTCCTACATCGGAACGCGCAAGCAGGTGAAATCGTTGATGAATGGTCGCCGAATGCCGACTCTATCAGACCGCTGCCGAAGCCATCGTTCCGAGGAGCATGCGGGTCTTACCTATGTCGGCGATGAGAAGCCCGGCATCCGGCGCGGGCGGTCAGGCAAGGGCTTCCGGTACGAGAGCGACACGTGGCTTCCAGCAGGTGGACCACTGTCGCCAGCACCTTCTCTCTTGGCAGCCCACGCAACGCCAGATGCTCCTGCACGCGGCGGCGAATGGCCGGTAGGCTCTCTGCAAAGGCCAGCGTGTGATGGTAATTCGTATTCTCGTGCACCTCGCGGAAGCGGGCGTGATAGCGATACTGCTTTCGGCCGCTGGCATCGCGCCCAGTCGCTTGGATATGGCCGTTGGCTTCGGCGCAGATCCAGACATCGGTTCAGGCAGGCGGCACCGCCAGAGCTTTGATCCGCTTCAGGGTGGTATCATCCTCTATGCAATCGCCGCTGGCCAGTCCCGAGTAACATCGGTGCTCTATGAGCGCGTCACGCTCAAATGGTGGAAGGCGCTTGCCGTCTTTGTTGGTCCGGCTCATTTCGGCCGTCTCAAAATCCAGTCGGCTACGTGGATGCAGTGCGGAGTTCTGCGTTGCTTGCTGACAGGCAATAATCGTAGTTTGACGGGTACTGGTGGTCCGAACGGCGCTAGGAATGAGCCGTGCTATGCGATTGAGCGCCCTGTTTCTCGCAGAGTTTGGGGAGGAGCGCTGCATTTGTCCAGTCCAGTGCATCATCATCTCATCTGTGAGTGCGCGCGATTGCACGAGAAGATCGGCAGCCTCCTGACATGCTCGCAGGTTAGGATCTGAATGAATAGCGTAAGCTGCGACTCTTGCGTCGCAGATCACGATCAAGAGCAGTCGCTGGCGGGATATCCCCGAAGGTGCGGAGTGCACTAGATGCGATCACTTCAGGCTCGCCGAGGGGCTGCGTGATGTGGCTCAACACAGCTCTCGCGTGAAGATCGCGAGCGGCGTGAGTCGCATTGGCGTGCCCCACGAACTCGCAAACGATACCGGGGAGGCCACGCACAGTGATGCGCCGCCAATTGAAGACACCTGCAACTGCGGCTACCCTGTGGGGCCCATCTGTCTCCCTATGCCCTTCGCCGTCGGCGCTAAGGCGCAGAAGCTGTCGGGCGCGCCTTCGTGCGCTGCTTCTTTGCGGGCGCAACCTCCCGTTTCAGATACGCGATATTGTTGGCTGTGATGGTCACCAGTTCCCAACCTTGCTCGCCGAGCTGATCTAGCAGGTCGACGTCGTCGTCCTTGCGAGGGATGTTGTTACGTAAGGTTGATCTTGTCGTATTGGAATTGCGGCACGTCGTTCACGCGAAGTGTGGCGAGCCCGCACCAGGGTGCGCTCGCCGGTCGTCTTCGGCTCCTTGAGATGGTTCCGCTCAGCCGGAGCGCTAAACCGCGCCCTCATTTCCTCTGGTGTAGGGTAAACATTATCTAGGCACTTGCCTTCCCGCTGGGACGGATGCCGGCCTGCGTCGGAACAGAGCTTAAGCATTGCTGGGTCGCTTTCGCGTGGGTACGTGCGCTGACAAGTTCCACTTGCGAGCCTACCTTCAGCCGTGGATTGAGTTGGGGCCGCTACCGTGGGGGATCTCAAACGCACTCTCGCTGAGGTCCCCATTGTCAAGGATGAGCCGCTGATCGCGCTTGATCTGTGTGAGGCCCTGAGTGCGGCGGCAGCGAGCATCGTCGCCGCCACCAGCGTGAGCGACGCGCTGAGGTTGACCTGGCAGGCGGACATCTCAGCTGGGGTTGTCGATGTTGAGCTCGGTACAGATGATTGCGATCGCGTGTGTCACTCGTTCTCTGAAGAGATCCCGTTCGTCTTCTATGCAGCCTACTCGGAGCCGCTCGTGCGCCCTCAACGGCCAACAGTTCCAGCGATCGCCAATGCGGGCGACATGCTTCTGATAGTTGAGGCATCGCACGGCGCGCAGCTCCCGCAGCACCTGTCGCCGACAGGACCACCTGAACCGGCGCGGGATGCAAACGGCCGTGTGCCGTTCCGCTGGAAACTAAGGAGCGCAAGCAAAGAAACCAATTCGTGCGGAGAGAGTTGTTTCCAAAAGGAAATTTCTGGGCGCATTGGCTTGCCAGTCCTGAACCGCATAGCTCAAGCACTAGCTGCCTACTGGGACGCTCTCGTGAACGCACCAGCAGAGGAGCGGTGGACGGACCTGATCAAGCGGCTCGATGAGCAGGAGCAGGCAAAGGTCATGCCTCCTGATTACGGGCAAACGTCGCTCCCAGAAGGAAAGCCGAACCCGTCGATGGAGAAAGGTTTTCGTCATGATCGACGCATCTCACATCAAAGCCCAGATGGAGGTCAAAGGCTCGGACGGCAAGCACGTTGGCACGGTCGACGCAGTGGAGGAGAAGCGCGTTAGATTGGCATCGGGCGGCATGTACCACGACCTTGACGTCGGGATGATCGATAAGGTCAAGGACGGCGTAGTGTGGCTGAGCACGACGGCCGAGCAGACGACGCGCTCGTGGCATTGATGCCGCAAACAGCGCCGTTCGGAGGTCAGCTTTTAACGCCCACGAAGTTCATTTGGCTGACCATGTGAACCTGTTCGCAAGCGCCATCGTTTGTGTGTGCCATCATAAGTTGACCTGCACCATTGCTCGCCTGAGACTTGGGCGCTTCCCGCGAGGCGCCCGCCTTTCGCTCGCAAGCCCTCGTCCATAGTCAACGCTGCCCTAGCGGGGCCGGGTCTCGCCCGCGCGAGGTTGGCACATCTCGCAGGAACAGAACTCCCGGTTCTTGCGTTCACCGCCGTCACTGCGCAACCAGAACCGCGCGGGACATCGCCTTTGAACGCGCCAGTAGCCGCCGCGACGGACAGGATATCTCGTACCTCGTCGCCTGCACTGTGGCTGATGGCGATGGTTCGGGCTGGATCATCTCCTATCAGAATTTCGGGCCAATATATTTCTACTGGAATGACCGAACACCGCACAGCTCAGGTGGACTGAATTTCCGTCGTCATGAACACGGTTTTATATTATATTAGGCGAGATAGGCTGCAATAATTCCCGAGAGCACAATGCTGTCGAAAGTGCCAGCTCCCCCGATTGATGGCCATGCCAGTTCCGATCCGCCGCACCTTAGCCAAGTACAGTAGATCGGCCCCGACCAGCGGTCCGGCGACACCCGCCACGAAGGCGACCGGCGGTGCCTCACTTGGCGCAAGTAGAAAAGCGGCTGCCGCGGACACGAGCGGCGGCACGAAACCGGGCATGGAGATGCCAACGCCAACCACCGGGCGCGCTAGAAAGTAACACACGATCGTCGTGACACCCACGGCGATACCGGTCTTCATCAACAGCTCGGGATTATGCTCGGCAATGTAGGATAGCTGATAAATCGCAATCCCGAGCGGGATGATGCAGCCCCCCATGTTCACGGCGATTATGGTCTCGCGCGGCTGTCGCCGAATGCTCGGGAAAAGGCGGTCGAGGCCATACATGACGAGTGGGTCCGCGAGCTTTTGAGGGCTGCGACAGGCGGGTGATCGGAATGTTGATGAAGCCTCCAAGGATTATGGCGAGCACCAACTGCCCGGCGGCGTGACTGATATGGAGCTTTGCCAAAGCACTCGCCATCAATCCTGTGAATAGATAGGGGAGTAGAAACAGCAGGACGAATGCCAAAAATATCGAGAGCCCAATCGACGCTCGCGTCTGCATCGCTCGCACCCTGCATTGACCGCCGCTTGCTCTGCCGCCCCTAAGCTCCTGCCGAGCGGACAGGTTCCGACCCGCGCGAGGCTGTGCGCGGGCGCCCGCCTACGCCGACAGTGGTTCGGCCCGTTCAGGCCGAGAGGGAGAGCCGGACGCCCTTGGCAACCGCTGGCCATTTCATCGATCGTCAGAATTGCGGGACTGGCAATGTAGCCGATGATCGCAACCGCCGCGCCGTAAAGCGCAAACAGGACCAGAATGGCAATCAAAGTTGCATAGTTGAGGGCGCCGGCGAGCGACTGCACGTACGACCAAAGCTCGCTCAGTCCGAATGGGATCTCGGGGTTGAAAAAGCGAAATGAGATCGCGAGCGCAAACCCGCCAATAAGTGTGGCGACCCCGCTCAAAACCCGATAGAGGATCGCCACCGGCAAACGAACAGCCCGTTGTCCCCACGATAGCTCATTCGCGTCGATGCCGGCTTGCTCCTTGAGAATGAGGAGAACCGATCAGTTTGCGTAGGCGATGCCGATGCGGATGAGCGCGGCAACACTCGTAAGGGCAAGTACCACAATGGAGGCCATTTCGCCCGCCACCTGGAGAAAGCCACTGGGTCGTTGCTGCATGCACGATCTCCCGCGCTGTTCACGGCGGCCCGGCATCTCAACCGCTTCAGGCGCGTTGGCGTCGTCTCGGCATCCCCGCGGACGTCACCCGCACGAATGAGGCACGAATAGGGCCTGCGCAGCGTTGGCTAGGCAATGTTAGCCAGCCTTTGGCATGGAACTTGACGGATGCCCAAACTGTGAGGCTTGCAACAGCCGCAGCCCCATTGTCGAGGCTTCTTGCACTCTATGCTCCGCTGTATGCCCCCTTTTCGTGATCAGGCTTGATGGAGATACAAGACGGCCGGCGAGGCCGGCCGTGGCTTTGCGAGTAATTAGCTGTGCTTCTTGGCCTTTGGCAGCTTATTGACCTCGTCCGCTGTCATGTTGATCTGAACAGTGTCACCGAGGCGGTTGAACTTCCCATCTGGGATGGCAACCGTGTGGCCGCCGAAACCGAGAAAGCCGCCCACTTTGACTCCGATCGCGCTGATTTTGCCGCTGGGCTCCATCATCACAGTTTGTACGGTGCCAAGGTTGTGCCCATCTGACGACTTGGCAGTAAGCCCTACCAATTCACCAGTTGAGGCTGGAACCGCAGCCTTCTTGTCACTCGGCGTCGTCGAGGGCATAGGCTGCGGCGCAGCCGGTGGTGCACTAGTTTCCGGATTTGTCGCTGCCGGTGGGCTTGTCGGGGAAGGTGCTGGCAGCATTTGCGTCTGACCCGTCGCCGCGAGTAGCGGGACGGCAACGACGGCACCTGCTGTCCCGATGATGCGTGCCAGTCTAATAATGGACATAGCCATCTCCTTGTGCCTGTAGCACTGGTTCCACAACACGCTGTCGCCGTCCGGGTTCCGCTCACTGAGTGCGCATGCGAAGCACCACTTCAAAGCGCCTATTAATCACCGTCTCTATGTCGCTGTGCCGCCACGATTTGCCATTTCCAGCGCCTCCGGAACGCCGCCTTTGGCGGCAACTCGGTTTCTGCAGAAGGTCCGTGAATCATCCCCCGGGAGCCGCCGTCGCTCGCACGCCGGGCGAGCGACGCGGCGGAGCGGGGGAGGCATATCCCCCCGGTGGGCCTGAGCGAGCTAGAAAGCGCGAGCGCGTGGCTGTCGCAGCGCTTCTGGCAGCGGCGAGCAAGGGTGTCCTCTATTAGGTTGATGCCGGGTCCGGCCGCTGTTCCCAGCTGCCCGCGACGGAACCGATCGGAGGGCAGCAGGCGTCTGACCGCCCATCGCGTCGCGTTCATTGACCGGCGAGGAAGGATGCTTCCAGTCGACACATGATGCCGCTTTGCAACTTGTTCTCCTTTGGGTCCAACCACGGTCGCCGCCGGCGCGTCCTAAGGACCTTCCCGGCGCGTCAGGTGACTACCAACATTCCGGACGCAGCTTGCCAACGATCGGGGCGTGCGAGTTTCTGCCGTGCGCGCCTCGTCTCGAAATTGAGTGAGCGCCATCGGCCTCGGCCGACGGAAGGTCGGCTCGATGAGCCCGAGATTACATTCATGACGTTGCGGCGGCGCTTTTGCCTGACGGCCGCGCGACGTAAGAGATCCCGCGCCATAGCGCGAAAGGAATAGTTCTCTTGACGTTCGCCATCCTGAGGCTTGCCGGAATCGCCGTAGCCGCGGAGATCGGGCATCTTCTATTCGGTGGGTCAGAGACCCGGACCATGATGCAGTGATACGCATCGCAGCGAAAGCTCCGAGGCGGCGGACCCATTCTGTGTGACGGCATCAAAACCATGCCAAGACGCGGGACACCGCCAC
>Ga0306920_100005934_pt1 | contig 15843 bp, 17 predicted proteins | sample flu12Cox44000170_FD_204666 | JGI IMG/M metagenome (GOLD analysis project Ga0306920, IMG submission 204666) | Lab enrichment of tropical soil microbial communities from Luquillo Experimental Forest, Puerto Rico - flux4day.12C.oxic.44.000.170 (v2)... | ecosystem: Environmental > Terrestrial >... | reverse complement strand
GCCAACGAACCGGCCGGGCAGGCCACCGGTCGCTGAGACCTTCGGCTAGGCCGGCTGGTCCTGCTGAGCAGGGCCGGCCAGCGCCGCATGTAGCTCGCGGCGGGAGCCGATGCCCAGCTTGGTGAATACCTTGCCCAGGTGCCATTCGACCGTGCGCGCGGACAGGAACAGCTGGGCGCCGATCTCCGGGCTGGTGCGGCCGTCGCGGGCCAGCCGGGCGATCTGCTCCTCCTGCCGTGTGAGCCTGTCGCGTGTCTCAGAGCTGCGCTTGGGCACCTTCTCTCCCGTCGCGATCAGCTCCCGGCGGGCGCGCCCGGCGAACGCCTCCATCCCGATCGCGGTGAGCATGTCGTGCGCGGTGCGCAGCTGCCCGCGCGCGTCGAGGCGCCGGCCCTGGCGGCGCAGCCACTCCCCGTACAGCAGGTGCGCGCGGGCCAGCTCGGGACGCAGCCGGGTGCGGCCCAGCCGACCGATCGCCTCGCGGTACAGCCCGTCGGCGGCCGCTCCGCCACCCAGCAGCGCCCGGCAGCGGGCCTCCAGGCCCAGCCCGAAGTCGGTCCCGCCCGCTTGGGTCGTCTCCACCAGCCGCTCCAGCGCGCCGATCGCCACCTCGGTGTTCCCGCTGCGGGCGGCCGCCTCGACCAGCTCGGGCAGCGCCCACATGGAGATATGGAGCGTGAATGTGTCCTCGCTAGCGTGCTGGGCCGCCGCCAGAGCCTGTTCGTAGCGGGCGAGGCCGTTGGCCAGGACGGCGGCCACCCACTGCGCGTAGGCCACGGCCATTCCCTGTCCCCCGGCCGCGGCCCGGGTGATGGCGGCCTCGATCAGCGGGGCGGCTTCGGCCTGGTCGCCCCGCAGGGACGCGAGCATCATCGCGGCGAACGGGGCGGCCCGGCTTCCGGTCGCCTCGCAGACCGCATCGGCCTCCGCGATCAGCGAATCGGCCGCGGCGAAGTCGCCACCCCACACCGCGGCCGTGCCCAGCGCGCCCAGCATGACCGGCAACTGGTCCAGCGCCCCGGCGTCATGAGCGAGACGGACCTGCCGCACGAGCATCGCGTGCCAGGCGTCATCGTCCCACAAGGCGCTGGCGGCTGCCTGGGCGAACCAGCCCCACCGCAGTCCTTCAGCCGCGGGGATGCCTGGGTCGGCGAAGGCGCTCACCACGTGCCGCAACGTCGGTGCCGCAGCGGCCGGCCCGTCGGTGACCAGCCGGGCCAGGCCGTCCAGGACCAAGTCAGCCGGCCGCGGAGGAAGCGCCGACGCGGGCAGCGCCCTGGCGGCGCGGGAGACCTCCAGCAGATCGCCTGCTCCGGCTAGGCGCCCGGCGAACGTCGCCGCCATCCACGCGGACAGGTAGGTTTCCCGGGCCAGTCCGAGGTCGAGCTGCTCGAGTCGCTTGGCCGCCTTGAGCAGCAGCGTGGCAGCGTCGCTGCCGAGGCCCGAGACGAATGTGGCCTGTCCTCGCAGCAGGTCCGCCCGGCCCGCCTGGAGCTCATCCAGCGGCCCGGCCTCCGCCATGACGAGCAGGTCGAGAGCCTGGCCGAACGCCCCTGCCCGCAGGCTGGCCTGCGCCGCCGCCAGCGTGCGTTCGGTGCGCCGGGCCGGATCGGCGGTCAGCACGACCGCGCGCTCCAGGAACGCCGCGGCCGCCGCCAGCCCGCCGCGGGCCTGGGCCCGGCCGGCCGAGCTTTCCAGCTCCGCCGCGACCTCTTCATCGGGAGCGGCAGCGACCCTGGCCCGGTGCCAAGCCCGGCGATCCGGATCGATCCGCGGATCGGTCACCTCCGCCAGCGCCAAGTGCACCTCCTGCCGGTCCTGAGGCGACGCCGACCGGTACGCCGCCGAGCGCACAAGAGGATGCCGGAACCACATGCGGGCGCCGAACTCCAGCAGGCCCGCGTCCACCGCCGGCCCGGCCGCCCGGGCCGGGATACCCAGCCGCCCGGCGGCCTGCCGGACCAGCACCGGATCGCCGGACAGATCGGCCGCAGCCACCAGCAAGAGCCGCTGGGTCGAGTCCGGCAGGGCGTTCAGCTGCCGCAGGAAGCGGTCCTCAATGCGGCTGGGCAGCGGCGCCGCGAAGGGCAGCCCGAATCCCCCGGCCAGCTGGAGCGGCGTCAGCCCGCTCGGCAGCTCCAGCAGCGCCAGCGGATTTCCCCCAGTCTCGGACACGATCAGGTCGCGGACCTGCGTATCCAGCGGCCCGACCAGCGCCGACTCCAGCAGCGCCCGCGCGTCGGCATCCGGCAGCCCCGAGACTGTCAGCTCCCGCAGCCCGGTCAGCTCCCCACCGGGAACCCGGGCCGCGAACACCAAGGCGACCGAATCGGCGGCCAGCCGCCGGGCCACGAACCCCAGGGCCTGCGCCGAGGCGTGGTCCAGCCACTGCTCGTTATCGATTACGCACACCAGCGGCCGCTCCGCGGCCACCTCGGACAGCAGGCTGAGCACGGCCAGCCCGACCAGGAAACGGTCCGGCGGCGGGCCCTGAGTCAGCCCAAACGCGATCCGCAGCGCCTCTCCCTGCGGCGCCGGCAGGCACTCCGCGCGGCTCAGCATCGGCGCGCACAGCTGATGCAGGCCGGCAAAGGCCAGCTCCATCTCCGACGGCACCCCGGTGACCCGCGCGAGCCGGCACTCCCGCGCCCTTCCGGCCACGTACTCCAGCAGCGCGGTCTTGCCCACCCCGGCCTCGCCGTGCATCACCAGCACTGTGCTACGCCCCCTGTGCACCTGTTCCAGCAGCTCGTCCAGCACTGCACACTCGCGGCGCCTCCCGTACAACGACGGCAGCTTCCCGGATCCGGACGAGTTCGTCGGCGCTGGCATGTCAGGTCACCCGGAGCGCCCTGCTCGGGACACCCATCGGGGAGCCGGTTCCGCACTCAGTCCAAACACGGTCGCGAGTGCACCGCGCGGGTGCCGAGGTAATGCATCGCTAGCCACACCGTGTGCCTCCTCTTCACCCGACGCGCGAAAGTGAGTTCAGTAGCGCGGATGCGCACGCCGGTAGCGCAGATATGCGCTGCAGAGAAATTCATCGTTGAGCAAACATTGCTCATGTTCGGAATCATGCCGGGAAACTGGACAGCAACAATCTCCTCGGGTTGCTCCAGTAGCTCGGAATGCTGCCCTGAGAGTGCGACAGAACGCCTGGCTGTTACTAGCTTGCCATTCATACGACGCGTACGCCTGACGCCGTCGCCGATATTTGCAGGCATCCCGGCTGCACCTCACACTTTGTCGCTCGTATACATCGAGACTAACTCGACGCTATCAAAGATACGCGGATACGTGACCGCGATCTATGACACGATGGTGTTGGTCGATACTTTGGTATCAGGGGTGCGCGACCAGCGGCACGTCGAGTGCTGCGGCGATTCTCACCAGTTCGGCGAGGGAATCGACTCGCATCTTCCGCATTACCCGGCCTCGGTGGGCCTTCACCGTGATCTCGCTGATACCGAGCTTGGCTGCGATCTGTTTGTTCAAAAGGCCGGAGACGACCAATGCCATGATCTCTCGTTCGCGCGGCGTGAGTGACGCGTGGCAATCTCGAAGGGCACGCAATTCGGCCTCGTGAGCAAGTGCCGTGCGGCTGCGCTCGATGGCTTGACTGATGGCATTCAGCAACACGTCATCGCCGAATGGCTTGGTCAGGAATTCCACTGCCCCAGCCTTCATCGCCTGCACCGTGGTCCGCACGTCGCCATAACCTGTGATGAAGATGATCGGCATGTCTGCCCGATCGATGATGCGCTCCTGGAGATCGAGACCAGTGAGGTTGGGAAGCGTCACATCGAGAACCAGACAACTCGGACCGTCGATGCGCGAACGTTCGAGAAACTCCTCCGCCGACTCGAACGTCTCGGGCCGCCAGCCGACCGAGAGAATCAGCAACTCCAGCGATTCCCGCACTGATACGTCGTCGTCGACAACGAACACAACAGGGGTATCGCGCGAGATCACTGGCGCTCTTGACTCGCCACGTGCTTCGCCCGGTGAACTCATGTCGCCGTCACCGGCCCGGAATCCGGCCGACGAAGCGCGGCCCTGACGGCATCGAGCAGGGCTGCCTCGCTGAACGGCTTGACTAGGTACTCTACTGCCCCGCGCGCGAGCAGACGCGGACGGACGGACCCGTCCCCGAGGCCGGTGATGAACACGATCGGAATCTTCTGGCGGCGCCGGGTCAGTTCCTGCTGAAGTTCGGGGCCCGACATCCCCGGCATCGCAATGTCGAGGAGGAGACAGCAGGTTTCGCTGACGACGTCGGACGCGAGGAACGCTTCGGCGGATGAAAACGCCTCGGCGGCGAAGCCGAACTGCCGAAGCAGGTCCGGCAGCGATTCGCGCACGGACTCGTCGTCATCGACGACCGACACCAGTGAACGCCTGCCCGTCATGAGTGCCTCATCGCGGTGCTGCGTCTGGAACGCTCTCTGGACCGCTGGGAACGGAAAAGGAGAAGGTGGCACCGGGACCGTCGTTCGGCTCTGCCCACAGACGTCCATGATGTCTCTCGATGATGGACCGACTGATGGAGAGCCCGATACCCATGCCGTCGGTTTTCGTTGTGTAGAAGGCGTCAAGCGGCTTGTTCATGTTCTGGGGGTCGACGCCCAGGCCAGCATCCCGCACGCTCACGCGCACACGATCGCCGTCCTCGCGTTCGGTTCTGATCAGCAATTGCCGTGGGCGATCGTGCACGTCAACCATCGCGTCGGAGGCGTTGCGGAGCAGGTTCAGGATGACCAGCTGGAGCTGAATCCGATCGCCGGTGATGGCCGGGAGATCCTGGGCGAGCTCCGACTGAAGAACGACGCGGTTTCTCTGGAGATCACTCGACGACAGTGCTATGACCTCCCGCGTGACCTCGTTCAGGTCTACCGCTTCGAGCGCCGGTTCCTTCCTGGTAAACAGGGCGCGCACCCGCGCAATCACATCAGACGCGCGGTTGCCGTCGCGGATCGTCCGCCGCGCGGTTTCGCGCGCGCCATCGACGTCCGGCGGGTCCGCGGCGAGCATCCGCAGACAGGTGCTCGCGTTGGTGATGATGCCCGAGAGCGGCTGGTTCACTTCGTGCGCGATGGACGCGGTCAAAGCACTGAGGGCGGTGGCCCTGGCCACGCGTGCGAGCTCGGATTGTGCCTTCCCGAGCGCCTGCTCCGACAAGCGCCGTGCTGTCACGTCTTGAACGGCACCGATGTACTCCAGGCGTCCGTCCTCGTCTCGGGTGCCGTGAGCAACCATGAGCAGGTACTTAATCGACTCGTCGGGCATCTGCAACCGGTACTCACATTCGAAGTCGGTGCCGGCGCCTCGTGCCCGCTCGATGACGTCATGCAGCACTGGGATGTCTTCCGGGTGGACCCGGGATCGGATCAGCTCGAGCGTCACGGGCGCACCCTGGTCAAACTCGAAAATGCAATAGAGCTGTCCTGACCAAGTCATTTCGTTTGTCGTTACCTGCCAGGAGAAGCTTCCGGTTGAGCTGAGGCGTTGGGCCTCTGCGAGGAATGCCTCGCTACGCCGCAATCCTTCTTTGCGTTCCGCGATGGCACGCAGATTGTTGGCCGTTTCCGCTGTTTTGCGCGCCGTGATGTCCTGAAAAGTCACCAGGACCCTACGCTGTGAATAGCCCGGCAAAGTCAAGGGACGGGCGTCGAGAATCAGCGTCCGTTGACCCTCTCCCGGAAAGACGTGATCTACCTCAACGGACTGGAACGCACGACTGCCGGCAAGCATCGCTTTGAGCTTCGTACGCAACGAGGCGAGTTCAAGGAACAGTGTGTAGAAGGCGCGATTGCCCGACTGGATTCGGTGATCGGTGTCGAGCACGACGAGAGGATCGGCGACAGTGTTGAGGATCGCCTTAGTGCATTCGCGTTCGTAGATGACCTGATCGATACTTGCGCGGAAAGCAGTCACGTTAGTGAACGTCAGCACGGCGCCGGTGACCTGGCGATCGCCTTTTTTAAGGGGGGATATCCCCATAACGAACCACCTGTCCCCGTCGCGAAAATCGGCCCGGGATTCCACTCCGCTTGCGATGACCTGGCTGCAGTGCTCTTCCAAACGGGGCAAGCCAGCGAGAACCGAGATCTCACGGGACGCCCGGCCGATGTCGGATAGCGAGAGGCGAAGCGCATCCGCTGCCGCCCTATTGAAGCCCGCGATCACGAGGTCGCGTCGCAAGACGACGATGGGAACTTCAAGGGTATCGAGGATATTGACCAAATCGCTCACAGCCGTGTTTGCGGCAGCGTTGTCACCGTTGACTGCCCGGAAAGCAGTCCAACCGTCATTGAGCGCGGCGGGTTGAGCGGTCATCAGGGGGCACCGGAAGCGGAGTAGAGCTCGCGGCTCCGCCGGAGGACGGGGTCGGCTACCGTCGGGAGAAACTGACGCATTGCCAGCAGCAATGCTTGGGCGGGCGGCATATTGAATGGCGGCCGATAGTGGGAGAGCAGTCGGCTTTCAAGGACACGGGCTTCGTCTGGGCCGACCGTCTCCCGGAGCGCATCGTCGACGGCGCGCTCCAGCCGAGCATAGTCCTCCACTGGAATCAGGTGTGAGTGATTCGTTCCGAGCCTAGGCAACATGTGCTCGTGAACATCGCCGTTGAAGTTGTCCATCAGGAACGAGCAGAAGATCGCGATGTCACTTTTTTTGCCAAGCTGATCGAATTGGTCCTCAAGGTTCATGCTCGCGGCGACGTCCCCCCGCTCCCACAGGACATCGACCATTTCTCCCCACACACGCACTTCTTGGTAGCTCCCTCTGGCGCGCGCCTGTCCGAGGACGTCCCCGAAGACGCGGCGGAATATAGGCGGATCCGGCATGGCATCCCGCATGAAGCTGGGCAGGAGTTCGTCGGCGTCAACCACCGTCAGCTGTCCGCGTTCCTGTGCCGCTTCGACGTCCACGCCCTCGGCCTCCAGCCGTGCGCCAAAGCCGTTCCAGTGGGGGAGTGTCGACACCAGGATGACGCCCTCTCCGTTCGCGAGACCAGCACGGGTGAACCGGCAGACCGCGCGGTTAAGAAAATCCTGGTCCTGGTAGAGCTGCACGATGTGATCGTATGGGGCGGCGTCCGCCACCACTTGATCCCAGGGCTCACGGTGCATCATCATTGCCTCCGGTCCGAGCGGAATCTCCTAGCTGATGGGCAAGATGCTGCTCGCGCGAGGGTGAGGTCGCGCGGCGATGTGGACGATCTCATCTCCGTGCGCGGTGACGAGGAGGATCGAAATCTGCGGAACGCCTGGACCGCAACGCTGAACGGCCTCATGACCATGCCCGTCGAAACCGGCGGCCGTGAGCTACATGAGGAGCATCCGCTGGACGACAGACCGAATTGGTCCAGGCCTTCACATCCAGTCCTTTCGTGACGTGACGATACGCCGCCCTAGGCCGAACATCTAGTGCACTTTGGTATTGGGTCTGGGCTCCGGCGGAACCACGGCATGTAGTCGAGGCGCTTCCGACGCCTGAGCTGATCCCCGGCTCCCCCACGCCACCGGGTCCGCGCGGTGGCCGCTTCGCACGTTCACAAGGAGTTGCCGGAGGACGGTTACACCATCGTCGCTCGAGTGCCGTCGGACTGCTGGGTCTGTCGTACACCCAGCGGGCGCACCTCCGGTACGACACCACCGTCTTCTTCATCGGACGACGTGCAAGGCAAGGCGGGGCGGGCAGCCGCGGTGCACCAGCGCGGCGACCTGATGCCAGTCGACGTCCGCGGCAACAGCTTCGTCCAGCGGCCTGGGGATTCCCAGCCGGGTGAGCTGTGCTACGCGCCAGTCATGCACGAGCGAGCTGTTGCGGATGACCTCATGCGCTGGGATCAGCTCCACCTTCTGCGCCTCCACTACGTCAAGACCGCTGCCGAGCGTGCACGTGTGCATCTTGGAGCGGCACGGCCAGGCTCAGGTCCCGTGCCACATCGGCGAGCAGATTGAAAATCTCGGCGTGCTCGGCAACCTTGCGATCCGAGCCGAACCTGGACGGCATGCGGCGAGCCTGTTCGATGCTGTCGTACAGGGCCTTCAGGTACCGCGGAGCCATCCGCATACAGGTAACGCGGGCCGCCGCCGCGCACACCCGGATCAGTTCATCGTCCATCGGGTTCTCCAGGCTTGTCTCGACCAGCGACGCGGCGAATTCCAGCGACGCGGCGAATCCGGGCTGCTTTTGCTCGAGCAGCCTGCGCACGTATTCCATGTTCTCAATTGCCTGCTTAGCGGACTTCATTGATGACTCCAGTCCAATAGTTGTTTCTTGCCGGTACATCCCAAGCCAGTAATGGCGGGGTTGGCTGGCGGGTCTGCGGCGGGCAGGCAGGTCGCGCTGTCGCCGTGTGGGCTCGCCGGCGCGGTGTCAGCCAGGCGTAATTCGTGGCCGGGTTGGTACTGCCACCAGGGTCGCGCTCCGGGCAGCCGGCCGCGCCCGTAGAAGCCCGGGCCGGTCCCCCCGGTCTGCGGGTCCGAGGCACCCTAGGGGTACCGGGGTTCCCCGGCACTGACGCCGGCCGAGCACAAGGCGAAGCCTTGCCAGGCAGGAACCGGCAGCCGATTTGATCTGGAGGTTGATGTAGCCAGGGTCGCGTTCCGGGCGGGCGCGCCCCCGTCGAATCCTGGGCACATGCCCCTGGGAAACCAGAGCATGTGCGGTGGTCCGCAGTCCAGGTGTTCGCGACGTAACTGCCGATCAGCAGCCAGACACCGATGACAGCGTGAACAGGCCATTGAATGGCCTGCGCGGGCCTCATACCGCCGCGTCGACCTCGTTGGCGCGACAGCCGGACCCGCGGGAAAATGCCAAGCGCCAACGGGGAGCGACCAGGCCGGCTGCGACGACCATGAGCAGGTTGGTGAACATGAACAGCAGGTTTCACTTGCCGGGTCTTACCTGGTTGGCGTGCGCAGCGCGCCGGCTGTTCCTGGTTTCCCGTTCGCGCTCCTCGGCGTGTAATGATCTATGCCGACGCCGCGCCGTCCACCTGCCTATCGCCCCCGCCTCGCGGAGCCGGTTGGCCAGACTGGACGGCCGAGTTCTCCCGATCGTCCTGCCGGGTCATTCGATCGGGACCCGGGGCGCTGGGTTTGCGCGATTCGCCCGTGGCTCCGCCCGCCGCGTTAGCAGACGCTGCGGGCGGAGGCCCCCGTCGTAGGCGACCCGGCCAGCGAGGTGGACTCCGCGCCGACGGCGGTATCCGTCACGCCGCCGGCGCGGGGAAGGCCGCTCTCGGCCGTCACGGGTATGGCCAAGGTCGCGCTCCGGGCGGCCGCGCCGCGCCCGTAGAATCCCGGGCATGTGTACGGGGGGATCCGGGACGGTGCCCGGGGCTGCGGCCCGGGCCGCGCCAGCACGCGCGGAACCGTCTGCCGGGACGAGCTTCCGACGGCGATCACCACGGTCCGGTTGGGCGTTAACGTCCCCGGAGCCGACGGCGGAGGCCGAGTTCGGCGCGGGTGCGGCCCCGGCATCCGCTGGTGCGCCCAGCGGTCGGCGCCCCACACACCGGCTGGCCACCCTAGCGCCGTTGGCATGAACTGACACCTCGCTCGATGCCTCACAACTTGCCCGTCCCGTGACTCCGTATCGCTTTAGCTCATCCTCGTTCCGGATCTTGATTGGCCGCTTCGTCACCCTGAAGCCATGATCGGTTCCGGCTGCACCCATGCACCATCCGATGAGCATGGTCAGGTCCGCCGCCCGCATGCCGGGGAGGCGCAGCGCCTAGTGGCTGTTGTCGCGACACTGAGCAAGGGCTACGACCTGGACTACATCTGGAAGCAGGTCGACCGCGGCCCGGCCAAGGACTCGGCCGGGTATAACCTCCGGGCCAGCGAGACCGGCGGGGAACCGCCCTGCATGGTGGCGGTAATCCAGAGCTGGCCGCCGCACACGGGCTGGTCATCTGGGACCCCCAATCTGATGGCGCCTACCTGCCCGATCACGCTGGCGACCGACAATGCCGATCGACGCGCGTACTCCGCCGTCGGCTCCGGGGACGTTAACGCCCAACCGGACCGTGGTGATCGCCGTCGGAAGCTCGTCCCGGCAGACGGTTCCGCGCGTGCTGGCGCGGCCCGGGCCGCAGCCCCGGGCACCGTCCCGGATCCCCCCGTACACATGCCCGGGATTCTACGGGCGCGGCGCGGCCGCCCGGAGCGCGACCTTGGCCATACCAGCCTGCAGATCAAACCGGCAGGCGCCTGGCCCCATGGCGCGGACGCCGGCCATGCCCGCCGACGGGAAGGACGCCCCATGCCCGCTGTTACTGTCGGACAGGAAACAACACAGACATCGAGATCTACTACCCAGATCACGGCGCCGGCCAGCCGGTGGTGCTGATCCACGGCTACCCGCTCAGCGGCCGCGCCTGGGACAAGGAGGTCCCGGCCCTGCTGGAGGCCGGCCACCGGGTGATCACCTATGACCGGCGCGGGTTCGGCGCCTCCAGCCAGCCGGCGTCCGGGTACGACTACGACACCTTCGCCGCCGACCTGAACGCGCTGCTGGAGCACCTGGACCTGCGCGACGCGGTGCTGGTCGGCCACTCGACGCGGACCAGGTCCTGCCCATCGACAAGACCGCCAGCCGGCTCCCCGGCCTCATCAACGACGTGCAGCTCACCGTCATCGAGGGCGGCCCGCGCGCCATCCCCTGGACCCACCCCGGCCAGGTCAACACCGCGCTGCTCGACTTCCTGCGCAGGGGAGATGCCATGGCTGAGAAAAGCCCTGGTCGTCTACGCCGCAGTGTACGAGACTGCCGAGGCCGCACTGGCCGACCTGGACGCCATCGAGCAGCTGCACAAGGCCGCCCCGCGGTGCACTACCCGTCGGAGTACCGCGAGCTCGACGGGATCATGGTCCCCACCCGCCGCCGGGTCTATGTCCGCAACCCGACGGCACCCCGGTCCGGACTCGGTCTCGATCGCCATCGACATCGCCAACGTCACCTTCGGCTAGGAGGGCACCATGCGTGGCCCAGGAGCGTTCGCCATGGAGTATCTCGTCACCATGACCACCCACGTCCCGGACGGAACTCCGGGACAAGCCGTCGACGACATCCGCACCCGCGAGGCCGCCCACTCGCGTGAGCTCGCGGCGCAGGGACACCTGCTGCGCCTGTGGCGTCCCCCGCTCCAGCCAGGTGAATGGCGCACGCTCGGGCTGTTCGCCGCCGACGACGATGGCCAGCTCGAGGAGGTCCTAGCCTCGATGCCGCTGCGCGTGTGGCGCACCGATGAGGTCACGCCGCTCTCGCCGCACCCGAACGACCCGGCGCTGGCCGCCACGAAAGGGGCCGACGGGTCGACGGAATTCCTGACCACCTTCACCATCAGCGTGCCCGAGGGCACACCCCGCCCGGCCGTCGAGAACACGGAGGCGCGCGAGGCGCAGCGCGTCAAGGAACTGGCCGGGCAGAGGCAAGTGCTCCGGCTCTGGGCCCTCCCAGGCGCCGGGCGCGCGCTGGGCCTGTGGCGGGCCCGGGACGCGGCCGAGATGCAGGCGATCTTGAAGTCGCTGCCCCTGGACGCCTGGATGACCGTGGAGACCACGCCACTGACCGAACACCCGAGCGACCCGGCGCTGACTGCCCCATGACAGGAAAGACGGAAAGGTTGCCATCATCATCACCGGCGGCTCCCAGCGCATCGGCGTCGGCCTGGTCGCCGGGTACCGTCGGCAGGGCTGGGCGTTGGTGGCTACCGCCCGGACGATCAAGCCGTCCGACGACCCTGACGTGCTCACCGCCGAGGGAGACATTGCCGAGCCCACTACCGAGGATCAGCCACCGCAGCCGTCACACCGGGAGGCCGTGCCGACTCGCCCGACCCCGGTTGGCGGCCCTCTCTGCCGGTAACCGGCCAGGTCATGAGAGGTCATGCCAGCTACGGACGCGGCGCGGGCGTATGCGGACTATGACGAAAGTACACAGCGCGGTCAGCAGCGGCCCGTCCTTCTTAGTTGGATGAGTCGTATTGCGGGTACATTGACGACCGTGAACCGGTTGGGTGACCTCGAGCGAGCCATCATGGACGTGCTCTGGGATACGGATACGTCCCTCACCGTGCGCGAGGTCAGTGCTAGGCTGACCGAGCGTAATCTAGCTCACACCACCGTCATGACGGTGCTCGACAGGCTCGCGAAAAAGGGCTTCGCCAGGCGGGAGCGCGATGGGCGCGCCTGGCGCTATTGCCCCGCCGCTACCCGCGAGACCTATGTAACCGAACTCATGCTGACCGCGCTGGACCAGACCGGTGACCGGACGGCGGCACTGACCCGGTTCGCACAGTCCGTATCCGGCGTCGAGGCCGTGGTGCTGCGCGACGCCCTGGAAGTGATCGAAGGTAGCGGCGAGGGAGATGACGGGAATTGATGATGCGGCGCTGCTCGCCGTAGTTGCCATCGTAAGCGCGCTCGGCGCTTCGGCCTTGCCCCGAGCCAGCTGGCCGCGACGTTCACCGGCCGCGGCCATCCTGCTGTGGCAGGCCCTCGGCCTGGCCTCGGGTCTGGCCGCCGTCGGCGCGCTGATCGGGCTGGCCCTGCCGGCCAGCCAGGGCGGCCTGGTGCTTTCCGTGCTGCGCGCGGCCGGCCTGCTGCGCGACGGCGACGTGCTCGGCCTGGCCGGGTTGTTCGGCCTCAACGGGGCGGACGGCGGGCTGCTGGTCGTGTTCGCGGTCCGGCTGGCCTGCCTGGCCGCCGGGCTGGCCCTGCTCGCGTTGCTGTGCTGGGTGCTGCTCGCCGCCTCGATCGCGGCGCTGCAGGCCAGGCGGCGGCAGCGAGCACTGCTGACGCTGCTCGCGCACGGCGACCCGAAGGTGCCGGGCGCGCTCGTCGTGGACTACCCGAGCGCGGCCGCGTACTGCCTGCCCGGGCTGCGGTCCCGGTCACGGATCGTGGTCAGCGTGGGCGCCCTTGAGTTGCTCGGTCGCGGCGAGCTGGCCGCCGTGCTCGCGCACGAGCGGGCTCACCTGCGGGAGCGCCACGACCTGGTGCTGCTGCCGTTCACCGCCCTGCGGCGCGCCTTCCCCAGATCCTCCACCTGCACCGGTGCCCACCGCTCGGTGGCGCTACTGGTCGAGATGCTGGCCGACGACCACGCGCTGCGCGCCCGTCCGGCGCGCGAGCTGGTGTCGGCCCTGGTCCGGTTCGGCACGGCCGGGGCCTGCCCGGCGCCCGCGGGCGCGCTGGCCGTCGCCGAGGGTGAGATGGCCGCCCGGGTCGCCCGGCTGCTTCAGCCGGTGCGCCCGCTGCCGACCGCCGCGGTCGCGGCCGTCTGCCTGACCGCCGCGCTGCTGGTGGCCGCGCCGATCACGCTGCTGATCGTGTGAGCCTTCTGTTACCAGGGGCCGTAGGGACCCGAGCTGCTGCCGCTCCTGTTCTTGGGGAAGCTGCGCACCTTGGGCCGGACGTCGGCCAGGTAGACCGCCGCCGCGACGAACGCTATGACCGGCAGGAACGAGGTCGGGCCCACGCCGTACACCGCCCCGGCCAGCCCGATCACGGCAGCCACGCCGGTAATGATCAGCCACAGCGGCTTGGTCAGCTTGCCGGCGGCCACGAAGGCCTGGGCCGGCCGCGTGATGGCGTCGATGAAGGCCCACGCCTCGACGGCGAACGCCGCCAGGCCCAGGGCCAGGAAGAAGTAGGTCAGCGGGGTATACGAACCGAGCACGGGATCACGCTACCTAATCGGAGGCACTGTCTGGTCTGTTCTTAGATACAGTCTGCGGGTCCCCGCCCGCTTCCGCTTCCGCTTCTGCTCGTGCTTCGGCTTCGGCTTCTGCTTCGGCCGCCAGGGCGGCTTCCAGCACCTCCGCCTCCGCGCCGGGCGCGCCGACGGTCAGCTCGGCCGGGGTGTCCTCTTCGGTGTCCGCTCCGGCGCCCGCGGCGGTGGCCGCGTTCTCCCGCCGGAACGACTCGTAGATCTCGATGAGCACCTGCTTCTGCCGCTCGGAGAGCTGCGGGTCGGCCAGCAGCGCGGACCGAACTCCCGAGTCGGGCTGCCGGTCTTCCAGGATCCCGGCCTGCACGTAGAGCGCTTCCGCGGAGATGCGCAGCCCCTTGGCGATCTGCTGCAGGATGTCCGCGCTGGGCTTGCGCAGGCCGCGCTCGATCTGGCTCAGGTAGGGGTTGGACACCCCGGCCGACTGAGCCAGCTGGCGCATCGAGATCTTCGCCTGCTCCCGCTGCTCCCGGATGTACTCGCCGATGGAGTTGACATTCACATTACGCATGCTCGCAGTCTACCCCGCGCTTGCAACTGCAAACGCCTCAGCAAGCACCCCGCGCGCCGCTGAGGCGGCCTTGCTCGCCGCCCGTTCAGGCACGAGAGTGGGACTTTGGCCCACCCTGGCACCGCTCGTACCAGGCCCCCACGAAGCCTAACGACGTGGATGCCACATCCATGCTGCTGGAACGACATGGCTGGGACATCCACGCCTTATGGTCTGCTACGGGCGGTGCCGGAGTGACGGTGGTCCGTTCTCACGGGTGGGGCGTGGGTTAGGCGGGGCGGGTGGGGCGTAGGTTAGGCGGGGCGGGTGGGGCGTGGGGTTAGGCGGGGCGGGCGGGGAGGGATAGGAGGGCGCGGGCTTCGGCGGGGGGCATGGGGGGGCGCTGGGCCAGGCGGGCCAGGGCGGCGGCGCGTTCGACCAGTTCGGCGTTGCGGGTGACCGCGCGGCCGCGGGAGAAGGTCAGCGTGTCCTCCATGCCGACCCGCAGGTGGCCGCCGGCGCCCAGGGCGCCGAGCATCACGGGGAGGGTGGTGCGGCCGATGCCGGTGGCGGACCAGGTCGCGCCGGCGGGGAGCGCCGCCGCGGCGGCGGCGAGCGTGGCCACGTCGCCCGGCATGCCGCCGGGGACGCCCATCACCAGGTCGCAGTGCACGTGCCCGCCGGCCGGCGGGCCGAACTGATCGAGCAGCCGGTGCAGGGTCGCGATGTGGCCCAGGTCGAACAGCTCGAACTCGGGGACGACACGGCGCTCCTGGGTCAGCTGGTACAGGTCCTTGATGAACGGCCACGGATTGCTGAACACGTCGTCGCCGAAGTTGACCGTGCCGCAGGTCAGCGAGCAGGCGTCGGGCGCGGCGTCCAGGACGGCCAGCCGGCTGGCGAAGCTGTCGGTCACGGCGCCGCCGGTGGACAGCTGGACGATGAGGCCGGTGCCCTCGCGCAGCGCGGCCACCGTGTCGGCGAGCCTGCCGACCTCCAGCGTCGGCTGGGCCGCGTCGTCCCTGATGTGCACGTGGATGACCGCCGCCCCGGCGGCCTCGCACTCCTTGGCCGTGAGCACCAGCTCGGCGAGGGTGACCGGGAGGGCCGGGACCGCGGCCTTGTCGGCTTCAGCGCCGGTCGGTGCGACCGTGATCAGGGTGCTGCTGCCTGCCATGGCAAGGACATTACCCCCGGCCGGGCTGGGCCAGGTGCTTGCGGGCGAAGGCCAGCGACTCGGCCAGGTCGGCCATCCGCTCCTCCCTGGTCGGCGCGCGGTTGGTCTTCACCTCGACGACCACCGCGCCGGGATACCCGGACGGCGGGAGCAGGGAGAGCAGCTCGCCACAGGGCTGGCTGCCGCGCCCGGGCACCAGGTGCTCGTCGGGCACCGGGCCGGCCGGCGAGCCGGTGCCGTCGGCCAGGTGCACGTGGGCCAGGCGGCTGCCGAGCTCGGTCGCCATGATCAGGGCGTCGGAGCCGGACGCGGCGGTGTGGGACAGATCCAGGGTGACGTTCGGCACGTCGAGCGCGGTCGGGTCCCAGTGCGGGGCGTAGGGCACCACCTCGCTGCCGCCGGCCCGCAGCTGGTACATGTTCTCCAC
>Ga0306920_100005933_pt1 | contig 15844 bp, 11 predicted proteins | sample flu12Cox44000170_FD_204666 | JGI IMG/M metagenome (GOLD analysis project Ga0306920, IMG submission 204666) | Lab enrichment of tropical soil microbial communities from Luquillo Experimental Forest, Puerto Rico - flux4day.12C.oxic.44.000.170 (v2)... | ecosystem: Environmental > Terrestrial >... | reverse complement strand
GCTGCGTCCTCGAGACATTACCGGCGGAACTTTTACCATCAGCAACCTGGGTATGTTTCAGGTGGATTCGTTTCTTGCGATCATTACGCCGCCACAAGCCGCGATTCTTGCGGTTGGAGCGATCACCGATCGCGTGGTCGCGGTTGGCAGGAAACCGGAAGTGCGACCCATCCTTAACATGAGCCTTTCGACCGATCACCGTGTTGCCGATGGGGCGCGGGCCGCGGAGTTTCTGCGCGATCTGGCCGACGCGATCGCCAACCCTTCGCGGTGGCTCGAGTGACGAGACTGTTTGCGCACGTCGTGATGCCGGCCTCTTTTCTGGGAGCGACATTCCTGCCTTGCCTGACTGACGGTGCTTTGGCGACCGCTCGCGAAAGCGGATTTAGTTTCAAATCAAACGCGTCCACCACATTCCCAGCGTCCGGTACGTTCACGCATCGGAGCGAAGACGCGATTCTTTTACGAACAGCGCGACCGCATGTATGTGGGCGTCCCGGCCAAGGCCATGACCCGGCGCAGGTTTGGGCGTACGAAGCGGAAGATTGAAGAGGAAACTTGGTCATGGAGACTCCCGTTGTCACAGAGCTACCGGTTACCGCGACAGCCAGCCCGACTGCGAAGAAAAAGCCGTTCTACACGAGCCTCTCGTTTCAGGTTCTGATAGCGATCGCGGCTGCGATCGCACTCGGCTACTTCTGGCCACTCCAAGCGATTGCGATGAAGCCGCTCGGTGACGCGTTTATCCGCCTGATCACCATGATTATTTCCGTGATCATTTTCTGCACGGTGGTGACGGGCATCGCCGGCATGGAGAGCATGAAGAAAGTGGGACGGGTTGGCGGCAAAGCGCTGCTCTACTTCGAGGTCGTCTCGACGGTGGCTCTCATCATCGGGTTCGTGGTAGGGAACGTGGTGAAACCGGGAGCGGGATTTCACGTGAACGCGGAGTCGCTCGATGCTAAAGCGGTGGCGGAATACGCGAGCCCGGCTAAGACGCAATCGGTGACGGAATTCCTGATGCATATCATTCCCAATACGATCGTGGATGCCTTCGCTAAGGGAGACATTCTGCAGGTTGTGCTGGTGGCGCTTCTTTTTGGTTTTGCCTTGTCGGCGGTGGGGCCCCGGGGCAAACCGCTGCTCGGTCTGTTCGACGCGCTGGCACATACCGTTTTTGGCATCGTGAACATTCTGATGAGGTTCGCGCCCATCGGGGCTTTTGGGGCCATGGCCTTCACGGTGGGCAAATATGGCCTCACCGCGCTCGGTCCGCTGGCGAAACTGATCGTCACGTTTTATGCAACGTGCGTTTTCTTTGTGCTGGTGATCCTGGGGCTGATTACGCGCATAGCAGGGTTCAGCATCCTGAAGTTTCTGCGATATATAAAGGAAGAAGTGCTGCTGGTGCTGGCGATCAGTTCTTCGGAGCCGGCGATTCCAACGTTGATGGCGAAGCTCGAGAAACTGGGCTGCTCGAAGTCGCTGGTCGGGCTGGTGGTGCCGACCGGATATACGTTCAATACGGACGGCACCAGCATTTACATGACCCTCGCGGCACTTTTTGTGGCCCAGGCGACGAATACACCCCTGACGTTGACGCAGCAGCTGACGATTTTCGGAGTAGCGGTGCTGACGTCAAAGGGCGCAAGTGGTGTTCAGGGTGCCTCGTTTATTGCGTTGGTTGCGACGCTTACGGTGATTCCGGCGATTCCGGTCGCAGGGATGGCGCTGATCCTGGGAATCGACCGGTTCATGAGCATGTTTCGAGCATTGATCAACATGGTAGCGAACGGTGTGGCCACGGTAGTGGTGTCGCGTTGGGAAAAAGAGATCGACGCGAAAACACTGTCGTCGCGGCTGGCTTAGGCCACTGCAACCGCTTTGCTACCTTACCTTGCTGGTTTTTTCCAGCGACTCCATCGCGCGCCGGAGTTTAAGGAGCAGCGGGTTTCGTTGCTGCCCCGACCTATTCGTCGCCGGTTCCGAGCGCAGGCGCAAAATCCACACCGCGCAACACCTCGCCGGAACGGGCAGAACGGATCATCTGGAACTTGCCCAACCGTATGTCGTCTTCGCTTTCGCCGCCAGGCAAAGTTGTTGCCGAGAGGCGGTCGGTAACGCGCACGAGTTTGTTGGGGTCGGCGCCTTGATCTCCACTGGCGCTAACCGTAGACGTTACCGCCCAAAGGGTGACGGTGCCATCCGAGTTGACTCGACCGGTCAGGTTACGGCAGCCATCGGTGGCGGGACTGAGCGCTGAGGGATAGTTCGGCACGCCGTAGGGAACGCCGATGTTGAGGCCGTTCTGCAGGATATAGGCGCGCTGCCACGTGCCATTTGCGAGTATCCACTTTTGCAGGCCGGCAGTGGCTTGGGCGAGAGGTGTGGCGACGTTGCCGTTGACCGGGGGAGAGACCAGCGTGCCGTCGCCTTCGTCGCAAACATAGAGGGTGTTGCTGTTGGCAAACCAGATGCCGAAGGGATAAGCAATTGGACTTGTGGTGCTGCTCGCGAGTGTGACGGGAAAACCGGGCAGGACGGTGATGGGTACGGATTGAAGAGTGGCGGCGTCGCCGGTAGGAAGACCGCCGGGTGTGCCGACCAGATAGACGGTGTTGATGCCATTGCCTCCGCTACCTTTCGTGACGTAAAGGGTGTTGTTAAAGATGGCGACGCCGCGAAAATTGTTATCTTTGCCCGGCTTGTCCGCCGGATAGCCAAGGCTGGTGACGCTGAACCTGCCAATCATGGTGATATCGGGCGGAAGCGGGGGAGTCTGACCGGGAACAAGAAGTTCGACACCGGTGGAATTGACGAGATCGACGCCCACCTGAGTCGTGGAAAGCTGAGATTTGGAGAGGCCGCCGTTGTTGTTATTGCCCGTTAGGTAGTAGAGCGAGTTGGCCTTGATGGCGGCACGGCCGTTATTGCCGCTGTACGCGTTGCCTTCGGTGACCATAATGTGGCCGTCGCCGTCGACTTCAGCTACCGCGCGGTAATATTGCGAGCTGACGGGATTGCTTGGGTCGACCACGCCGGGCGTGTTGGAGTTGGAAACATCCAGCTGGTTCGGAGCGGTGATAAAGCCGGCACCACCGCGGTAGCCGACGAAGGTGATGGAGCGCCCATCAGTGGAACGGTGAACCGCGAGCTCGGATTTCGAGCTAAAACTGGTGACAAGGAGACTAGTGGGGACGGGAAGGGTGTGGATGAGGTGACCGTCGGTCGTGATGTTATCGAGGAAAATGGGGGAAGTGATGCCGAAGCTGCCGTCGGCCGAGTCATTGTTGAAGACAGTGGGATAGGTCCCGTCGGCAACGGCGGTGTTACAGCCGGAGGGACTCGCGGCTGGGATGGTCACCGTGGTTGTGCCTCCCGCGAGGAGAGGAAGAGTGACGGTGCCTGGAACACAATTAGGAGGCAAGGTCTGGCCGACGACAACGGACGAGGAGGTGCCGGCGTAAACGCTGCGACTTAGGACTAGAGAGCCGGGGACGAACTGGCATTCCTGTCCATCATCAGCGATAGCCGCAGCCCTTCGGCCCACGATGAGTGCGACGGTTAGCGCCCCAAGCATTAGAGCAAAAACAATTTTTCTCATATCATTAGCCTCCCGAACGCGCGGACCATCTCACGCCGCGAGGCCGGTCAGGTTAATTGCAGTGAAAAACTTTATGAACGTCTCGTAACCCTGAGGTGCACTCGAGCCCCCGGACCGGAAATTCAAGTTGTCTGGCGATCAAATTCCGCTGTTGCCCGAGACGTTTCAAAGCGATACGTCTTTGTGTTCGGTAAACAGCCGCTTGTTTTTGGACGAGAATGAGGGGAAAGTTTTAGTCACTGGGGAGTCCGTCAAATCCTCGAAGAAGGAGACCCAATGAAGTCTCGACTTTTGGTTGCTGCGGCGACGGTTCTGATGCTCGGTACGACCTCCTACCCCCAGGGCGTGGTTCAGGACGCGGCTAAAGACACTGAAAAAGCGGCTAAGGATACCGCGCATGCCACCGGGAAGGCCGCCAAGAAGACCGCCCAGGGGGCGGAAAAAGCAGCTGAAGCCACCGCCGACACCGCTGGCAAAGTCGTCGATAAGACCGGAGCAGCCGCTAAAGATGTAGTTCACGGCACTGCCAGAGTGGCGAACAAGGTCGGTAAAGAAACCAAGATGGCCGCTACGGAGACCGCGCAGGGCACGGAGAAAGCAGCTGACGCGGTGGGTGCAGAAACAAAAAAAGCTGCCAAGGCCACGGCCAACACCACGGGCAAGGCCGCAGATAAGACCGGGGCGGCCGTAAAGGACGCCGGGGACAGCACCGCCGAAGCTGCAAACAAGGTCGGTCAAGCAACCGAGAAGGCCGCCAAGAAGACGGGCCAAGAAATAGAGAAGGGTGCCAAGGATCTGGAAAAGCATTGAGAGCAGCCACGATCGGGCCATACCCGAATCGTCTCTACCGCTCCATAATCCCGCCAACCAACCACCGCGAAGAACGCTTCGCAAATCAGTTCATGAGGCGCCGCTCTCCACGGCGTATGCACCCCACATGACGGCTAGCGGAGTTACTGCAGGAAGCTTTGCCGATACAACGATCTTCGGATTACAGTCCTCTCTCGGGGCGATCCAATAGCCACTCGCTGATTGACCAGTTGGCTAGAAACTGGATTGACCCTGAGTGAAAACAGATTACAAGCGGTCCTCACGTCGTGACCGGGCTAAACCGACGTTTCCAGCCCTTTCTTTGAGTTCGTGGCGACTTTGAGGCGGCGGGGCTAAAATAGCTGGTGCCAAACCCGGGTCTCGGAAAGGCTGTTTACCAGGCCTCAGGAACGTAAACAAGAGTCCCGTGTGGGTCGTCCCAAAATTATTGGTTTGCCTCGATTGTGGTAGAGCGGATTTTTTGGTTCCCAAGGATGAATTGGCTCTACTTTCAAAGGCAAGCCTTACCGACAACAGTTGAAGCCAAGCCCCTTATCGGTGCCAGGCCTTTGCCCTGACTTATCCCGGCTTCGTCACCTAGTTTAGCGGTTAAAGTTCATTCGCTCATTCCGCTTAGGATTCTCGGTCATCGCGTTCACGGCGGCATGCCTTGTTCTGAGTTGGACGCTCGATGGCCAAATGCATGACCCACATGTGGCTCAGCCACAAACAGCACTCCAAGGAATGTCTCCTCAGGAGCTGCAAATGATGCGGCACGACCCGAGAAAGCAGAAATTGATTGCGGAGAATTTGCCCATGACAGAATCCGAGGCCGTGAAGTTTTGGGCTGTTTACCAAAAGTATTCAGATGAACTGGAAGGGATAAATGATGAGAAATTCCCGTTTCTGGCGCGAGCGGATGCGTCAAAGACGCAGTTAGGACTTACCGGGACCTACCCGTGGATCTTACCCACGTGTAGTCGTACCTCACGCTGAAGCCGGTGACGGACGGACCATTGTTATGCACAACTGCCTTGGCAAATTCGAAGACCAGCGAGTTTCGGGCATTGAACGATACATTCATCTCACCACCTAAGATGAAATTCTGTTGTGCATTGTTCTGAGGGACACCGCCGACCGTGGTAGTGCCACGAAGGGAGTAGCGCGTATCAAGAGAGGCCCAGATGCTGTCGTTAAAAGAAAAGCTGATGTGTCCTTCAACTCCGGGTAGCGGCTGTTGTCGTAGAATCTCCCTTCCGTGATAAGACGTGTTGTCGGTGTAGAAATAGGCGTTTCCATACGCGTCGAACTCCCACTTCTGCTCAGGCCCAAATGGATGCGACCACGCGATTTCTGGCTTGAACGACCAGCGATCCGAACCCAGATTCAGAATCTTGTTGGGGTTGTATAAGCCCGTGGGTGCAGTGGTGGTGAAGCTCACACCCAAAGTGGTAGTCGGCTCGTAGTGTTCGAACTGTGCGACGCTGAGCGCCGGGCCTCCCTTCAGCAACATGGCCACTGAGTAGCTGGAGTCGCCCGCGCCGGTGGTGGAGCCGTTGATGTTCGTGCCGCTGATCGAGCCGCTAAGGCCAGCAACGGGAACACCAGCCTCCACCCACATCAAGCGGTGAAGGAACCCGAAATAACGGGTGTAGTCGATGATGCCTTGATTGAGGTTAAATTGTGCGCCACTGATAATGAGCGAAGTATCTATCGAAGCGTTGGCATGCACGTACGCATAGCCCAGTTCCAGCTGATTAGTCCCCACAGGAGTATTCTCGTACATGCGCGGATCGCTGAACTGGGCGCAGGCTTGGTTCGGGACGCAAAGAACGGCCAGAGCCAGGCAGGCGAAGAGCGGCCGTTTGTTCATGAGAGTAGTTTTAGCTGATCAGTCCAGCGATTGCTCCGGAACAGCTGTTGAATTTCGACTGCTATTGCTTAAGGGTAACCGGAGTCCGCTGACTCGCGTTGCCTTGGGATGACTGTTACTTCCACGCCGCCATAACCCGATCGGAATCCTCAAAAAACCACTTTGATGATTCGCAGAATCAGTTCCTCGGGCGAGAAGATGGTGAGCAGCAGAGGCACGAGGGGAGCCGCAGTGGCCGCGGCCAAGCGAGTGATGTCCTCTAGTCCGAAAGGGACAGAACGCATGTCTCGGACAAGAGCATAGCTGTTGCCCAGATCGGCGAGCGACTGGATATCGGCAGCTCCAAGAAGTTCCTCGGAAGAGGCGGGATCGGGGTGAACCCATTTTTGCTCAAAGCTCTCAACGTATCGCTGTGCGAGCAAGCCGTAGTCGGCCAATCCCTTTCTTCTTGCGCTAGCCATCCGCGGAGTAAACATCAAGAGTGGACCGAGAATCGCAAAGACGAAGAACGCGACAAAGCCACCGATCTGTAATTTGAAGGACAGCAGACTTTCCCCCCTGTAAAGGACGCGACTGGCAATCAATCCGGCAAGCATGGCTCCCTGGGCAAACAGAATCGGGCCGAAGGCATAGGCACTCTTACCCAGGAAGGCGATGCCAGCGCAGCGATCCGGGTGCGTTGGAATGAGGTTTAGATTGATTCTGGAGACCTGCCACAAAAAGCGAAACCAGATGAACAGTCTCATGTACCAGCGCAGAAGGATAAACTGCAACATGGGTATGCTGACGAACACGTACCAGTAACCCGCGGGGGTTAGGTGCCAGCGTCCTCCAGGCATGGCGTACCAGTTCGAGGTGTCGATCCCGATGCGACTGTGCCAGAGCCACAAGCCAAAAGTGTAAACAAAAAGCAAGAGGCTGACCTCGAAGGGGATGGAATTGCGGAGCCGGACAGCTGACTGGATCGCGGCTTGATAGCGCGGAAGGTCCCCCGGCAAAACGATACGCCGCTCCACGAAACGCTGCACCACGGGACGTATTCGCAAATGAACAAGTAGTTCGGCACCAATAAGGATCGGAAGAGCGACGAGGAATCGTACATGCACTTCAACGTCATGAAAAAAGGAAATCCCCCTGATGCTCGCAGGAGGAGGACCGAAGGTGGCGAGGATCAACAGCGGTAGCCATGCGATTACGGAGATGATGGCAATCCGACGATGCAGGAGCTCCAAGTGGTCTCCGGCGAGATGCGACCTCCGAAAGAGCTGGAAAAGCGGACCACCCAGCACCAAGGAGAAATCGTCCGACTCTTGGAGAAAATTGGGCTCGAGCATTGCCGGAATACTAAACGAGGTCTTGTACCGAAAACAACGGAGATCTCTACGGATGTCTCTCAGGAGTAAGCCCGGCAGTTGTAAGCGTTCGGCAACCTCGCTTTAGGCTTCGGAAAATTGGATGACCACTTTTATGTCTTCCGGCTTACGCTCTAAGGCTTGCGCAAAGTTACCCGGGAGCTCGCGACGCGTAACCAGTCGACCTAGCCACGAACGGTCGGCCCGGGAGAGGGCTTCGCTCGCCTTGAACCAGTGTCTCTTGTTCGCGTTGACGCTGCCAACAATCACGTTGTTCTTCAGTACCAACTGCGCTGCAATTTCGGCAGCGGCGAGTCCAGCCGTCCAAGCTCCACTTCCCACGCCAGTCAGACATATGACGCCACCCGAAGCGACCGCCTGAACCGAATCCGCCACAACCGCGCCGACGCCAGTGCATTCCATAATGACATCTGGTTCGAAGCCGACGCTTCGTACTGTCCCGGTGTGATATTTCGCGCCGAGCTCTCTTACCAGATCGGGCTTTGGGCCCGACTCGACGCGATCCAGGACGTGAACTTCGAGACCCCGCTGGATCCCCAGAAAAGCTGCGAGGAGACCAATCGGCCCCGCGCCCGTCACGAGCACCGTTCGTGGCTCCCAGAAAGCCCGCCTGCCAACTGCGACGACGTGCTCCCAAGCCTTCGCAACCACTGTGGTCGGCTCGAGCAGTACGCCAAGAAGACCGAGTGAACGGTCTACCTTTACCGCATACTCAGGCTCAATGCGCCACCGATCGGACATGTATCCGTTCACCTGCTTGATGCCTCGTTCCGTATAGCGGCCGTTCTGGCACATATCCCACTCACCTACTGCGCAATGCGGACATGGAACTGGATCCGGACGCCGGACAATGCCCACGACGAGATCGCCTTTCTGGAACGCACTGCTATCTCCGGGATCGATGACACGTCCAAGAGATTCGTGTCCCAGCACAAGACGGGGGCTTCCGGGAGGTGCCCAACCATATTTCCCTTCAACGATCTCAATATCGGTCCCGCAGACGCCTACGGCAATTGCTTCGGCAACCAGGGATCCCTCACGCGCATTGGGCTCGGGGACCTCCTCGAATCGTGCACTGCCCGGTTTCTTGGGTTCAACAGTGATCGCTTTCATACGGTCCTCTCGGGTGAGAAATGATTGGCTACTAATTCAGTTCGGAAGCGTCTGATCGTAACTCCCGGCGATCCCTTTCTTTCTTCTTCTGTTGGCGGGCCCGCGTTCCTATTCGAGGCCCGACACTTTTCGGCCGTAGCACGAGCACTCCCCAAAACGCAGGTGGTAAAGTCTATTACAAATACTGGAGTTGAAGGTGTGCCCATGATTTCATCAATTTCGGGAACCTGCTTCTCGCTCGAAACCTCGAAATCACAATGCGGCAGGGTTTTCGAGCATTTCTCGTGCGGCGGTATCGCGATATTAGTAACTAACTGTGTAACACGAGGGTTCTGATTCAGGCAGAGGGTTTGACATCGAGGTAGCAAAGCAAGGCAGAGGTTTAGGTCTCACGAGCATGCAGGAACGAGTCGGGCTTGTGAATGGAACGATTACCAGTGAGTCGAAGCCGATGGGTGGAACGACAATCCACGTCCGTGTGCCGCTGGAGTCATGGCAAGCTCTCCAAGGGGCCGGCGGTGTAGGAATACCTCGTCCGAGGAGAAGTGTAACGGTACGCACTGCCCCTGCTTTACGGTTCCCGGGCGCTTATCTTTGCGAGAAGGCTGGCCGCGAGATTATCGACAAGCTCCCACTCAGGCAGCATCGCCCCTCCGGGACGGCAGTGAGTGGGCATCATGCCGACAAAATTCCCTAACGAGTCGGTCAGCGGAGTTGACGGCAGTGAGCACACCTTGGCCTGCAGGCGCACGCCTCTCGCTTCGCTTGAGAAGAGCGGCTCGGTAGCAGCGTCTGTAACGATTATCCGAGATCGCGCATTCATTGCCCTGCTCGACCCGCAGTCGTCGTTAGCACCCACCGTATCGAAGTAACTTAGGAACTCGACCGTTTTCCAATCGTGCAAAAATGCTGCGCCTGGTCCTCCGGTTGCGTGCTACCGCCACGCGAGCAGCCAGCATTGTTGGCAAAGTTCAGGCCGGGGTTCCCTCGCCGGTCTTTTCCGGCTCTTCGGCAGCAAGGCGTTCTACGATTCGTGTTGCTCGGGCGACCTTCCGCCCGGTACGCTTTGCGCCGCGTGCCGTGCGGCGTACTGCACGACGCGCTTTTCGTATCGCTTTCCGTCCAGCACGGCGTATCTTGCGCGCCACTCGGCGGCCGATCCGCCGGGACTGACGAGCTGCCCGACGACTCGCTCGTCTTGTACGGCGCCTTGCCTGCCTCTTTTTACGGGGCATGTTGTCCTCCTTGATGATGTTGTTTCAATGCACCAGCTTAACCGCCGCATTGCCGCCACGAACGGGTCTCACAAGGGCGGGGAGACACACAACAAACTCGGCGGAATCATACTGCGAATGAGAAGGTGATTGTCAACGACGTTTGTTCGCAAGACGGGAGTTCGGGCGGTTGATGAGCTAGAGCCAGAGGAAAGACCGCAGCAAGGAGGACCTAAAACATGACCTTAGGGAAACCCCTAGTTACTCCCGAGACCTGCTGCTAGAATTTCTTTCCGAGGCGAGGTCGGAATGATCGAAGCCTTTGATTAGGGGGGAAGATATGCACTGGAGAATGCGAGCTGTACTTTGTTGCACGGTGATCTGCTCCGCTCCGAGCCTTTCCACGATGACGTGCGCCCAGACGAATCCATTTACAAAGGCTCAGGTGGGCGACCGCATCCGCAAGGTGGAAGACGGCGTGGATGAATTCGAGAAGTATCTAAACAACCGTGGGGAAGACGCAAAGGACCGAGCCGCATCGGCGCAGAACAGCGGGGCAACAACTCGCCGACAGGGGTCAAATTCAGGGGACACCGGAACTCGGAGGAATCAAGCCAAGCAAACAAAGGACGATCTCGAAGACGCCATGGACGATCTGGATCGCTCTACCAACCGTCTGCGGCGCAAGTTCGACCCAACGTCGAACTATTTGGAGACGAAAGTACAAATGGAGCAGGTGATGGACAGCGCGCGCCGCGTCAATCAAGTGATGACTAAAGGGAATTACGGCACGCAGGCTGCACGCTACTGGGCCGCTTTGCGGACAAATATCAATGATCTTGCGCGGTGTTACAACCTGACGCCCATGGGCACATAGGTAAGGCCGGCGCTGCCGGGTTACTCTCCGTATCGGTAACGATGAGTTGTTTCGCGATTAGCCGAGATCCAACCTTCCTAGTGGCATGCGGACCGCCAAGGACGCCCAAGGAAATAAGGGCGCTTTGAGGTTGTGCCGCAGAGCGCCCTTTTGTTGGTCGGGAAAAACGTACTCGCGTCTGGCGCCGTCGACTGCTTGCGCCTTATTCGTCGGCCGGCGCGAGAAGTGGCGCCAGTGTGTTGGTGGTCGCATCCGCGGCATGCCCGATATAGGACAGGCCAAAGGCGGCTTCAATCGTCTTCAGCAACGAAAAGTGCGACTGAAAGCGCGCGTCCTTGACTCCACGCACGCCGTAGTTCGTGATGGCGATGAGCACGACTTTATCGTTGAAGTTTGCCGGAGCGTAGCAGTCCGCGCCGGGCAGCAGTGAACCGGGAGCGGTATCTATCTTTTGATCGGGATCGTAGGCGCAGGTCAGGGGCCCGTTGCCCTCGTCGAATACGATGAAAATAGCATTGCGACCTCGCTTCCATGCCTGGCTGCCCGTGATCCCGTTGACCAGCCATCCGGTCTCGTCATCGCCACGCTTGACGTCATTGTCGTCAGTATCAGACGCACCGCCGCAAGGCGCGAGTGGGCTGCTGAGGCCATGCATGTCGCGGCATTGGTCGGGCACGATATAGGAGAAGGCGGGAACCTGTCCGCTGCCGAGATCGCCGAACAACTGCTCGATGGGGACCTGCTTGGCGAATTGGTTTGGATCGGCCTGAATCTCAGCGACGTAAGGAAATGGGTTGTGTTTCACCGCATAGAGCTTGGCCGTGTTGTTGTCTCCAGGCCAATTGGCGAGAGTCGTGCCCGATATAGGAAAATTCTGCAGGTACGCCTTCCAGTCCTTGCCGGCCTTGACCAACTGGCCCGCAACCGAAGGAAGCTGGACCGTCCAGCGATGGAACGAGGAATTCGCAGGCGGGCCGTAGTCGGTGGCAACCGACGGTGAATCGTCATCGCTGATGCCCACCGGGCTGTCCGGCGGATATGTGTGTCCAGTCGCGATCACGTCAGTCCCAACCCAATTGCCCGTGATCATCGCCACATAATTCGGCAGGCTCGGGTGCCAAACGCCGTTATAGTTAGTCGCGACGTTGTACTTATTCCAGAGGGCGGTAATGTTCGGGGCCTGCGGGTTACCAATAATGCCTTTTTCGCCAAAACTGTCAAAGCTGTTGTGATTCTCAAGCACGATCACGAATACGTGATCGAGGCGCGGGACACCATCTTGCTGACCCTGATTATTCTGATTCTGGCCCTGATTATTCTGATTCTGGGCCCGTGCAGCAGGCATGCCTAACACGAGCGCCAGAGTGACTGCCAATCCAAACAAATGCGTTCTCGTTCTCATCGAACCCCTCCTCCTTGTGGCACTGTTTTGATACGCCAGCTGAGTGATGGCGAGATGTCGGAAGTATGAAGAGTAGGTGAAATGTTTCGTCTCCCGCTCGGCGTAGGCTGGTTGTCTAGGTCCGTGAAGAGGCACCAACGGGTAGTGGCCACTTTCCCGGACGAATCGAGCACCGAGTCGGTTTTGGCTGATATTCAAGCTCAACCCATAGGTTCCGAGTGGACACCTACCTCTTTCCGCGAGTGAAGCTGTAATCTCTCTAATGGCTCTGGTTCGGACCAGGCCTCCCTCTCGATTCCAGCAACGCATTAAGAAAAGAACGAACGAAGGTAGCCGACCGAGGCATTTTCGAGGGAGTCGTCAGCTTACTTGCCTAAGAATTGACTTAGAAGACGAATTTCATCGCCAATTGGACTAAACGCGGAGCCGCCGCACTCACAACTTGTCCAAAATGGGGGTCATTCACTTCTCCGTCGACCGAGGCAGGGCCGTAGAATTGAGCGTGATTGAAGGCGTTGAAAGCTTCTAGACGGAACTCCAGGGATTTCGATTCATTGATGCGCAGAAGTTTGTTGAGAGACATGTCGAAATTGTTGATTCCAGGCCCGCAGAAAAATCTGCGGCTGGCATCCCCTAATTGCCCCAGCTCCTCCCTAGTGAAAGCGGAAGTTTTGAATTCGGGCTTTCCGTTGCGTGGATTGGTGTTGATATTGAGCGGACTTCCGCTGTAATTCGGTGTGTCGAGCAGGTAATTGTTGATTCCATTTCCCAGGGTTCCGAGCAGCGAATAGTCGGAATCGTCGTAGAGCGTGACGGGAAGGCCGGTGCTGAAGCGCGTGGTGCCGGAGAGAGTCCAACCATCGGTGAAACGATTGTTTTGGCGAAAGAGCCGTTCGAACGGGAGGCCGAATTGGTAGCTGGCGACAAAGTTGTGCTTCATGTTGAAGGCGGAAATCGCGCGCGTGCCACGCAGATTCAGTGGATTGAGTTGCTCGCCGAGATTCGAGCTTTGATCGATGGATTTGCTGTAGGTATAGCCGAGAAGAAAGTTTGAGCGCGTGCCGACATAGCGGAGATTAGTCTCGAGGGCATTGTAGTTGGAGTTGGCGATGGTCTGTTGCGCGGTGTTTTGGCCGTAGTCGGGACCGAGGCCGACACGAGTGCCGCGATAAACCTGACCGCGACTGCTGGTGATGACGGCGTCTTCAGCGAAAGGGCCACAAATGGGGCTGCCGGGCGCAACGTCGCTGGTCTGGCTGAGACTTAAGCAGAGGGCCTGATCGCTTGGGTTCGTGGAGACAACGGCGAGAAGATGATGGCCTTGATTGCCCACGTAGCTAATGGTGACCAGCGTTTTTAGTGTGATCTGGCGCTCGAAGGAGAGCATGTAGTTTTCGGTGTAAGGAACTACGTTGCGATAGTAGAAGTAGGGATCGGCGCTGATGGGAATGACGCTAGCAAAGTCGAAAGAAGTGTCGGGATTTTTGGCGGAGACATTGTGCGGCGGGAAAGTCAGCGGGAAAGGATTCGTGTTTTGGGCGCCGTTGGAGGCGTTGATGAAGGGCTCCGCGAACAAGGGTGGCTCGGGACTCAGGTAGTTGTAACCAAACGGGGGCACCGCGTACATCACGCCTGCGGACAGGCCAGGAAAGGCCGTGTAGAAGATCCCGTAACTTGCGCGAATGCTGCTTTTGCCGCTGGGTCCAAAAATCTCGCTGAGAACGCCACGATCGAAATTTGGAGAGTAGGCCAGACCGAGGCGTGGAGCAAAATTGTTGGTTTTAGATGCAGAGATAGTTCTGGGGATGCCCGGGTCACCAGGAACCAACAATCCTGGCGGGGCGTTAGGGAAAAGAACCGATTGCCTGCCGGGGATGATCGTTTGAAGTTGATTGTATTTTTCCCAGAACGGCATGATGTATTCCCAGCGGAGGCCGACGTTGAGGGTGAGGCCGCTCCGGATACGCCAACTGTCTGCGGCGAAGAGTCCGGCATACCGATCGCGCAGATAAAAAGGCTGGCCGGAGGATTGCGTGAAGTTGCTGGGCACGCCGATGAGGAAGTCGGCGAATGCGTTGCCGGTTTCTGTGCCGTTGATGTTGAACGTGCCGTTGAACGTGGCGTTAGAATGCTCGTTAACCTGATTGAAATGGAATTGTCCGCCAAATTTCAAAGTGTGCGGGCCGATGACTTTGGAGAATGAGTCACTGAGGTAAAGCGTGTTGTTGTTCTGCGTTTGGTTGGTGACCGGAACGCCCATGACAAAAGACGGAAAGGTGATGTTTTCTACGCCCTCGAACTGCGGGGCTTGGACAACGATACCAGACGGCGGAGGAGCGAAACCTTGGGTCGTGAGGGTGACGCCAAGGCCGCCTTTCGGTTGGCCGATGACGTTGGCGTGGCGCAGAAAACCGAGGTGGAATTCGTTGACGAAACCGGAGGAGAAGGATTTTGTGTCGCCAAGACTGATGAGCTGAGCCTGGCCATAAGTGCGAGCGTTGAAGCCCGGGATGGTGGCACCGCCTTGCTGCGCGGGATAGGGATTGTCGACGCGATAATTGTCGAAGAAATAGTAGGCGGAGAGCTGGCCCCAACGGCTGTTGCCGTCGATGCGGCCGGAGGTTTTGTCGTCGCGTACGGTTTCCGGATAGGAGGAAGTGGAGAACTGGTCCGTGCCACTATTCGGAGAAGGAATGTATTTGAGCAAGTTGAGAGCCGGAGCGGACCAGGAGAATTGGGGAATGACCGCATTAGGAAAGACGCAGGTCGCTGTGGTGCACCCCATGGTGTAGTAGGGTTCGTTGGCGGACACTGGGTACCCGAGTTTTTGCGAGAACAGAGCAGCGAGATGGCCGCCACTAACCGTGCCTGTGAGCGTACCGGCGACATCGGAGAGATTTCCGATGCGGTCCTGCGCCGAAGGCACGGAAATAAGCCCAGTCCCCACGCCTTCGATCGTTCGCGTGCCTTGATAGTCGGCGAAAAAATAGATTTTTTGCTGCTTGATGGGACCGCCGAGGGTACCACCGAATTGATTTTGGCGGAAAGTGGCGCGAGTGGGATCGAAGTAGCCGCGCGCGTCGAGGGCCGTGTTGCGAAAAAACTCAAAGGCGTTCCCGTGAAATGCATCACCGCCAGAGCGCGTGACGACGATGATCATGCCGCCATTGTAGTTACCGTATTCCGGATCGTAGTTGTTTGTGAGGACACGAAATTCGTCGATGGAGTCCAGGTTCGGGACAATCGAAGTTCCTCCATTCACGTGTTCCTGCACGTCGATTCCATCCACCATAAAGCCGTTCGATGACTCGCGCTGGCCATCAATGGCAAGATTGCCGGGATTTAGATCTCCCGATGGGGCAAGGCTTCCGGTCACTCCAGCCATAACTACAGAACTCGGCAGCAAAGTCGTTACGGGGATAATTCCCGATTGAATCGCTATAAGGTCAGTAAAGCTTCGTCCGTTCAGTGGTAGGGCGGTCATCTGTGAACCCGTTACGACTTCGCCGAGGTGAGTCGCTACAGTATCTACCTGAATATCCGAAGCTTGGACAACGACGGTCTCGGACTCTTGGCCC
>Ga0306920_100005931_pt1 | contig 15847 bp, 9 predicted proteins | sample flu12Cox44000170_FD_204666 | JGI IMG/M metagenome (GOLD analysis project Ga0306920, IMG submission 204666) | Lab enrichment of tropical soil microbial communities from Luquillo Experimental Forest, Puerto Rico - flux4day.12C.oxic.44.000.170 (v2)... | ecosystem: Environmental > Terrestrial >... | reverse complement strand
TGTGTTGGGCACACCGAGTTACATGGCGCCTGAACAGGCAGCCGGCAACAATACCAGGTTAACCTGCGCGACAGACGTCTATGGGCTTGGTGCAGTACTTTACCAGCTTCTAACCGGCCATCCGCCATTTGCCGGAGGAACTACCTACGAGACGATTAAGTTACTATTGGAGACCGAGCCGCGGCCACCGCGTTTGTGGAACCCAAAGCTAGATCGCGATGTTTCCAACATTTGCCTGAAGTGCCTCGAGAAAGATCCAAAGCGCCGTTACTCATCTGCTCTCGCCCTCGCCGAAGACCTTGAGCGTTGGTTAAAGCACGAGCCAATTCTGGCTCGGCGCACCGGCGTCGTCGGCCGAGGAAAAAGATGGCTGCAACGAAATCCAACTGTTGCAGGAATAGCCGTGTTGTCGCTGGCTCTTGTAGCAGCGGTGGGAATCATCATTTGGAAAAGCGGCGTGTTAAGCGGCCCTCCGACGGCAGGAATCGCGGTGCTGCCATTTGAAAATCTGAGCAACGACAGAGAGGACGCCTCGTTCGCAGACGGTGTCCAGGACGATCTCTTGACCAAGCTGGCGAAAGTTGCTGGTCTAAAGGTCATCAGTCGCACCAGCGTGATGGGATTTCGTGGCAAACAGAACACGCGCGAGATCGGGAATGCGTTAAGCGTATCCCATGTACTGGAAGGCAGCGTGCGTAAGACTGGAGCCTGGCTTCACATCAACGCCCAATTGATCGATGCGCACAGCGATTCGCATATCTGGGCCGAAGAATACGATCGCGACTTAAAAGAGATGTTTGCCGTCCAGAGCGAAATCGCAAAAAAGGTTGCAGAACAGCTTCACGTCAAAATCTCGGCGGCTGAGAAGCTGGCCATTGAGCGCCCACCGACTGCCGATCTTACCGCTTACGATCTTTATAGCCGCGCAAAGAGTCTCCTTCCGACCCTCAGTTTTGACCGTCCGGAACAAAAGACGAATGCGCTGGCCGCCGCCGATCTGTTGAATCAGGCCGTTGCGCATGATCCAACTTTTTTCCAAGCGTATTGCCAACTCGCCTGGATTCACGATCACTTTTACTACGATGGTTTCGATCGCACGCCTGCGCGCTTATCGTTAGCTGAAGCCGCCATCCAAACGGCGTTTCGCCTTCGTCCCGATGCTGGCGAAGTGCACGTGGCGCGTGCGTGGAATCTCTATTGGGGATACCGCGATTATGACGGCGCCTTGGCTGAGTTGGACATTGCCGGCAAAACCCTGCCAAATGACGCGCGCTTATTCGAACTCAAAGGATACATTGAACGCCGCCGCCCAGGGGGCGATAAAGAGGCACTACGAAATCTCGAGCACGCAATCCAGCTCGATCCACGTAACATTCAGCTGCTACAGCAGGCTGCGTCCACTTACGAAAACCTCCGGCGCTATGCTGATGAGAAAGTCGTTTGGGATCGCGCGCTAAGCGTCGAGCCAGGCGACATCCAAACGAAAAACGCGCGCGCGTACCTGGAACTCGATTGGAAGGCCGACACTCGGCCGCTGCATCAATTGATCGATGAAATCCGCCTGAAAGACCCCAATTCAATTCGAAGCGTTGCCGACAGCTGGTTTGTGTGTGCTCTGGCGGAGCGCGACTCTGCCGCCGCTGCCGACGCCTTAGCGGCGGGACATGAAGACGGTATGGGCAATGAAATAGTAAAATACACTTCCCGTTTTATGGAAGGTCTTGTCGGTCGCATGGAAAAAGATGATGCCAAAGCACGTGCCGCTTTCACTATTGCGCGCACGGAGCAGGAAAAACTCGTTCGCGCCAATCCCGATGATGCTGGCGCTCTAGCCGTGCTGGGATTAATCGACGCTGCCCTGGGACGAAAAGAGGAAGCGCTGCGCGAGGGGCGCCGCGCGGTTGAGCTGCTTCCGGTGGAAAAGGATTCAATCAATGGCGCGGTCATGATCGCGTGTTTGGCTACAATCGCTGCGTGGGTTGGCGATAAGGATCTCGCTTGCCAAGAGATTGTCGCTTCGATCCGCTACAGCAGCTATCTTAGCTATGGCGAATTGAAGCTGATGCCGTGGTGGGATCCGCTGCGCGGTAAGCCTTGCTTCGAAGAGATAGTCGCCTCTTTGGCACCTGAGTAGTCCAAGTATGAATTAGACGCATAAATGGGATGGAACGGGCAACTGATCGTGGCTCCGGCGAAAATCTGCAACAAAATAATGCAGACGCTGCGCCGGGCGCAAAAACGAGTGTGCGCGCGGTTAAGATGCTCGGCGAGCTAGGTGACTACGAGTTACTCGAGGAGGTTGGACGAGGCGGGCAAGGGGTCGTGTTTCGCGCTCGGCAGAAGAGCCTCAACCGCATAGTTGCACTAAAAGTGATCAGCCTTGGTCAATGGGCCACACCAGCGCACCTCAAGCGCTTTCGTTTGGAAGCCGAAGCCGCTGCGAGCCTTGATCATCCGTGCATTGTTCCCATCTACGAGATAGGCGAGCGCGATGGCCAATGCTATTTCAGCATGAAATTTGTCGAGGGCGATCAGCTTGACGAAGTAATCAAACACACGCCGATGTCAATCCGACAGGCGGCGGAACTTGTGGCCAAGGTGGCGCGCACCGTGCATTATGCCCATGAACACGGTATCCTGCACCGAGATATCAAGCCCGGAAACATCCTGCTCGACAAAAAAGGAGAACCACATCTTACTGACTTCGGTCTTGCCCGCCTGGTCGAATCAGAAAGCGAGATTACGCGCACGGTAGAGGTGTTGGGCACACCGAGTTACATGGCGCCTGAACAAGCAGCCGGCAATAACATCAAGCTAACCCGTGCAACAGATGTGTATGGACTTGGTGCGGTGCTCTACCAACTTCTAACTGGCCACCCGCCTTTTGCAGGAGGAACAACCTATGAGACGATCAAGCTACTTTTGGAAACCGAGCAGCGACCGCCGCGCCTGTGGAATGCAAAAGTAGATCGCGATCTTTCCACAATCTGCCAGAAGTGCCTCGAGAAAGATCCAAAGCTCCGTTACTCTTCTGCTTCAGCATTTGCCGAAGACTTGGAACGCTGGCTGAAACACGAGCCGATCCAGGCCAGACGCACCGGGGTTATTAGCCGCGGGAAAAAATGGCTGCAGCGAAATCCAACTGCTGCCACGGCTCTTGCATTGTCGCTCGCTCTAATAGCAGCGCTCGGCGTGATCCTTTGGAAAAGTGAACTATTCCGCCCCGCGGCAACCGGCATCGCGGTCCTGCCATTTGAAAACCTAAGTAATGACAGAGAAGACGCTTCTTTTGCAGACGGTGTCCAGGACGACCTGTTGACCAGGCTGGCGAAGATTGCCTCGCTCAAAGTGATTAGCCGCACAAGCGTGATGAATTATCGTGACCAGCATAACACCCGTCAGATTGCCGATGCCTTAAGCGTATCCCATGTGCTGGAAGGGAGTGTCCGCAAGACCGGAGCCTGGCTTCACCTGAATGCTCAGTTGATCAATGCGCGCACCGATTCGCACGTGTGGGCGGAAGCGTACGATCGCGATTTGAAGGACCTGTTTGCCGTCCAAAGCGAAATCGCACAAAAGGTTGCCGGGCAGCTTCATGCTAAAATCTCAGCTGCCGAAAGAGTGGCTATTGAGCGCGCTCCAACTGCTGATCTCACCGCGTTCGATCTTTATAGCCGCGCGAAAAATCTTGTACTCGCCTGGAGTTACGCTCTTGAGAGAGCGGACAACCTGGTGAAGGCGGCGGACCTGCTGAATAAGGCTGTTGCACACGACCCGACGTTTTTCCAGGCGTATTGCCAACTCGTGTGGGTGCATGATGAGATTTACCGCCATCGTGTCGACCGTACGCCTGCGCGCTTGGCGCTCGCGGAGGCGGCTGTCGAATCGGCGCTTCGCTTGCGTCCTGATGGAGGCGAAGCGCATCTCGCGCGCGCGGGACATCTTTATCGCGGATACCTAAACTATGACGGCGCTCTGGCTGAACTCGAAATCGCCAGTCAGACCGTGCCCAATGACGCGCGGTTATTCGAGCTCAAGGGTTATATAGAGCGTCGCCGTCCGGGTGGTAGTGAGGAAGAGGCATTGCGCAACTTCAAGAAGGCGCTTGACCTTGATCCACGCAATGTTCTCATCCTAAACCAGACTGCGCAGAGCTGTGACCACCTTCGGCGCTACGCTGAGGAACAAGCCCTGCTGGATCGCCTGCTAGCCATCGCGCCGAATGACGTCGACACAAAAGTCTGGCGCGCCTTCGCAGATTTCGATTGGAAAGCAGATACGCGGTCTCTGCATCGGTCGATCGATGAAATACGTTCAGAAAATCCTGCCGCACTCCAAAAGGTCTCTGATAGCTGGTTTTACTGCGCCCTGGCAGAGCGCGACGCTGGTGCTGCTGCTAATGCCATAGCAGCGTTAGGCAACAACAGAGTTGGTAATGATGTGGCAAAATACAGCGCACATTTCCTGGAGGGTCTTGTTGCTCGAATGACAAAGGACGACGCAAAAGCACAGTCCGCGTTTACTGCCGCGCGCGTCGAACAAGAAAAGCAGGTTCAAGCCCATCCTGATGATGCAGGCGCTTTATCCGTGCTTGGATTGATCGATGCCGCACTGGGGCGGAAAGAGGAAGCATTAAGAGAAGGTAGGCGCGCAATCGAGTTGCTTCCGGTGGAAAAGGACAGACTAAATGGCGGTCGCATCATCGTGTATCTAGCAATGATCGGTGCATGGGTTGGCGACCATGAGCTCGTGTGCGATCAGCTTAGCAAGGGCATCCGGTATCCAACCGGTCCCAGCTACGGCCAATTGAAACTGCTGCCAACCTGGGATCCGATGCGCGGTGATCCTTGCTTCGAAGAGATAGTCGCCTCACTCGCACCTAAGTAACATCCAGGGAGCACATGCGGCTCGCGTGTTAGTATCGATAATTTTGCGGGAACACTCTTTTTAACAGAAGCAACGAAGGCAACAAATGGCCTCGGCTTCAAGAGACCAGAATTCTGTTTCGTGTTATCGCTTATTTAGAATCCTCCTCGCTTTTCCGTTCCAGTTTATTGCCTGCCTCGTCCGTCGTGCAGGCGCAATCCTAGTTTCTTAAGTTTTAGATGTTTCCTGCGTAACGCGTCGGAAAATTTTACGAAGTACATCGGTGAAGGGCACAGAAATAGTTTCACAAAAAGCCTCAAACACGGCCAAGAAACAGGAGAAAAATCATGAAAGGTTCAAATACTCATCTGCGACACTCATGTGACACGTGGCTTCTACCTACGATGGTGCTCGCTTCTTTCGGGCTCTTAATTGTAGTTGGCGTCGCTAGCTTCGGGTTTTTGTCAAGAGTCCAGGCCACTAACACCGCACCGCCTCCGGACCCGGCGCTGACCGGGCGTTTTGGTAGGATGTTCCGTAATTTGCCACCATTCGCGCCGCCAACGAATGCGGTTCGCGATGCTCTGATGGACCTTGGCAGGCCGGGCGGGATTATGGATGCGAACGACGATCTAGCAGCGGGCCCCGTAGCACTCATAACCGACCCAAATCTTCAGCTAATCAATCGGAACAATCCAACAGACACTGCTGGCATAACGTTCCTCGGGCAGTTCCTTGACCATGATATGACGTTTGACCAGAGGTCCCGGCTCGGATTTCCCACTCAGCCCATCATTACACAAAATTTTCGCACTTGCTTCTTTGATCTGGACTCGGTTTACGCCGGCGGACCGAACGGCAACCCGGAGTTATACGATCCGGCTGATCCAATCAAATTCGTGGTCGAAAGCGACGGCCAGTTCGAGGATTTGCCGCGAGATCCGATTAACCACGTGGCGATTATCGGCGATCCGCGGAACGATGAAAACATGATGATCGCGGGGCTGCACGCAGCCTTTCTGTTATTCCATAATCATGCCGTAAATCTCATTCGAACGCAGTATCCCGGGATCCCTGACAATGACGCTTACCTACAAGCCCGTCGCCTCACTGTGTGGCACTACGAGTGGATGGTGCTTCACGAATTCCTGCCACATGTCGTCCCTCAGTCGGTGATAGATGATGTTCTAACAAATGGTCGCCATTTCTATGACCCGTCACACGGGCCGTCACACGGCGAGGCGTTCATTCCGGTGGAGTTTCAGATCACCTACCGCTTTGGGCACAGCATGGTGCGACCCTCTTACCGCGCCAATCTACACGGTGATAACGGACAGCCATTCTTCGGCATGATTTTCGATCCGGCAGGGGAAGGTAGCCCCGACCCGGTGGACTTGCGCGGCGGCGCCAGAGCGCCGCGGCGTTTTATCGGCTGGCAAACGTTCTTTGATTTCGGCGGCGCTTACAGTGCCGATGTACGTCCCAACAAAAGAATCGACACAATAGTATCAACGCCACTCTTCCATCTTCCGCTGGGGACGATATTCAATGGGATGCCGCCGGACTCGCTGATGCAGCGCAATCTATTGAGGTGTTTGACCTGGCAGCTTCCCTCCGGTCAACGCATAGCGCAAGAGATGGGCATCCCATCGCTCAGTAATGCTGAGTTAGCTGAGTTACAGCCGATCCGTTCTTCGTTTGTCACCGCGACGCCTCTTTTCTATTACATCTTAAAGGAGGCTCAACTAAGAGAAGACGGGTTACGCCTTGGCCCGGTAGGCGCTCGAATCGTAGCCGAGGTATTCATCGGGTTGCTCCAGCTGGACCCTGACTCTTACGTGACCGTGCAGCCCGATTGGTTACCAACGTTGCCGACCCATGATGGCACGCCGCAAAGCTTTCGCATGATTGATTTCCTGACATTTGCCGGAGTAGATCCCACCAGTCGCGGGCAATAACATCTGCAGAGCACACGCTACTTCGAGCGTAACGCGAGGCGAAACTTTACGAAGTACATCAGTGAACGCCAAAATGAAGCCGTGTTTGGAAATCAGAGCAGGCCAAACCATCAAAGAAAAGAGTAAGTTATGAAAAATCGAAAGACCGTACTCATAACGAGCTTGGCTGTGTCAGGGTCTCTTGCGCTCGTGTTCGTAGCGCAAGCGGTCAGTCCACCGCCGGATGGCGGCTATCCGGGGTACAATACCGCTGAAGGACAGAGCGCACTTTTTAGCCTCACTACTGGCTTGTGGAACACCGCCTTAGGAGCATTTACGCTTTATGGCAATACCACCGGCATCGGAAACACTGCGGTGGGGATCAATAGCCTGCGTAATAATGTCACCGGCGGTCTCAATACGGCAGTTGGCCTTGATGCCCTGTTCGCAAACAACGGAGACCCGACTCTCCCCCAGGGATCCAATAATTGTGCCGTCGGAGGTTTCGCGTTATTCGCCAACACGACTGGCAGCGACAACACGGCCATTGGGGCGTTCGCTCTGTTTGCCAACAACACCGGCTTTGACAACACGGCCATCGGTACCTCCGCGCTCCAGAGGAATGCCGCGGGCGGAGGCAACACTGCGATTGGTGAAGCCGCGCTCAACGAGAATACGACAGGCAGCGCCAACACCGCTGTAGGTACAGGCGCGCTGCTCGTCGCCAACGGCAACAGTAACACGGTGGTCGGCGCTGCCGCCGGAACAAACGTCGGTGGTGCGAATAACGTCATCTGTATTGGGCAAGGCGTCGTTGGTGCAGACGTGAGTAATAGCTGCTACATCGGGAGCATTTGGAACCAACCAGGTGGAACGCAAGCCGTCTACGTGGATTCGAATGGCAAACTCGGAGCCCTGGTCTCTTCGCGACGCTTTAAGGACAACATCGAATCAATGGACAAACATAGTAACGCGCTTTTCTCGCTTCACCCCGTCAGCTTTCGATACAAGAAAGAGATCGATCCGGAAGGCATCTCGCAATTTGGCCTGGTCGCTGAAGAAGTCGAAAAGGTGAATCCTGATTTGGTCCTGCACGACAAAGAAGGAAAACCATACAGCGTCCGCTACGACCAGGTGAATGCAATGGTGCTGAACGAATTCCTCAAAGAGCACAAACGAGTCGAAGCGCAGAACCGCAAGATACAAGAGCAGGAGAAGAGCATTTCAAAACAAGAAGACACAATCGCAGAACTTAAGTCTGTCGTCGCAAACCAAGAGAAAAGTACGGAAGCTCTCGCCAGGCAGGTCAAAGAGCAGGATTCAAAAATCCAAAGCATAACTGCGCGGATCAGGGTGGACAGGCCCGCAGGCCAAATCGCCGTCAATCGACGCTAGGTGCAAAAAACCGCTCTGCGATATGCACTGCCTAGGCGCGATAGCCTTGTTGCAAAAGACAGACACGCGTCGGCCTTTCCCACTTCAGCGCTTTAACCCCTTTCAACAATCTCGCGGGACGAAGCCTATTTGCCTGCGTAACGCAACGCGAAATTTTGCGAAGTACTTCAGTGAACGGCCAAACATGCCTTCTCAATAACGAGGAGTCGGAAAAGGCGAACTCAAACGGCTTATGAAAAATCGAAACATTACAATCAAAACAATACTTCTGGCGCTTGGCTTCCTCGCGCTTTTTTCAATCGCGGAAGCGGTCAGTCCGCCGCCGGATGGAGGTTATGCGAACTTCAACACCGCGGAGGGACAAAACGCATTGTTTAGCCTGACCACAGGCCAATGGAACACAGCCCTGGGGGGCTTCACGCTCTGGAAAAACACAGACGGGAGCTTCAACACCGCTGTCGGGACAGCGGCGCTCCTACTCAACGTCGGAAATCAAGCTAATTTCCAGGGAATTGAAAACACGGCTGTTGGCGCGGCAGCGCTTTTATCCAACACCACCGGCTCCAATAACACAGCCGTTGGAGTGGACGCCCTTCTACACAACGACACCGGCTTCAACAACACAGCCGTTGGAGTGAACGCCCTCTTACATAACGATATCGGCGCCAACAATTGTGCCTTCGGTTCTGGCGCACTCTATTTGAACACTTCCGGTCTCTACAATACTGCCATCGGCACATCGGCGCTCTTCAACAATGTCGGCAGCGACAACACAGCCGTCGGAGCCGGCGCGCTTGATGCCAATGGCGACGGTATTCAGAACACTGCCGTCGGCTCACTCGCCCTTGCGCACAATACGGGCAACTTCAACACGGCCGTTGGTTACCAGGCACTCGTTGCCAGTGACACAGCCAGCACTAACACGGCAGTCGGCGTTGGGACGCTTGCGGCCAACACCTCCGGCGGCGCCAACACGGCCTTGGGTTATGGCGCTGGCGCGAACGTTACTACCGGCAGTTTCAACGTCTACATTGGCGCAAACATAGGCGGCGTGGCTGACGAGGTGGGTCATACCTACATCTCCAACATCGCATCGACGCAGCAGAACCTTTCAACAGTTACTGTCGACTTAACCACCGGCTTGCTTGGGCACGAGTTTTCCTCGCGTCGCTACAAAGACGATATCAAACCGATGGATAATGTCAGCGAGGCGCTTTTCGCGCTGAAACCGGTCACTTACCGATACAAGAAAGAGATCGATAAAAGCCAGGCTCTCGACTACGGTCTCGTCGCTGAGGAGGTGGCCAAGGTCGATCCCACACTGGTGGGTCGAAATGGAAAGGGTCAAATCGAGAGTGTGCGATACAACGCGATCAACGCGATGCTGCTCAACGAGTTCCTAAGGGAGCACCGGAAGGTTCAGGAATTGGAAGCAAGCATCATCAGACAAACGAAAAAAATGGACGGCCTCACGGATCAGCTGAGAAAGCAAGCCGCACAAATACAAGGCGTAACTGCCCAAGTGCAAATGAACAATCCCCCGAAAACGGTCCTTCTCAGTAATCGCTGAAAACAACGTGAATATAGCAACGCCGCGGCGATCGAGCCCGGCTACAGGCATGAAAAGAAACGAGCAATGAAAATGAAAAAGAGTCTATCAGTTCTGGTGAGTTTCGTAATCTGCCAAGCGGCGCGAGCAGTCAGTCCAGCGCCCGACGGCGGCTATCCCGGAGAAAATACCGCTGAAGGGCAGGATGCTCTCTTTAGCCTTACGACCGGAACATTCAACACCGGTGTCGGTTGGGTTTCGCTTAAAAGCAACGCCACGGGTAATTTCAACACGGCTACTGGAGCCGGAGCGCTTTTTGCAACCGGCGCTGACGAAAATACAGCTACCGGTGCAGGCGCGCTCTTCAGTAACACCGAAGGTGATGGCAACACGGCCAATGGTGCGTTTGCCCTATTTAACAATACAGATCACAGCTTCAATACCGCCGATGGCTTTGAATCGCTTTTTACAAACCGGACCGGGCAAAACAACACAGCAACCGGCGCCCAAGCGCTTTTCTTTAATGATGGTGATCCGACGAACAACGAGGCATCTTATAACTCTGCTTTTGGAGATTATGCGCTCTTTAGCAATACTACCGGCTACGGTAACAGCGCGTTTGGCTCGGGAGCCATGCCGTCCAACACCACTGGTAGTTTCAATACAGCCGCCGGTTTTCAGGCGCTCGGCCAGGCCATCAACGATGGTGATGGCACGGTCGCCACAGGCAGCTACAACACCGCTGTCGGTGAACATGCGCTCCGCGCCGTCACAACCGGTAGCTACAACGCAACCCTGGGCGCCGAGGCCGGATTCGAGGTAAATACCGCTAGTAACGTCATCTGCGTCGGCGCAGGCGTCCGTGGTATCTCCAGTGTTGTCGGCGAGGTGGATAACAGCTGTTACATTGGAAATATCTATAATGCCCCGGTTGATCTGATCACAGCCGTTCCAGTATTTGTAGACCAGGATGGTAAACTGGGTACGCAGGGCTTTGCCGGAAGTAGATTAGCTGTGACCAGCATGCGAGAGTCGCCCAGGATCGGGGAATTCCAGACGCGGATCGCTGATCTCGACACCAAAGTCGCTAGACAAGAGGCGATGATCGCTGCCCAACAGAAACAAATCGATGTTCTCATCACACATCTGAAAGACCATGCGGCGCAAATACAGAAAGTGAGCGCCCAAATCGACATGCATAGACCCGCCACACAATTCGTCGCCCATGGCCGGTGAAGCTGCAAACACAGACTTATAGCAGAGAACCAAGGTAACGGGCGAATGTCATTCACCTTAGTTTGATAAGAAATGAAGCAACGAACCGGGATTAGTTTATGAGAACTCCAAACACGATATTTACAGCGATTTTGCTTGGATGGGGCTGCATCTTGCTTTCGCCCGAGGCGCCCGCGGTCGCTCCGGCGCCCGACGGCGGTTATCCCGGAGGCAACACCGCGGAGGGGCAGAATGCACTTTTAGGCCTTACCACCGGCACGTACAATACGGCGGTTGGTTTTCTGTCGGTGAGGAACAATAGCGAGGGACAGTTCAACACCGGCGTTGGCGCAGGCACGCTCCTCTTCAACACCGCCGGCGGAAATACAGCCACTGGCGCAGGCGCGCTTTTAAGCAACACGACGGGTTTTCGCAACACAGCAGCTGGAGCATTCGCACTCTTTAATAACACAAATGGAGGAATTAATTCTGCGTTTGGTGCGTATGCGTTGTTTCACAATACCGAAGGAACGCAAAATACCGCGATGGGGGTTCAAGCGCTGTTTACGAACACTACCGGTCAAGACAATACGGCAATCGGCTATCAAGCACTTTTCTTCAACGACGGAGATCCGAATAACCTTGAAGGATCTGATAACTGCGCTTTCGGATCTTATGCGCTTGGGAACAGCACAATCGGCGATAGCAACAGCGCTTTCGGTTGGAGTGCGCTGGGAAACAATACCATTGGCTTCGACAACACGGCGATCGGCGCTCTCGCGCTCTCTAACAACACGGACCACCACGCCAACACGGCCGTGGGCACTCGGGCCTTGCAAAACGCCATCGGCGGCTTCAACACAGGGTTGGGTGATCAAGCCGGTTTCAACGTCACGACTGCCAATAACGTTATTTGTATCGGCAGCGGCGGTGACAATGTCGATAATAGCTGTTTTATCGGCAACATCTATTCCAATATCCAGCCGGTTATTGGGACCGACCCCGATTACGTCACGATAGGCGGCAATGGCAGGCTTGGCCGATCCAATCTCAACGGATCGTCGCGCCGGTTTAAGCATGACATCCAGCCAATGGATAGTGCAAGCGAAGTAATCTTCGCGCTCAAGCCAGTCAGCTTCCATTACAACAAGGAGTATGATGCTACCCAGCGGCTTTCATTTGGTCTGATTGCTGAGGACGTGGCTGACGTCGCGCCTGAATTGGTAGGATGCAACAAAAAGGGCGAGCCGGAGTCGGTTCGCTATGAGCAAATCAACGCGATGCTGCTCAATGAATTCCTCAAAGAGCACAAGAAGGTTGAGAAATTGGAGGCTGCGCTCGAGGCCGTAAACAAAAGATTGGCAGAGCACGAGAGGAAGATCGACAAGGTAAGCACGCGAGTTCAATTGAACGGACGTTCCTCGCCGAGAGTTGCCAATAGGTGACGGATTTCGCGTACCCGTTGTTTCAGCTACCGCGATGCAACCGCCGTGGGATGGCTAAGGCGAACTCAACGGTTCGACTCAGCGAGGCGGCTACAACAGCCGCCTTGTGGAGTCGTGGTTAACAGGCCCGTCTGGGGAGCTCTACTCGGCGCGCGCGGCCTTAACGATCTGAGCGAAGCTGCGCGGGTCGAGGCTGGCGCCGCCGACGAGGGCACCATCGATGTCGGGCTGGCTCATGAGCTCCCGGGCATTCTCCGGTTTCACGCTGCCGCCGTACTGGATCCGCACTCGGTCGGCTGTGCTCTCATCGGACATTTCGCCCAGGATATGTCGAATGAACGCGTGCGCTTCCTGTGCTTGGAGAGGTGTTGCGTTGCGCCCGGTACCGATTGCCCACACCGGTTCATATGCAATCACGCTTTCCTGCAATTCTTTCGGCTTCAGACCAGCCAGGCTCCCATGCAATTGAATCGACAAGATTTTTTCCACGTTGCCTTTGTCGCGCTGATCGAGCGTTTCTCCGACGCAAACAATCGGACGGAGTGCCGCCGCGTGCGCCGCGCGCACTTTTCGATTCACGATTTCGTCCGTCTCGCCGAACAACGTGCGGCGTTCGCTGTGGCCGAGCACGACGTAGTGCACAAACAGGTCGCGTAAAAGAGGAGCGCTAATCTCGCCGGTAAACGGGCCGCTCTTCTCCCAATACATATTTTGCGCGCCAACCTTTATGTTTTGTGCGCTGCCTAATGCTTCAGTCACTTTCGCAATCGCGGTGAACGGCGGAATGATCACCACTTCGACATCGGTGATTTCGCCTACGTCTCGAAGCAACAACGATTCCACAAACCGCTCCGATTCGGCCTGCGTCATGTTCATCTTCCAATTGGCGGCGACGATTTTCCTGCGCATGACTCGTTCTGACAGAATGAACAAAATTTACAAAATGATTTCGGAGAAACCCATTCTGCTCAGTGTGTCAATTCTGTCTAAGCTTTATCCGTTAGCGCGGCCACGCCGGGAAGATCTTTGCCCTCTAGCAATTCCAGCGTCGCGCCGCCGCCGGTGGAAATGAACGTCATTTTCCCGGCGAGCCCGGCTTGTTTGACTGCTGTCACCGAATCGCCGCCGCCAATGATTGTCGTGGCGCCCGATTGCGCCATCGCCTCGGCGATTGCGATTGTGCCTTCGCCGAATTCAGGAATTTCGAAGACGCCCATCGGTCCGTTCCATAAAATCGTTTCTCCCCTGGCGATTTCCTCCTGATAAAGCGCGATCGTTGCCGCGCCGATATCCACCGCCTGCCATCCGTCCCTGATTCCGTGCTGAGACGAGAGACGGCTGGTGTTTCGCATGTTTGCGCCCGGACGAATCTCATCTGCCTCGACCACATCAACCGGAATGAGAAACTTCACGCCGCGTTGCTTCGCCAAATCCAAAAGCTCGCGCGCGAGACCGACCTTGTCAGATTCAACGCGGCTGGCGCCTACTGAAATTGCCTCCGCTTTCAAGAACGTGTTCGCCATGGCGCCGCCGATGAGAATCGTGTTTGCCTTTTGCATCAACGCCTTTAGAACACCGATTTTGTCAGACACCTTGGCGCCGCCTAAAATAACGACGAAAGGCCTGGCGGGATTCTGAAGTCCATCACGCAGATGCTTCAGTTCTTTCTCCATCAAAAGTCCCATCGCCGATTTCGATACGAATTTTGTGACACCGACCGTCGACGCATGCGCCCTATGCGCAGCGCCGAAGGCATCGTTCACGTAAAAATCGCCCAACTCGGCGAGCGCCTTAGCGAACGCTGGATCATTCGCCTCTTCACCCGGTTGGAACCGAACATTCTCGAGCAGCGCGACATCGCCGTTCTCCATATGCTCGACGATTTTCTTCGGCACGTCACCAATGGTGTTGTGACTAAAAATGACGGGCTGATGGATCAGCGAATGCAAATATTCGCCAATTGGCCGAAGCGAGTATTTCTCTGCAGGCTTGCCCTTGGGCCGGCCAAAGTGCGACATCAAAATCGTTTTGGCGCCATGTTCGCGCAGGTAATTGATGGTCGGCAGGCTTTCTCGGATTCGCGTGTCATCAGTCACGCGAACTTTGCCGCCGCGAACTTCCGTCGGCACATTGAAGTCCACCCGGACCAGCACGCGTTTTCCGCGCACTTCGAGATCACGGACGGTGAGTTTCGGCATTATTTACTCCTACTCGTGTTCATGCTCATGCTCCTGATCGATCGCGTAAAGCCCTTCGTCTTCGCGCAAAAACTCCGCTCGTCCGGAAAACCTCTTCAGCATTCCCATGAGCATGTTTACGATTCGGACGAACCTTTCCTTGGCAGGAAGAATCCGTTCACCAGCAACAAGCTTTCGCGCCGCAAGCACATCAAGGTATGCAGCAGACTCCAGGGCTGAACCGCGAGCGATTTCCAGAAAGCGAGCGCGATCAACCGTGGAAAGCTTGCCATTTCCTTCTGCGATATTCAGGGGGAGACTGGTCGAAGCCCTATCAAGTTGATCCTTTGCAGCAGCCTTCGCTGAAATTTCGGAAAGCAACTCTCCGACCCAGCCGCAGAAGGCAATCGATTCCTGATAGACGTCAAGCTTTTCGTGGTCGAAATAGATCTTCATACTCGATCATGAGCAGGAGCAAGAGCATGAGCAGGATCAATTATTCAGTCAGCATTTCCATCAACTCCACGCAGCGATTGCTGTAGCCCCACTCGTTATCGTACCAGCCGACCACTTTTACGAACCGATTGCCGTTCATCAGGGTCAGCTTGCTGTCGAAAATGCAGGAGTGTGGATTGCCAACGATGTCCTCCGAAACGAGGGGCTCATCGCTAAATTCGAGCACGTCTTTGTAACGTTTATCCGATGCCGCTTCCTTGAACGCAGCATTGACCGAGTCCACCGTCGCATCTTTTTCCAGCACTGCGGTGAAATCGGTCACCGAACCATCCGGCGTAGGCACCCGGAAGGCGCCGCCATTTAGTTTTCCTTTGAGATCTGGAATGACTTCACCAATCGCTTTTGCTGCGCCAGTCGTGGACGGGATGATGTTAATTGCTGCGGAGCGCGCACGTCTCAGGTCCTTGTGCGGAAAATCGAGGATGCGCTGATCGTTGGTGTAACTGTGGATCGTGCTCATGAATCCGTGCGCGATCACGAATTTGTCATTCAACACTTTCGCCATGGGCGCGAGACAGTTCGTTGTGCAACTGGCATTGGAGACGATTTTGTCCTTCTTGGGATCGAAAACGTTGTCGTTCACGCCGATGCAAATCGTGACGTCAGGATCTTTTGCCGGCGCGCTGATCAACACGCGTTTGGCTCCGGCCTTTAAGTGCAGCTCGGCCTTGTCTCGATTGGTAAACAAGCCGGTCGATTCAAGCACCACATCGACGTCCAATTTTTTCCACGGGAGATTCGCTGGAT
>Ga0306920_100005929_pt1 | contig 15850 bp, 16 predicted proteins | sample flu12Cox44000170_FD_204666 | JGI IMG/M metagenome (GOLD analysis project Ga0306920, IMG submission 204666) | Lab enrichment of tropical soil microbial communities from Luquillo Experimental Forest, Puerto Rico - flux4day.12C.oxic.44.000.170 (v2)... | ecosystem: Environmental > Terrestrial >... | reverse complement strand
CCCCGGCGATCCCGCCGCGACCGGCAAATATGCCGTGCCGGTGATCCAGAAGGTGATCGAGTCGGGCACGCCGACATTTGGTATCTGTCTGGGCCACCAGATGCTCGGGCTGGCTGTCGGCGCCAAGACCAGGAAAATGCATCAAGGCCATCACGGCGCCAACCACCCGGTGCGGGACGAGACCACCGGCAAGGTCGAGATCACCTCCATGAACCACGGTTTTGCCGTGGACCAGGCGACATTGCCTGATGGCGCCAAGCAGACCCACATCTCGCTGTTCGACGGCTCCAATTGCGGTATCGCGCTCGAAGGCAAGCCGGTATTTTCCGTGCAGTATCACCCGGAAGCGTCGCCGGGCCCGCGCGACTCGCACTATCTGTTCCAGCGCTTTGCCGATTTGATGCGGGACAAGAAGCGCGCGTAGGCGGTCCCACAACCGGAACATCCCCGCCTGACACCGGGTTGACCCGTGAATAATCTGTTCGCGGGAGACGTGCCATGGAAGCCGTCATGGAGAAAACAAAGCCCCTCACCTTCCGGTTCAAGGACGACGGACTTGTTCCAAACAATCCGCTGCCCTTCATCATCTACAAGCGCGTGATCGACGTCGACAACACGCAACCCGAGCGAACGATCGAGCAGGTCTTCGCAGATAATCGCTGGGGCAGCATGTGGCGAAACGGGATCTACGATTATCTGCATTACCATGCGACCGCCCATGAAGTGCTCGGCATTGCACGCGGACAGGCGCGCGTGCGCTTTGGCGGTGACCACGGCAAGGTGCTCGAGGTCTCTGCCGGCGATGTCGCGATCCTGCCCGCCGGCACCGGCCATCAATGCCTGTTCGGGACTCGTGATCTCTCGGTGGTCGGCGCCTACCCGCCCGCACAGACCATGGAGATCACCCGGCCCACATCGGACAACCATGCAAAGGCGCTGAAGACGATCCCGTGCGTCGCAGTGCCCACGACCGATCCGGTAATGGGCGAAGATGGGCCGCTGGTGCGGTTGTGGAGGCGATAGTGCGCTTTACTCCGCGTCGTTGTCCTTGATGGTCTGCAGCTTGGAGACCTGGCCGATCGAGCGCAACGTCGTGCCGCCAACCTTGCGGACGCGCTCGGGGTGGTAGCGAAGATCGCGTCCGACTGCTCATCCAGCATCAGATGATAGTCGTGGAAGTGGCGGCCCGCTGACGTTCCAGTGGAAGTTCTTGGTCTTCAGGTAGAGCGCGAAGGTGTCCGCCGAAAGGACGTTGAGAGCTGTCGAAATCTTCGCGACCGCCTGCGGCGGCATATCGGTGGGGGTGTCGAGGTCGGGTGAAATTTTCTCCAGCCTGGCTTTGCTCACGTTACACCTTCCTGTTAGGAACCGGGCGATGGACACGGGTCGGCGGACCCGTTAACGCATCATGATTGGAGCCGTTCCTCGGCAGGGAACCGGCATTCTCAAGCTCAAAGATATGCCATGGACGACTGGATCGATTATTACGATTCCACGCACACGATTTATGTGAGCAAGCTGCACCGCGACCTGCATTTCAAGCTGGTCGCGCGCGATATCAAAAGCTACATCACTGCGAAGGATCAGGTGGTTTTGGACTATGCGTGCGGGGAGGCCCTCTCGGCATGCAAGGTCGCCGAAGCCTGCGGGCTGTTGATCCTGGCCGAGCCTGCGCCGGGCGTGCGCGGACGGCTGATCGCGCGCTTCGCGCCCTATACCAGGATCAAGGTGCGGTCGCTCGAAGACATCCGGAAAATGCCGGAGCATTCCGTCGATCTCGTCGTGATGAACTCGGTTGTTCAGTATATGACGGCAGACGAACTCGATTCCGCGCTCGCCGTCATCCGCAAACTGCTCAGGCCCTCCGGCCGGCTCGTGCTCGGCGATATTATGCGCCCCGAGGTCGGCATGCCGACCGACGTTTATGCGCTGTTACGCTTTGCGGCGAAGCACGGCTTCCTGAAGGACGCGCTCTGGGGGCTCGCCGCAACCGCGCTGTCCGATTATCGGCAGTTGCGCTCGCGCGTGGGCCTGCAGCGTTACAGCGAGGCCGAGATCGTCCAAAAGCTGGCCAGGGCCGGATTTTCCGCCGCGCGCGCCGGCCAGAATATCGGCCACAACCCCTGGCGCATGACCTTCGTCGCCCACCACACGCTGGTCCGCCCGGGACCTACCGGCAGTTAGGGTTAACGGCAGGTCGAGGTAGCCCGCCCCGCCCCCAATCGGCAAAGATCGCAGCGGCCCGGTGGCGGAACGCGTCAACGCGAGGGCGGTGCAACGTCCTTTATCCTGGTTCAAATCCAGGCCGGGTCTCCAGCCTTCGCTCGCTTCGCGAGCTTCGGCTGGGCGAGCCAAGCACCGTTCTATCGTGGCGAAGACAGCGAAGGCTGCCGCGCCATCGTCTGAAGGGGCGACGGCGGGCTCCATCCGCCAGCCCCTCCCAGGGAGCAAATTGCCCTAAATTGCCGGTTGATGGGCGGTTGAGGGCCTTTCGCGGCTGCAGAAACTGGTCTAAAGACCCCTGCGCGCGGCGATCACGCGCTCTTGGCAATAGGGGACGCGCGGCATGCGCGCCCTTTTTTTGTGCCCAATTTGCCCTCCGCGAGACTTGATGCCCAAACGAACCGACATCTCCACCATCCTGATCATTGGCGCCGGTCCGATCGTGATCGGCCAGGCCTGCGAATTCGACTATTCGGGAACGCAGGCGGTCAAAGCGCTGAAGGAGGAGGGCTACCGGATCGTCCTGGTCAATTCCAATCCGGCGACGATCATGACCGACCCGGAGCTGGCGGATGCGACCTATATCGAGCCGATCACGCCCGACATCGTCGCCAAGATCATCGAAAAGGAACGCCACATCATTCCCGGCGGCTTTGCGCTGCTGCCGACCATGGGCGGCCAGACCGCGCTGAACTGCGCGCTGTCGCTGCGGCGCCTGGGCACGCTCGCCAAATTCGACGTCGAGATGATCGGCGCCACCGCCGATGCCATCGACAAGGCCGAGGATCGCCAGCTGTTCCGCAACGCGATGGAGAAGATCGGGCTGCAAACGCCGAAGTCGCGGCTCGCCAACGCCTCCGGCCTGAAGAAATCCGACCGCAACAAATATCTCGCCGACCGCGCCAAGCTTGCAGGGCGCGAGCTCGAGGAATTCGAGCGGCAATGGGCGCTCGGCGAGAACGAGCGGCGCAAGCGCTACCAGCAGCAGGCGCTGGCCGAAGCGCTGATGGCGCTCAACGACATCGGGCTGCCCGCCATCATCCGGCCCTCCTTCACCATGGGCGGCACCGGCGGCGGCATCGCCTACAACAAGGAAGAGTTCATCGACATCATCGAGCGCGGGCTCGATGCCTCCCCCACCAACGAAGTCCTGATCGAGGAAAGTGTCCTCGGCTGGAAGGAGTTCGAGATGGAGGTGGTGCGCGACAAGAAGGACAATTGCATCATCGTCTGCTCGATCGAGAACCTCGATCCGATGGGCGTGCATACCGGCGACTCCATCACCGTGGCGCCGGCGCTGACCTTGACCGACAAGGAATATCAGATCATGCGCGACGCCGCGATCGCGGTGCTGCGCGAGATCGGGGTCGAGACCGGCGGCTCCAACGTGCAGTTCGGCGTCAACCCGGCCGACGGGCGGATGGTCGTGATCGAGATGAATCCGCGCGTGTCGCGCTCGTCCGCGCTTGCCTCCAAAGCCACCGGCTTTCCGATCGCCAAGGTCGCCGCCAAGCTCGCGGTAGGCTACACGCTGGATGAGATCGCCAACGACATCACCGGCGGCGCAACGCCCGCCTCCTTCGAGCCGACCATCGATTACGTCGTTACAAAGATCCCGCGCTTCGCGTTCGAAAAATTCCCGGGCGCCTCCCCCACGCTGACCACCTCGATGAAGTCGGTCGGCGAGGTGATGGCGATCGGCCGCACCTTCCAGGAAAGCCTGCAGAAGGCGCTGCGGGGGCTGGAGACCGGGCTCACCGGCCTCGACGAGATCGAGATCGAGGGCCTCGGCCGCGGCGACGACAAGAACGCAATCCGCGCCGCGCTCGGTACGCCGACGCCGAACCGCATCCTGCAGGTCGCGCAGGCCATGCGGCTCGGCTGGTCCAACGACGATATCTTCAATTCCTGCAAAATCGATCCGTGGTTCCTTTCGGAGATGCGCGGCATCGTCGAGATGGAGCAGAGAATCCGCAGAAACGGCCTGCCGACGAATGCGCACGCCATGCGCATGGTCAAGGCCATTGGCTTTTCCGACGCACGCCTTGCGGTGCTGACCCGCACCACCGAGGCCGAGGTGAAGGCAAAACGCCACGCGCTCGGCGTACGTCCGGTGTTCAAGCGCATCGACACTTGCGCGGCCGAATTCGCCTCGCCCACTGCTTACATGTATTCGACCTATGAGGCGCCGTTTGCAGGCCAGCCATCCGACGAGAGCGCGCCGTCGGACAAGAAGAAGGTCGTCATCCTCGGCGGCGGGCCGAACCGGATCGGCCAGGGCATCGAGTTCGACTATTGCTGCTGCCACGCCTGCTTCGCGCTGCATGACGCCGGTTTCGAAAGCATCATGATCAATTGCAATCCGGAGACGGTGTCGACCGATTACGACACCGCCGACCGGCTGTATTTCGAGCCGTTGACCTCAGAGGACGTGCTCGAGATCATCGAGACGGAGCGCAGCAATGGCACGTTGGTCGGCGTTATCGTGCAGTTCGGCGGCCAGACGCCGCTGAAACTGGCGCACGCGCTGCAGGCAGCCGAAGTGCCGATCCTGGGCACCTCGCCTGACGCCATCGACCTCGCCGAAGATCGCGACCGCTTCAAGCGCGTGCTCGACAAGCTGCATCTGAAGCAGCCCAAGAACGGCATCGCCTATTCGGTCGAGCAGGCGCGCCTGGTCGCCGCCGATCTCGGCTTGCCCTTGGTGGTGCGCCCCTCCTACGTGCTCGGCGGCCGCGCCATGCAGATCATTCGCGAGGAGAGCCAGCTTTCCGATTACCTGCTCGGCACCCTGCCGGAACTCGTGCCCGCCGACGTGCAGGCGCGCTATCCCAACGACAAGACCGGACAGATCAACACCGTACTCGGCAAGAACCCGCTGCTGTTCGACCGCTATCTCTCGGACGCCACCGAAATCGATGTCGATTGCCTAAGCGACGGCAAGGACACCTTCGTCGTCGGCATCATGGAGCATATCGAGGAGGCCGGCATTCACTCCGGCGATTCCGCCTGCTCGCTGCCGCCGCATTCCCTCGATGAAAAGACCATCGCCGAGCTCGAGCGGCAGACCCGCGAGCTTGCGCTCGGGCTCGATGTGATCGGGCTGATGAACGTGCAATTTGCTATCAAGAACGGCACGATCTATGTGCTCGAGGTCAATCCGCGCGCCTCGCGCACGGTGCCCTTCGTCGCCAAGGTGATCGGCACGCCGGTCGCCAAGATCGCGGCCCGCATCATGGCCGGCGAGAGGCTGGCCGACTTCAAGCTCAAGAAGCCTGCGCTCAAGCATGTCGGCGTCAAGGAATCGGTGTTCCCGTTCGCCCGTTTCCCCGGCGTCGACACGGTGCTTGGACCCGAGATGCGCTCCACCGGCGAGGTCATGGGGCTCGACCGTTCCTTCCAGGTGGCGTTTGCCAAGAGCCAGCTCGGTGGCGGCACCCGCGTGCCGCGCAAGGGCACGGTGTTCGTCTCCGTGCGCGAGAGCGACAAGCAGCGCATCACGGATGCGGTGCGGCTGTTGCATTCGCTGGGCTTCAGGGTGATGGCGACATCCGGCACCCAGCGCTTCTTGTCGGACCAGGGGGTGCCGGCCGAAAAGGTGAACAAAGTGCTGGAGGGGCGGCCCCATATCGTGGACGCCATCACCAATGGTGACATCCAGCTCGTCTTCAACACCACCGAGGGGCCGCAGGCCCTGGCCGACAGCCGGTCGCTGCGGCGCGCTGCCCTCTTGCATAAAGTGCCTTATTACACCACTCTTTCAGGCGCCGTAGCGGCGGCCCAGGGGATCCGCGCCTATCGGGACGGGGACCTTGAGGTCCGCACGCTGCAGAGCTATTTTTCCGAAACCTGATTGCTGGCCGGGCTCGGCGTCCCCGCTAAGTAATTGGCAATAAAGCCAGACTTGGCTGGAACCACCGGCCTTGCGACTTTTTTGTTTCGGCTCGGAGTTAAGAGAAGGTCCGGTTGCCGGTTTAATTGCGCCCCGGGCCGTTCTGATTGAATTGCGATTCGTGCGGGGCTCCGACTTTCGGGTTCCGCACGACTGAAGGACAGAGAAGACGATGGAAAAGGTTCCAATGACCTCGCTCGGTTATGCCGCGCTCGAGGACGAGTTGAAGCAGCGGCAGACCGTGAACCGCCCGCGCATCATCGAGCATATCGCGGAGGCGCGCTCGCATGGCGACCTGTCGGAGAACGCGGAATATCACGCCGCCAAGGAAGAGCAGTCGCACAATGAAGGCCGCATCGCCGAGATCGAGGACAAGCTCGCGCGCGCCGACGTGATCGACATCTCAAAGCTTTCCGGTGACATCATCAAGTTCGGCGCCACCGTGACGCTGGTCGACGAAGACACCGAGAAGAAGCAGGTGTGGCAGATCGTCGGCGAAGTCGAGGCCGATGCCAAGAAGGGCCGGATCTCCATCACTTCGCCGCTCGCGCGCGCGCTGATCGGCAAGAAAAAGGGCGCTTCCGTCGAGGTGAACACGCCCGGCGGGGCCAGGGCCTATGAGATCACCAAGGTCGAGTGGCGCTAGCCAATCGCGCTTTGCAGCAAAGGGCCGCGCCTCGAGCGCGGCTTTTTTGTTGGGCTTGATAGTTCCCCGTCATTTCGGGGCGCCTTGAAGAGGCGAACCCGGAATCTCGCGCCGCAACTTCGAGATTCCGGGTTCGCTCGCTTTGCGAGCGCCCCGGAATGACGTGAACGGGCCGCCATGATATGAAGCAGCGCAAGAGGCCTTCCGCGGGAGGTGTCCATGACGATCGAGCGTCTTCAGCCCTATTTGCTAAGCCTGTTCAGATTCGTGACCGGCCTCATTTTCGTTCACTACGGCGTGGCGAAACTGTTCAAGTTTCCGCCGGTCGAGATATTCGAGGACGTCACGCCGCTGTCGCTTTGGGGGATCGCCGGCATGATCGAGCTCGTATTCGGCAGCCTGTTGTTGCTTGGGCTCCTGACGCGGCCGACCGCCTTCATCCTGTCGGGTGAGATGGCCTTCGCCTATTTCATCGAGCATCTTCCGCACAGCTTCTATCCGATCCTCAACGACGGCGGGCTCGCCATCATTCTCTGTTTCGGCTGCCTCTTGCTGGCCGCCGCCGGCGGCGGCCCGATCAGCCTGGATGCGCTGATTGGCAGAAGGACACCGCAGGCCGGATTATCGACACGCTAAGCCGCGGGCTGAATGCAATTCACAACTGCTCGATCAGGTCAGCCGTGCGGTTGATGCGTTGAACCAAATCCCGCCATAATCTTTGAGCCATTCGGCGCAAGAAACCTTTTCACCGGAGATTGGAATGAATCTGGATCGCTTCGGCGCGAGCTATCAGCCGTTCGTATTAAGCCTGTTTCGCTTCATCACAGGACTGCTGCTGCTGCAGTATGGCGTCGCGAAAATCTTCAAATTTCCGGCACTGCCTTATTTCGCCAATCCGCCCCCGCTGATCGTGACGGCCGGCGCGATCGAGCTCGTGCTGGGCGCACTCCTGGTGATCGGCCTGTTCTCGCGGCTCGTCTCGTTCATCCTGTCAGGTGAAATGGCCTTCGCCTATTTCCTCGGCCACATGTTCAAGACCGGAGAGCCGGTGTTTCTGCCGCTCATCAATGGCGGCACCGCGGCGATTTTGTTCTGCTTCGCCTGTCTCTATCTGTGGACCGCCGGCCCCGGCCCGATCAGCGTCGATGCGTTGTTCCGCAAGCAGAGCGGCCTCGCGACTTCCGACGCCGACAGGGTCGGCAAGGCTGCCTGATCGCTGCGGGGATCAGAGCGCGATGTTATCGCGCTCTGATTCTTGATTCGGCATCCTTTCCGCGCGAACGCTCCGCGTTTGTTGGGAGAGAAAACGGATTCCCACTTTGCGCTAACGGGGCCCTGCGGTCCGGATCATGCTCCGCGCACCTTGACCTCCAGAGGCACGGCCGCGTCGTATTTCGAATTGTGCAGGACCAGCGAGGTCCTGACATTTCGAACATGAGGCGCGGCCGTCAGATGCGTGACGAATTCCTGGAACGTGGCCATATCGGGCGCCACGCATTTCAGGATGAAGTCGACCTCGCCGGAGAGCATCCAGCATTCGCGCACCAAAGGCTCGGCGCGCACGAACTCCTCGAACGCCTTCAGATCGGCATCTGCCTGACTCGACAGGTGCACGGACGCGAACACCGTGACGTCGAAACCGAGCTTACGGGCGTCCAGGAGCCCGCGATAGCCCTGGATGTAGCCCTCCTCCTCCAACGTCCGGACCCGGCGCAGGCACGGCGGCGGCGAAATCCCGACACGCTTGGCGAGCTCGACATTGGTGATTCGGCCATCGGCCTGTATCTCCCTCAGGATTTTGAGGTCGATCTCGTCTAGATTCTTCGACACGGGGGTTTCGTTTCCTGGAACTTCGCTGGCGCCGGCGCTAACTCCCGGCAACACTCTGTAGCGCAATCTTCCCCCGTCGCGCAATTTTATTGCGCGTGCACTGCGCAATCGCTTTGTCGTGAATGGAAAATTCGCCGACTTGAATTGCAATTCTTGCATAGCTAGCCACATATCCTACACTTGGATTTGACACTTTCGGCGCCGCTGTGATGCCTTTCCGGGCTTTCCCCGCTCAGGCGCTGACCTGCCCCAGTCCCAAGCTACAAGAGACGCCAAGCCCATGTCCGCGCCTATTCATGCCAAGGTCGTCATCATCGGATCCGGCCCGGCCGGCTACACAGCGGCGATCTACGCGGCGCGCGCCATGCTCGAGCCGGTGCTGATCCAGGGCATTCAGCCCGGCGGGCAGCTCACCATCACCACCGATGTGGAAAACTATCCGGGCTTTGCCGACGTCATCCAGGGGCCCTGGCTGATGGAGCAGATGGAGAAGCAGGCGCGTCATGTCGGCACCAAGATCGTGACCGATCTCGTCAACAGGCTGGAGACCGCGCGGCGCCCGTTCCGCCTGACCTGCGACAGCGGCGACGTCTATCTCGCCGACACCGTGGTGCTCGCGACCGGCGCGCAGGCGCGCTGGCTCGACATCACCTCGGAAGAGAAGTTCAAGGGCTTTGGCGTTTCGGCCTGCGCGACTTGCGACGGCTTCTTCTATCGCGGCAAGGATGTCGTGGTGGTCGGCGGCGGCAATACGGCGGTCGAGGAAGCGCTGTTCCTGACGAATTTCGCTTCCTCGGTGACGATCGTGCATCGCCGTGATCACTTCCGCGCCGAGCGCATCCTGCAGGATCGGCTGTTCAAGCACCCCAAGATCAAGGTGGTCTGGGACAGTGTCATCGACGAGATCTGCGGTGACGAGAAGCCTGCCAAGGTCACGCATGTCCGGCTGAAAAACGTGAAGACCGGCGCAACCTCCAAGCTCGCGGCACACGGCGTGTTCATCGCGATCGGCCATGCGCCCGCGACAGAGCTGGTCCAGGGCCAGGTCAAGCTGAAACCGTCCGGTTATGTCGAGGTGGCACCGAATTCGACAGCGACCTCGGTGCCCGGACTGTTCGCGGCCGGCGACGTTGCCGACGAAACCTACCGACAGGCGGTCACTGCCGCCGGGCTCGGCTGCATGGCCGCCCTCGAAGCCGAACGCTTTCTCGCCTTGCGCGCCAGCGAGCGCGCGGCAGCGGAATGAAGATCAACCATGCCTAGATCACGCGACGGATTTACAGATATGGATTGGGACAAGCTGAAGGTGTTTCACGCAGCGGCGGAAGCAGGGAGCTTCACGCATGCCGGCGAGCAGCTCGGACTGTCGCAGTCGGCTGTTTCGCGCCAAGTCAGCGCGCTGGAGCAGGAACTCTCGGTCTCGCTGTTCCATCGTCACGCCCGTGGCTTGATACTAACCGAGCAGGGCGACCTTCTGTTCCGCACGGCGCATGACGTTTTCATGCAGCTCCAGGCGGCACGCGCCAAGCTCACCGACAGCCGCGAGCGGCCGAGCGGCGATCTCAAGATCAACACCACCCCCGGGGTCGGCATCAACTGGCTGATCCCTCGGCTTGGCGAGTTCACCGTGATGTATCCGGAAATTCGCATCCAGCTGATCGTCAACGACGAGGAACTCGACCTCTCGATGCGCGAGGCTGATGTCGCGATCCGCACCCGCAAGCCGACTCAACCGGACCTGATCCAGCGCAAGCTGTTCTCGATCGGCTTCCACGCCTATTGCTCGCCGGAATATGTGAAGCGTTTCGGCACCCCGCGCACGCTGGACGACCTCGATGCCCATCGCATCATCACACTGTCCGACGGACAGGTCGCGCCGCATCTGCAGAACCGCAACTGGTTGATCGAGGCCGGGCGCAACGGAAGCGGCGCGCGGGAGGCCTATTTCAAGGTCAACAACATCTTGGGGTTGGTGCGGGCCTGCCAGCAAGGGCTCGGCATTGCCGCACTTCCGGATTACCTGGTCGAAGACAATAATCGGCTGGTACAACTTTTCGGCGAGTCCGATTCCATCCAGCTCGATACCTATTTTGTCTATCCGGAAGAGCTGAAGACGGTGGCGCGCGTGCAGGTGTTCCGCGACTTCGTCGTGAGCAAGGCGCAGCGCTGGCCGTCCTGACTTTGCGCATGTCTGACATGCGGCCCAGCCTGTTGCCGCATGACGCGAGCACGGACCATAATGCTTTTACCCTGAGCATTCGCGTTGCGCATTTGTCCCCCTCCTCCAGTGGCGCGGGAGCTCGGTAATCCCTCTTGGAAGGTGATTGTGTCGGCCTCACGTGGCCAATACCTCAAAGCCGGGCTCTATCGAGCCCGGCTTCTTTTCTTTGCAGAGCATGATCCGGAAAGTGTGTAGCGGTTTTTCGAAAAGCATGCCTTCGGGCTCGACCCGAGGGATCATGCTCGATCAAAGACCTAACGCGCGATGACGATTCGACCTCGTCTCATTGCGCTTTTGACGGAAAGTCTGGCAGCAGTTGACAGCTGCACAGGCGACCTTCATCATTCGCGCATGGTCACGAATTCGTGCAGAAATATGCAGTCGAAAAAAGCGCCCCGTCCGGGGAGCTCAGATCGACGCGCGCGCTAGACCATCACGCCCAACCGATCCGACCAACCCCGCCGCGAGTGCGGGGTTTTTTATTGCTCCGTCTCCGGAACTCAACCTCAAGGAGATGGACCATGAACGACCTTCGAACCCGCCTGCACGGCCTCTGGCTGCCGCTGGTCACGCCGTTCCGCGATGGCGAGATTGACCAGCAATCGCTGCTGCGTCTGGTACGGCATTACGCAGCAGGGCCGATCGACGGGCTGATCCTCGCAGCGACCTCGGGCGAGGGCCTGCTGCTGTCGGCATCCGAGCTGGAGCGGCTGGTCGAATTTGTGCGAACGGCGCTCGACGATGCGCGGCGCCAACTGCCGATCTGCCTCGGGCTTGCCGGCGCATCGACAACTCGGATGTGTGATGCAATCGACGAGACAGCGACATGGCCGATCGACGGCTATTTGATTTCGAGCCCCTACTACCTCCGGCCATCGCAACGCGGGTTGCTGCAGCACTTCACGGAGCTTGCCGACCACGCCGCCTGGCCGATCGTGCTCTACAACATCCCCTACCGGAGCGCCGTGGGGATGACCAACGAGACGCTGCTGAAGCTCGCAGAACATCCGAACATCGTCGGCCTGAAGGATTGCTGTGCCGACCGCGCTCAAACGATCGAGCTGTTGCGCCATCGCCCCGCCGGATTCCGCGTGCTGACCGGTGAGGACGCGCAATATCATGATGCGCTCGTCGACGGCGCCGATGGCGGCATCCTGCTGTCGGCGCATGTGGAGACGGAAGGCTTCGCGTCCGTACGAAGGCTGCTTGCCGCAGGCCATCACGACGCCGCGCTCGCTGCCTGGCAGCGCGTTTCGGAGCTTACACGGCTGCTCTTCGCCGAGCCGAGCCCGGCGCCCGCCAAGCATTGGCTGTGGCGCACCGGGCTGATCGACAGCCCCGAGGTCCGCTCGCCAATCGTTGCGGTCAGCGACACGCTCGCAGCAAAGCTCGACCATGAGATTGCGTGCCGGGCGCCTGGCCACGACGGAAACGAACGCGCGCGGCTTGGTTAATGCGCAGTGAGCGGATTGACCGCAATGCGGGCGTGGTTGCGCGCGGCTTCTTAAACAGTCGCGCGTATCAATGCTGCGCCAAAAATAAAAACGGCAGGGGGAAACAATGAATGGTCAAACGTCGGCGCTGGCGAGAGCCGCGCGCATCGAGACCGGTCGGGATATCCTGATGGTCTCGACCTTCGGCTTCTGGGCATTCCTGCTCGGGTTCACGCCCGTAATCGCGATCAACCTGTTCGGCGGCCACTAAAGCGCGATGAGATCAGGTTGAATCGTCATCGCGCTTTAGGTCTTTGATTGAGCATGATCTTTTCGGAAAACCGCTGCACACTTTTCCGGATCATGCTCTAAAGCGCGATTGCGTCGCGCTTTAGCCGTTTATTGAGCATGAAGCCGCGGAAGCTCGCCCGCTCAAATGCAAGCAAAATCGCAACCCGGTTTTAAAGCCTCTGCTGTATCGCGGTTCCCATAACAAAAACGCGGGGGCGTTGTGCATACTCAGGACATTCGGCTCGGCACGCCAGAAGGCGTCCCGACCACAGGATTCGCGAGTCACGGTCATACCAACCAAGGCTTCACGACACAGGGAGACACCAACAGGGGCTTCACGACCGAGGATATCCTCTGGGCGCTCGGCATCTGGAGTGTGATCATCTGCCTGTCGCCGGTGATCGTTTTCTACATGCTGATGGTGGCGTGAGGCGCCGTTCGCTCGAGGACGACCTCGCGTTTATCAGCACCGGAAATCGAACGGGGTGAGGTGAGCTCTCCGCCGAAAGCTGACCTCACCCCGGTTCCCCCCTTAAAAGACATCTTGAAGAAACGCTTCTCTAAGAAACGCGTCCTAAGAAATGCACGCACAAAAACCACGCGCATGCCGCGCGTTATTTGTCCGTCCATTCAAGGACAGGCAACGAAATCACGCCGCCTGCTTGTGCATAGTGCCGCTGGCCGACGCAGAGCCACGGATGGCCTTCACCGAACGCTCGATCGCGGCCCAGAGCCTTGCAATCTCCGCCGCTGCGCGCCCTTCGCCATAATATTCACGCACCCCTTCGCCATGGCCGAGCGCCATCAACAGGTCGGCGCGATTTGTGATCTGGCCGCCCCACACCGGCGCGCGGAATTTCGCCAGCGCTTCGCGCGCAATCGCCACGATCGGGCTCTCGGCGTCGTCGCGACGCGCCGGCGCACCGTTGAGCACCACGGCATAGGGCTTACGCGCGCCGCGGCAGGTCTGGATGGTCTCCTGCACCGCGTTGACGTCGAACACGCCGGGACGCGCCGGAATGATGACCAAGGTCGCATTCTTGATGGCGTCATCGACGACGGCCGAGAGATTCGGCGGCGTGTCGATCAGCACCCATTCGACGCCGTCGCGCTTGGCGGCGGCAACGATACCGCTCACCGAATTGACGGCCGTCTTGATCGGCGGCTCGTTGGTGCCGCGCAGCTTGTGCCACAACGTCAATGACCCCTGCGGATCGGCATCGATCAACAGACAGGGCTTCGTCGACTTGATCTGCGCGGCGAGATGAGCGGCCAGGGTACTCTTTCCTGAGCCGCCTTTACGCGATGCAAAAACAATAACGTTCATACCTTGGCCTCCAGATTGACCCCAGGTGACAAAAATGAATCAGAGCGCTGATTCGTGAAAGAAAAATGTGGCAAGCTTTGTAGCCAACTCACTGATTGATGCAGGCGCTGGCTTTTGAGTCACAGTGTTGATCACGCAAAGCTTGCACTGCGAAACAAGCGGAAACACTGCAGGGCTAAAGCGCGATGAGATTAAATCGAATCGTCATCGCGCTTTAGCTCTTTGATTGAGCATGATCCCTCGGGTCGAGCCCGAGGGCATGCTTTTCGGAAAACCGCTGCACACTTTTCCGGATCATGCTCTAGATGACATTGCAACGTCACACGGCAACGTCACACAGCAACCTCACACTGCAGAGTCACGTTTGCAAATCACGGCACGCAATCCGGCTTCGCCCGCCGTGGTTGCGTCACCGGCGTCGCACGCCTTACACAACCTTTCCGAGCGGGAGCTGAAGTGTCGCGGGCGCAGAAGACCGATCACGAACAAAAAGAGTCGGTCGCGCCAGTTGGCCTCGCGTCTCAACCGCAAGGCCACGGGCGCTATTCAGATTGGCTCGTTCTATTGCCGCTGGGCGCGGAGCGGCGATCTGCCGCCGGCCTCGCCAGACTCCGCGCCAGGCCGGAAGAACACGCGGCATTGCGGCGACAGCTGCGACTTGTTGCGGACCATGCAGGCCGTGACGCGCTCGATGTCCGGAATTTCGGAGCTGCACAGCCGGAAGGCGTCGGGACTGCAGGCTTGCTGCTGTTCGGCGGTATAGGCACGGCTTTCGCCAGATGCCAGCGCCGCGGTCAGTCCTGTGGCGAGCAATAGCGCGAGCTTGAACCGCGCATGCGTGATGACAAACATCGAATCCCCCTCGACCCCACCCCGCACCAAGATTGCGGTGAACCGCAACTGCTTCGCAAGCGTCGCGTGCAGGTTCCCTGGGAGAAGATGCAAATCAGCGCGTAGTCGTGGCTTGGCTACAACAATCGGGCGACAGGCAGGAACGCGATGGCTCACGATTGATCCGGCAGCGACCGCGCCCGCGTCACGTCAAAGGGATGATCGATGAGAAGCTGCGTTCGTTCCACAAACGCCTGCGTCGCGGGTAGCGCGGCGTAGACGTCGAACGCCGCCTCGTCGATCCAGCGCGAATGCAGCCAGAACAGACGGTGATCGCGCACCGCCGAATAGATCTCGACAAAAGTGCTCCCCGGTTGCACAGCAACCCGCGCAACCGCAGCCCGCAGCTCGGCGAGGAGAGCCTGCTCCTGCCCCTCGACGGCATGAAATCGGGCGAAGATCACAAACTTTTCCGACATACGGGGAGCCTTCCATGCACAACGGCTTTGGGAGACAGCTGATCCGGGCGGCTATTCTAAGCGTCTCAAGATGCCGGTGAGAAGAGAAGGAGCTGGTACAGTTGGGTGGGCTCGAACCACCGACCTCCTGTTCCACAGAAAGAAATCGACGTTCGCCGCGCTTACGATCGGCTACGCTAGAGCACGAATTGTTCTTTAATTTCAATAGTGTCTGCCGCAGCTGATGCGCTATCCTTCGCCACGCTTTGTGCCATCGTGGTAGCTACGTGGTAGCTACGTGGCAGCTGACATACCAACAGGGGCGCACATGGCCTTGGCAAGTATCACGATCAGAACCGTGCAGGCACTCGCTCCGGGTGAAGCCCTTTGGGATGCGGGCCATAAGGAAGCGGTGCGGGGCTTCGGCGTGCGGCGTCAGCGCGATCAAGCAACCTACGTTCTCAAGTACCGGGTATTTGGACGCCAGCGGTTCTTCACAATTGGCCCGCACGGGTCGCCCTGGACGCCGGAGAAAGCGCGTCGCGAGGCCAAGCGATTGTTGGGACTGGTCGCGGACGGGAAGGACCCAGCAGACACCAAGGTGCAGGCCAGCCTGCAAGCGGCCGACACACTGCGCAAGGTCGCCGATCAATCCCTTGAGGTGGCCAAAAAGAAACAGCGCCCCCGGACGCACTCTG
>Ga0306920_100005928_pt1 | contig 15850 bp, 12 predicted proteins | sample flu12Cox44000170_FD_204666 | JGI IMG/M metagenome (GOLD analysis project Ga0306920, IMG submission 204666) | Lab enrichment of tropical soil microbial communities from Luquillo Experimental Forest, Puerto Rico - flux4day.12C.oxic.44.000.170 (v2)... | ecosystem: Environmental > Terrestrial >... | reverse complement strand
CGTCCCCGACCACGGAAGATAAACTCGATGCCGTTTGGGGGACCGCTGAGTAGCTAACATCTATGCAAAGGAGAGTAGTGCTATGGCCTCAGCGAGCAAAGCTGGTGTTGAGTTGAGGAGGAGGAAGTTCATGTATACAGGCTCCGCGGTTTTTGCCCTCGCGAACCTGCCCATTGCAGGGGCTACCTCTATCACCTCCTCGGAGGACCCGGGCACCGACGTGGCCCCGGTGGGGAGCGGTGCGCCAGTGAAGATAGCTGCGCCTCGATTGCTACGAAAGATCTCGGTTGAGCATCGCGCGTTGGAATGCAGTCGTCCCTTTGAAGCTGTACACCGCGCACTCATCGAATTCGTTCCGGCACTCAAACCTGAAATCACCGAGATGCTGGTCCGACGCGACGAGGAGAAAATTGCGATTGCACGGCGTGATTGGCCCAAACTCTGGATTTTTCTGGTACGCGACCATGGAGCGCTAACCGCGGCAGACGGCCAATCGTCCAAGGCCATGCAATACGAGATCGGAAATCCGCTTACCGCTGAGAGCATGACAAGTCATGTGTTGGCCGCTGGACTCTACGCACCTTTGAGGGTCATTCTGTACGAGGATGCGGCCACTCGGCGCTCAATCTTTGAGTACGATCTTCCATCTTCGCTGTTTGGCCAATTTGGGGATGAACGGGTCGCGAAGGTCGGGCAGGAACTGGATACCGAGCTGGAGTCGGCCCTGCTCGCTGCGAGCGGTGCCTGATTCAAGCAACACCATCGGCCAGCTCCAGTCGCGCCCGCTCCATCGGCCATGTGACAGCCCTGACACATCGCTCGGTACAAGGATTTGCCAGTCTACCGCTGAAATGATGGCGTCTTGCGGAACCGCGTTTAGATCGGGCGGTGGTGTAGAGGCCTTCGCGCCGCCGTCTACCGCTACGGTAAGAAGCATCAAGAAAAGATGCGTCGCGTACTGGGCACCGAGAAATCTATGCATGCGTACTAGGGCTCGCTCCTGCGCGAGCATGCAGTCTTGCGGTCGCGTCCAGCGCGGATTGAATAGCGCCTTCTTGCCAGCCGGGAAGCCGCGAGGCGTGTTCCATCGCAGCAACCTGATGCATAAAGTTAAAGCGGGATCAGTCGCGGAACTTTGTCGAATGGTGGATAGGCTGAAGGCGCCACCGGGCGAGCCCTACTAAGCCCTGCTGTCCGCGAGCAGGGGACGGACGATCGCGGCGGGTGGCTGCTAAGAGTTCTCGGCGATTTCCTTCATCGCCTCCTGCAACACCTTCTCCGTGACGCCTCGACGCTTGAGAGCGTCGGCGAGCCGGCGTGCCGTGTACTGATCGAACTGAGCCTCGTCGCGCCGCAGCCCTTCGCTGATGTAGCTCTTCAACAGCGTTTGGTAGGCCGCAAACCCGCGCATCGGTGCGACAGCTTTCAGCGACTCGACGACGTCGGCTGGGATCCTCATCGTGATTGTGGTGCTGGGTCGATCCTTCTTTAACCGTTTCTTCAATCGCTCATTGATCATAAAAGGCTTCCTCGGCGGCCGAAGCGCGCCAGGCAGAGATAATCCGTATGAATTCGCCTTCGACCTCAATGTGCACAACCGTCAGCAATCGACCCGCAGAGCTGAAGCCAATCACGGCGTCTCTCCGCTCCTCGTTCCGACTCGCGTCTTGTAGCACAAAGAGCGGGTCATCGAAGACGGTCGCGGCTTCTTCGAAGGAGACGCCGTGTCTGCGCTGATTCTCCGCGGCTTTCGAATCGTCCCAGCGGAAGCTCGTGCCTCCGTGCTCAAAGGCGCGGTCCATGCGCTGAGTCTAGCAGTGTGTATTTACAGTGTAAATACAGCCTACCGAATGGGACGACGACCGCCTCTTCGTCCGTTTTTACGCGCCGCGGCGGGCTTTGCGGCCGAGGTGCGCTGGCCGCCCACGCGACCGAGCTCAGCCAGCCACGCTGTTCCTGGAAATAGGGAGGAAATTAGACCGGGTACGCTCAGATCGACATCGAGACTTCCCCAGTGGAGGCCGCCGCCGCGCCCAAGGACTTCGACTACACGGAGATCCTTGGGTCTGGCTTGCTTTAGACTCGGTATCAGCTTCACCGGCAGGGTGATGGTTGCTCCGTTCGTGAGCTCGATGCGCAACGTGTGCTTCTGAGCGCGGTATGCCACGCGGGCCGCCCGCGGCTCAGTTATCGCTGCAAGGCGCCCGGCGCGAGACGCCCGGGCGAAGTTCGAACGCAGCTCTTTCTCGATCCAGTCAGGCACCAGACAAGCCTATAGTCTTACGAATGCAGAAACCGGCTCTCCATCAACCTAACGCTTGGGTTATCCGTTACGAAAAAAGTGTCCCAAATTCTCGGTAAGCAGTCTCAAGGAATTACCCTAAGTTATTGTTCTGAATGGTGGGCGGTACTGGGATCGAACCAGTGGCCCCTGCCGTGTGAAACGGGGGTAGGGGACCTACGAATCAACGATATGCGAGCCGGGTCCCCAGTTGCAACAGGCACTTCGTATCACGTGATGTCATTTGATATCACGCAGTGTCACGACCGCACTGTCCCAAAATTGTCCCAGAGGACGGCATCGACCCTCCAGAGACATTGCGGTCGCTCGACAGCAGCCATTCGTGCATCAAACAGCTTCCACTCATCGGGCCACCCTGTAGCAGCGACACGCTGCGAAATCTACGCCAGACAGCGTCCGTTCACTCGGGCGCCGCCGCTAACACCAAGTCATCATGCGCGCCTTGGCGCGTCACCGAGCTGTAGATGGCCCGACTCAGTAAAGTCCACGCGAAACTCCTACAGCTCGCGCACGAACCCGTCAGCCTCGGCCAGCGACTTTGCGATCTTTAGCTCGCTCGAGTGGAGCTTGGTCACCGCAAAGCCCTCACCGTGTGACGCTTCCTGGCGCCCGCCGGTAAACGGCCTAGACGACTCCTCCCCGTGCACGGCTACCTGCCTGTGGCTGTCACGCTGCAGCTGAAGGCAGCCATTCGCTCTTAGGCGCTCGATCCAGCGGCACACTCGACACTGCAGCCTCAGCCGCGCATCTTAAAGCGCGCATCCATCGGGAATCCTTGAGTCTGTGCCAACACAGACTTATCGGGACACCGCGAATGAGCACCAAGTGATGCCATGATGATTCACTGACAAACATGCGCAAACCAGGATGCAAATCGGACATTCCGACCGCAGCACTGATAGGTCGCGCTAGGCCAGGGGAATTCAAGTCGATAAGGAAGTGCTCCTCGCAAAGTCGTCCGTGGGCGGCCGTCATCCCGAGCCAATAAAGGCATGAAGGGACAATGAGCGCTCAAAGTTCGCAGAGGAGCAGATGATGAACGAGACGCGCTGTGGAAATTCAGGTACCCACGGCAGTTGACGCAGCGGGCCGGGCGACCCTGGTGTTCCTTGCACTCGGCCCGTGCTCCATGCCGGTCACACGGGCAGCCGACACGGCGACCTCAAATTCAGATCAGCTCGCAGAGATCATCGTTACGGCATCCAAACGTCCGGAACGGTTGGAGGATGTACCTGCGTCACTTAGCACGTTTACGGCGGACCAACTCAATTCGCTGCATGTGACCGCGTTGCAGGATCTCGCTGCTTATGCACCGGGACTCACGATCGTCTCGGGAGGGAGTCCCGGACAAACAACAATCATCCTGCGGGGATTCAACCCTTTGATGACTGGCCCCATGGTCGCAACAATCGTTGACGACTCAGCGGTTGGCGCGAGCACGGACTCAGCCCGGGAGAGCTCGTACCAGCTCGACCTGATGCCGTACGACGTTGAACGCATCGAGCTGTTGCGCGGCCCTCAGGGCACGATCTATGGCGCCGACGCCATGGGTGGCGTACTCAAGTACGTCACGAAGTATCCAAGCCTCACCGAGGCCCAGTCTCAGGTCGGTGGCGGAATCGTCGGCATTCGCAATGGAGGTGTGGCGGGCTATGACGCGCACGGTTTCGTGAGCCTTCCCATCATTGAAGGCACGCTGGCGGTGCGCGCCAGCGCATACCAGCTTGCGACACCGGGCTACATCGACAATCCAGCGCTCGGTAATCGGCACGAGAACGAACTCGTGCAGAACGGTGGACGGCTGGCGCTGCTCTGGCAGCCCGAGAGCAATCTCTCGCTGAGGTTGCAGGGGATATATCAAAAGATTAACTCCGACGGGAACGCGAACGTGTACGCTGAGCAGCTCGGCTCGGCCTCCGATCCCTACTATCGGCCCGGAGCCTGGATTGGGGGAGATCTCACCGCCAGTCACGCCATCCCTGAACCGTTTATCAGCGAGCTCAAGCTGCTCACTGCCACGCTCGAATGGCATCTTGCCTTCGCCAACTTGACTTCGGCGACCAGTGTTCAAGACAAGCAGGAAAGCGCTGCATACGACGTGAGCCAGTTCTACGGCCAGTTGCTGCCGATGCTGGATCCCGGCCAAACATCGACAAACGTTCGCTCCCGCAGTCTTTTTGGGACGAAGCGATTCACCCAGGAGCTTCGCATGGCATCCGCAACTGTTCAGCGCGTCCAATGGCAGTTGGGCGCCTACTTCTCGCACGAAAGCTACACGAACGAACAGTTCCTTGATGCGCTCGACAGTAAACTGGCACCGATTCCCACTGTACCGCCGCTCCTGGTCGCCTACCTTCCTGCTACCTATCAGGAAACCGCCCTCTTCGGAACGCTGACCTATCGTCTGACTGAGCATCTCGACGTGACCGGCGGACTGCGCGGGCTGGCCAACAGGCAATTGATCCAAACTATTGCGCCGCCACCGCAAGTACTTTTAGCGCCGAGTAGCCAGACATCGACTGCCTCGCAGACCGTGTTTAATTACGCTTTTTCACCGCGTTATCACCTGAATGAGGACTCGATGATCTACATGCGGGTGGCGAGCGGCTATCGCCCTGGCGGCCCCAACTATCCCAATCCGATGTATCCGCAGATCCCGCCTGCGACGAAGGCCGATACGATGATCGACTACGAGTTAGGCGGCAAGACAGAATTTTTCGATAAACTCGCGAGCGTGGACCTTGGAGTTTTCAAACAAAACCTTTCAAACCTGCAAACGACCGCCACCACGCCTGACGGTGTTGATACGTACGGGATAAATGCGGGGGACGTGAACAGCAAAGGGTTCGAAATCGCCGCCCGCTACATGCCGGCACGCGCCTGGCTCTTGGCGATTAACGCAGCGTACACGGATACCTATGCAACCTCCGCAGTGCCTTCGGCCGGCATCGCCGTAGGAGCCCGGATGCCGACTTCGCCACTGTGGACGGCTTCGGCCACTGCCGATTATCGGTTCGGCAATCTCGGTCAATGGACCTCGGACCTGAGCGCCAGCTGGCGATACATAGACATGATGTACACCACGATCTCGAGCGTACCTCCGGTGGGTGTCATCCCGGGCTACTCGATGTTTGATCTCAGCCTGCGACTGGCGAGTCCTCGCTACGAGATCTCGGTTTATGCGAAGAATCTTCTCGACAAGCGGGCATACAATTCGGCGGCGTTGCAGACCAGTGCTATCACCGGCGTCAGCTCCTTTTACGGCACCCTAGTACAACCGCGGGTGGTTGGTCTCACGCTCAATTTGAATCTCCGCTAGCAACTGCCAACAGGCGCCGCACGACAGGGAATCAGTATGAAGCCGCGGTGGTCGTCTGGATTGTTGGGGAGTCGCCCAAATCCAGCAATTTCGCCCCGATCGTTGATCGCCGTTGCCTCCATTAGGAACAACGAGGACCCGGCAGGAATGACCGTATTGAGGTCGGTGATTGTGCCATTCTCCCAAAGAACGGCGACCGATGAGGCGTCCTCCGCGGCTGCGTTCTGCGAGAAGCCAACCACCTGGCCTTGGTTGTTAATACCGATAGCTTGACTAGTCGGTAACGCGTCCGACAGTGAGCCGAGATCGGTCATCACACCTTTCTGCCAGAGGAACGCATGGTGGAGTGTGTCACCCGGCAGGTCAGACTGACCAACTACTTGACCTTTATTATTGATGTCGAAGGCTAGGTTCCCCGTCACGCCGCCAAGGCTGCCGAGATTGATTGCCCTGCCGTGCTGCCAGATCACTGCATAGGTATTGCCACTCACGCAACCGCTCTCGCCGACTACCTGCCCGTTATCATTGATTGCATTGGCGGCCGCGGCTGTGCCGCCAAAGGGAGGCAGTACTTCTTGGACCACGCCATGTTCCCAAATCACAGCCTGAATCTGCTGTGCGAAAGGCAAGGAGCAGGGATCAAAGTTAGGCGTCTCTACGGTTCCCACAATCTGGCCTCGGTTATTGATACCTCCGGCGTTGCCGTTGTTGCCGCCAAGTGTAGGTAAAGCCGTCAAGACATCCTCTTGCCAAACGAAGGGCAGGCAGATAAAGAAAGTGCCTAGCCCGCAAAGATCCTCTCCATTCGGATCCGGCGTGGATGTCTCGGAATTTCCGATAACGGCGTCTCTCTCGTTGACGGTGTGGTTCGCTACTGGTACGAGGCTGTTCTGCCCTCCGAGCGTGCCGAGATCGACCATCGCACCCTTCTGCCAGAGAAATGCGTGCAGAGGAAAATTTGAGTCGACTAGGAGGGACTGGCCAGCCGTCGAGCCTTTATTGTTTAAGCCGTGAGCTTCGCTGAACGTCCCACCGAGTGTGCCAATTACTTGGAGAGAGTACCGAACCGGACGATGGTTCTGCTTATCTTGTGCAGCGAGACTGAGAGGAATCGCCAGCGCTGAAAGCGGGAGCAAGAGCCTTGTTAACAGGGAGGTCATGGCGTTCATCGTGTTCTCCCGTTTGAGCGTTTTAGGCCTTCTGAGCAGACTTATCTTATCGACCGTGGGGCGTCGACTCATGAGTGGCAAGGTCGGCGCGTTCATGGCCGTCGGCGCGCTCATGGTCGCCTGAGGCCGAACCGCCGGGTGCCTAGTTGTTGCAAAAGACCCTGGGGCACCGGATGGCTCTGGTTCGCTACCGCTCGCTGAGCTGCAGGGGCCGCGTCGACGAGACTGTAGTCGCACCCTTCGACATTAGGATGCCCTTCGTCGCAGGGGATCAGCACGAAGGCATGCCCACAAAAGCGGTCCCCAGCAGAACAGCTAGGTGGCACTCCTACCCCCGCGATCTCCCCGCGATCATTGATAGCGAACGCGCCCGTGAGATGCAGGGCAGAGTTTGGCGGAATCACCGTATTCAGATCGATGATCTGACCGTCCTGCCACAGGACAGCGTGGCGAACAACAATGGAATTAAACGACGTGCCCACGATCTGACCCTTTGAATTAATCTCCGCCGCGAAGCTGACCCCATCGCCATTCAGGGCTCCGAGATCGGTCATTCCCGTGTCCTGTGTCCACATGAACGCGTGTATTTGCTGATCACCGGTAGTGCAGGAGTAGCCGACAACCTTCCCGGCATCGTTGATCGCATTTGCCGTGCCGCAATCTCCTCCCAGAGTACCGAGGTCTTGCATAGGCCCCGGCTTGGTCCAAAGAAACGGATGAAAGACGAGGTCACCAGCAAGGTAAGATCCGCCGACGACCTGCCCACGGTTGTTAAGTCCCCCTTCTAAACCTGTAGCTGCCACCTCCGAGCCAGCCGAAGTGCCGCCCAAGGTGCCGAGGTCCGTCATTCCCTTTCCTTTTTCCCAAAGGAAGGGGTGGGTAGTGGGCAGGCCCGTATTCGGATTTGGAGAAGAGTCCGTATAAGCGAAGCCAGCTACCTGCCCGCCGTCGTTCACAGAGCTGGCAAAAGCGTCGTTGCCGCCGCCGAGCGTACCCAAATCCTGCATTCCGTTCTTTTCATCCCACAAGAACGCTCGGGTTTGGGTTCCGTTGGACGATCCAAGAAGGAAGTCATAAATGGAGAAAGGATCGGGGACCCTGTTCAGCGCAAATCCCACTACTTGGCCTCGGTTGTTAATAGCCGTTCCCGCGCTGACGTTTCCTCCCAACGTTCCGAGATCTAAGGTCTGACCATCCTTCCAGCGCACAGCACGCAACTCGTTGACGCCCAGCACGGGATCGATGACGCCGTTCTCCGATTGTCCCGTGACCTCTCCATTCGCATTGACAGAGGTGGCGACGCTACAGTTGTCGGCTCCTGCAAGACTGCCTAAGTCGGTCATGACACCCTTGTGCCATTCAAGTGCGTGATTGACGAACCGAACCTGGCCTTCGAATCCTCCACAGATCGCCGGGTTGTTGGTCGCTGTAGTAGGAATCGCCGTCCCCGCACCGCCCACGGTCGTCCCCCTCGCGTTCATTTGGTTTTGGCTGCCAAGGGCAGGCGCGGGGTTAACGTAACTCTCAGGCCCACCGAAGGTGCCGATGTCGATGAGCTTGTAGTGATGGTGCTTTTTGTGTGCACCTCCGTGGCCTGTCTCGGCACCAGCGGCCTGATCCTTCTCTTGCGCGAGGACCGGAGTGGTAATTGCCAGGGCGAACAGCGTGGTGACGAGAATTGAACTGGAAGCACGCGTTTTCATGGTTGTCTCCTCGGAACTGAAGGGCCTCCGGACGCGCCTTCTCTCGGTGGTTAAGAGGTCACGACTCAGCGAATTCGGCTGATTTGTCGGGAGGTCAATTGCTGTTGCGGTGCCGTCTCGGTAGCGCGACTTGCTGCAATCGGGCTCACTTTCAGAGGGCTATAGTCGCAGCCTTCGAGGTCAGGATGGTTCTCGTCGCAGGGGATGAGCCTGTAAGCGTGACCGCAGAAATCAATGTTTGAGGGCGTGCAACCTGAAGGAACGCCGGTTCCAACAATCTCCCCCGAGTCGTTGATGGCGAAAGCAAAGGTGAGTTCCAGGGTTGAACGCGGCGCAATCAGCGAATTCAGATCAACCATCGGCCCGCCGCCCTCCCACAAGAACGCATGTTCGCCTGTAGGGAGTAAGCAGAGGTCGCGGCTTTCCGATGTGCCGAGGACCTGCCCGCGCGAATTGACGTAATACGCGTTACTGCAGGAATCGCCGGGCAGCGTGCCGAGATCAATCATGCTGCCGTGTCGCCACAGGACTGCATCGTGGTTCTGCGGCAGGGGACCGGGCAGATCCGCCTTCCCGGCGATAGCTCCGGCATCGTTGATCCAGTTTGTGAGCCCGTTGTTCCCGCCAAGAGTGCCTAGGTCCTGCATCCCACCGGTCTTGGTCCACAGGAAGGGGTGGGAAGTAAGGTCTCCAGCCAAGTTCGATTGGCCCACGACCTCACCGCGATTGTTAAGAGCGCTCGGGGAACCGGACGTGCCTCCAAGCGTTCCGAGGTCGACCATCGTGCCGTTCTCCCAAAGGAACGGATCCACCGTGGGTACCCCGGTTACCAAGTTCGGGCTGGAGTTCGTGTAGGAGATCCCAACGATTTGGCCCTGCTCGTTCACAAGCGCGGCTGCCGCATCGGCACCACCCAATGTTCCCAAATCGTGCATCACACCACCCTCCCAGAGAAAAGCCCTCGTCTGTGTCGTGAAGAAGCCCGGGGCTTGCAGGGAAAAAGGATCGGTAATCGCGTCAAGGCCCCATCCCACCACTTGGCCGCGGCTGTTGACAGCAAAGGCCAGGGTGTCGAATCCACCCTGTGGCAACACCCCCAAGTCGATGGCAACACCATTCCGCCAAAGAACGGCACGGACCTCCGCCGGCCCTCCGGGCAACGAGGGATCGATTTCAGCAATTTGTGAGACTCCGGCGACTAGCCCGTTTGTACTGACCATGACGGCTTGGCTGCTTCCTCCACCTGGAAGTGCGCCCAAGTCAGCCAGGACGCCGTTGCGCGACTGAAATGCGTGGGCAACGAAGCAGTCAGGGTTGACGCAAGACGCCGGGTGGGGATCAGGCATGGGGGTATCTGCCCAACCCACAGCCGTCCCACTATTGTTCAGGATACCGTCGAACCCGTTCGAAAAGTAACTTGTAGGCCCGCCGAAGGTTCCCAAGTCGATGAGTTTGTAGTGATGGTGCTCGTGCGCTGCTGCACCGGAAAGCGGGATTGCGAGCGCCGATAGCGTGGTGACGAGTATCGAACTGTAAGAGCGCGTCTTCATGGTGCTCTCCTCGGAAATCTAAAGGGTTCCTAGAAGCCGGTCCCCGCCGGCACGGCTCATCGTCGAACGATCCTGCAAATCCTCTCAGTTCGGAGGAGAGGTCCAATGCAGTCGAGCGCCCATGCGGCGCTCGAGCATTTTGCGAACCTTTTCCGGGAGAACTGGCGGCTCCTTCGTTACGTTACTTTCTGGGGTTTGGGCACTGCTGTCGCTGCTTGCGGCGGGCGTTGCCAGGAAGCCGCGGGTTTCGCCGCTCAGAGTGTCGAGCATGAATCCCGTAATCTGGCCGCGGTCATTGATGCCTAGGGCATCCACCAAAAATACGGGCAACTCGGCCGGAATCAGCCTGTTGAGGTCCGTCATAACCCCGTCTTGCCAGATCCACGCGACGGTGTTGCTTGAGTCTGGTTCTTGCGAGAAGCCAACCACTTGCCCTTGGTTGTTGACACTGGCGGCGAGGCTTACCGGAAGCCCAAGAATCGAGCCGAGATCTGTCATCACACCGTTCTGCCAAAGAAACGCGTGATGGGTTGCGTCACCCAACAGATCGGACTGCCCGACGACCTGGCCTCGGTTATTCACTGCGAAAGCGATGTTGGAGGTCACACCCCCAAGGTTACCCAGGTCAATCGGGCTAACGTCTTGCCAAAGCACCGCCTCGATAGCGCCGGCAGCGCAAGTTCCAGACGCGCCGGCCACCTGGCCGTTGTCATTGATTCCGTTTCCGCCGGAGATGGTGTCCCCAGGAAGCGGCGGGAGCTCCTGGACTTCGCCCTTGGCCGGTCTCCAGAGGGCTGCCTCAAAAGCAAACACCTGAGGTGGAGGGCAGGTTGGATCCAACGTGGCAGTCTCGGCGACGCCGGTCACTTCGCCACGATTGTTGATGGCGCTAGCGGCCGCGTTGTTGCCGCCAAGGGTAGGAAGCTCGGTCATCACGCCACGTAACCAAAGGAACGGGCGGCAGAGGTAAGGAGCGATCGGATAGCCCATGCCGTCGCAGAAAACTTCGGCATACGGGTCTACTGTGGAGGTTGCGGATAGACCTGCGATCGCGCCTCTCTCGTTGATGGGCGACGCCCCTTCGGGTGCAAAGCTGTTGGGTCCTCCAAGGGTCCCGAGGTCGGTGATCGTGCCTTTCCGCCACAAGATGGCGTGCGCGACCACGTCCCCGGCCGGTGTCGAGGATCCGGCGATCACACCGCTATTATTGGCTGCAACGGCCGAGCTGAACGTACCACCTAGTGTTCCAAGGTCTGTGATGATGTAACGCGTGGGCTGCTGTGAGCAGACCGGGCCCACAAACGCCACAACAGCTAGCAGACTCACCGCCGCCGATCCGGATCGAGTATTTGCGGACACGTCCTTCTCCTTGCGTTGTCTCCGCGGAGAGTTGAGTGCCTCTTCAGTACCGCGCCTGACAGTAACCAGTGATCACGCGTCCACTAGAGTTCTGGACTCTACAGAGTCTCGAGTGGTCCACGAGTTGGGTCTGAGGAGGGAGGCAACCGCTGACGGTCGTGGGATTGATTGCTGGCTGCCCCGCGGGACACTGACTATGGTCTTGAGCTACTCCACACTGTTGGGGCGCTCCATGAAGCACCGAGCCCCAGCAATACCCAGTCAGTGTGTGATCGCTTTGTTGTTGAGTCTTAGACTCCTTGCTTGTGGCCGGATCATTTCCTGGCTGTGTTTTGGATGCGCGGAAACCGCTGGCCTGTACAGCAGTCCGCAACAGAAGCGGTACCCCGCTCATCGCGCCGTGACGCATCCGATCAATCGTACTGGGCGAATCTTGGACGGAAACCCGGCGCGCAACAGTGTCAGAACGAACCGGCCCAGCCGAAGTCCCAGTTTCAGTGGCTTCCTGGCAGTCCGACACAGTTCTTTCATCGCACGGAATAAGCAGGAATGCGTGCAGGTTGCCGCTGGCATCCACGCCAACGCCAGCAATCTCGCCTCTCTCGTTGATGTCTTCGGCCAATTGCAGAGTGAGGGCAGCGCCTGGACCGATCACGTCATTCAGGTCGTAGAGCGACCCACCCTCCCACAAGACTGCATGGATAAGGTCGCCGGAGCTGTTGTACGTGCCACCCACAACCTGTGTCTTTGAGTTAATGGACATGGCGAAGCTGCTCACACTCGGGTCGGGTGTGCCGAGATCGATAATTTCACCCACGTGCTTCCAGAGGACCGCGTGGGTCGAGACCTCTCCGGCGAGGGTCGCAAATCCCGCGACTTCCCCGGCGTCGTTAATGGCCTCCGCCCCTGTCGAGTTGCCGCCGATGGATCCGCCCAGGTCGCGGATCGTCTCGTCCTTCCACACGAAAGCGCGTTGGATTGGCTGATCATTGACATTGTCGCCAATGACCGCGCCCTCGTTGTTGATTCCCGTGGCGATTACGCAGTTGCCGCCGAGGTTCCCGAGATCGCGCATCCCGTCCTTTTTGTCCCAAATGAATGAGCCGGTGGATATGGGTACGTTGGCAATCGTGAAAATGGGGCACGGACCGACCGGCGGTGCCCCGGTAAAGGACCAGCCAACGACCTGGCCGCGTTCGTTGATGAATTGAGCGATCGCGTCCGTGCCGGTGCCCAACGTTCCAAGGTCCCGCATCGCGCCCTTTTCCCAGAGGAAGGCGCGCGACTGTGTCGGGTAAAAGCCCGGGGCTATCATGGAATTGGGGTCGGGGACGGTATTCGTCGCCCAACCGACGACCTGGCCCTTGCTGTTCACGGCGTTGGCCTGGCTTTCGTATCCGCCTTCGGGGAGCGTTCCCAAATCGAGGATCCGACCCTCGCGCCAGAGCACGGCGCGCCTCTCCGTCAGATTCGGGGCGAGCGGATCAAAATCGCCATTTTCGGCAAACCCCACGATCAGCCCGTTCTGACTGATCCAGTCGGCGAAGCTGCTCCGACCCTCAGCTAGGGGACCCAGATCGGTCCGGACGCCGGCGTCCCATCGAAACGCATGAGAGACGAAGCAATCTTCGTTAAAGCAAAAGGGGGCATCGAAATCCGGCACAGCCGTATCTGCTCCGCCCACCAGGGTTCCCCGATTGTTGAGGACTGACACGGCGTTGTTTCCGCTATTCCCGTCATTCAGATAGCTCTGCGGTCCGCCGAATGTCCCCATGTCTATGAGTGTGTAATGGGGCTGATGGCCCGCAAGCTGAGACGAAATCGCTAGCACCGGGAGCAGGGCGATCGGCGTGACAGAAGCGAAGGCATTCTTTTTCACGGGGGTTCCTCACGATTGCTGCGTAACTCTGGCTAACGAGGTGTGCGCGCAGCTTGTCTTAGGACTTGATCCTTAACGGAATACATCCGAAGTCCCTTGTTGCAGGGCAGCACATACCGACGCTCGTGCTGGGCGAGCTTCGTCCGTGGCACCTCTCGACAGTTCATCCCCAAGCCGCGCATCCTTATTCCGCGCGTCCACTTGGGATTCTTGGTCTGGCCACAACAGACTCAACGTGGACCCGCGAGGGCGCCGAGGAATGCGCTGAGAATTCACAGACAAACATGCGCAAACCAAGACGGAAATCGGACATTCCGGCGGCAGGAGCGCGACGTCCCGTCAGGGTTGGGTCGTGGCCCAGGTAAATGAGAACTTCCGTTACCCATGAAGTGACGCGGCTCCTGGCGGAGTGGAGGATGGGTAACGCGCGCGCCTCTGCAGAACTTATCCCCCTCGTTTATGGGGAGCTTCGCCAGCTCGCGGCTGCATACCTGCGGGGCGAACGACGCGGCCATACGCTGCAGCCCACGGCCTTGGTTCACGAGGCATACCTGCGTCTGGTGAACCAGTCGAGCCCCGATTGGCAGAGCCGCTCGCATTTCTACGGCGTCGCGGCTCGCGTGATGCGTCAGATTCTGGTGGACCACGCACGCCGGAAATTAGCCAAGAAACGTGCCGGTGTAGCGGTGACGCTGGACCAGGCGGTCAGTTTTCAGCAGGAGGGGAGTGGCGACCTCGTTGCGCTCGACGCGGCGCTCACGGATCTGGAAAAGTTTGATGCGCGTAAGTGCCAGACGATCGAGTTGCGCTACTTTGCCGGCCTCAGTATGGATGAAATCGCACAGGCCATGCAGCTGTCGGTGCAGACTGTGCGGCGCGATCTGAGGATGGCAGAAGCCTGGCTGAACAACGCCATGCAGAATCCGTAGGTGCCATTTGGACGCACAGCGCTGGGCGCAGCTCGAGGAATTGTTTCATCGCGTGGGTGAGTGCGCTCCGAGCCAGCGCACCCGCGTGCTGGAGGAGTGCGGCAACGGCGACATGGAACTCCGCAGTACGGTCGAGAGGCTGCTGGCGAGCGCGGAACGCGCAGCCCACAACTTGCAAGCCGCCGTGAACGTCGGCCTGGACGCCGTGGCCTTTCCCCTGGTGGGCGAGACAATCTCGCATTACCGGATTCTGGCTGGGATTGATACCGGGGGAATGGGCTCGGTCTACCGGGCCGAGGACATCAAGCTGGGGCGTCAGGTCGCCCTGAAATTCCTAGCGGAGGAGTTTGCCAAGGACCCCGCGGCGCTGAGCCGCTTCGAGCGCGAGGCCCGCGCAGCTTCCGCGCTCGAACACCCCAACATTTGCCCCATTTACGAGTTCGGCGAGCACGCCGGGCAGCCATTCCTGGTGATGCAGCTGTTGGAAGGACGGACGCTGCGGGAATTGATTTCCCAGAACGGCCAGGCGCGGCCGCCGTTTGCAATTCCTGAGCTTCTCGACCTTGCGCTTCAAATCGCTAGTGCAATGGATGCCGCGCACCGCCACGGAATCATCCATCGAGACATCAAGCCGGCGAATATTTTCATAACCACGGAGGGCCAGGCGAAGGTCCTGGATTTCGGTCTGGTAAAACCTGCGCACGGAGAAGCTGCAGAACCTGAATCGTATCTTCCGGTCGGCAGCTCCGGTGAAGCGGATGAACGACGCCGCTTCACGCAGCGGTTGTCGGGTCGTGAGGTATTCCTGAGTCGCACCGGTGTCGCCATCGGAACGTCGGCGTACATGTCGCCCGAGCAGGCGCGCGGTGAAAAGGTCGATGCGCGGACCGACATCTTTTCCTTCGGCCTGGTGCTCTATGAAATGGCTACTGGGCACCGTGCGTTTGCGGGAGCCACGGAGCCGGTACTCCACGACGCCATTTTCCGACAGTCGCCCGCGCCTGCCCGTCAGCATAATCCGGCACTGCCCGCCCATTTCGAAGCGATAGTCGATAAGGCCCTCGAAAGAGATCGAAATACTCGTTATCAGACGGCCGCAGACCTGCGCGCGGACCTGGAGGATGTGAAGCAGGCGACGGAGAGAGGAAAGGTGTCCCGGTTGCGGGTCTTTGCCTCTTCGGCGTTGGTCGCGCTGCTGATCGCCGCGGGAGTCGCGCTGTGGTTTGCGAGACGCATACCCTCACCAGTCATGTCGGCAGACATTAAGTTTCGGCCGCTCACGCTCAATTCGTACGAGAATCCGGTGACCAGCGGGGCGATTTCACCCAGCGGCAAGTACCTCGCTTACGTGGATTCCCAAGGAATGCATATAAAGGACATCGACAGCGGCGAAAGCCGGTTCCTGACACTGCCGCAAGACGTGAGTGACAAGGATGTCACCTGGGAAATCATCGGCGCTGGCTGGTTCCCCGATAATTTGCGGTTCGTCGCAAATCAACATCCGCCGGGGTTTCAGCTTGGCTGGTCCTCGCAGACCACGAGCATCTGGGTCTTTTCGAGGACGAACGCCGCGCCGCGCAAACTTCGCGAGCATGCGATGGCCTGGTCCGTTGCTCCTGACGGTTCCCTGATTTCCTTCG
>Ga0306920_100005927_pt1 | contig 15852 bp, 11 predicted proteins | sample flu12Cox44000170_FD_204666 | JGI IMG/M metagenome (GOLD analysis project Ga0306920, IMG submission 204666) | Lab enrichment of tropical soil microbial communities from Luquillo Experimental Forest, Puerto Rico - flux4day.12C.oxic.44.000.170 (v2)... | ecosystem: Environmental > Terrestrial >... | reverse complement strand
ATCTGTGTGAAATGATGGGAGCGCGTTATATTTTGTGCGGTTCCGATAATTTACCGCTCGATCAAAATGCAAAACAGATCTCGGAGACTGACGGCTACCGATTGTACGAAAATCCTAACCCGATGGGGCGCCTCACCCTTGTGCATCAGATTGCAGGCTTGGTGAACGACGAGACTGAATTCGTAAACGTTATCAGTAAGGGGTTTGACTACTTCTCCGCAGCCTATGTGACACCTGTGGAATTCGAGACGGTCAAAAGGTCTTTAGGGAGTTACCCGCGTTTGGCGCAACCAAAAGACCGTATCGTAAAGATAGCCGATCAACCCAATCGGAGTGACTCGACAGTACTCTCTGCTTCGCCTTTGCTTCTAGTTTTGAACGAATGGTTCACGCCGGCTTGGAAGGTCCGAGTGAACGGTAAAAAGCAACCCGTCTTGCGCATAAACCAGTGGCAGACTGGAGTGCTTCTACCTGCTGGCGAAAATCGTGTCGAGTTCGATTATAGCCCTACGCTGTTTCGGCTCTTGATGGCATTGAATCGAATTACGATCGTATTGCTCTTGCTTTGCGGTACGATCGCGATTATTCGAAAAGCGCATGCGGCCTGGCGTCGTCATTCGCTATCTCGGACAGGATGAGTGAGTGCCCTCTCAAACCAGTCCATGGCATCGTATTCAAAGATCACGTCGTCCTCCGTGAAGATTACCGACGAGGCCTGAAGATGAAATTCAGCAGACATAGCGCCTGCCTTAACACGACACCGTGTCTGAAAGGCAAAGTTGTGGATAGCGCCGTGTTCAGCCGGCCGGCCTTCTTCATCGTTGTGTATTGAAGAAAAGAATTCGATTTTAAGAGCAACTGTTACCCAAGTCTGAAATGGAAAATGGCGTTCTAACTTTGCACACGACCCTCACGACCGAGGCGCTAGGTGAAAAACTCCGACAGTGGGAACCATGGGCGATTCGAGTTGATTTCAGTAACGGAGTTTCAACAAAGGACTTTAAACGCCGCACTCCGTTCAATGAGCAGCCGTTGAACAAGTTTAGTTTGGTCGAGGCCGCCATTCCTTTCGCAGAAATTTCTGGCGGCAGAATGCTCGATATCGGCTGCAACGCCGGTTACAACTGTATCCATGCGGCGAAGAAATACGGCTTCTCCTGCACAGGTATCGATGTCGTGCCTTTATATATCGAAAGCGCGCGTTTTCTGTCAGCGGCTGCCGGCATTAATGCAGAACTTTTTATCGCAAGCGCAGAGACATTCAGTCGTCCGGCAAAGTTTGACGTTGCGCTTCACTTCGGGACGCTTTATCATTTGCCTAATCCCGTCCTCTCTCTACGGACTACCTTCGACAATCTGCGGCCGGGAGGTTATCTAGCCTTGGAAACCCAGGTATATGATCATCCAGAGGACGTGAATATCTGCTACTTCATGCATATGCAGAATAATGATCCAACTAACTTTTGGGCGTTGAGCAGCAGCGCGCTGACAAAGTGTCTGGAATTGGTAGGATTTCGAGAGATGCGCGAGCTGCTAAGAGTCGTACCGACAGGAGGGCTTGCCCAAAACATGGCACGCACGCTCTTGATTGCGCGGAAGCCTGAAAGACCGTCTGTCCGGCCTTACCCTCTGCAGCACGTCGAAGAGAGGCAGCTTGGCTAAGATCGCGAGCTCCACATTAAGTTGCGGGGACACTGGGTTGCCTTTCGTGTTGGGAAGAAACTGACAATACCTTCGAAAGAATGAGATGATGACTCAGGCAGTGAACGAGTTTTTTCTCAGCGAGGATGTCGCAAATTTCACGATCAGGAATGACGACTCTTTGCAAGTCGCGAAACCTCTATGGATTTCTATAGAAAGACACGGTAACTCCCATCCTGCGCTCGCTCTTGGCATCGGACAAACGGCAATAGGGTCCCTGATGCAGTTTCACAGCGACACGACGATGTCCTATGGAAAAGCGGCGGGCGCCCAACTGAGAGCCATAGCGTCTACAGGCGTCGCTAGCCTATAAGGAGCCTCATATTGCTTTCCATGCATAGCGTCAGTTGTCCGTCTAAGAGGCGACCGTTATTGGACCTTGTTCACTCGGATTCGAGCTTGCGGTGCCTGTCAAAGCAAGAACGCCTCGTGTTAGCGTTGATATCTCTTTGCACATTGGTCCTGCTTGTTGCTCTTCAACATGGCCGGGTATTCTTCGGAGACGAAATCGGTACGCTCAAATACCTCAAGGAGAGCCTCGGCTACATCTTGACCCATTTCAGCACGTGGCTGTCGATGAACTATTTCATTTTGGTCGAGAAAGGTATCGCCTGGTTCTGCGGAGCGGCGGATTGGCGGCTAACCCTCCTGCCGATCGCAGCAGCCGTCGCAATCATTCCGCTGACTGCTTCGCTTGCACTCAAATTCACCGGTTCGACACGCACGGCGCTGATTGCTGCGTGTTTAGCTGCTCTCAATCCCTACCTGGTATACTGAGATCCGCTGATCCGCGCCTATTCGCTCCTGGTGGCGCTGAGTCTCTTGGCGATCAATGAATTCTTCCACTGGTATCGGCAGCGAGGCTGGTGGAGCGGCGCGCGATGTGCGGCGGTGGTGCTGCTGCTATTACTCGCGCATCTTAACGGCGTTTACACAGTCGCATTCCTAATTCTATTGGTGATAGCTGAAAGCGCTTCGGCTGATTTTTCAGGCGGCCAAAAGTTTCTCTGGGAAGGCAGGACTCTTTGGATTCCGCTGTTGGAATCGTTCCCGCGCTGCTGATTTGGATCACGAACCTGGAAGTGGCGGCCGGCGCGCTGAGCGCCGTCGGCTCTCTGCTGGTAATTCTTTTAAAGATTCGACAGTCGGTTTGTACGGGGCAATTCTTTCCGCCGCAGCCATCACGGCGCTGTTTTTTGGGCAGCGAATGGCGAAAGATTATGCTGGTGCAGCAGTGCTTGTTCCCTACTTTCTGCTCACGCTATTCGCAATTTATCCGCTTGCGCAAGGCTAAGTCAGTGCGAAGCGAGCGCGTTCCGCTAATCGGTCGTTTGCTACGCGCTGAGCAGTTCCCAGCGTCTCGTGAACTCATGCATTCCTATGTCACGGCACCTCGCTATGAAAGTTGTGGCGATTGCCGTCAATGCAATATTGAACGACTCTGGCAAGCTCCTGATACAAGCGAGTTTTCTTCGCAGAGAACGATCTGGTCGTTGAGGAAAACGTGATTCAATAGCTTGACAAAAGCGAAGCCGCAGAATTGTATCATCAATGTACGCATCGGTGGCGAGATGGAGATCGTTTAGCGGTCCAATTGCTCCTGACGCGCGGTGACGACGGTATGCTAAACGCGCAGACTCTTCTCGTGCCTTGCTCGGATGTCAGCCTTCAGCAAACGCTTTCTTTCAGCGATGCGACGAAATTATGGCTTCTTAAGGAATCGACGACAATTTCCTTGCTCCCAACGAGCTTGAGGTTTGGTTCAATCGATTGAACGACCTGATATTGGAGCGTTGATGTTGCACTTCGGGCAGCAGAATCAAACGTAATTAGATCGATGTCTATTCTTCAACTGTTTCAGCTTTTTGCCTGGAAGCAGCACCAACAGCAGCAGCGATCAAAGACTTTTCCTCCTGGCTGGGCAATTGACGCCTTATGCGTGGTCGTGCTTCTGCTCTACTTCCTTTACTTCGCGTTGCCCGCACTAGGCGGGCACCTCGCCGAGGACGAACCACCTGAGTTATACAGATTCTGGTACCACGGATGGCTGAAATGGATTTGGGCCAACATATTTTTCTGGAGGCAGACAAAGACGTTTTTTCGACCGGCGGGCGTGTTTTACTACCTCCCGCTTTATCATTGTTTTGGCCTGAATCCGCGGCCTTATCACATCGCGCAGATCAGCATTCTTGCTGCCTCGATTCCGATGATATATTATCTCGCCCGATCCTTGTCCTCTTCGCGTTCTGTCGCGTTTCTGGCTGTTCTTGCTCTTTGTTATCACGTGGGACTAACCAGCCTGGTCTTTATAGGTTCGTTTAGTTATGACATATTGTGCGGCTTCTTCTATTTTGCAGCGCTCACATACTATATCCATTTTAGAGAGAGAGACGCTCAACTGCGTTCGCTTCAATTGGTCGGCTTTTTGGCCTTATATGTCGGCGCACTGGATTTCAAGGAGATGGCGGTCTCGCTTCCGGTGATTGTTCTGATTTATGAAGTTCTGAAATCTCCGCGCTGGGGCGATTGGAAGCAGCTTATCAGATGGGCGTATTCTTCTACGATTCCAGCTTTAATCGCAGGTCTGATTACGGCTGTCTATATCTACTTTAGGATTCACGGTCCGACATCGTTGGCCACGGCAGATGCTTACCGGCCACGCTATTCATGGAGTACCTTTCTTAAATCCAACGCATCTTTCGTTAGCGAATTGTTCTACGGAGTCGCGATCTCGGACTGGGGGCTACTCGCTTTGTGGGCGCTCGTTTTTATTTATGCCTTCCTACGCCGGGATCGTATGCTGCGGCTGATGGCCTTCTGGGTCGTGATCGTGCCCCTGCCGTTAGCGTTCATTGTCCCGATTCGCGGCGGCGGCCACCTATATCTTCTGCTGTTCGGATGGGCAATGATCTTCGCCAAGGTCGCATCTGATTTAATCGAATTGCTGTGCAAGTTTTCGCTCCTCATGCGCCAGGGTGCCCGCCGGATGGGCGCCGCCACGGGCGCAATCACTAGGAGCACTCCCACTGGTGGCGTCCGCGGGACCGCCACTGGAGTTGCCGCAGCCTCGAATATGTCTCAAACAACGCTTAGAATTGCTGCAACGCTTGTGGTCGCATTATCCCTCGCAATTTTCACTCGATGGAAGAATCCGCCCCCTTATGTGCGGGCTTTTCAAAACTACGGACAAAAGACATCTCACGTTGCCCAAGCATTCCGCTCATTAGATCTCCGTCCGGTGCCCGGCAGCTGGATTCTGGTGAAGGGAAATCCGTTCATGCCCAGCCAGTGGGGCGAGGGATGGGATGTCCTTTTCATCCCTGCTCTACTGTGGAATGATCATTCCCTGCACATTTTGCTGGAGGGTCTAAACAAACTCACACCACAGCAGGTGGCGAACATGGACTACGTCATTTTGCTGAGCGAATTCCACGCCGAGATTGTCCGTGCCCCTGAATCACAGCGACGCTAACGAGCAGATTTCAACTTGCTGATGATCGTCCCGCCCGGAGGCCTTCAGAAATAGAGACCTCCATTGGACGTGAGCTACCTTTGAGAGCGTTCGGAACCTGGCCGTACACCTTCCAAAAATGTTCGTAAACTTCTTGAAGCGCCAGCAGAAGAGTAGTTCACTGCAAATTTGGCTACGCTGGATTGGAAAATGGTTTCCGATCGCGTGTCTTCCGGTGGCGCTCCTTCCAGCTGTTTGGGCGCTGAGCTATCCGACGCCAGTGGTCTGGCTGCGCCTCATCTGTAAAGATACCTGGCCAATCCTAGCAGCCGCAGCGATGGCAGCAATTCTGCCACGCTTGTTTCGCCACGCAGGCGCGAGCGCATGGTCGTTGTTAGTAATAGCGCTAACCCAGGCGACGTTTCAGGCTTGGTGCTACAACACCGCGTCCCATCCCGCCGGTAATCCGTTTCAAATGTGGGGCATCATACCAACAACTGATTCTGGTTTGTATTACAGTGCAGCTCACAATCTCCTCTACGGGCAACAGATCACCGCCATGGCCGGAGCTAGACAATCTTATCCCATTTTGTTGGCTACCCTACTAAAACTCTTCAGACACGACTTCAGGTGGGTTATGTCAACCGTCACGATTGTTATGGCGCTTGCTACGTGGTCAGCTTTCGAAGTGATTCGGTGCCGTCTGACCGCTCTCGCAGCAACGGTCTATCTTGCATGTGTTACATTTTACATACGGATTCACTGCACAGGAGTGTTTATGACAGAACAACTAGGTCTGATTTACTCACTGTGCGCCGCTGGCCTGCTGGTGGAAAGCGTCGCGCGGGAGGGAAAGGCGAAAAGATGGCTGTATTGTGGTGGCCTTTTTTTCCTGACGCAAGGTCTGAACGCCAGGCCGGCCGCATACATGACAGTACCATTTCTGGTTTTGGCTTCGTGGGAAGTATGTCATGGCAACTTCAAGGCCAAAGGCAGGATGGTTGGTCTTAGCGCTATAGCCGTCGCCGCATCATTGTTGTTGCACACTAGCACCTACTATCGGGCCGTGGCATCGCGGGCCCCTTCCAATGCATGGTTTTGCATTTACGGGTTGTTAAATAACGGCACTTGGGTAGACGGACGGAACCATACTGAAAAGCTGTTACGAAACATGCCCGGTCCCGTGTCAGTTGATTGGCAACAAGCCCTGTTAGTTTATGCTGAAGGATTGCGCATGCTAAGAGAGGAATGTCTGGCGCAGATGAGCCAACACCCGGGCAAGCTGTTGCAGGGCTGGTGGCGCGCGTTGCGCTTTCTTTGGTCGAAGAACACTCCGTTTCGCTCTGCCTACCCTCAAATGCCTTCGATCTGGTTTACAGAATCTGCTCGCTGGTGCGCCGTACTCGGGCTTGCGTTCTCGCTGTTCTTCCTAATACGAGGCAGGCACCTCGGCCTGAAGTTCAGTACATATCGAGCGTTGAGCTGGCTTAATCTGGCCACGCTGCTGGGAATGATCGCATCACTCCCATTCGCGCCCCCCTGGGACGGGGAAACGCGCATATTTGCTGCCACGCTTCCCTTGTTCTTCCTCCTACCCGCTTCAGGGGTCGGCGCCGTCTATTTGTTGATTTCAAACAGATTTCACTGGGTTAGCCCCGAGTCGAAGACAGAGTCCGACCCGAAGATTGCTATTGGCTCAGCAGTCGCCATAGGGGGAACGCTTTCGATCGCAATCATCTTGGGTTCGTGGTGTTTTATCGGTACAGGCTCCGCTTCCAACAATCGCCGCCACCCGGTCGAGTTAATGATAGATGACCTAACGGTCAAAGGGTTTTCCGGAAGTTCCTTCGACCTTCGCTCATTGAAAGCAGGCTATCACTTACGTATCACCGATGATATCCGGCCCACCTGGCTGCCAAATATTTCCAGAAAAGACTTCATTCAGAATGTCCCGGGAGGAAGGTACTTGTCCCTCTCCCCAACATTCAAGCAATTGCCACCCGGGACGGAAGTAGTTGCGCTGCCTTATTGGGTCCTTTTGGTGTTAGATAAGGAAGATGCGTGCGCGGAAAGATTCACCCCACAGCCTGAGCAAATCGGTCATCATGTCTGGCCGCCTGTATATTTTAGCAAAGGCCTGCACGTAAAGGTTCCGTAATCGCATGCTGTTATCCAGTGCGCTCAGTGACTGCGCGATGAATTTCTTCCAGAATCTCTCGCAACCTGTAGCCAAAAGGTCCCTTTGCGAAATGGCATGACACGCAAACTGTGCAAATACGCGTCCTCACGGTCTACGGCTTGCGAAAAGGTTAACGTACCAGGAGGCATCGCATCGAACATCACGCCTATCAAAGGGAACCAAACCATATCTTGTCACCAGACAGAGGTTCATATTCAAGCGCTTGAGCGTTTCCACGAGTTCCTCCCAACTGCTGCGCGCCTGTTTCAACCCGGAAGGCCACAACTCGAGCAGAAGGTTGATGTCCGTATTTTCCTCTAGCACGCGTTTTGCGCCGCGTAACGCATGAAGCTCATATCCTTGAATATCCATTTTGATCAGGTCAACGCGCTGGCCGGGTTTGAAGTAATCATCCAGCGCTACCATTTGGATTGGCACCATATGGCGCGAATCTCCATCCGCCAGGTAAGTCCGGTGATCGACGTTTAGCTTCTCGGAAATGTAAAGCTTGGACTCGCCGCTGTGCTCTCCAACGGCAGCTTGAGAGAGCAGCACATTTGTAAGCTCGTGTGTGGCAGCGCACAACCGCCTGAAATTGTCTGGCGAAGGTTCGAAGGAATGGACCAAGCCGGCCAGACCAACACAGCCGGAGAGAAACTCAGAATAAATTCCAATGTTAGCACCCACGTCTGCGACAATAGCGCCTGGAAACAAAATCTTCCGTAGTAGCTGCCGCTCCGCGCGCTCGGTGTAAGCCTTAAAACCATGATAAAAGACGTGGTAGATTGGAAAGGCGTGTTCGTAAACCTTGTTTCCAACGCTGCGAAGAAGCGATACCTCAGTCATCAGCGTCGCGTTAGGGTTACCGTAAAAAAAGATGCACAGAGGCCCGGAAACCGGCGGCTGGCAGCGAGATCCATGCGGAATAAAATGCGGTACAGAGAATGTGAAATTGGCAGCCTATGCGATATGCCGCCAGTCGCCATGTAAGATAGCGCAGTGAACGGCCGAACTGAGAGCTTCCCCACGTTGTAGTTTTCATTCAAGGATTCGAGCCAATAGCGCTTCCGAAAAAAAAGTAGCCATGGCAAGGCGATATTTGCTGATGCCAACGGACCCTGCACTTCGTCGAGTTTCGGTTCGGAAATTCTGAAATCGACCGGCTCGTGATGCAGGTACTTGAAGATCGGAGTCGATAACAATGAAAAGAAAGGTTCAGTCGCAATGACTTTGCCGTCGCGTTTCAATTTGCTAGCCGCACGGTTCAGAAAACTAATCGGGCTCTTCAAATGATGCAACACATTCGTCACCGTGATAACATCAAGACTAGCGTCTTCGATGCTATCGAGCTTGTCGATCTCGTGACAATCAAACACCAGGTCGAGATAATTTAGGTCAAGTACGTCACTAGTAATCACATTTTCGTAAAATTGTTGCAAAGGTGATGTGCCGCTGCCGACTTCAAGGATCGACAGCGCTGCCGGATTGGGAAACTCGGCAAGCTGGTCACGGTAAAGTTCGCGATACCAGAATAGCAGGTTTTGATTCGCGCCGAGCCGGGCGCGATTGCGCAAGGTGACGTCGCGGTCGTAAGTTGCATCGCGTTCCACAACAGTCATCATCCCCGCTTAATTGCACGGATGTATAACGAGCCGGCAAATTCCGAGACGAACGGCGCACGCTCAAGCCAGCGGCCAAGCGCGTTGAAGCGTTTAACAAGAAACCCGGGCGTCTTTGGATGCAAAAAATCAAACGGATCGATTCGCACCTCGTGGAACCCAGTTTGTTCGAGTAACCGCTGAAGTGACCAGCGAACGAACGCGGTCTCATCTGGCGAGTCGCCGAGCTTCCGCTTTACCCACGGAATATTCTTTTGGACCGCGATTTGCGGGTTGAGCATGTTTGGTTCGGTGAAGTGGATGGTGCCGCCAAATTGTAACACCCGGTAGATTTCACACAGTGCCTCCTTAGTATCCAAGTGGTGTAAAACCGAACTGCCCACTACAGAATTAAACGTAGCATCAGAATAGCCAAGCGCGCATGCGTTCTGGATTTCATAACGAACGTTGCTAGCACAACGATCGGCTCTTGCGATCGCAAGAAGCTCAGGTGAAACATCAACAGCGACAATGTCCGCTCCGGAACGCGCAAGTTCCCGAGTAAAATGACCGGTACCGCAGCCCAGCTCAAGCACTGTCATCCCTGGCCGGAGATGCTCACTTAACATGCTTACCCGCCGCGCCCAGCGCAGTTGTCCAGCTGGACCCTCCCAGTTCCAAATCTCGCGCGCGCCATGTTCGGCGAGAAAACGTCCGTGTTGAATTTCTCTGGCAATGCGCTCTTGCACTAAAACATTCTTGCCTGACCACAGCTTCGAAACATCATGAGGTTAGCTCGACACTCTAAACAGTTGAACGCTAGCAGCGAGTTAGTAGCCAAGTTTTAACTTCAAAAATCCGTGCCAGCACATCTTAAGCATCACGAGACCATGTCGAAAGACCTTGGTCATTTTTGTGGAACCATATATACGTTCCTGGTAATGCACGGGCAAGTCGACGATTTTAAGGCTCAATTTCGCAGCGCCAAATAGCAGTTCATAATCGCCCCATCGATCCTCGATTCCCCAATTTCCGAGCATCGGTCTAACCCGCTCCCAGTCGCTTCGCCACAGGACCTTAGTGCCGCATAGCGTGTCCTTTACGCGTTGTCCGAGGAGGTACGTGAATGCGATGCTGAAAAATTTGTTGCCCAACATATTGGCTGTAGTCATGGCCCCTTTCGGCACCGGATACACAAGTCGCGAGCCGTTGACAAACTCTCCCTGGCCAGACGCGATAACATCCAAAAAGAAAGGTAGCTCTTCGGGAATAGTCGTTAAATCGGCATCGAGGATCATCAAAATATCACCGCTGGCCGCGTCGAAACCTGTCCACACATTCCGCGATTTACATACGCCTGGTCCGCGTTCCAGATGAATATCCTTCTCCGGATATACGGACTGCACGCGCAACACTTCGTCAGCGGTGCCATCAGTCGATTGATCGTCACAGAAGATGATTTCTGTCCGGCACCCCAGTTGTGGAATGCGTTGCACTGCATCCTCGATGTTTCCTCTCTCGTCTTTACACGGAACGATGACCGAGACCGACAACTCCTCTTTGGGAATCTGTGTCGGCACCAGTCTTGCGACGATTACCTGGGTCATACAGAGCCGCTTCAGCAACGGTAAGCGGGCGCAGAATCGATTAAGGAAAGCCGATAAAAGCGGTACATACTTCGGTAGGATAACAATCCGGTGCGTTTCGAGCACTTCGAATCCTGCAAGCGTCATCAGGCTTCGAATGTCTGCTGTGGAGAGCCAGTTTTGCTCCGTGCTCGGCACCTTCATCCCAAGCCATTCCGCAAAGGTGACTAGTGGTTCCCATAGATGATTGTAGGTTTCCATTAACAAACGCGTGTGCCGCAGGCAAAGCGGTCTGAGGTTACGCAGCGCCTGAAGCACATCTACTGTATCCCCGATATTGTTAAACAGGATATAATCGAATTTCTCGCCCGGCTCGAAGGCCTGCCGAAATTCCTCTTTATCCGGGAACGCAACTGCGAATTTGAAAGACGGGTTTCGCTGTTGTGCGATTTCCAAGATCTCGGCGCAAACATCGATGCCTTTTCCTTCCGCAGGAGTAACAGCGGCCAGATGGTAGCCCGTGCCGCAACGAACGGATAGCACGTGCTTATGCGGCTGTACCAGGAATTGAAGGAGACGACCTAGGAGTCCGTAATAATAACTGTTCCGTTTTATCCAGTTCTCGCGACGGGAAGCGATCGCCGCCACGTGCCGTCGCGCACGTTCACGTCGTTGCTCCAAGGCCGCTAGTCCCCAGACTTCCTGCTTTGTCGTGTGTCCGTTAATAGCTTCCATTTGGCCCGAATTCTTCATGCGAGCTTATTTCCTCATGCTGAGTATTGCGAAGATCCGCCGCCGCAAATTTCCTTAAATCCAGCGCGATTCAAGATTTCCCTTCGTGCTGGGACGCGGGCTCGCGGACTCATCCAGTGTGATTCAAAGGGCGTTTGCCAGCTCGCGATGCAATCTCGCTGGAGAAAAGGAGCAGTTGTGCTTCACTGATAGGTTCGACGTCTCTCGCCAGAATGCCTGCGCAGACAATCAAGATTAGCGGTGCGCGCCAGCACAATCTCAAGAACCTCCACGTCGAGATCCCGCGAGAGAAGCTGGTGGTCATCACCGGTTTAAGCGGCTCGGGGAAATCCTCGCTCGCCTTCGACACACTTTACGCGGAAGGGCAACGGCGTTACGTCGAGAGCCTTTCCGCTTACGCGCGGCAATTCCTCGATCAAATGGAAAAGCCGGATGTCGATTTCATTGAAGGCTTGTCGCCTGCGATCGCCATCGAACAACGTAGCGCCGGAGCGAACCCACGATCGACAATCGCAACTACGACTGAAATCTACGATTACCTACGTGTCCTCTTTTCCGCGGTCGGTCAACCACACGATCCCCTCACCGGCCGACGGCTTAGCCGCCAAACGCCTCAACAAATCGTCGATCAGGTCCTGGCGTACGAACCGTCCACCAAAATTGTTCTGATGGCGCCGTTGATTGAAAATCAACCCGGCGAGTTCCGGGACGTGCTCGAAAAACTCAGGCGTGAAGGATTCGTTCGTGCGCGCATCGACGGACAGATGGTCGAACTGGATCGCAGTGAGCCGATCCGGCTGAGGAAAGGCGAGCGGCACACGATTCAAGCGGTGGTCGATCGGCTTGTTGTCCGCGATGGCATTCGTGTACGGCTGACAGACTCAATCGAAACGGCTCTCAAATGGGGCTCCAATCGGGTTGTTGTTTTGCGACAAGAACCCGGTGATGAAGTAATGGAGAAACGGAGTAATGAGAAAGCCAGTACTCCACCACTCCATCACTCCAACACTCCGGAGGGAGACTGGGCAGAGTACCGCTACTCGACGGATTACGGGAATGCTGAAACCGGATTCAATTTAGGTGAGCTAACGCCGAGACATTTTTCTTTCAATAGCCATCTCGGCGCCTGCCCTGCTTGCCACGGTCTGGGCACACAACTGGTAGTCGATCCGGAGCTGATGATCTCCGACCAAACCAAAACCCTGGCCGAAGGAGTGATCACACCCTGGCGTCGCGGCACAAAACGCATGCGAGCCTACTATCGCCATCTGCAGGATGCGCTGACCAAACATTTCAACGTGAAGGAGGACGTGCCGTTTGCCGATTTGCCTGAAGCATTCAAAGGCGCGCTCTATTTCGGCACGAATGGCGAGCCGATTGAAATCGAGTTTGGGGGCAACGGCGAAAAGAAAATCACAAAACCGTTCGAGGGACTCGTGTCCCAAATGCAGCGGCTTTATGAGCAAACCGAGAGCGAGTTCACGCGGAATCGCATTCGCGCATTCATGACTCGCGAGACATGCAAGATCTGCGGCGGCGCACGACTCAAACCGGAAATCCTTGCTGTCACAATCAAGGCTGGACCCGCCTCTGCCAACGCTAGGGCGGGCGGGCTGCACGGCGAATTGAACATCCATCAGTTCAGCCAGCTAACCGTGGAAGACGCGCTGCGATTCATTGGCGGTCTCGACCTGACCGAGCAGCAGCAGACGATCGTAACAGACGTTGTCCGCGAGATCCGCTCGCGCCTGCAGTTTCTCCTGGAGGTTGGGCTCGGGTATCTCACATTGAATCGCGAGAGTGGCACGCTTTCCGGCGGCGAAGCGCAACGAATACGGCTCGCGACACAGATCGGCTCCGGTCTGGCTGGCGTTCTCTACATTCTCGATGAACCGAGCATCGGTCTGCATCAACGCGATAACTCGCGTTTACTGGGAACGCTGCGAAAACTGCGGGATCTTGGGAACTCCGTCATTGTAGTCGAGCACGACGAAGAAACGATTCGAGCTGCCGACCACATTCTTGACCTTGGTCCGGGCGCAGGGCCGCGTGGTGGCGAGGTTGTGGCGGAGGGAACTCTCGAGGACATCGTGCGCGTGAAAAATTCTTTGACCGGCGATTACCTTTCCGGACGGGTGCGCATAGCGGTTCCAAAACAGCGCGCTCAGCCACGGCCCGACAGCTGGCTTAGAGTCGTGGACGCAAGTGAAAACAACTTGAAAAAAATCGATGTCTCATTTCCTCTCGGCTGCCTAACGTGTGTGACTGGTGTTTCCGGCAGCGGCAAATCGACATTGGTGGATGACATTTTGCGGCGCGCGCTTTTCCGGCATTTTTACAATTCGAAAGATAAGCCGGGCACTCACAAAGCGATTCGAGGACTGGAACAGATCGATAAGGTCGTTGTGATTGACCAAAGTCCAATCGGCCGAACACCGCGGTCGAATCCGGTCACATACACCGGCGCGTTCACCCCGATACGCGAACTGTTCGCGCAATTACCTGCGGCCCGAGTTCGCGGTTACGATGCAGGTCGATTCAGTTTCAATGTCAAAGGCGGTCGTTGCGAAAATTGCGAGGGCGGAGGCTTGATAAAAATCGAGATGCACTTCTTGCCCGATGTTTACGTCGAATGCGAGGTTTGCCGAGGCAAACGTTACAACCGCGAGACCCTCGAGATCACTTATAAAGGCAAGAACATTGCAGACGTGCTCGACCTAACTGTGGACGAAGCTGCGCGATTCTTCCGAAATGTGCCGACCATCGCGGAAAAGCTCAATTCACTGCTCGACGTTGGCTTGGGCTATTTGCGACTCGGCCAGGCCGGAACGACTCTTTCCGGCGGCGAAGCGCAGCGCGTGAAACTTGCTACTGAGCTTGCCAAAAAAGCCACCGGCCGCACTGTTTACATTCTCGATGAACCGACGACGGGGTTGCATTTCGCCGATATTGAAAAATTGCTGGAGGTGTTGATGAAGCTCCGCAACGCGGGCAACACCATAGTGGTGATTGAACACAATCTTGAGATGATCAAGTGCGCCGACTGGATCATCGATTTGGGTCCTGAAGGAGGCGAACATGGCGGTGAAGTGGTCGGTTCGGGCCCACCTGAGAGAATCGCAACTATTCCGGTCAGCCATACCGGGCAATATTTGCGGGCAATTCTGGAGAGAAGATGAGACGCATCGGACAATTAGGCCTCACATGTCTGATCGGGGTACTCGGCCCAGTCGCCCGCGCGGATATCTTAGCTGACATAGCTCAGGCTGGGGCGCCGCTTTCAGAAGGCGTGCCGGAGGTGGCTGTCGTGCGGTTGCAGTCGCTGCTTAATAAGAATCTGCAAGAACCACAATTGCGCGCAGTCGCCGAAAAGCTTGCGGAAGCGCAGGTGGCCGCAAACGAACCGGAGGACACGCTGGTTCTTCTGACCGACGCCAGGTTACGCGACTTGCCATGGGCGAAATTCTGGCGCGCCCAAGCGCTGGCCAGTCTTCACCGGTGGGCCGAGGCGCTGCCGCTTTACGAGGAATTGAGTACTGACACTTCGCCGTTTCAGAGAGCAGCTGTTTTCGGGGCGGGTAATGCCTCGCGCGCCTTAGGAAAGCGAAAGGAGGCTTTGAGCAAATTCACTCTGCTGGCGCACGATAAGGAATGGGGCATGCGAGCACAGCTGCGGTTGGCTGAGCTGTACATTGAATTGGGCAACGCTTCCGAGGCACGCCGGCTTTTGGAGCAGTTGCAACCAGCTTCGGCTGCAGGACGACGCGAGCGCCGTGTGTTACGCGGCCGACTCGAACTGATTTCGCACCGGCCTGAACGGGCGACCGGGATGTTTGAGGCGATTCTGAAAAGGCCCGAGGGAACGCCTCACCCTATTCTGCTTGCTGCGCTCTTCGGCGTCGCTGAAGCGCATTTGCAGCTCAAAACGCCGGACACAGGAGATGATGTACTTGAGCGTTTCATCGATCGTAACTACGCAGACCCTGATCTTCCGCTCATATTCGCGAAGCTCGATGAACTGTATCGGGCCGAACGCAAACCGTCTCGCAATGAACTGGAAAAATGGGTGCGCAGGCCAGAACAGCCGCGCCGAACTTTCGCGCGCTGGTATCTTGCGCGATTCGAAATTCGAGCTGGCCGCAGAGAGCGGGCACGCGAATTATTCGCAGATCTGCGGCGCACGGAAATCAAATCGCCAGCCATTGCCCCTGCTCTCTTCGAGTTTGCCAACTTTGAAATTGATGATGGCCGCTATGATGAAGCGATAGCCATCCTGGACGATGCGCGCCTGCTGCGACCCGACCCGGTCTTGCTGACTCGGATAGATTTTTTATCTGCGCAGGCGCAGTATTTGGCGAAGCGATTCGATACCGCAACGGCTGGCTTCGAAGAAATCGCGCACCGCGATTCGCGTTTGGCGGACGCCGCACTGTTTAACGCATCCAGTGGCTGGTTACAGGTCGGTAATCACACCCGTTTCATTACTGATTACAACCAATTGGAAAAGCAGGGTGGTGACGAACAATCGCGTGCTGATTTACGATTGGAGGAAGGTTTAATGCAGGCTGCCAAAGGTGATAAAAA
>Ga0306920_100005925_pt1 | contig 15853 bp, 18 predicted proteins | sample flu12Cox44000170_FD_204666 | JGI IMG/M metagenome (GOLD analysis project Ga0306920, IMG submission 204666) | Lab enrichment of tropical soil microbial communities from Luquillo Experimental Forest, Puerto Rico - flux4day.12C.oxic.44.000.170 (v2)... | ecosystem: Environmental > Terrestrial >... | reverse complement strand
TGGACGACACCATTGTCATCTTCGATCGAATCCGGGAAAACAGTCGGCTATTGCGGAAAGAGCCGTTCGCGGCGGTGGTCAATAAGTCGATCAACCAAACATTGTCGCGAACGATTCTGACCAGCGGTTTGACTTTCCTTACCGTGCTCGTCCTGTTCCTGATGGGCGGCCAGGTGCTTCGGGCGTTTGCCTTCGCCCTGGTGGTGGGGATCGTGGTAGGAACGTATTCCAGTTTTGGTATCGCTGCACCGTTAGTCGTCGCCTGGAATCGCTGGCGGGGACAAAGCGCTGCACCAGGCACCGGAACCGCAGCCGGCAACAAGACCCGGAGCGCCGAGGGCGGGCAACCGCGTCTCGCAACGGCTGGGAGGAGGTAGTAGCACCCATGTTCGAGGAAATGGTAGAGTCGACTGACGCAAGCAAGAAGCGCACCAAACAGCGTTACACCGTGGCTCTGTCGATGGTGGCGCAGGTCGCCTTTCTTGCGATTCTGATCCTGATACCGCTGATTTATACGGAAGCGCTCCCGAAGACCTTAATGTCTTCGATCTTGCTGGCGCCTCCACCGCCGCCGCCGCCCCCTCCGCCTCCTGCTCCTGTGCAGGTCGTAAAGATCAAGCCAGTGGCGCACCTGATGGAAGCCGGAAAACTTGTGGCTCCCAAGGTGATTCCGAAAGACGTCAAGATTATTAAGGAAGAAGAGCAACCGCCCGATATGGGAGCCGGAATTGCCGGTGGCGTGCCGGGAGGCGTCGCGGGTGGTTCGATGGGCGGTGTGATTGGTGGCGTGATCGGAGGAGCCGGGAGTGGTGGTCCTCCTCCGCCGAAGCCGACCGTGACGCGCACGCGCGTCGGTGGTGCGGTGCAGGCCGCCAAACTCGTCAATCGTGTGCAGCCAGTTTACCCGCCGTTGGCGCGGCAAACCCGCATCAGCGGCACCGTGAAACTTCACGCCATCATCGGCAAAGACGGAAACGTACAGAAGCTGGAAGTCGAATCCGGACATCCGCTCCTGGTGCAGGCCGCGCTGGACGCCGTGAGGCAGTGGCGTTACCAGCCCACCTTGCTCAACGGCGAACCCGTGGAAGTCGATACCGAAATTGACGTGATCTTCTCTCTCGCTCAGTAGTGTTGCGGGGCGGCGCGGTGGATCGTGGGACCAGCGCGCCGGTCCGGGTTTCAGTAGAATTCACCCTCTTGTTGGTTCCTGTCCGCAGGCGCCACTAGGAAATAAGGAGCAAACGAATGTTAGCCACTTTGTTCGTCTATGCAGCATGGTTTCAGGAGGCCGGAAGCCAGTGGGACCTTCGAGCCATGTGGTCCACGATGGGTCTTCTCGCCAAGATCGTCGTCGTGATTCTTTTCATTCTTTCCGTGTATTCGTTCGGCGTCATGATTGACCGCTTCCTCATGTACAACAACGCCCGCAAACAGTCGCGCCTGTTCGTGCAACAAGTCGCGGGCGCCCTTAAGGATGGCAAGCTCGATGAAGCCATCGCTATCGCGGAGCGCAACAAGAAAAGCCACATCGCCAAGGTCGTGGCCACGGGCCTCTCGGAATTTCAGTCGGCATCGCAACAGGTATCCGATGCCGAAGTGATCGAGGCGGCCAAGCGGGGCCTCGAGCGCTCCGTAGCCATCGTTCACGCGGAAATGAAGCGCGGTCTTTCAGCCCTCGCCACCATCGGGTCGACCGCTCCCTTCGTCGGTTTGTTCGGCACCGTGGTGGGCATCTTGAACGCATTCAAGGGCATTGCGAACAACAAAGCGACCGGTCTGTCGGCGGTTGCCGGCGGTATCGCGGAAGCCCTGGTCACCACCGCGTTCGGTTTGCTCGTGGCCGTGCCGGCCGTGTGGGCCTACAACTACTTCACCAACAAGGTGGAAGCGTTTGACGTGGAGATGGACAACTCCTCGATGGAGTTGATCAACTACTTCATTCTGCGCCGCGGCGCGAAGAAGTAACCGGAAAGAAGGTTAGCTATGGCCTATAAGCCACAAGCCGGCCCGCAGATGGCGACCCCGAACGTAATTCCCATGGCCGACATCATGCTGGTGTTGCTGATCATCTTCATGGTGATCACGCCCATGTTGCAGAAGGGTGTGTCGGTGGACATGGCCTCGGTAGCGGATCCGCGGGAAATGCAGGACGCGGATAAGGACGATGCCATTATTGTCGCCGTGACCCGCGATGGAACGCTGTACCTGGGCAATACCAAGATCTCCAAGGAAGACATCACCGGGCAGATCAAAGACCGCATCGCCAACAAGCTGGACAAGACCGTGTACGTGAAAAGTGATGCGCGAGCGAAGTATGGGGACGTGGTCGCGGCCGTGGACGAGATTCGTTCCGCGGGCGTCGACTCCCTCGGTCTGCTGACGGAAAAAGTCAAATCGACCAGCCCTCAGAAGCCGGAGGATAAAGCCAAAGCGGGTGACTGAGGCGGTACTTTTCGCTTTGCCGCAAGGATCATTCGTTTGCTGAGTTTGAGGAACCGCGCCGGATCCCACCCGGCGCGGACCGCTTCCGCAAAACCGGACGTGCGGCTCAATAGGAGAATTCGCAATGGGGATGGATGTAGGAAGTTCTAGCGGTTCGATGGCATCACCGAATGTCGTGCCGTTGATCGACATTCTGTTGGTGCTCATTATCATTTTCATGGTCATCACGCCGCTGACGCCCAAGGGGCTGGATGCGCTGGTGCCGCAGCCTTCGCCCAACCAGCAGCAGAACCAGGAACTCGAAAATAAGACCGTGGTGGTTCAAGTGATGATGAACGGCAAGCTCAAGATCAACAACGAAGACACGACCTGGGAACAACTCGGGCCGCGCATGGAACAGATCTTCAAAGAGCGAGCCGAAAAAGTAGCCTTCGTGAAGGGCGATAACGACGTGCTGTTTATGGACGTCGCGCATGCCATCGATATCATGAAGGCAGCGGGCATCGACAAGGTCGGATTGATTACCGCCAAGCTCGAGGCCGGCCAGTAAGTTCTCGCGGAATTACGCGGGATGTGAGAGTCCTCCTCGCAGGGAGCTATCTCCGACTGCGAGGTGCCTCATGGCAGTAGCAGATTTTGGCGGCAGGGGCGGAATTCACTCGGACGTCAACGGCATTCCGCTCATCGATATTTTGTTGGTGCTGCTGGTGATTTTCATGATTATCCCCCGCCAGCAAATTGGGCTTCCCCCCGATCCGCGGGAAACCATCATCGTGCAGGTCGCAGCGGACGGCACGGTGCGGATCAATCAGTCGGTAGTACAGCTCGATGAATTGCGCAGTCGTCTCGGAAGAATCTTCGCTCTGCGAGCGAAGCGCGTCGCTTTTCTTCAGGGAGACCGTTCCCTCGAGTTTCAGACGGTTGCCCAGGTCCTCGACCTCATGCATCTTGCGGGCGCTTCCCCTGTGGGCCTGCTGAGTTCAGAACTGGAAAAAAATCGCTGAACGTGATGGAATGGCCCCCTAGGGCAGAAGTGAATCCTCGCGTCGGCCCGAAGGTTCGGGGGACGCAACTCAGGGATGGATGCTTCGATGAACCAAGAAACGGTTTCAGGGGAGACTTCCTCGCGGTGCTCCCGTATCGGCAATCGGGTCGTGTGTCTGGCCGTGGCTTTGATCCTGGTCGCGGGTATCTCCGGATGCAACAAGCTGCGTGCCCGGGATTTGTTGAACAAGGGAGTTGCGGCTTTCAAGAACGCGCAGTTCGACGCGGCCGTAGAAGATTTCAAAGAAGCCAAGGATCTCGATCCGGATCTCTTGAACGCACGCTTGTATCTGGCCACCGCGTACGCCAGCCAGTACATTCCCGGCGCACCTTCGGATGAAAATATGCGGCACGGCCAGGAAGCCATTGCCGAATACCGCGGAGTGCTCGAGAAGGACTCCAACAATATGAGCGCGATCGACGGTTTGGCTTCCATCTTGTATCAGATGGCGGGGCAGCCGTTCGATCCAAAGAAATTCGAGGAATCGAAGTCGTACCACGAAAAGCATATTGCCCTGAAGCCGCAGGATCCCCAGCCGTATTATTCCGTCGGCGTCATTGACTGGGCGCTCGCTTATCGCGGCAACACCGAAATGCGCTCCGAGTACAACAAGGCGCACATCAATAAGCAGGTGAAGGACACCGAACCTTTGCCTCCGGATGTCCGTACCGCGTATGCGCAGAAGTACGGCGCGATGGTGGACGACGGCATTGCCAATCTGAAGAAGGCCGTCGAACTCAAGCCGGATTACGACGACGCCATGACCTATCTCAACCTGCTCTATCGCCGCAAGGCCGACATGGTGGAGTCCACCGCCGAGCGCGACCAGTTAACCAAGGAAGCCGACGACCTGCTCGACAAGGTCAAGGAGATCAAGCAAAAGCGCGCCGAGCAACCCACCCCGGCTACCTGACATTCCGGCTGACCCTCTCGGAAAGGCCCCGGGGTTCGGGGCCTTTTCTTTCTTCCGTGGTACCTGACAGGGACCTTCGGGCTCGCTCTGCCTTTCTCTCCGGTGTACAGAAGCGTAAACTGAGTCATGGGTTCCCACGCCAACCTGCCGCTGAATTTCAACCGGGACCGCACGGAACGGCAGATTAACGCCCGCCTGGAAGAATTACTGCAAAAACTGAGAACGAACCGGCCGTCGGAAGACCCCTGGCTGGTGCGACGAGCGTTTGATACCGCCGCGGAACGCCACCGCGACCAGTTCCGCAGTTCCGGCGATCCCTACGTCACCCACCTCCTCGAAGTCGCGCATATTCTCGCGGACATGAAACTCGATGCCACCACTTTGGCGGCGGCCGTGCTGCACGACGCGATTGAAGATACCGAGTATCCGGTCGCGCGCTTGGAAGAACGTTTTGGCCCGGAAGTCGCCCACCTCGTCGCGGGTGTTACCAAGATCGGCCGCCTCAACATGATGGCGCCCGAAGCCCGGCAGGCCGAAAACGTGCGCAAGATGCTCCTGGCCATGGTCAACGACGTCCGCGTGGTGATGGTCAAACTGGCCGACCGGTTGCACAACATGCGCACCCTCGAGTATTTGGAGCCGTCCAAGCAGCAACGCATCTCGCGCGAAACCATGGATATTTACGGGCCGATCGCGCATCGCCTGGGCATGGCGCTGATCAAGGGCGAACTTGAGGATTTGTCTTTCCGTTACCTCGAGCCGGACGCCTATTTCTCGTTGCAGAAAGAAGTCACCGAAAAAGCGCCACTGCACAAACGATTCCTCGAAGAGGTGCAGAACACCATTCAAACCCGGCTGGTCGAGAACAGCATCCCGGCGGAACTGGAAGCGCGCGTGAAGGGTTTGTATTCGCTGCACCGCAAAATCATCCGGCAGGAACGCAGCCTCGATCAGATTTACGATTTGCTGGCGGTGCGGGTGATTACCGATACCGAGCGGAACTGCTACGCGGCGCTCGGCGTGGTGCACCACATCTGGCGGCCTGTCCCCGGACGCTTCAAGGATTACATCGCCATGCCGCGTCCCAATCTGTATCAGTCGTTGCACACTACGGTAATCCATGGCGGGCAGCCGTTCGAAGTACAAATCCGCACCCAGGAAATGCACCGCCTGGCCGAAGAAGGCGTTGCAGCGCACTGGAAGTACAAAGATGGGCGCGGCGTCTCGAATGACGATGACCAGCGCATCGCGTGGATGCGTCAACTGATCGAGTGGTCGCAGGAATTGCAGGAACCCGGCGAATTCCTTACCACCTTGAAAGTGGACCTGGCGCCCGTCGAAGTGTACGCCTTTACGCCGAAAGGCCGCGTTCTGGAATTGCCAAAGGGCGCTACGCCCGTGGATTTCGCCTATTCCGTGCATACCGAAGTTGGCAATCAATGCGTGGGCGCCAAAGTAAACGGCCAAATGGTCACGTTGCGCCACGAAATCGTCAGCGGCGACGTGGTAGAAATTCTCACGCAGAAGGGGCACAAACCCAGCCGCGATTGGCTGAGTTTCGTGAAATCGTCGCACGCCAAGAGCAAAATCCGCCATTTCATCAATACGCAGGAGCGCGAAGAAGCGACCGAGATGGGCCGGCGGCTGCTCGAAAACGAATCGCGTAATTTCCCGAAGGGCCTGAAGAGGATTCCCGAAGAAGATTTGCTCAAGCTCAGTTCGGAGTACGGCCTTTCGAAAATCGACGACCTCTATGCCGCTGTGGGGTTCGGAAAATATTCGGCGCGCCAGGTGCTCTCGCGCTATTTTGGCGAACCCGGCAAGGAACAGGAAACGCCAGCCGAAGAAGCCCAGCCGACGCTGGTTAAGACCGTCAAGCGCATGCTCGGCTTCGGCGAAGCGCCGCTGATCGTCAAGGGCTATGATGACCTGCTGGTCTTCCGCGCGAAATGCTGCAACCCCATCCCGGGCGACGACATTGTCGGCTATGTCACGCGGGGCCGAGGCGTAGCCGTACACACGCGCTCCTGTCCGAATGTCCAGAATCTGCTGTACCAGACCGAGCGCCGCATCGCTGTCGAGTGGGGTGGCGGCACCACCGCGACCTTCCCGGTGGAGTTGCAGATCCGGGCCAAGGACCGGCCGGGTTTGTTGGCCGAGATTACCGCCGTCATCAGCGGAGCGGGCTCAAACATTCGCATGCTGGAGAGCCGGCCCGACCGGCAGAACGCGCGCGTCGAAGCCAGCCTGGAAATTACCGACAAGCGCCAGCTAGAGACCATCCTCACCAACATTCGACGCGTTCAGGGTGTTTACGGCGTCGAGCGCGTTTACCAGGTGTGACCTTCGGCGGCGTCGAGCGGGCTGCCCCCCCACTGCCCGTTCGTCCAGTGCCTCGCTAAACACAACTCCACCGTTCACCCGCTTGCCGCCCGTACAATGAACACATGCGGCGATCGCTCACGCTGACCTGGGTTGGCCTGCTGTTTCTCGCGGGATGCCAGAAGCAGGTCCAGACCGACTACAGCTCACTCGACCAGTCCGGAATGTGGTCTTCCAGCCTCGCAGAACTAAAAAAGTACAATGTGTCCGATGCCGAGATTGGCCAACTGACCAAACTGAAACAGGCGGGCGCTTCCGATGACCTCTGTCTGGCCTTGCTCAAAGCGGCGCGCGATCATCACCACGAATTCGCCAGCGGCGAATCGGCCGTGAATCTCTCTCGCGCCGGCTACACGGACGCGCAAATTCTGGAAATGGCGCAATCCGATCAGATCGATATTCTGAGCGGGGAAGCCGTCACCTTGAAGTTGATCGGCATTTCCAGTCCCACCATTCAGATTATTATTCACCGCCGCATCGCCGGGCTACCGACGCTAACCAGTGCGCAGATTGGCCGCCTCAAAAACACGGGAATGTCCGAAAAGCAGATCCTCGAAGTCATCAATAAAGGCTACTCGGACCAGCAAGCCGAGGCCTTCATCGCGCAACGCGAAGCGGAACGAAACCACTCCAACACCGGATTTGTGCGCGTGCGCGGCCGCAGGCGCTAACTCCCGCACGGCGATTCGAATTTGTTATCCTTGGGCTCCATGCTCCCGGAGGATACCCTATGAAAGAAGTTGTTTTGACCGCCCGCGGTCCCAAGCCCATCGGACCGTATTCGCAAGCCATCAAGTCGAATGGATTTGTCTTCGTCTCTGGGCAAATCGCGCTCGATCCACTGACCGGAGAATTTGCCGGCAAGGATGTCCGGCAGCAGACCGAACGCGTACTCGAGAACTTGAAGGTCATCCTCGAGGCTTCCGGCAGTTCGCTGAAGAATGTCGTCAAGACCACCGTATTTCTGAAGGACATGAATGATTTTCCGGTCATGAACGAAGCCTACGGGAAATATTTCAGCGCCAATCCACCGGCCCGCTCGACCGTGCAGGCTGCGCGGCTACCCAAAGACGCGTTGGTGGAAATCGATGTGATCGCCGCGCTTTAGGCGCGTTACCGAAAAAAAAAACCGCCTTGGAGCGATGGCCTTTGGTTTGCGATGCTTAGGTTCGATTACGGGCGATCCGGGCTTTCCAGTGCCTTGTAGAGGGCCACAGCGGTGCCCGCGGCAACGGGGTACACGGGAGCATGAAACTCAGGGCAACGGCGCCCAGAGCACGCAGCCGAAGCATGAAATCCTCCCGGCAGAGTCGCCGAAAAGCATACTTCGGCCCCTGTTCGCGGTCAATGAACAACACTACCACTCCCGGGTGGCTTTGGCTCGATAACCGTGTTGCTGGCGAAACCATATCCATCGCTGTTAGAATTCCTCTACCGTATGGCCGATTGGAAACAAATCACCGCCCGCATCCGCCGCGCGCGTTCCGGAAAGGATCCCGCAGCACAACTCACCAATCTCTTTTCGAAGACGCGGGACGCCATGGTGGCCTTTGAATTGGCACGCTATTTCGAATCCAAAGGCAACGGTGCCGATGCCGGACGCTGGTACTTGACCGCTGCGGAACGGTTCCGCCGCGCCGATTGGAAAACCAAGGCCCAGGAAAGCGCCATCCGTCTTGGAGCCACCGAGCCGGCGGAGATTCCCGCGCCGGCTGCCCGAAATCCCGAAATCCCCACGCCGGCGCAGCAGGGAACGGCGATGGAGCAGGCGTCTCAAGACGCGTCGGACTCGGCCTCCAGTTCACCTGAACCAGAAACAGTTTCCACACGGTCCATTGAGCCACCGGCAGCCCCGGCCGCGGATTCGAACCGTCAGCGGCGTGGCCGTCGCGGTGCACGTGATCAGCGGCCCCCTCGGCGTGGTTCGCAGTCAGGAACTCCGCGCGATCGTCGCGAACAGCCGAGCCCGGCCCCTCCGCGCGCGGCTCGTGAAGAATCGACGGCGCGGACACCGGTTCCCAAGCCCGTGGACCCCTCCCCGGCCCCCGAAGTTACCCTGCCCTCGAATCTGCGCGGCCGATTTGGCGATCCCGGGCTCTCTTCGCGGCTGACCCAGTTGGAAATGAATTTTCGGCGGCTGCTGGCATGCCCTCCCTGCGCGCTGGAAGATGCGGAAAAGGCCCCGGCCGGTCCGGGCGTGTGGGTCCTGACCGATTCCGACATGAGCAGTTATTATTACGTCGAGCCTTGCCAGACGCTACGGGTGGCTATCCCACATTTATTGCGCGGCACCTCGGCCCGGCGGGGAGAATCCATCAAGCCGCGTCTTGCGGAGCATTTGGGCATTCCTGAAAACCGTGTGGCGAAGTATTTGTCCGAGCACTGTGTGGTGCGCTGGCTGCAGATGGACGAAGATGCGTCGCATTTCGCCCATTTTTTGATTGCGGTGCTCCGTCCCAACCTGAACGAATAACCGCGTTTGCGTCCAAACAGTAACCCCTTTTTGCTTCTTTAACTTAGCCCCATTTAGGGCTGTAAAGTGCCATTAAGACCCCATTTTTGACCATTCGGCACATCCCGCTGGCCTAGGCACCGTTCCGGAGTCAAACTGAACACGGCCAAAGGCTTAAGGGCAAGGACTCGCCACGTGCTACCCTGAAGGAGCCTTGGGGGCTGTACCAGAAATAGAACGTGGGTCAGCTGGTTTTTGGCGTTTGGGGCATTTCAGAAATACCGATTCTTCTTCGAAAGTGAGGCTTGCCGCAGCATGCCTAATTCTCTGTCTACTCAATTGTTCCGTTCGCTCGACTGGGTCGTTTGCAAAACCGCCGCGATCACCTTCGATTCGATTCAATATTTCAACAAACGCAATCCCAATCCTTCTCCCACCCCGCGGTGGTCGGACAAACCGCTGCTCAAGTCCTGGGAAAAGACCAAGCCCACCCTCGGCTTTCCCCGGCAAACCGATTCGCTCTGCCCCGCGTGCGTGAAAGAAGCCCGTGCGGCGATCATTTCGGGTGACAAGGATTGGCGCGACCTGATGCACGAAAAGGTTGGCGAAATTAAGGCGCAGATTATCGAACGCGATGGCCAGATCTGGATGGTCAAAGATTGCCCCCGGCACGGCCACTACGAAGACCTGATGGCCGTCGACTCCTCATTCCTTAAGTGGATCGAGAGCAATTTCCCCGGTCGCGACATCCCCGCGCATAACGACGAAGGCCTCCATAAGCACGGTTCTTCCAATGTGCGCTATGGCAGGGGCGCCGTTCTCACCGTCGACCTGACCAACCGCTGCAACATGATGTGCGATCCCTGCTTCATGGACGCCAACCAGGTCGGTTACGTCCACGAATTGAGCTGGGACGAGATCACCGAGATTCTCGACAACGCTGTGAAGATCAAGCCGCGCCGCCAGATGTCCGTGCAGTTCAGCGGCGGCGAGCCCACGATGAGCCCTTATTTCTTCGACGCCATCCGCTACGCGCGTAAGGTTGGCTACAACTCCGTTCAGGCCGCCACCAACGGCATCGAATTCGCCAAGAGCAAGGAATTCAGCAAGAAGGCTTTCGAAGCGGGCTTGCGCTACGCTTACCTGCAGTTCGATGGTATCGGCAATGACGCCAACAGCCATCGCCAGATCGGCAACCTCTTTGACGTGAAACTCCGGGCCATCGAGAACATGCACGAAGCGGGCATCGAAATCGTGCTTGTCGTCACCATCGTCAACAACGTAAACGACGATCAGGTCGGCACTGTCGTGAAGTTCGCCATGGAGAATCCCAAGAGGATCGCTTTCATCAGCTTCCAGCCGGTTTCCTTTACCGGGCGCGACGAAGACATCACCCCCGAACGCCGCTTGCGCCAACGCTACACCCTTTCGCATCTCGCCAAGGACGTCAGCAAGCAGGTCGGCAAGATCGAGCCCACCCGCGATTGGTTCCCGCTCTCGTTCATCAGCACCTTCGCCGGTTTCGCCGACATGGTGAAGGGCAACGAATCGCAGTGGGGTTCGCTGTCCTGCGGCTGCCACCCGAACTGTGGCGTGGGCACGGCGATCATGATCAACAAAGAGACCAAGGAATGGGCTCCGGTGCCGCGCTTCCTGAATGCGCTGCAACTGACCAAGGACGTGAACGCCATCACGGACGCGGCACGCGGCAAGGCCTTCTCCAACTTCATGATGGCCATGGCGCTGCTGAAGAACTACCATCCTTTCGAGGGCCCCAAGGGGCTCAAGCTTTGGGATCTTTTCCGGAAGTTCGACAAGACCTGGGCGCTTACCAAAGGTGCCGCGAACAAGTACGGCCGTTCTTCACCGGACCGTACCTATGAAGATGCCATACAGCGCCGAACCCAGGATCCGTGGAACTTCCTGTTCATCGCCGGCATGTGGTTCCAGGATCTGTTTAACTACGATTTCCGCCGCACCGAGATGTGCATCATTCCCTACGGCACCCAACAGGGCGAAATCAGCTTCTGCGCGTACAACACCGGCATCGGCTGGCGCAATATCATCGAAAACATGCACAAGAATGCGACCGTGGCCGAATGGTACCGCACGCACGGCAAGCACGAGATCTACGCCAAGGGCAAGAACGTCAACCTGCAGTCGTACGAACACTCGCTGCGGATTGACGCCGCCGACGCCGGTCGGGTTCGGCATCTCGAGCACGACATTCCGGTAACCGCGGCCGAAGAAAACCGCATCCGCCGCAAGCAGGCTCTCGAGGAGCAGGCCAAGGTCCGCGCGATCTACGAAGAGCTGGTGTTGAAGAAGCCCCAGCCGACGGTCGTGAAGATCGGTAGCCTCAACGATATCGCCAAAGCCGTTCCGGCCGACTTCTCGAATGGTGGCAAGCCGATATCGATCGCTCCGGCGAACGGCAACGGCCATTCGAATGGCAACGGTCTGAAGGCCACCGAAGCAGCTGCCGAAGCCGTGGCCGGCGACTAACTCCGGATCTAACCTCAAAACAAGGTTCAACGGAATGGCTCCGGTAAATACCGGGGCCATTTCCCTTTGGTCTGTGTGCTAGATTTTGTTGAAGAACGATGAATTGGACGGAATGGGCTGTTGATTTGGCGGTTTTGGGAGTACCGCCTCTGAGTTGTGGCTGGGCTTGGTGGCTGTGGGCGCGTCGCAGCCAGCATGGAGCCCTCCCGCGATGGCGACAGGTCACGACCGTCATTGACCTGGTGGCCTTCACGGCCAGCATCGCCCTGGGAGCCTTGGCGCTCTGGTATTGGCACGATTTTTCGCGCACACCCGTGCAACCCGAGGCCACCCGGGTCATGACCCTGGCGGGCTTTGCGTTGGCGGTCTTCGGCATTCCTTTCTCGGTTATGGCTCGGTCCTGGAATCGAGTCGCTCTGGTCGTGTGTTCCCTCGGTCTGTTGGTCTTCTATGTAGCCATGTTCGCGGCCGCCTGAGCCAGCCAAGCCAATGCTATAATTGGGGGGTACCTTCCGACGAACCCGAGGATTAGGTCATGCCGATCTACGAATACATCTGCGACAGCTGCAACGAGCGCTTCGAGAAGATTGTCATCAACAAGCAGCAGGAGATTGCCTGTCCGAAGTGCTCCGGCCGGAAAACCACGATTCAACTCTCCGTCTTTGCCACGGCCGGCTCCAACGGCTCGACGAGCCCTTCCGGAGGGTTTAGTGGAGGCGGCGGAGGCTGTTGCGGTGGCGGATGCTCCTGCCACTAACCAATGAGCCTTACCTCCGCACTGTTTCTCGTTCTAATTGGTGCGGCGGTTCTCATAACAGCGCAACGTCTTAGGGCGGTCCAGGCCGCGGAACGCTCCGGTGCAAGCGAGCCGTTGGCTGGAGCTCAAGTCTCGTTTGGAGACCGAGCCTCCTCAGACCACCATGTCGGAGATTCGCACGGCCATGCAACTGGCTGCGACGGCAGTGCAGCTCAAGCTGTGCAGATCCTGCTGGACATCACGGTTGCCACGGAAGCCACCCTTGAGTTCGAATGGAACGCGGACGGATACGACGGGGGTCGCGCTTCTGGCTTCTCAGTGCAAAAAGTAACGAAATTCGGTCTCAGCCTGGTACTGCTGGGTTTGGGCGTCTTTGCTGCCTGGAAAGCCTGGACCGCGACGCGTAAGGAAACCCCGCTGGACGTTCCGATCGCTTTGCGGTCCGGCGAGACCATCGCCAAAGCGGTTCGGCTGAACTTGGACGGCTTATATCGGATCGAGATTGCTGCCGACAGCGGAGCGCCAGGCTCGAAAGTGCCTTGCTTCATGGGAGTGTCGGCAAATTCTTCCGAATGTGCGGGCACGGCTCCCGTGATTAGTGCGGACTGGGTTCTGTCGTGCGACGGCTGTGAAATGCGCCGGGGGAGTTCGAAAGATCCGCATATGCAGCCTGCGGATGAACGCCGCGCTGTGCGCGTGATTGGCGAATTTCCCGGCGAATCCGGACGAACCTATCAACTGCAAGTTTCCATAAACGGCGATGGCGAAAAGCTAGATCATTCTCATCCACGGCTGCGCGTCGCGGTCTCCAGCCTGGCGCGTACGGATTTTCAATCCGCAAGTGTTTTGGTTTTCTCCGTAAGTTTCATCTGCGTCATGTTCGGCGTGATTCTTCTCGGAATTTCGCTGATTCCCCGCAGTGCATCGTGAGTCAGGGCGCATCGATGAAGGTCGTTCCGCGCGAGCTGGCGCGTCATGCTGCTTGAACCCGCGAATGGAGGGTTGAGGAAGCCACACAAGAGGCGGTGTGCCGAATCACAAATTGGTGTGATCGATCTCACAGCCTCCGTACCCTCTGCGACGCAGTATGTCCCTGGACGTCCTTCTTGGAGTTTTCTTTACCTTCTCACCCGTTCGACGCGCAAAGTAAATCGCGCGAACGCAACGCGAGCTTCCGAGGGAAGCTGGGCTCGGGGTTTGCGAGGAATGGGCATGTCCAAGCTTCAATGGAACGATAAAGAGAAAATTGCGCCTCTTGGCTTCGTTGGAAGCGCTTCTCGGCTGCATGAAGTCCTTACACGCGACGCTAGGAGCCGTCATGGCGGATCTTGCCGCGCTCCGCGACACGGTCTTCGAAGATCCCGGAGACATGGCCGGGTGCCGCGCGAATCTCGAATCAGTGGTTTCTGCAGGGAAGCCTTTGGTGGATGAGGCGTCGGACTCCTGCGATGACCTGTTGCAAGAACTCATTGCCTGGCAGCCGTACGCCCACTAGTTCTGTCAGGTTGGGTCGAATACCGCTTCGTATCCCGCCCCGCGTCCCGCCATGCGCCCCTCCACCAAACAGCCTCGTCCCCCGGGCGGAGCGAGACTTCAGCGCGAATAGTTCTTCAGGTATTCCGGCAGGGGCGGATCGCTCTTCCGGAGAGCGTCGGGTTCAGGACTCCTGGCGATGATTTCTAGCGGCAGAACACCGGCCCACACCGGCAGCGTATAGTCCGCCTCGTCATCCACGGGCCCGCCCGTACGGACCTTGGCGCTTACCTCCTCAAGAGGCAGCGCGAGCACGCTGGTGGCCTTCAATTCCTGCTCCGTCGGCTGCCGCACATCCTCCCAACGTCCCTTCATGACATGCTCGGTAAAGACGCGCAAGGCTTCCAGCTTTTCCGCAGGGGCGTCCACCAGCCGCGCGGTGCCCAGAATCACCGCCGATCGATAATTCACCGAATGATGGAAGGCCGAACGCGCCAACACCAGGCCATCGACATGCGTCACCGTCACGCACAGCGGCACTCTTCCGCTCAGTGTCTTGAGCATGCGACTTGCGGCGCTCCCGTGCAGATAGAGCGTGTCGCCGCTGCGGCCATAATTGGTGGGGATGACGTACGGCTGGCCATCTACCGCGAAGCCGACATGGCACACAAAGCCGTGATCGAGGATCTGGTACACCGTTTCGGCGTCGTAGCGCCCGCGTTTCGGTAGGCGTTTGACCTGGGTGCGCTCGGTTGGTTGGAATTGGCTCATGAGCCATTTTAACGGCTGGCGGGAGAGGCGCCAGTGCCAACTTGGCTGCTTGGAAGCGTCGCGCGTCGTTGCGCCGCGAGCCACGGTAGGAGTTCCGGATCGGCGAACGCCTGGTTCCAGACGTCGTGTCCGGCTTTGTGGTACTCGGTATAGCGGACGTTGCCGTTGGCTTTTTTCACTTGTCCGATCATCTGGCGCACGATATCCACCGGAACGGAATTGTCCTGATCGCCCTGGAAGACCCACAAAGGCACGGTGGCGACGGCATGCACATCGGTGAAATTATCGTAGGCCGAGATGACCACGGCCCCAGCCCACGTTTTCAGATACGACTGCAGCAGCGAATAGACTCCCAAACCGCCCATGGCCTGGCCGCCGATGTAAATGCGATCCGGATCGATGGAATACCTGGTGCGAAGTTTGGCGAGCGCCTCGAGCGTCAATTGCAGAGCCTTGCCAGGTTGGTTCGAATCGGGGTCGGACCACTGTTCCCCCATGGGGCACTGCGGAACGACGACGAAGACCGGAAACGAAAGCTGCACATCTTTGCGAATCCAGAAATGGGTGGCGAGTTGGTCTTGCTTGGTCAGTTGTTTCTGATTGTCACTTCCGCGAGCCTCCCGGCCATGCAGCCAGAGGATTAGCGGATACTGGCGGTTCTTGTCGTATCCGAGCGGAACATACAGGCGATATCCGAGCTGCGATTTGCCGTTTGTATAGACTTCCTTGCGGAAATCGATGTCGTCCTGGGTAAGTTTTACCTGTGCCGCCGAAATGCTCGGCACCACAAAAAAGAACACTAAAATCGGCCAAAGGCGCCGCACGGAGAATCTCCTTGGGGGCATGCTACTCCTTGGGTGCGGCGTCCCTGGCCGCAAGGCGCACCACGCGAAAGCCGATGTATTCGGGCGCGGCGTTGCAGTTCGAACGCGAATCCGCCGGGCAATCCGCGCTGCCGCCCATGACCTTGCCCTTGCCCTCGGACGTAACCACCCACTCCGCGGCATTTCCCCCCAGATCAAAAACGAGGTCTTCTTTGCCTTGTCCTTGCCCCGGGAAAGTGCCAACGGGCTTCAGCAACGGCGCCGAGCCAGGCAACTCTTTCAGTTTTTC
>Ga0306920_100005924_pt1 | contig 15855 bp, 12 predicted proteins | sample flu12Cox44000170_FD_204666 | JGI IMG/M metagenome (GOLD analysis project Ga0306920, IMG submission 204666) | Lab enrichment of tropical soil microbial communities from Luquillo Experimental Forest, Puerto Rico - flux4day.12C.oxic.44.000.170 (v2)... | ecosystem: Environmental > Terrestrial >... | reverse complement strand
TATGTCCTACATTGGTCTCCCTCCCGGACTGTTCCAGGAATTTCAGGATGTTACGTCCGTCAGCCACGAGATGGCCGAAATCTTCAATGACCCGTTTACTACGGACGACGGCATTCACGGAATCACACCATGGTGGCTTTCGCCAAACGGCAACTGTGGGGACTGGATGGAAGTGGGTGATGTAGTTGAGGGCTTGCCGCAGACAAGCTACCCCATCACCATGCCCAATGGATACACCTACCATCCACAGAACGTTGCATTGATGCAGTGGTTCGAGTCCAAGTCGCCATCGAGCGCATTGGGCGGAGCCTACAGCTACCCCAACCCCAATGTGCTGACCTCTCCCTCTGCTCCCCAGCTGGTGAACTGTGGGTACTGAGCGCGGAGGCGTGAAGGTTAACCCTGTCGCATCTTGCTGACTATGACTTGCACTGAGCGCCCGTCACCATTTGTTCGCGCGACAATACCTGCCGAATTCCCAGATAACGGGCACGGCTGTGGGCGCCGCAGGTTTAAACCAAACAAGCGATCCTGTATCTCGCTGCAGGCTATTCCTTCTGCGATGAGAAACTGCGCACCGAACTGGAAGAGTTCTACCGACAGCATCCCTTCGAGGACAAAGAGCGCGAAGAGAAGCGAACGCCTGAGCGCATCAGTGACTGCATAGCACTCCGTAACCAGCAACAGGACAGACTCTCCGCCTGGTTACAGCAAAATCGTAAATCCACGAACGGTTTGTCCGCCGTTGGAGCGAAGCGCTAAATCGTCTTAGGCCGACCTCAAAATTGCCACCAACGGCACCAGTACTCCTGCGCTCTATCTGAGCTCTGTTTGCTGGATTACCACTGCATTTCATGGTCTTAGGTGTCATCCGCTGACCTGCATGTTGTTGAATTTACGTTTAAGTGCGGATTTCAACATTCTTCTCTATGATTTACCCGCGAAAATGCCCGCACGGAAGCACTTTACGGTCTTCTTTCTGCTGTTGGCTGTTTCCATGGCCCCATAATGACACAGAGCTCAACCGGTGTCAGAGCACTTGTCCGTATAGTCGGCAAACCGTACAAGTGCCGATTAATCTTTCAGACACGGCGACGTAGGAAGTTGGGTACAGCCGGGCACGCCGGATGATTCACGAAATATCCCCATAATTGGCCAATCATGATGCCCTCGCGCAGATAACTCATTCAGAGTGAGTAGATTAAAGGCGAGTGCACAGATTGGACCAGTTATGGCGTAAATAACAGGCCAAACTGCTTGATTCGAATTGGCTTCGCTTAGTACTAAGGAACAAGCAGTTTGGGCCAGTTATCTTCACCCATTTCGTTCACTGACAGGAACCCCAAATCCCATCATGTAGCCAAGTCCCTGCAAAATCGTCTTTCTCTCATGCCTCGAATAAACCGAACAACACCTCAAGCGCTAAAGGAGGGCGCTTCGCCATGCCAGCTGAAGACACATCGACATCTCCCGCCTCTCCCGGTATCGCGAAATCCAGGTCACCGTGACTGGCAGAAAATCGGGACGCAAGATTTCCGTCCCGGTCTGGTTCGTACCGGAAGACGAGAACCTCTACTTGTTGCCGGTGCAAGGGTCGGATACACAGTGGTACAAAAACATACTCAAGAGCCCGTCGATTCGGATCGATGCGCGAGGCGCAGAGGCTGAATTTCAGGCCGTTCCTATCAGTGATGCCAAACGGGTCTCATCGGTGGTTGAAAAATTCCGCGACAAGTACGGAGCCAACGACGTTAGGGAGTACTATTCCAAGTTCGACGTTGTCGTTCTCGTTCCGATGCGCTGAGGGTGCTCCATCATGACTGCAACGGAGGTATTCTCGAAGCTGTGAGGACGAACGGGAAAATCGCGCCTCCGAGGCGGGCAGACAAGCCCGCGGAGCCGAACCAAGCAGACACGGCCAGGTTGGCTCGTCTGATTGCCACTTATGCCCCACACGACGGCAGTTTTGAGCTGCGCATCCCCGGTGTTCACGCCAGTCGCGCTTCCCGTACAAATAAGGATTGCTTTCACAACCTTCGGGTGCCCTGCTTGTGCCTCATTGCCCAAGGAGCGAAGACCGTCATCGTGGGGCAGGAGGAGTACGAGTACGATGCGTCGCGCACGCTGGTGTTCTCGGTGGCTCTGCCCATTGCCTCCCAGGTGACGCGAGCCAGTCATTCCGCACCTTACCTTGGCTTTCGGTTGGACCTCGACCCGCACAAGATTGCCGAGCTGGTGTTGAAGGTGTTTCCGCAGGGCTTGCAGCTCGTGCAAGAAAGGCGCGCAGTGTACGTCGCTCCAGTAGATGAGTGCATCATCAACGCCGCGGTTCGGTTGCTGGAGTGTCTGGCACAACCCGGGGACGTTGAACTGCTTGCCCCGCTGGTGGTGGAAGAGATGTTGATCCGGTTGCTGCGCAGTCCCATTGGCGCTCGCGTCGCCCAAATGGGCTTTGCCGAGTCCAGCGTACACCGGATTGCGAAGGCCATCTCTTGGCTTCGCGACAACTTCTCTCAACCGATCAAAACTGAGGACCTGGCCAGGATGGTGCACATGAGCGTCTCCTCGTTCCATGAGCACTTTAAGTCAGTCACTTCGATGAGCCCGCTGCACTATCAAAAGGTGCTGCGCCTGCAAGCAGCGAGACGCCTCATGTTGTCCACCATGATGGACGCGGGTAGTGCCAGCCTGCGCGTGGGCTATCTAAGTGCTTCGCAGTTCAGCCGGGAATACTGCCGCTTCTTTGGGAGCGCTCCGGCCAGAGACATCGGCAGACTGCGTCAAGACGCTCGAGTGTGGGCTTGACCCAATTCGCATTGTGAAGCAGCGAGCACCCAAACAGGAGCTAGTTTTTTCGCTGTGGCCGGATAGCGGAGACCTCGGACGTGGCTACCGCTACAATCTGACGGCCCCCGTACCAGGTATTCATTCGGCTGGGCGTGGATTCCCGTACTGGCTGCACTGGCATTGTTGTTCCTGTCGGCAACCTGTGGTGGGAAAAAGTAGGAATGCGGGAAGAAATGGCAAAGCTCACCGGGCCTGTACCAGGACACCGCGGCGCAGCTTTCGCAAACTTCGACGCAGCTCGCACAAGACGAAGAACGACCGCGGCTCTTGTCGGCGCCCGATGCGTCAACCCGCAGGCCGAGCCACGCAAGCCACACGCTGCCGGTCTACAGCCCGTCGCAGAAACGCATGATGCTGAGGCCAGTAACCTCGCGCCCGTGCCTGGCGGCAAGGCGTATGAGTTGTGGATTATTCCGACCGAGGGAGCGCCCCCGTCAGCCCGGTGTCTTCAAGCCCGACGAGCAAGCCAACGCGGTTTGTGCTGGACCACACGATGCCTGAGGGCGTCGTGGCCAAGGCCTTCGCGGTGACCTTAGAGAACGAAGCCGGCTCCGACAAACCCATCTCGCCGATTTTGATTTCGGGGGAGGGAGAATAAGCCGTGATCCGGGATCTAGTTTCGGAGGGACGGAATACCTAAGCCCAGCGCTTCAGCGCTGGGTAGGCAAATAGAAAGAACAGTCCCGGAGGGACGACCGATGCCAAACCATTAGGGTTTTCCCGCAGTCTTCCACCGCGCTGCACCGCTTTTGGCGGAATCTCCACAGTAAATCCACACCTCCGCAGCGAATCGCAATAGCCACACATCGTTCAATCCGGCACACTATTCTAATGGCCGACCCCGGCGATTTTGCCAGCACCGTCAAGCAGCAGGCCGACATCGTCCGCATTGTGGGTGAGTACGTCAAGCTGCGCAAAAGCGGCGCGCAGAACTGGTCGGGACTGTGCCCCTTCCACCAGGAGAAAACGCCTTCTTTCTCGGTGCATGCCGGCAACCAGTTCTTCCACTGCTTCGGCTGCAACGCCGGAGGCGACGTCTTCAGCTTCGTGCAGAAGATCGAAAACATCACCTTCCCAGAAGCTGTGCGGATCGTGGCGGAAAAACTCGGCATCCCCAAGCCGAAGATGACTTATTCTTCGCCGGAGGAGGCGCGTCAGGCCCAACAACGTGGCGGTTTGATTGAGATTCACGAGCGGGCTTGCGGGTTCTTTCAGGAGCAGTTGAAACGCCCGGAAGCCGCGCACGCCCGCGAATACCTGGCCTCGCGCGGCCTCAGTCACGAGACGATCGCTGCGTTCCGCATCGGCTTCGCGCCCGAGTCCGGATTCCTGCTGCGCGACGCCTTGAGCGGACAGTTCGCTGAGGAACCCCTGCGCGAGTCAGGGCTTTTCTCCTGGAAGGACAAGCGCGAAGACGAACAACCGCAGCCGATGACTGCGCTCTATTCAAAATTCCGCAACCGTGTGATGTTCCCCATCGCCACCGAGCAGGGCAAGGTGATCGCGTTCACCGGACGCATCCTCGCCACCGACGAGAAGTCTGGGCCGAAGTATCTCAACTCGCCGGAAACGCCAATCTATTCCAAGTCGCGCGTGCTGTTCAACCTCGACAAGGCGAAGGAGGCGATTCGCAAACTCGATTACGCCATCCTGGTCGAGGGCCAAATGGACTGCATCGCCGTGTATTCCGCGGGTTTGCACAACGTGATAGCCAGCTCCGGCACCGCGTTCACTGACGCGCAGGCGCGCCTGTTGAGCCGCTTCAGCAAAAAGATCGTCGTGAACTTCGATCCCGACACCGCAGGAGCGGCGGCGGCCGAACGTTCGTTGGCGTTACTGGTCAGCGAAGATTTCGAGATTAAGGTGCTCACGCTGGAGGCTGGCTTTGATCCCGATCTCTACATCCGCCGCAAGGGAGTCGCGGCCTATGCCGACGCACTAGGTAAGTCCCAAAAATATTTCGATTACCTCATCGAGCGGGCCCGGGTGCTGCATCCGGTCCGCACGCCCGAGGGAAAAGTGAAGGCGCTGAACTACTTGCTTCCGCACATCCAGCGGGTGCCGAGTCGCATCGTGCGCGACGAGCTGGCCAACGAGATTTCGCATCGCCTGAGTATCGAGTCGTCGGTCCTGCGGCAAGAACTGCGCCGCGCCGCCACCGGACGCTCGGCCTCGCGCGTGACCATGCCCGCCAACGTGCAACTCACCGATGCCGAACGCGTATTGATTCGCGCGCTGGCCAGCCGCGATCTGGCGCATGCTCCGCACAGCAACCGTGAAGGACAGGACCCCGACTTCGAACCGGCGCGGCAGGCACACTACTTCCTGATGCAGGAGCGATTGCATGAGGGCGCGGGCGCGCAAGCGCTGATCGACGCTCTGCTCACTGCCGAGGAACAGGGGCAGGACCCGATGAGCCTGCCGCTCGACGATAACGATCGTCGCGTTATTGCGTCTATAGTGATGGACGATCGCGAGGAACTAACCCCGGAATTGCTGGAAAGCGCCATTCGCTCGCTGCGCCGTCGCGTCATTCTTCGCAGACTGGACGACCTGCAGCAGCAGTTGAAGGACGCCGAACGCCGCCAGGACGCGGCTCTGTCAGCCCGACTCCTCCAGGAACGCGTAAAGCTGCGCCGAGCCATGGGATCGATCGCCGAAGGAGCTGGCGATCACCCTTAACTTACTGTCAATAAGCAGTTTAGCTGACACGAAAGTGGCATGCCGGGAGCCTTGGCCACCCATAATCGGTGAACCAAACCGCCCCCTAAACTCATCTAGATTTTATGGGCCGGCAAATCGTTTCTGCTGCGCCCGAAGGCCAACCGTTCGTTCGGACGGAAACGCTTGGGAGGCGGCCCTTGCGTGTGCTAAAATTTGAAGGTTTCCGCATATGTTGGTACTCCCGTACCGCTCCCGCCGTAGTGTGCACGGAACAAGAGCGCCTCAAAAAAGGCGCCACGTAGGGGATATTCCGCTTTGGCTCTCGAAGATAAGTTTGACGACATCAAGAAATTGATCGATGCAGGGAAAGAAAAAGGTTACCTCACTTACGATGAAGTGAACGACCTGATCCCGCACGATGTGCATTCTCCCGACGACCTCGATGACCTGATCACTACGATTGGCGGGCAGGGCATCGATGTGCTCGAAGGCCCGAAATCTCCGGGCGCTCTCGACAAGTTCGACAAGGGCGATCTCGAAGCCGGCGAAGACGTCGAGCTCGACCTTACGCCCGGCGCGCTGGAAAAAACCAATGATCCCGTCCGTATGTACCTGCGCGAGATGGGTACCGTGCCGCTGCTCACCCGCGAAGGCGAAGTCGAGATCGCCAAGCGCATCGAGCGCGGACAGCTGCGCGTGCTCAAGGCGCTCTCGCGTTCACCGATTGTCATTCGCGAGATCATTGCCATGGGCGAAGACCTCAAGCGTGGAGTGCGCTCCATCAAAGAAGTCGTGCTCTTCGATGAGGACGAAATCACCGAGGACGTACTGCTCAACCGGCTGCGGGACATCACTGGCAAGGTCGACGAGCTTAACAAGCACTACAAGAAATCGCAGCAGCTGTTTGAGAAGCTGGCCGAGATTCCGCAGAAGAAGAATCCGCGCCTGCATCGCAAGACACGATGGGCGCTGGGCCGCGAGCAGATTGCCATCTCGCGCGTGATCCGCAAGCTGGGCTTCACTAACGTCGAGCGCAAGCGACTGATTGACCGCGTCAACAAGACGGTTGACAGCATGCGGGGGCTCGACAAGCAGGCGGTCAACTTCGATAAGCGTGCCGAAGCCTCGCGCTCCGAGGAGCAGAAGAAGGAACTGCGCAAGCAGGTGCGGCAGATCCGCGCCGATCTCGAGCGCATGGAGCAGGACGCCGGCGCCACCTTTGCCGAGCTGAAGCGCACCCAGCGTGAGATCGTGCAGGGCGACGTCGATGCCGAGTACGCCAAGCGCGAACTCATTGAGGCCAACCTGCGTCTGGTGGTCTCCATTGCCAAAAAGTACACCAACCGCGGATTGCAGTTCCTCGACCTCATCCAGGAAGGCAACATCGGCCTGATGAAGGCGGTGGACAAGTTCGAATACCGCCGCGGTTATAAGTTCTCGACCTACGCCACGTGGTGGATCCGTCAGGCCATCACCCGCGCCATCGCCGACCAGGCGCGCACCATCCGTATTCCGGTGCACATGATTGAGACCATCAACAAGCTGATCCGCACCTCGCGTCAGTTGGTGCAGGAACTCGGCCGCGACCCCACCTCGGAAGAGATTGCCAAGCGGATGGACATCCCTGTGGCGAAGGTGCGCAAGGTACTGAAGATCGCGCAGGAACCGATTTCGCTGGAGACGCCTATCGGCGAGGAAGAAGATTCGCACCTGGGCGACTTCATCGAGGATCGCGCAGTGGTTTCACCGGCCGAGGCCGTGATCAACGTGAATCTCAAGGAACAGACGGGCACGGTTCTGCGCTCGCTGACTGCTCGCGAGGAGAAGGTGATCAAGATGCGCTTCGGGCTGGAAGATGGCTCCGAGCATACGTTGGAAGAAGTTGGCCAGTCTTTTGCGGTCACCCGCGAACGCATCCGCCAAATCGAAGCCAAGGCGTTGCGCAAGCTGCGGCACCCGTCGCGCTCGCGCAAGCTGCGGGCGTTCATGGATGGGGTGCACGACTGAGCAATTAGCAAACTAGAATGTGGGTACCCCATCCTTTCCCATTCTTTTGGGGAAGGGTAGGATAATTGAATTGTGGAATATGAAGGCGCGAGCAATCGCGCCTTTGGTTTTGTCGGTTCAAGAATATGCAGAGGCGGGGCATACCCAGACGAGCCCGACCAGCGACGAGCCAGTCCCGCATGCGGGACGGGAGATGATAGCCCACCGTTTCGACACTGGGTGCACTGCGACGAATTACGTGGGGTCCTGGTAGGGACGGTACATCTCGCAAGTGGCCTAGTTCGTAGGGAGACCCCCGGCTCTTGTCGCTGCGCACCTGAAAGCGCGTTTTTTTGATCACACGCCGGTTCAAGATTGAATCCTCACTGCCGGGGATTGTGTCAAGCAGACGAAAAGAAAAATCGTCGTGCTGTACGAAAGATGGAGGAAAGCCCTCTGGAGCCGCCTTGTAGGAGGAGGCTTCAAACAGCCGTGAGCCGCTTCAGTCAAAAGCGGCGGTGGTGAACGTTCACGGTTAAAAGGCGTGACTGAGATCACGTCATGTATGGCTAAGAGAGATGAGTGCAAACGAACCGCTGACGAAGCATCGAAACAGAGCTACGATGACACCAAAACCAGGGTTTTTCCCCGAATCCTGGGAACAGCATGGAAGCTACCTACTTACTGTCCCTGTGGTGTACTCTTATCCGGGCTTTCGTACGGAACTTGAGAGCCTAGCTAGTGATGATAAGGGAAAAAGCACAAGTGGATGAACCACGAGGCTGAAAGTACCGATGCACCAGCCAGAGTCGCACTGCTCCATAGTGCGTGCTGAGCAGCGCGTTGTTCAGGAGGGTTAAAGTCCCTCTGGCGCTCGAATGAGGGGCGCCGTATCCAAAAGCGGGGGTAATTCCTCGCTGGCCGAGGAAAGTAGAAGGTATGCAGACGTCTAAACGGGCACGAAAGCGATAGCTGGATACAGCCAAGGCAGAGCTGGAGCCACTGCTTGCAGTACCTCGGAGGGCAGGGTGTCCATCAAGTGGTCGATCACAAGATGGAATCGGAAGGGCATGAGGAGAAGTACCGGCCGTAATCGATGGGGAAACCCGCGATGAAGCGGTCGGCCAAAGGTGGGGCAAGGTCGAGTCTGCACTATGGAGACGAAGGCATTCTCATTCACCCACCGCACCAAGGTGTTTGCGGGCAGCACGGTACGGAAGAACAGGGCGTGACCTCAGGAGAACTGGCAGAGTCTCTGGGTGGCACCGGGGTCAGCGGACCTATAAGCGAAAGCGAAGTGGCGAGCGAAATTCCCACAGTAGCGGATCGCACCGCCCAGCAGGTCGTGAAAGCAAGACTGGAGCCTGAATTGGAACCGCTGTTTCATGCCGACTCCTACGGATATCGACCGGGGAAGTCGGCCTTGGATGCAGTGGGCCAAGCGCGGGAGAGATGCTGGCGCAATGACTGGGTTTTAGACCTGGACATTAAAGGCTTCTTTGACAATCTCGAACCGAATCTCTCGTTTATTGACAAAGCCATCTTATTACCCTCATCAGTTGAACAGCAAGGCTGTTAAGAGAGTGAAGGCGAACCGGGGTAGTGGAGGTATACGGCCGCCCTCGCATGGCTCGGGGCCAGGATGATTCGCTAGACCTTATGCGGTGTCGCAAGTGATTGGGTTTATCAAGGGGAAGAGCGCGATCCATCTGGCCAGGGTATATGGGGAGACAAAGAGAAACTTCGTGGGGCAGCACTTCTGGGCGCGCGGATAGTACGTATCCACAGTGGGGCGAGATGAGACTGTGATCCATGAATATATCCGGCAGCAGGAAGCCGAAGACAAACGACTGGACCAAATCAACCTGTGGCGCTAACCGGCCACCGAATGGTGGCCACAAACTTCGGGGCCGCGTTAGCGACCCCGACTAGCCGCTTCGAGCGCCTCACAATCTAAAGCCCCCGGCACTGCCGGGGGATACGTACTCTAAGTCTAGCCCCGAGGCGACTTCAACATCCCCACTCGGCTTCGCCGGGCTTGGCGTAATAACACCGGGGATCGTCTTCCATGTTGCTGGTGGTCTCGATTTCGAGCAGGGCCAGGCGCGCCGCAGCCACCATGCGGTTACGTTCCGCGCACGGAAGGTCGTTTTCCGCATGTAATTGCTTATCCAGAGCAGAGCCTGAGTCCAGCGTCAGGGCATCGCGGTAATGCACGAACAACCTGGCAAACTGCTGGACGAATGTTTCTTCCGTCGACATATCTCGATACTGCCTTTCCGGAGTCGCGTCTGGACGTTCCACGCGTCCTCACACCTCCATTCGATAACTTCGGGCATAAGCCTCGAATAAGTCGTCCGTAAGAAGTTTGTAAAGGGACTAAATCGTGTCTTTCTCGAACGTTGGGATATGCTGGTCGATGTTAGGAAACGCCTTAACGTTCGCGCTTGCGGAAAACGTTGTCGATCATCTGGCGCATGAAGTGTCCGCCGAATCCGCCAGCGCTCGCCGCCAATAATTGCAGGAAAGCGCCATAGACCTGCCCACGATCATGGGGCCATTTCACGATGAAGTGGTAGTAAGCCAGCACGATGGGCACGCCGATCCACACCAGCAGCACCCAGCGCCACGGCTGCTGCGGCTTACACACGCCGAGCGTCATGGCGAACGCGAGCCCGCACAGTGCCGTGAGCAGTGCGTCGTCCACGATCTGGTTGACCCAGCCGGAGAACAGCCCGCACAACACCGCAAAGACGTAAATCAACCAACTGGTGCGCGATGGTGTGCCGGTCATGGCGATCAGTATTGGTAGAACCCTTTGCCCGATTTCCGCCCCAGCCATCCCGCGTCCACCATCTTGATCAGCAGCGGACAGGGGCGGTACTTGGGATCGCCGAGTCCGGCCTGCATCACGCGCATGATGTCGAGGCAGACGTCCAAGCCGATGAAGTCGGCCAGCGTCAGAGGACCCATGGGATGCGCCATGCCTAGCTTGAAAACTTCGTCCACCGCCTTCGGCGTGGCCACGCCTTCCATCACCGTGTACATCGCCTCATTGAGGAGCGGCATCAGCACGCGATTGGAGACGAAGCCGGGCGCGTCGTTGACTTCGACGGGCGTCTTGTCGAGCCTTTCGGCCAGCGCTTTCACCGTCGAATAAGTCTCGTCGGAGGTTGCCAGCCCGCGAATCACCTCGACAAGTTTCATCATCGGCACTGGGTTGAAGAAATGCATCCCGATAACTCTGTCGGTACGCTGGGTTACTGCTGCCAGCTTCGTGATGGAGATGGACGAAGTATTCGACGCCAGAATGACTTCAGGTCGACACAGCCTGTCGAGATCACGGAAAAGTTCAGACTTGGTCTCGAAGCGTTCACTGGCCGCCTCGACGATGAGGTCGCAGGCCACGAGGCGCATGCGATCCACGGTCGCGATGATGCGGGCGATCGCGGCATCACGGACGTCTGCCGAAATTTTCTCTTTGGCGACCTCGCGCTCCAGGTTTTTGCGGATGGTTTCCAGCCCCCGGTCGAGGAAACTCTGCTGAACATCGACTAGAACCACGTCGTAGCCACTACGGGCGAACACATGCGCAATTCCGTTCCCCATCGTGCCTGCGCCGATCACACCTACCCTGGTAATTTCCATGATTGCCTCATGTGCGGTCTCGCCGCATAACCAAAACAGTCGAGTTTACCAGAGGGTATCGAACGGGAATCAGTTACTGCTGGTCGAAGCCTTGCCGATGTCTTGCCCGGTCACGTGGATGAGGATGCAAGTGGCGTTGTCCTCGCCGCCGGCATCGAGTGCAGCCTCGATCAGCTTGTCGCAGGCGGCCTGCAGTGGCTCGGAGTTGGCGAGGATGTCGTAGATCTGCTCGTCTTTGAGATGACGCAGAACGCCGTCGGTGGTCAGCAGCAGGACATCGTCGGTCTCCGCGGGAAACTCGGCAAGATCGGGCGGACTATTGTCCTCGGTGCCAAGGGCGCGCGTGATGATGTGTTGCGCCGTAGACTTGCGGGCCTCATCAACCGTTAGGATGCCGCGTCGCACCTGCTCCATGACCAGCGAATGGTCCTCGGTCAGTTGCAGCAAGCTGCCGGCACGCAGCAAGTAGATACGGCTATCGCCGACGTGGGCGATGGTGAATTTGCCGTCGCAGAAACGGGCAGCCACCAGGGTGGTTCCCATGCCGGAAGTGGCCGCGTGACTCTCGGCATATTCCAGGATGTTTTCGTTGGCCTTGTTAACCGCGTCGGAGAGCATTTGTGCCCCCAGGGGAGCGTCCACCAGGCTGGCGTCGGCAGCAAGCGGTTCCTTGTCGCGGAAGTAGGAAAGGACGGTATCGACGGCGATTTTGCTGGCTACCTCGCCCGCTGCGTGTCCCCCCATGCCGTCGCACACCACGAAGACCCCCTGGCGCAAGTCGAAGCCAAAGCTGTCCTCGTTAGACGGACGAACTCGGCCCACGTCGCTTCGCCCCACCACCTCGAGTCCCAATTGCATGCGGGTGCCAGTTTACGCTGTGTATGGATTTCGCGCGAGTAACGAAAGTGGGGGGTCGTGGCGCTACCGGGCGATTCGCCCGCCTATGGGGTCTTTCACGATGAGTCCAATCTCAGAAATGTGCGATCGCTCGTCCTTAATTGCCCGTTAACTCCGGCCTTACGGCCGCGTTTTGGCGATTTCCGGCTCCTTCTCCACGGAGGTCGAATGTTCGATGTGGTGCTGCTCCAAATCGCCACGCAGGAACTCGAACGCCTCCTCCGGAGTATTAGCCCAATGGATCAGGTCAAGGTCCCTGGCGAAGATGGTTCCTGCATCGACCAAAGCCTGGAAGTTGATGACCTTGTCCCAATACTCCCTGCCATACACTACGACCCCGATGTGCTTGGCGAGCTTCTCGGTCTGCGCCAGCGTTAGCAGTTCGAACATTTCGTCAAACGTCCCGAATCCGCCCGGAAACACCACCAGCGCCTTCGCCAGATACGCAAACCAAAGCTTGCGCATGAAGAAGTAGTGGAACTCAAAGTTCAGTTCCGGCGTGATGTAGGGGTTAGGAATCTGTTCGAAGGGCAGGTTGATATTCAGACCGATGGTCTTGGCGCCCGCTTCCGAGGCGCCGCGGTTGGCGGCTTCCATGATGCCGGGGCCACCGCCGGTGCACACCACAAAGCGGCGGCGCGGCTGGCTGATGGTCTGGGTCCACTTGGAGATAAGGAATGATAGCCGGCGCGCATCTTCGTAGTACCGCGACATCGTGAAATCCGATTCGGCGCGCTGAATCCGTTCCTGGTCCTCACGAGTCGTGGCGCCAGACTCCAGCAATTTGTGCAGCGCGGCTTCAGTGGTCTCGCGGCTACCAAAGCGGGCGGAGCCGAAGAAGACGATGGTGTCCTGGATTCTTTCGCGGCGAAACTTGGAGAGCGGCTCCAAATACTCGGCCAGGATACGCAGAGTGCGGCCGTCGGGCCCGTTCAGGAATTTCTTGTTCTCGTAGGCCAGCGGTACGCGCTGGTTGGGATGCGGTAGGGGATCCTTTTTGTCATCCATGGAGATAGGTATACCAGTCGTCGGCGAATCTGCTATGAAGCTGCCGCAAATTATCGGAGTCTGGCGCGATGATCGGCCGATAGGGAGCGTTTCATTCGCGCGGACTCTCGCGATACGTAACCGCCTCGGCGACTCCCATCCAGATGTCAACCAGTCCCAGCCCGGTGACCAGCCCGCGCACGAAGTTGTGCCCCATGAACTCGCGGATTCCGGGATACGACAGCAGCAGGGAGTTGTCACTCCAGAGACGTGTCCATGGAAGCACGGTCAGGATGATGCCGATTTCCAGGCAGAAAAGCACAAATACGACCAGCCACAGCCGCTGCAACCACTTGCGTGGTCGCTTGGGTTGCTTCAGCGGCGGCATCACCAGTACAGGCCCAGCGTGCGGAGTTCCGTTGTCCGGGCCTGGCGCCTCGCCAAAGTAGCTTACGGATTCAGCTGCCAACGCCGCCGTTGGCTTCGATTCCCAAGCCATCCACCACCGCCCTGTGTTCGGTGTATCGAAACTGACATTCGCCCCGGGGCCCGAAAAATCCATATGCGTGGATTGTACGACGAGTGCCCCCACTGAGTCGCAAAGTACGAGATTGCTGGCGCTGCTACGGACCCAATTGTCCTGGCCGGAGAAAGATCTGACGAGCCGGGGAAGAGTGCCCCAATCGTCAAGGGCAGGGCCTGTACCCTGCCGGGGTTATGTTGACGCCGCACTACAGCAGCTCTTCGTTCCAGTTCTCAAGGAACGTCTTAACTTCCGCCATGAACTGGTCGGCCACCGCCCCATCGATGACGCGATGGTCGTAGCCGATGCTGAGGTGCATCATCGAGCGAATCGCAATCGAGTCGTTGCCGTCCTTGTCGGTGACCACTACGGGCTTCTTCGTGATGCCGCCTACGCCCATGATCGCGACCTGCGGCTGGTTGATGATCGGCATGCCGAACTTGGCGCCAAAAATTCCAGGGTTGGTAATGGTGAACGTGCCACCCTGCACCTCGTCGGGCTTCAGCTTCTTGCCGCGGGCTCGCTCGCCGAGGTCGGTGATGGCGCGTTGCAGGCCCACGAAGCTACGCTCCTCCGCGTTCTTGACCACGGGAACAATCAGTCCCCAGTCGAGGGCAACCGCGATGCCGAGGTTAATGGAGGAGTGGTAGTGGATGTTGTCGCCTTCGACCGATGAGTTAACGATTGGCCATTTGCGGAGGCCGTGCACCACAGCGCGCGCGAAGAAGGGCGTGAAGGTGAGCTTGGAGCCCGTCGCCTGCTCAAACTTCGCTTTCATTCTTTCGCGCAGTTTCACGATGCGGGTCACGTCCACTTCGAAAACGCCGTGCACATGCGCGCTGGTGCGCTTCGACATCAGCATGTGCTCAGCAATCTTTTTGCGCATGGTCGACATGGGGACGACTTCGCCGGGCGTGACGCCTCCCACCGGCTGCAACGGAGTAGTCACGGCAGGAACGGGCGCCGCCGCCGGAGCTTCATAGGCCGGTGCGGCTGCCGGGGCCGCAGTGGGAGCTGGTGCGGGTGTTCCGCCAGCGTGCTTGGCGATGAACGCCTCGATGTCTTCCTTGGTGATACGGCCGCCCAGTCCGGTGCCGGGGACTTTCGCCAGGTCAACATTGTTTTCCTTGGCGATCTTGCGTACTAGCGGACTGGAGCGGACACGGCCCTGCTCTCCGTTGTCGGACTCAGCTTCGGGCTCCTTCACAGCGGCAGGCGCCGGAGCAGCGGGCGGTGGCGGAGTGGCAGCGGTTTCCTTCTTCGTTTCCGGTGCGGCAGTGGCAGCCGACGCAGTTCCTGCGCCATCGCCTTCCCCGGCGATGACACCTACGACGGTGTTCACCTGCACGGTGTTGCCGGCCTGGACCTTGATCTCTTGCAGTGTGCCCGATGCCGGGGCCGGAATTTCGGCATCAACCTTGTCGGTTGAGATCTCGAACAACGGTTCGTCGCGCTGGACTTTGTCGCCTGGCTGCTTGAGCCACTTGGTGATGGTTCCTTCAAAGATCGATTCTCCCATCTGCGGCATGACTACGTCTGTGGGCATGGTTTCCTTCCGAAGTATCTCTGGCTAGTAACTAGTAATCAGAGGCAAAACGCAATTGCACATTATATCCCGTCAGGCAGGGGGCTTAGGATAGCCACCCCGGTCCGTTTATATCGGCGAAAATCCGGGTCGTCGCGCGGGAAAAAGCCACGGCTGGCGGGAGTCTAGGCCATCATGAGCACGGCCCGACCGCGCAGCTTGCCGGAGTGCAGATCAAGCGCTTTACCGGCGTCCTCCGGCGGAAACCGGCTGATGCGCGGCAGCACCTTGTTATGGCCCGAAAAGCTTGGGGTGGCCCGGACATCGCTGCGCCCCTCCCGAAGGCGAGCCCATGACGCGGCGGCACCCCATAATCAAGTCCATCGGACCGGCCTCAATGTTGCCCGGGCCCACACCCAGCACGACCAGCGTTCCGGCAGGCGCCAAGCCGGGAACAGCTTTGGTGGCTGCCTCACTGCTGGGCGCGGTGGCCAATATGATGTTAGCTCTGCCGTCCCGCTCGCGCAGCGCGGCAACCGCCTTCTGCGCTTTGGTGTTAACCATGTATTCTGCGCCGAGTTCATGCGCCTCCTCTTGCTTGTCGCGCGAGCTGGAAATAACAGCCACGCGTCCACCCATCGCCTTGGCGTAAAGCACCGCGACAGGGCGTATCGCGCCATGCAAAATGTAACCGGAGGGGAGGCCGTCGAGACACTTAGGATGTAACCCAGCTCCCACAAAAATTTTCAGGAGAGTTGGGTTTGGGGAACGAAGCGAA
>Ga0306920_100005922_pt1 | contig 15856 bp, 16 predicted proteins | sample flu12Cox44000170_FD_204666 | JGI IMG/M metagenome (GOLD analysis project Ga0306920, IMG submission 204666) | Lab enrichment of tropical soil microbial communities from Luquillo Experimental Forest, Puerto Rico - flux4day.12C.oxic.44.000.170 (v2)... | ecosystem: Environmental > Terrestrial >... | reverse complement strand
GGCTACAACATCTACCCACCGTTCGTGGGTTACGTCGACGGCTCGCACCCGCGCAAGGTGCTGCGCGTCACCGAGTGACGCCCGGCGCGGTCAGCCGGGAAGGTTCTCCTCGATGGCGGAGACGAGGGCCGGGTCCTCCGGCTCGATCAGGGGGCGGAACCGGGCGATGATCGTCCCGTCCGGGCCGACCAGGAACTTCTCAAAGTTCCACTGGATGTCTCCGGCTTCGCCGTCCGCGTCGGGCACCGCCGTCAGCTCGGCGTAGAGCGCGTGCCTGCGCGGGCCGTTGACCTCGATCTTCTCAAACATCGGGAAGCTGACCCCGTAGTTGACCGAGCAGAACTCACCGATCTCTTCTGGGGTGCCCGGCTCCTGCGCGCCGAACTGATTGCAGGGGAAGCCGACGACCGTGAACCCGCGCCCGGCAAACCGCTCGTGCAGCCGCTGCAGGCCCTCGTACTGCGGCGTCAGGCCGCACTTCGATGCGACGTTGACCACCAGCAAGGTGGTTCCGGCCAGGTCGCCCAGGGACGCGGGCTGGCCGCTGAGGGTTTTGACGTCGATGTCATGGACAGTCACGGTGAATTGGCCCCTCGGGTTGGCAGACTCGGGCGTTTCGGGCAACACCACCGACTCCGCCCATTATGCCCCCGGCCCCAAGAGGGCAATAACCCTTTGATCTCAATGCTGCTAACGTTATCATATCTGAGAGTATCAGGCCACGCTGTCGCTGGCGGCGCTGGCGTGCTCCCGATGAGCCAGCGAGCGGGGAAGGTGCCGTCCATGCCGAACGACCTGCTGGCGGCCGGGGCCGTGGGTTCGGGCAGACTGCCGCCTGGCCTGCTGCCCGCACTGGTGCCGCTGCTGGTGCTGATCGTCGCGCTCGATGTCTACTGCCTGATCGACCTGGCGCGCGCCAAATCCGTGCGTCATATGCCCAAGTTCGTCTGGGCGATCGTCATCCTGTTCGTCAGCGCTCCGATCGGCGCGCTTATCTATCTATTCGTCGGCCGGGACCGCAGCCGGGAGCCTGGCCCGGCCCGCGTCGGGAAGGGTGCCGCCGGCCGGGAGCCTGGCCCGGCCCGCGTCGGGGAGGAAGCCGCCGGCCCGGCGGGCGTCGGGGAGGATGCCGCCGGCCCGGCGGGCGTTGGGGAGGATGCCGCCGGCCGGGAACCTGGCGGGGACGGAGCGGCCGGGGCCCGCGGGTTGGCCGGTCCGCCGCGAGACGGCCCCACGGTGGCGGTGGAGCGCCAGCCGCCGCAGATGTCCCCTGGCCGCCGGCCGCCGCCGGGCACGTCCCCCGGCGGCCGGTCACCGGGGGGCCGCCCGCCGATCATCACCACGAGCGGGCTCACCAGGGACTACGGCGGCGCCGGCCTGTTCGACGTCGACCTGATGGTGCCGCAAGGCGCGATCTACGGCCTGGTCGGGCCGAACGGCGCGGGCAAGACGACGCTGCTCTCGCTGCTATCGGGGACGCGGCGCCCCGACCGCGGGACGATCGCCATGAGCATCCGGCGCAACCAGCTCGCGGTCTGCCCCGACGTGCCCGAGTTCGACGGCTGGCTGACCGCCGCCGAGGTGGTGGACCTGGCCCGGTCGCTCGTCGCGCCCGCCGCGGGTGCGCCGGAGGTGGCCGCGGCCCTCGCGACCGCCGGGCTCGCCGACTCGGCCGGCCGGCGGGTGGCCGGGTTCTCCCGGGGCATGCTCCAGCGACTCGGGCTGGCGTGCGCCCTCATCGGCGGGCCGGAGCTGCTGATATTGGACGAGCCGACCTCGGCCCTGGACCCGGCCGGGCGCGCGGAGATGCTCAGCCTGGTCGCCGCGATGCGCGGGCGCCGGACCGTGATCTTCTCCAGCCACATCCTGGCCGACGTGCAGCGGATCGCCGACCAGGTGGGCATCCTGCGCGACGGCCGACTGCTCTACCAGGGCGCCACCAAGGAACTCATCGACACCTACCTGGAGCCGAGCTGGCTGGTCCGCATCGCCGGCGACGCGCGCCCGGTCGCCGCGGCGCTGACTGCGGAGCCGTGGGTGACCAGGGTCGAGCCGGCCGGCACCGACAGCCTCCGGGTTGACGCCGCCGGCATCGAGGCCGGCGAGCGAGGAATCCCCGCGGTGATCGCCGGCTGCGGCGCGCGCCAGGTCTCCTGCGAGCCGGTCGCCGCCGACCTGGAATCAGCGTTCCTCGCGCTGACCGGCGCCGACTCCCTAGGAGCGAGATGGCCAGCGTGACCGCGCGGCTGGGCCGGCCGCAGCCGGGCCGGTACCGGATGAACCTGTGGCGCCTGGAGTGGCTGCGGCTGCGGCGGACGCCCCGCGCCCTCACCCTGGCCGCGGTCTTCGTTTTCTTCGGGCTGCTGCAGCCGCTGCTCACCAAGTACCAGAGCCAGATCTTCCGCCACGTCGGCAACGGAGTCCGCATCTCGTTCCCGGCGGCCACCCCGGCGCAGGGCGTCGGCGGCTACATCGGCGAGCTCAGCGGCACCGGGCTGATCGTGGTGGTCGTCGTCGCCGCCGGTGCCTTCACCTTCGATTCCCGCCACGGCCTCGCCACGTTCCTGCGCACCAGGGTCACCGGCCTCTGGCGGCTTGTGGCGCCGCGGTTCACCGTCAACGCGGCCGCCGCGGCCCTGGCCTACGTGCTCGGCGCGCTTGCCGCGTGGTACGAGACCGCCCTGCTGATCGGCGCGCCCGATGCGGGCGGGATGCTCGCCGGGATGCTGTGCGCCGCCGTCTACCTGGCCTACGCCGTGGCCGTGACCGCGTTCGCGGCAGGTATCGTCCGCGGCACGCTCGCCGCGGTCGGCATCGCGCTCGCCATCCTGTTCCTGCTCCCGGTCGCGGGCGTCTACCACCCCGTCAGCAAGTGGCTGCCCAGCACCCTGACGAACGCCCCGGTCGACCTGCTGCGCGGAACGCACCAGCTTTCGTACTACCTGCCCGCTTTCGCGGTGACCGTCGTGGCGATCGCGGCGGCGCTGACCGTCGCCGTGCTGCGGCTGCGGGCCAGGGAGATCTGACCAGAACGGCGGGCCGCTGGGCGCCGGCGCTTCGCGTTGCCGGGCAACGGTAACCGCCGCCCGGGGCACGTTAGGCCGGCCCGCCGGGAGAGCCGGCGCCCGGGCCGCCGGCGGCCGCGCCGGTTACCGGCAGGCCAGCTCGATGGTGCCGAGCCGGTCGAAGCTGGCCACGATCACATCGCCCGGCGCCACCGGGATCGCCTCGGTGAGGCCGCCGGACAGTATCACCTGGCCGGCGGTCAGGCCGTGGCCGCGCGCGGCCCGCCTGCGGGCCAGCCAGGCGACCGCCGCGGCCGGGTGGCCGACCGCCGCCCCGGCGGCGGTCGCGATCAGCTCGCCGTTGCGCTCCAGTGTCATGCCGGTCAGCCGGAGGTCCAGGCCCGCCGGGCTGATGACCTGCCCGCCGAGGGCGAACCCGGCGCCGGCGGGCTCCCGGGAGTCGAGGACGTCGATCGCCGGGCAGACCACCGCGGTAGCGGCGAGGACCTGAGCCGCGGTGACGTACCCGTCTACCAGGTCGGCCCGCAGCAGGAATGCGATTTCCGGCTCGCAGCGCGGATCGGTGAACCGCTGGCAGGACAGCAACTGGCCCGCATCGATGGCCAGATCACGGGCCTCGATCACCCGTGCGGTCGGTTCCATCCTCGCCCCCTTACCGCGGCCGGGTCAGGTGACCCGCAGAGTGACCGGGCCGAGCCGGTCCACCTCGGCCCGGAAGCACTGGCCCGGGGCAAAGCCCATGGCCGCGTGCACCGCACCGGTCATGATGAACTGCCCGGCCCGCAGCCCCTCGCCCAGGCCCGTAAGCGTCCGGACAAGCCAGGCGGCCGCCTGCAGCGGGCCGCCGAGCGCGGCGGCACCGGCCCCGGTCGCAGCCACCTCGCCATCGCGGGTGAACACCATCCCGGCCAGTCGCAGGCACGTCCCGTCCACCGGGCTGACCGTCGGGCCGAATGCCACCGCTCCGCCGCTGGCCAGGTCGGAAATCGTGTCTGCGAGCTTGATCCGCCAGGCGGCAATCCGGCTGTCCAAGATCTCGATCGCCGCGGCCGCGCCGGCCGCGGCTCCGGCCACGTCCAGCGCCGTGCAATCCGGCCGGGCCAGGTCGCTGGCGAGCATCAGGGCGATCTCGGCCCCGATCCGCGGCTGGATGAAGCTGTCGGCCGCGACCTCGGCGCCGTCGGGATGCACATGCGAGGCGAGGACCGGGGCGAAATCCGGGGAGTCCACCCCGAACATGCGCCGCATGGGCGTGCTGGTCAGGCCAACCTTGTAGCCGACGACGCGGTCGCCGTCGGCGAGCAGCCGCGCCAGCAGATCCCGTTGGACCCGGTATGCGTCGTGCACCGACATCGCCGGGTGGGCGTCGGTCAGCGGCTCGATCGGGACACCGGTACGTCGCGCGGCATAGAGCGCGGCGCCCAGTTCGGCGACGGAGGCATCGGGCAGGCCGGTCATCTTCGGTCCCTTTCCGGCACCGAAGCCTAGGGCATGCCCGCACCCCCGGCCAGCCCCGTCACGACGCGGCGGAGGTGCTCGCCGACGGGGTCGGCCCGGGGGTAGTGGCCGTGGCCGTCGGCACGACGGTCGGCTGCGGTGTCACGGTCTGCCGCGGCGTGGCCGTCCGGTGCGGGGACGCCGTCCCCGAGGGGGTCGGCGGGTGGTGCTGGGGCGTCCGCTGCGGGGAGGGCGTGGGCGAGGGATCCGGCGCAGGCGAGGAGCTCTGCTGCGAGGTCCCCGCCCCGGCGCCGGCGGCTTGGGGCGTCGGCGGCTTAACCCACAGGTAGAGCACGAGCGTGCCCACGAAGATGACCAGCAGCGCCCAGGTGGAGCTCCGTACCCGCCTCATCAGCCGCCGTCCCCGTTGGGCTCGGCGCCCTCCAGCGTGGGCGGCAGGGTGATGCCCTCCCGCAGCAGGCGGGCCGCGATCCGGGCGCGCAGCGCCCGGCCGACGTCGAACTGCTTGCCGGGCAGTGTCCTGGCGACGACGCGGACCTGGAACTGGGTCACGTCTATGCTCTGCACCCCCATCACGGCCGGCGGGTCGAGCAGCAACTGGCTCAGTTCCGGGTCGTGGTAAGCCTCCTCACCCAGATGGCGCAGCAGCTCGCTGACCTTGTTGACGTCCACGGTGGCGGGGACCGGCACGTCGATCACGGCGCGGGCCCAGCCGCGGGACATGTTGATCACCTGGCTGATCTGGCCGTTGGGGGTGACGACCACCTCCCCGTCGGCGGTCCGCACGGTGGTGACCCGGAGCGTCACGTCCTCGACCGTCCCGATCGCGCTGTTCCCCACGCTCGGCACGGCCAACCGCACCAGGTCGCCGAAGCCGTACTGGCGCTCGGTGATGATGAAGAAGCCGGCCAGGATGTCCTGCACGATGCGCTGCGCACCGAACCCCAGCGCCACGGCGACCACGGCGGCCGGGGCGACCAGGCTCGGCAGCGGGATGCCGAGGCGCGCGGCGACCGCGATCCCGGTGGCGCAATAGATGACCACCATCGTGGCCCAGGTGATCACCTGGGCCAGGGCGTGCCGGTGTTTCGCCTGCTCCGAGCGGACCAGGGCGTCGGTCTCATGTGCGTTGGCGTCGATCCGCCTGGTGATCCTGGCCTCCAGCCAGTATGCGAGGCGGGTCAGCAGGATCGCCCCGGTCACGAGCAGGACGATCTCCAGCCCGTTGCCGCGTGCCCAGTTGCTGACCTCGTGGAGCAGATTCACCTCAGCCAACATAGCCGCCAGGCACCCCGGGCCGGGTGCCGATGACTTGGCTGTGGGTTGTCAGGGGCGAAGGCTTGGCCGCCGCGACCGCGGCTGCCTTTTACCGTGGCCGCAGCGAGCTCGATCCGCCCGGCGGAGGTCTCGGTGTCCACCGGTGTCCCGGGCCGGGCGGGCTAGCCGACGGTGTGCACGATCAGCACGTCGCACGCTGAGCGGCGGGATACTGCCGCCGGCACCGACCCGAGCAGCCGCCCGGCGAGCGTGCTCAGCCCGCGGTTGCCCACCACCAGGAGGTCGGCCTGGTGCTCTTCCGCCGCGCTGATCAGCGATTTCACCGGCTCACCCGCCACGCTCACGCGCTCGATCTTGGCCGCGCCATGCGCCGCGGCCCGTTCCGCCGCCGTGCGCAGGGTCTCCTCCGCCGGGGCCGAGCCGGCCACCGAGTAGGCCTCGTCCCCGAGCACGTCCCCGGCCGCCGCAACCTCGCGCGGGCTGGCGGCCTGGTAGGCGCACACGATAACGAGCCGTGCCGCGGCGTCCCGGGCGATCTGCGCGGCCCGGTCCACCGCGCGGTAGGAGGAGTCTGATCCGTCCGTGCCGACCAGCACGGTCTGGTAGGCGCCCATCCGGCCTCCCTCCGGGCCAGTGCCCGGCCGCGCCCAGCAGCGCGACTCCTACCCGAGAGTAACGCGTCCCGCTGCGCGGCACTCTCATGATCACCGACGATTACCCCGCGCAAAAAACGCAAGGGATCGTCCGTGATCATGGAGGTCAGGCTGAAGCGGGCCGTCACCCGGCGAACGCCGCGGCCTCGGCGAGGAGCCGGTTCCCGGCCTTGATCAGCGCCCGCGCCGCCGGCACGTTCACCGGCCGGCCGGCGAACGCCGCGCCGAGCAGGAGCGCGCGCAGCTGGCCAGCGACGGCGTCGCGCGCCGCGCCCTTGCAGCGCGTTCTCGATCCTGGTGTAGGTGGCATCTCCCGGCGAGTGGCCGGCCAGCGCCCGGGTGGACGCGCGCGGCGTATCCAGGCCGAACGCGTCCCGACGTTTCGCGGAACTCGCGACGGCGGCGGGCTGAACCTCGCCTGTCCGGCTGCTTGCGGCCGGAGTCCTGCTGACTGCGGCCGGAATCCCGCTGGCCACGGCCGGATTCCCGCTGCTTGTGGCCGGAATCCCGCAGCTTGCGGGGCAGCTTCCCCCGCGGCTCGCGCGGCCAGTATCGTGGCGCCTGCGCGGCCCCGGATCTCGTCGCCTGCGGACCCAGTGCCCGCAGCCCCCCGCAACCGGTTGTGCCGTTTCCCAGCTAGCCGTATGTCAAGAAGGTGAAATTACCGCTGACGTGGACTAACGTTCACTGTCACTGTCTATGCATGGATTGGCTCGGTGAGCCCGTCTGGGCCCGTTCGCCGAGCCGTACCGAGTGGGCGCCGTGACGTGGGCACGGTGCGGTACGGCGGAGCCGCGTGCGCGGGGAGCACCAGGTGACAGGCCCGGGCATGCCCGGAAGCCCGGATAGGAGTATCGGCTGGTGGCGCTGAGATCCCGCGTGCTGGCTGCCGCGGCCGCCGCCGCTCCGCTCGTGCTGGCTGCCGCGTGCAGCGGGCCGGCGGCTTATCACCTGCAGCACGCCAAGGTCTTGGCTCACCGGCTCGCGGAGTACCGATGACCCCGCTGCGCAGCCGGGAGCAGGCCGCCGCCGCGGTCACGGCGGCGGTCGCGGAGCACGACACCATCCAGGCGAACCTGCTGGAACTCGATAACAGCTTCGGCAAGCGGCTGCTCGCCGGCGCGACGCTGACCGGCGAGACGAAGAAGCGCTGGGACGTCGTCGCGGCGGACCTGACCACCCTGTGGCAGACGTTCGACGCCTACTCGGCGGTGGTGGACAAGGCCGCCGAGCTGATAGGCCGGCTGCGCCGTTCCGCGGAGCGGGAGCTTGCCGAGATTAGTTCACTGCTAAACGGCGCGTCCGTGCAACTCAGCCGCCCCTCGCCAGCCCTGGCCCGTGGTGACCTGACCGGGACCGGAAACACGCAGGTCACCCTGGCAGCGGCGGTGACGGACATGCGCCGAGCCTTCGCGGCGGCCACCGTCGTGGTCACCGCGGCCGAGGCGGTCTGGAACGAGATCGCGGACCCGTTGCAGCAGATCGGTGAGCAGCTCGCCGCGGCGCGGCAGCAGATCGCCGGGATGGACGGCGACGCCCTGGGCCAGGCCCTCACCGTGGCCGAGACGGAGCACGCCCAGCTCCGTGCGGTGCTGAACACGGACCCGCTGGCCCTGTGGCTGGGCGGCCAGGTGGACACCGGGCGGATCCGCAGGGTGCGCGAGCGGGCCGCGACGGCGGCCGAGGCTGCCGGGAAGCTGGCCGCGCTGCGGCGGGACGCGAACGCGCGGATCGCCAGCGCAGCGGCGGCCGTCTCCGCCGCGGCCGATGCCCGCCAGGACGCCATGGCGGCGCGGGACCGGGCAGCCGCCAAGATCGCCGTCATAGCGCTGCCCGTGCCGCCGGACGTCAGCGGCCTGACCGGCCGCCTCGCCGGGCTTGAGGCGCTGACCGCGGCCGGCCGCTGGACGAGGCTCGCGTCCGAACTCGACCTGATCGAGGAGCAGGCGGCGGCCGCGGCCGGCGAGTGCCGTGAGGTGGAGCGGCGTGCCACGGCGCTGCTCGACCGCCGCGAGGAACTGCGTGGCCTGCTGGACGCCTACCAGGCGCGGGCCGCACGGCTGGGCGGTGCCGAGGACACCGACCTGGATGTGCGGTACGCCCGCGCGCACGAACTACTCTGGACCGCACCGTGTGACCTGTCGGCGGCGACGGCCGCGGTGACCGGCTACCAGCAGGCGGTGCTCGCCCTGAGCGGACGGGGGAGACGGTGATGACCAGCATCGCGACCAAGTGCGCTAGGCCCGGCTGCGGCGGGACTATCGACGGCGGGTACTGCGACACCTGCGGGCTGGCCCCCGAGCCCGCGGCGCCGACGGCGCCGGTGGCTGCCTCCGGCAGGTGCACCAGGCCGGGCTGCGGCGGGACTATCGACGGCGGGTACTGCGACACCTGCGGGCTGGCCCCGGACCCGGCCCAGGCCGCGGCCTCGGCCGGCCTGGCCCGTGCGTCCTCCCCCGCCGGCCCGGGCAGTGCCAGCGCGGGCAGTACCACGGGGACTGGCCGCACCGGGAGCGGGGCGGGCAGCCGCCGCGCCCGGTCCGGCGGCACCAGGTCGTCCCGCGGGCATCTGGGCGCGGGGCTGGTGGAGATACCGGCCGTTCCGGCGCGGGACCCGGCCTCCGCCGTGCTGAAGAACCCGCAGGTAGCCGAGGGCAAACGGTTCTGCGGTGCGTGCGAGCATCCGGTCGGGCGGGGCAAGGACGGCCAGCCCGGGCTGGTCGAGGGGTTCTGCCCGCACTGCGGCACCGCGTTCTCATTCGCGCCCAGGCTGGAACCCGGCGAGATGGTGGCCGGCCAGTACGAGGTGCTCGGTTGCCTTGCCCATGGCGGGCTCGGCTGGATCTACCTGGCCATGGACCACAACCTCGGCAAGCGGTGGGTGGTGCTCAAGGGCCTGCTCAACACCGGCGACGCAGCAGCCCAGGAGGCGGCCGTCGCCGAGCGCCGGTTCCTCGCGGAAGTCGAGCACCCGAGCATCGTCGGTGTGTACAACTTCGTGCAGCACGCCGACCGTAAGAGCGGGCAGTCTGCCGGATACATCGTTATGGAATACGTGGGCGGGGAGTCGCTGCGGCAAATTCTGCAGGAGCGCCGCCAGAGGGCACAGTCGCTGCCGCTCCCGATGGCGCTCGCCTATGCGATCGAGGTGCTGCCCGCGCTCGGCTACCTGCACAACCGGGGGCTGGTGTACTGCGACTTCAAGCCGGACAACGCCATCCAGACCGAGGAGCAGCTCAAGATCATCGACATGGGCGGCGTGCGCCGGATCGATGACGAGGACAGCGCCATCTACGGGACGGTCGGCTACCAGGCGCCGGAGATCGCGACGCTGGGCCCCTCGCCCTCCTCCGACCTGTACACGGTCGGCCGCGCGCTGGCCGTGATGACCTTCGAGTTCGCCGGTTACCAGGGGAAATACGCCAACAGCCTGCCGGACCCGGCGACGGTTCCGCTGCTCGCCCAGCAGGAGTCGTTCGCCCGGGTGCTGCGGCGCGCCACCGACCCGGACCCGGGCCGGCGCTTTGCCTCGGCGGGCGAGATGGCCGAGCAGCTCACCGGCGTACTGCGGGAGGTGCTGGCGGTGGCCGACGGCCGGCCGCGGCCCGCGTTCTCCACGCTGTTCAGCCCCGAGTTGCAGGCCGCCGGGGTGGCCGGCAGCCTGGACGACGGCGACCCGGCCGCCGTCCTAGCCCCGCCGCCGGCCGCGGAGATCGTGGCGGCGCTGCCGGTGCCGCAGGTGGACCCGGCCGACCCGGCGGCCGGCTTCCTGGCCACCCTGAGCACGCTGGATGCGGAGCAGCGGACCGCCGTGCTGAGCACCGCCGTCGCCGGTGACCAGGGCACGCCGCAGGCGGTGGCCGAGTCGGCGGAAACCCGCCTGGCGCTGGCCCGGTCCCGCATCGTCACCGGTGACCTGGCCGGCGCCGGCGCCGTGCTGGCGGACCTGGCCGCCGAGGACGCGGCCGACTGGCGCATCGCCTGGTACCACGGGCTGCGGGAACTGGCCGGCGGCAACCCGGCCGGCGCCTGCGCCGCGTTCGACTCGGTCGTCGGCGCGCTGCCCGGTGAGCTCGCGGCCAAGCTGGCACTCGGCTTCGCCGCCGAGGCGGCCGGCGACCTGGCGGCCGCCGACCGTTACTTCCGGCTCGTCTGGACCGTCGACCACGCCTACATCAGCGCGGTGTTCGGGCTCGCCAGGACCCGGCTGGCGGCCGGGGATCCGGCGGACGCGATCGCGGCGCTGGCCGCCGTCCCCGACAGCTCCAGCCACCATCTGGCCGCGCAGGTGGCCGCGGTGCGCATCCAGGTGATGCCGCGCCCCGGCCAGGCCCAGGTGTCGCCCGGCGACCTGGGGGAGGCCGGTGCGCGGATCGCCCGGCTCAAGCTCGATGCCATCCAGCTGGAGTACCTCACCGCCGAGGTGCTACGGGCCGCGCTCGCCAGCGCCCAGGCCGGCGGTTCGGTGCCGGGCAGGCGGCTGCTCGGCTGCCAGTTCACCGAGCGCGGCCTGCGGTCCGGCCTGGAGCGGAGCTACCGGGCCCAGGCCCGGCTGGCGCCGGACCGGCGCCGCCGGATCGAGCTGATCGAGGCGGCCAACAGTGTCCGCCCGAGGACCTGGGTATGACCGCCGCCGGCGACGGGCCCGCCCAGCCGGCGTGCCCGTCCTGCGGCCACCCGGTCAGCGCCACGGACAACTTCTGCGAGGCCTGCCGGACCGAGCTGGCCCCCGCCGTGGTCAGCGACGACGCGCCGGTGGCGGCCGGCGAATGCCCGTACTGCCACGCAACGCAGATCACCGGGGACGGCTACTGCGAGTCGTGCGGCCACAAGGCGCCAGCCGGCCGCGATCACATCGAGCTGGACCTCGGGATGCTGGCCGGGGTGACCGACAAGGGCCTGCGGCACACCCGCAACGAGGACGCAATGGCACTCGCGACCGCGGAACTGGCCGGCGGACCGGTCGCGCTGGCCGTGGTCTGCGACGGGGTGTCCAGCTCACGGCGCCCGGATGAGGCGTCGCTGGCAGCTGTCCAGGCGGCCATCCGGGTGCTGCTGGCCGGCGTGCGGGAAGGCGCGGACCTGGCCGAAACCTCCCGCTCGGCGGTCGACGCGGCGCAGCAGGCGCTGACCGGCCTGGACGAGCCCGGCCCGGGGGACCCGCCGTCGGCCACGTTCGTCTCCGCCGTGATGACCGGCGAGGCCGTGACGCTGTGCTGGCTTGGTGACAGCCGCGGCTACTGGCTGGGGACCGGGCCCGGTGCCGTGGCCGAGCGGCTTACCACCGACGACTCCCTGGCCGGGGAGATGGTCGCGGCCGGCCTGGTGTCCGAGGACGACGCGATGGCGCTGCCCGGGGCCCATGTGGTGACGGGCTGGGTCGGGGCCGACGCCGCCGGCACCGACCCGCACGTAGCCACGTTCCCGCCGCCTGGCCCCGGTGCCCTGCTGCTGTGTTCCGATGGCCTGTGGAACTACCGGCCCGGCGCCGCCGAGCTGGCCGAGCTGGCGCTGCCCGGCGCGCTGACCGACCCGCTGGGCACGGCCCGGGCGCTGGTCGGCTTCGCGCTCGAGGCAGGCGGCATGGACAACATCACCGTGGTCCTGGCCCCGTTCCCGCCCACGGCATCCGCACCCGAGGAGAAACCCGCCGATGAGCACTGACTTCACCGTGGAAATCGCCCAGAACGAATACCTCGCCGAGGGTGGCGAGGACGTCAACGCCGTCGTCACGGTGACGTCCCCGGACTCCGGCCTCGCCGCGCCCGTCGACGACCGCGGCAGCGCGGAGATCATCATCATCGACTGCTCCGGGTCGATGCGGTCGCCGCGCACCAAGATCCAGCAGGCCCGGGCCGCGACCGCCGCTGCGGTGGACGTGATCCGGGACGGCGTGGCGTTCGCCGTGATCGCGGGCACCGACCAGGCGCAGCCAATCTTCCCGCTGGACTACGGGCTGGCCGTCGCCGACGACCAGAGCAGGTTCCTGGCCAAGCAGGCGGTGGCCGGCGCGCTCCCCCGCGGCGGGACGGCGATCGGCCAGTGGCTGCGGCTGGCCCACTCCATGTTCCTGTCCCACCCGGCCGCGCTGCGGCACGCGATCCTGCTGACCGATGGCCGGAACGAGCACGAGACCCCCGAGGAGCTCGGTGAGGCGATCGGCCTGTGCGAGGGCGTGTTCAGCTGTGACTGCCGGGGCGTCGGCACCGACTGGGAGGTCGGGGAGCTGCGCCGGATCTCCTCCGCCCTGCTGGGCACCGTGGACATCGTGCCGGACCCGTCCGGGCTTGCCGCCGACTTCGCGGCCATGATGGAGACCGCCATGGGCAAGCAGGTCGCCGATGTGTCGCTGCGCGTGTGGACGCCCCAGCACGCGGCGGTCCGGTTCCTGAAGCAGGTCGCGCCGGTCGTGGAGGACCTGACCGGCAGGCGCGCCCAGTCGGGCCCGCAGGCGGGCGACTACCCGACCGGTGCCTGGGGGACCGGCGAGAGCCGCGACTACCACCTGTGCGTGCGGGTCACTCCGGCCGGCATCGGGCAGGAGATGCTGGCCGCCCGGGTAAGCCTGGTGACCGCCACGGCGTCCGGGCCCGAGGTGCTCGGGCAGGGCCTGGTGCGGGCCGTCTGGACCAACGACGAGGCGCTGTCCACCCGGATCAACGGCAGCGTCGCGCACTACACCGGCCAGGCCGAACTGGCCCAGGTGATCCAGGAGGGCCTGGAGGCGCGCAAGCAGGGCGACGAGGAGACCGCCACTGCCAAGCTCGGCCGCGCCGTGGCGCTGGCCGAGCAGTCGGGGAACGACGGCACGGCCAAGCTGCTCGCCAAGGTGGTCGATGTAATGGACGCCGCGTCGGGCACCGTGCGGCTGAAGAAGCAGGTTGACGACGCCGACGAGATGGCGCTGGACACCAGGTCAACGAAGACGGTCCGGACGAAGAAATGAGGCGGCATGCCGACCTGTCCTAGCGGCCACGACTCGGCCAGCACCGATTTCTGTGACGTGTGCGGGATGCGGATGGACGGGGCGGCCGCGGCTCCCGCGCCCGCCGAGGCACCTGCCGCCGGATCTCCCGCCCCGCCGGTGCTCCCGGCGGAGCCGTGCCCGCAGTGCGGGGCGGGCCGGACCGGGCAGTTCTGCGAGGTCTGCGGGTTTGACTTCGCCTCGGGCAAGGCCCCCCGGCCGGCCCCGGCGGCTGCCGTCGCGCCCGGTGCTGCCCCGGCCGGTGCCGCCGCTGCTGCGCCCGGTGCTGCCCCGGCCGGTCCTGCGGCGCCCGGCCCTGATGCGCCAGCCCCGGATCCGTCCGGTACGGATGCGCCCGGGAGTGCTGCGCCCGCGGCGGCGCAGGAAGGCGGGGCTGTTGCCGGTTCCGGTGACGGTGCGGCCGGGTGGACCGCCGTGGCGGCCGCGGACCGCGCCTACTACGACAGCGTGATCGCCGCGGGTGGCCCGGACGCCGCCTCGATCGAGTTCCCCGGGTACTGCCCGGAGCGCCGGTTCCGCCTCACCGGCCGGGAGATGCGCATCGGCCGGCGCAGCGTATCCCGGGGGCTGGAGCCGGAGATCGACCTGAGCGGCCCGCCCGCCGACCCCGGGGTGTCCCACCTGCACGCCGTGCTGATCGCCGAACGGGACGGGACCTGGGCGGTCCTGGACCCGGGGTCGGCGAACGGCACCGTCGTCAACGGCGGTGAGATCGTCGCCGGTGTCCGGGTGCCCCTCCACGACGGCGACCGCATCTGCGTCGGCGCCTGGACGGTCCTGACGATCCAGGCCCGCCCGGCCGACTGACCCCGCCCGCCGGACGGCGCTGGCAGCCCAGGCCCGCCCGGCCGACTGTGTCGGTGGCCGGAGTGACAATGACGGAGCCAGGCACGTCCGTCCGGCCGAAGGAGCGGAGATGGGTGGCGGGGAAGCCGCGGGGCGCGCGCTACAGCCCGAGGATCTGGACCGGCTCTTCCTGGAGCGGGCCAACGCGGGTGACGTCGACGGCGTCGTGGACCTGTACGAGCCGGAAGCGGTGCTGGTCTTCCCGCCGGGCCGGCTGGCCGTCGGCACCCGGGCCATCCACGAGGTGTACGCGGGCCTGCTGGCCGGCCGGCCCCAGTTCACCGGGGTGATCCGCCCGGCGGTCCGCGCCGGTGACATCGCGCTCACCTCGACCGTCCGCACCGGCAACGCCACCGTGGAGGTGGCCCGCCGTCAGCCCGACGGCAGCTGGCGCTGGCTGATCGACCAGCCGAGCATCCTGGCGTAATGGCCCCGGCCACCGTCTTGTCTGCGGCTGTGCCTACAGTTGCCGCGTGGATACCCGAGAGGCGGCCCAGCGATGGGCGGATGTGTGGGAACGCGGCTGGCGCGAGCATGACGAGGCCGCCATCACCGCACTGTATGCAGAGGACGCAATCTGGCAGCAGCACCCGTTCCGTGACCCGGAGCCGGGCTACCTGGCCCGGGTGTTCGCGGAGGAGGAGTCCGCCCAGACGCAGTTCGGCACCCCGATCGTCGACGGCGACCGGGCCGCCGTGCCGTGGCGCGCGCAGACCAGGCTGGCCAACGGCGGCAGCGAGAACCTGGCCGGGGTGACATTGCTGCGGTTCAGCCCGGGCGGCCTCATCGTGGAAGAGCACGACTATGCGCAGGAGGGCTGAGGCGGCTCAGCGGGCATCGTCCGCGCCGGCGCGCACCCAGATGTCCCGTCTGCGCATCGGCTCGATCCGCCGGCCGATCACCTCGCGCCGGTGTCCCGCATGCCGCTAGGGGGCCGTTCAAGGTAGCGGTTCCCCAGTCCCCGGCCGTCGGGCGACGGCCGGGATGATCTCCGGCGTGCGATCGGCGGCTTGACCCTGACACGGTGTCAGGCTGTCGAGTTGGAGGCGTCATGTTCACCATCGGAGACTTCGCCAGGCATGGCCAGGTGTCGGTCCGCATGCTGCGCCACTACGACACGACCGAGCTGCTGCGCCCGGCCCGGGTCGACCCGGCCAGCGGCTACCGGTTCTATGAGGCCGCCCAGCTTGCCCGGCTCAACCGCATCGTCGCGCTGAAGGACCTGGGATTCACCCTGGAACAGGTGGCCGCGATTCTGGATGACCAGATCAGCGCCGAACAGTTGCGCGGGATGCTGCGGCTGCGCCGGGCCGAGCTGCAGTCGGCGATCGCTGCCGATACGCTCCGGCTGGCCCAGGTCGAGGCGAGGCTCCGGATCATCGAGATGGAGGGCACCATGCCAGCCGAGGACGTCCAGGTCAAAAGGATCCCACCGGTGCGCGTCGCGGAACTCACCGCGATCGCGGCGAGCCTGGAACCAGCAGCCATCGGCCCGGTCATCCAGCCGCTGTACCAGGACCTGGGCCGCCGGCTCCACGATGCGAAGCTGGCCCCCGTCGGCCCGGCCATCGCCTACTACGAGGACGGCCCGGACGGCGACGGCGTGCTCG
>Ga0306920_100005921_pt1 | contig 15856 bp, 18 predicted proteins | sample flu12Cox44000170_FD_204666 | JGI IMG/M metagenome (GOLD analysis project Ga0306920, IMG submission 204666) | Lab enrichment of tropical soil microbial communities from Luquillo Experimental Forest, Puerto Rico - flux4day.12C.oxic.44.000.170 (v2)... | ecosystem: Environmental > Terrestrial >... | reverse complement strand
ATTTTGTTGGCAGAGGTGAAGGGCACGCAACCGCTCAGTGTGACGCGCGCAGAAGAGGTTTCCGCGATCCGAGATTGGGCCAGGAATCGGGCGGTGCCTGCGGATCGATGAGTCAGGGTGAGGAGCAACGGTAGCGCGAGCACATCCAACCAATTAATCTGACTCAGCGGTCGCTGAGTTCAGCTTTTGTACACCCAAGCGCTCCTCCCTCGACCTATACATTCAAATCAGGAGTTGACGGCCTGAGGGTTATCTGTTCGCTACTGCGTGCTCAGTGCTTTGGCGCTGGTGGATGGCTCTGCTGTGCACTCTGGTGCGGCTGCTGGTGAGCTTCCATTTTCTGCTGTTGTGCAGCGTGTTTTTGCTCGAGTTGCTGAGTCTGCTGAGTGTGGCGCTGTTCCATTTGCTGTTTTTGAGCGTCGCTGGCATTCTTCGGGGCTATTTGCTGGTGTTCTTTTTCCTGCTGTTGCTGCAGCCTCTGGTGTTCCTGATTTTGTCTGGCGGCTAGCTTGTCCTGCTGCTGTTGATACTTTTGGTCCGTTGCTGGGTTGCCCGTGCTTGTCGCCTTATACTGATGCGATTGAATTTCGGTCGCGTGGTTGTAGTTGTTGGTACGAGCATTTGGTGGCCGATTTGCGTTTACGTTTGCTGCATGATCGGGGGCTTTGTAGGGAGCCCCGGCTTCTCTCGCAGGTACGGCGCCGCCGTGGAAATCTCCTGGCCTTGAGGTTGCAGCGATCGGAGGTCTGCCGTGATTGGCAGAGGCGCGCAGCTCAGGGTTGGAACGAGCCTGTTGGATATGCTGGTTTTGGGCAGCCATTGGACCTACGTGGCGTTCCCGGCCATAGCTTTCTTCTTCCCCCGAGGGACGCACATTGATACCGCCGTTCCCGCCATTGTAGCTGACCCGGTTTTCCGAGACGTTTTCGATCCGTGTGTTATAGGTGTTGTGAATGATCGTTTCGTTCACGTGATTTACGTATGTGTTGTAGTAAAAACGATCGTGATCCCAGCGGCCGCCTTCGTACCCGTGACCCCAATAGCCAAATCCATAGTTGATGCCGCCATAAAATCCAACGCGCGGGCCCCAATAGCCTTCGTGCCAGAAGAACGCGCCGCCTCCCCAACCCCAATATCCGGGAGTCCAAAGGAAGCCGATTTCGGGAGCTAAAACCCAGGTGCCGGGCACCCAGTAATAGTCGTCACCGTCCCAAGCCCAATAACCAGGCGTCCAAATGTAGCCCTCTCCGGGGCAGATAGGTTGCTCATAAACGGGGATTGCGGGCGGGCCAAAAGATACAGAAATACCGACTTGCCCGAATGAAGCAGCGGAAAGACCCATCAACAGGAGCGAGAACAGCAACGAGCGAATTAACACCGGAGTGCGCATTGAGCTTCCTTCTGCCGCTCATCCTTCTTAGCCCAGTACGGCACGTGATTTGGCGGCCTCGAATTCGAGTGGCTCTTTCTTACTCATACATGGAACCAGTAATATTTAACCAAATCGCATGAGAAGTCCGCAAAACGCCCATGTTGCGGCTGGGTACGGTTGCTTAGCGATTGTTGTTGACATTCGACATCAAGAAGACTAGCAAACGATTCGAGTGTTTGGTACAAAGTGCAGCCCGAAATTGCTAAGTTAACGCGAGTCTCTTCCGACGACCGCGCAGGTTTGGACTACAGCGATCCGCGACCGAAGCAGGAGGCGGGCAGCCGCCACATCGTCAAGAATCTGCATTCGCTTCTAGCCAACGCCGGGGTGAATCCGCCCTACGTTTTGGTAGGACAGTCGCTTGGCGGCATTCATATTCGCGTCTACCAGAGTCTCTATCCCGTCGAGATTTGGTTCACCAAGAGTTCACCTCAGGTGCATTGATCGCAAAAGGAGCTTACAGCAGAGTGGTTGAAGTGCGGGATGGTGAATCTTGGGGAAGGTGCGCACCCGTCCCGTACTATTTGTGTCAGGTCCTCCAAGGTAAGCAGGGGAATCCGCCCTCCTCGGGCTTGCGCCTGGCACAGATCATTCTTTCGCCCAGCGCTCTCGATGTGCTCCACCGATTATTAGCGGCCAATATTTTGAATCAGACCTCTAAAAAGCGATAGCCGAGAAGCTGTATTCTCTTCCAGTTGGATTTTTTTGTTCAGGAGGAAGGAGCTCTGCTTCCCTGCTTCCCTGCTTCCCCGCTTTCCCGGTAACTTGCAAAGTTCCGCCTAGTACCCATTTCTTCTTCTGTAGTCAGGAGTTGACTGGCAAGTGCAACGGAGCGCTGTTTTTTGCAGGTAATTCCAAAGAATCTGACAGACTATTGCGTGAGGCAAGAACTGCCGGTAGCAGGCCGGAGGTTCCCAACAGACTCTCCCTACAGGAGGTTTGGCAATGGCGCGAAGAACCAGCTTTGCAGAAATGAAGGCTGAGCAGGCGAGAATGACCGAGAGTTGGAAGGCTGAAGGCCGACTCAGCGAAGCGTGGGTGATCGCAGATCCGGAAATTGTCGAGATTTTCTCAGCCGGAGTCTCCTTCGGCCTGGAAATGGGACGTCGTGGGGACGCTACGTATTCGCAGGATGAATGGCGAAGAGCACTGCGCGAGGCCGTGGAACGAGCAGCAGCGCTAGAATCCAAACTGGAAACAGCCAAAGCGGGGATGTTGAATGAGGCGAAAGACTAAATCCGTAGCTATTAACAGAACGCTCGACAGAATGGACTGTACTTTCCCGCCGGACGATCAAACAAAGACTAAGGTTACAAAACGATCGAGGCGTACCGAAGTAACAGGAAAATCGGTGGCCCAGTCGCGGGTTAATGAAGCGTCGCGGCTACCGCGGCTCGCGTGGGAGATGGGTTTCGAAGTAGCCGAGAATGTTGGTGTAGACATCGGGGGTGGTACCCGGGCCTTCAACCAGACCGTGAGTGCGGCCGGGGTAGACACGCATGTCGAAGTTTTTGCCCAGTGAGATGAGGTTGTTGACGAGCAGTTCGAAGCCTTGGAAGTGGACGTTGTCGTCGCCGGAGCCATGCATGATGAGAAGGTCGCCGCGAAGGCCGGAGGTGAAGTTGATGGCGGAAGATTGTTCGTAGGCTTTGGGGTCGTCCTGTGGAAGGCCCATGTAGCGTTCCTGGTAGATGGAGTCGTAGAGGCGTTGATCAGGAACGGAGGCGACGGAGACACCGACGGAATAGAGATCTGGATAGCGGAACATCAGGTTAAGCGTTTCCGTACCGCCGCCAGACCAGCCCCACACGCCGACACGCTTGGGGTCGATGAAGGAGTGAGATTTTTCGAGAGATTGCAGGGCGGTAGATTGCTGCTGCGAAGAGAGCGGACCGATGTTCTTGTAAACGACTTTGCGCCACTCGCGGCCGCGTGGGGCGGGAGTGCCTTGATTGTCGAAGCTGGCCACGAGGTAGCCGGCAGCGGTCATGACGCGCAGGAATACATCGTGCCAGCGATCGGCGGTGGTTTGTCCAGCGGGCTCGGAGTAGACGTAGACGATGAGCGGATATTTTTTGGAGGCGTCGAAATTTGGGGGCTTCGCCAACCAGGCGTCAACCAGCAGGCCGTTGCCGGCGTCCAGGTTGAGAAACTCGACGGAGCCGGTGCTCAGGGCTTTAACGCGCTCGGCAAGGCCCGAATTGTCGGCGGTGACGCGCAAAACGCGGTGGTCGGGGAGATGAACCACGTCGGAGTGAGGCGGGTCATTGAGGGAAGAGAAATTGTGGAAGGCATATTCACCGTTCGGAGCGATAGTGTAGGAATGACTGCCCGGCTGATTAGGAGTGATGCGCTCTGCGGGAGCGGAGCCGTCGAGACGGACGCGATAGAGATAGCGCTGCGTCGCGTTATTGGGCGAGGCCGTGAAGTAAATAAATTGTTCGTCGGAAGTGACGCAGTCGAGGCTGATAACGTCGAAGTCGCCATGGGTGACAAGCTGAGTCTTCCCGGAGTCGCGGTCGACGCGATAGAGATGACGCCAGCCGTCGCGCTCGCTGAGGACAAGAAATTCGCGGTGGTCATTGAGCCATAGGATTTGGTCGTTGAGCTCGACCCAAGCGCTATCTTCGTCGACAAAAACTGGGCGTGTGGAACCGGACAGAGAATCGGCAAGGAAAAATTCGTTTTTGTTTTGCAGCCGGTTCATGTGCTGGAGCAGGAGATGGTTCGCGTCGGACCATTCCATTCGTGGAATGTAGAAGTCGTGTGGATCGCCAGAGGTTTTCATCCACGCGGCTGTGCCAGAGTACAAGGAGACCACACCGACGCGAACGGCGGAATTACGTGTACCTGCCACAGGATATGGATAGACGAGAGTCTCGGGATACATGCCGATTTGGGGATACGAAATTTGGGTGACAATCTGTCCACGCGGGTTGTCGAGGTCGTAGATTAGAGTGAAGTCTTGCACGGCTTCCGTGTTGAATTGCCAAAAGGCGATGGCGCGGCTGTCGGGACTCCATTGGAAGCCGTCGCGGATGTCGAACTCTTCTTCGTTCACCCAGTCGGAAGTGCCATTGATGATGGTGGCGGAGCCGTTGTGCGTTAGCTGAGTGATTCTTGCAGAAGCAAGGTCCTCGACGTAGATGTTGTTGGCGCGGACGTAAGCGACTTTGGAATTGTCGGGAGAGAACTTGGCGAACATCAGTGTGGAGGGAGTAGAGTTGCCACCGAGTTTGCGAAGAGTGTCGGTTTGTAGATTTAGAATCCAGTAGTCACCGCGGGTGTTATGGCGCCATACAGTTTGGGAGTTGGTGAAAATGAGCAGTTGGTGGCCGTCGGCAGAGAAACGATAGTCCGCGATGTCGAGTGGTTTCTTTTCACCGGAGGGTATGAGGCGGCTGGCGGGGATGAAGACGTCTCTGGCACCTGTGGCGGTCTGATAGCGTACGATTTCGGTGCCCTGGCCGGATGACGAGGGCTCTAGAGCGAGATAGGAATCGCCGTTACCGAACCACTCGCCGCCGCGGAAGGATTTGGGGCGAAATTCGGGATTGAACATGGTGCGCTCGAGGAGCTTTCTTGCGGATTCGCGCTCGTCTGCGTGAGAGAATGCGATTGATGAGAGGACGACAGCGAAAGTTACAGCGATCCGGCGACAGACGCGCATGCAGTGTCTCCTATATTGTTGATCAAGCCGTACCAGAACGAGATTGGTGAACCGCTGGGTGGTAGGCGAGATGGGCGTGTTTGCCATGGAGAGGTCCGTACAAGCATTGGCTCGTTCGACGGCCTCTGCCAGAGGGCATTGATCAGTCCTCTTGCTCGTTCTCCGTGAGAGGCGGGCAGTGACATGAGTGAGAGAATTCTATCCGAAACGCGAGGCCAGTCCCAAGTGATTTGGCCGTTTACGAACTACTTGACGAGGGGTTCCTTCGGTGATTTCGCGGACGATTTCGCGGGCAAAGGATTCATCTTCGGGCCGGGCTTGTCGGAATCGCGGCGGCAACGAATGCGGTTGGCATCAAGAGAGAGTTGAATCGTGGTGGAGAGGTCGTCGACGTCCTGAGACCAAAACTCGGCGGTAGCGTCTTCGGGATACCACGGCTCGAGGTAGGCATCGCGACGCTTTGCTTCACGAATCGATGACGCGCTGGCATCGCTTAGTTCCAGGGCGGGGTCAGGGGCTTCTTCCTCGTCAGCATCGGAGGACGGGATTGTGTGTTGCGGTCCGTTCGATCGAGATCGCTGGGCGAAATCAGAATGCGGTAGTGCCACTCCACTCGCTTTTCGCAGTTCTCTCGTAAGGAATCTGGTGAACTTTGTGGGGGATGTCGGCGTTCTTAAGATCCCGGCAGATACCCACACACTCGGACTGGTCAGCGCACTCCCAGAGAAACGTCAGCGCCTTGTCCGAAGACGACTCGCCTTCTGGAAGCCGCTCCGCCAAGTCCACGTCACAATCGGAACAACGGGTAAACTGGGGCGATATTCGGTGCGACATTCCGGGCAATACATGGGCGGGAGGATATCACGAAGAACTTGAAAGGGCGCCGCCATCCTTCCGCGTGTCAGGAACACTTTATTTGCGTATCCGCTCTTTCAGTAGCACTCTCACAGTTTCGCCCACTTCTTTTCCGATTGCTCGGCGTATCTCTAGCTTTACAGGCAGCATATGGTTACCGTTGCCCATAGCCATGAACGAACTCTTGAAGGGATGACCATCAATTGTGCCTTTGACCTTAACCAATCCCCGTGTACCGAAAAACTTGACCGAGTTAGGCCAGACCACATAGGTCCATCCGCCCTTGTGGCTCTTTTGCAATTTGGCAGAAAACGATTTGTTCAACATGTTCCTCGCCCTTCAGCCCTCGCGTAGTGGGAGTATTCGTCGCGGCATACGCACGCGGGGCATGCTCCAAAGGTTCGAGATTCCAGCTTTCAAGAAGCAGGAGGGGCTTCCGTGCTGTGTATCAGGGCAGTATGAGGTCGTCTGGGTCACGCCCTTGAGCCATAAACTGGCCCAACCTCGTAATGCTGAAGATCTCCTTCAGGTGCTCGTTCAAATTGATAAGCTTTAGCTGACTCTTGGCAGCTTTCGCTGAAATGAACAAGCCGACAATCGCACCCAACCCCGAGCTATCCATGTAGGTCACATTCGTCAAGTCCAGCACGACAGTCCTGCTCTCTGAAAGCAGCGGTTTGACGGTGGCTTTTAACTGTTGAATTGTGTCCGACCTTATCTTTCCAGTGCAATAGACGACGCTCTCGGTTGGCGTCCTATCAATACCCATCACCAGCTCGGACACTGGGAAAGGATTCGTTGCCATAATTGTCTCCTCTCAGTTTGGTGGCAAAAGTTACCCGAGCGACTCTCGCGATTCCCGACGTTTGACGGTTTGCTCGCTGGTCGGCCCACGGCGCAAATGTAGCGGGCGTTAATATACGCCTCGTAGCCGGGAAGTCAACGCTGTGTTGGCCTAACTTCGTCAGTGCCCAATTACCCGGGAAACCGGACGGGTCCGTTCCAGCACGAGGGAGGTTACGCCCCTTAATCAAGACTCGAGTGTGTTTTCCGTGTTTCTAGTTTTATCGTGCAATCTGATAGAACTCGCGAAGATGGTGTTCACCGAGCTGAACAAGTATGGCTAGTTCGCCATTGATCATGCCCGGGAGAGGCGGAACGATTGGGGGCCAAGGGGACCCGCTGTGGGGAGTGAAGCCGTTCGTTCCCGCTGTTATTTGCAGGTTCACTTCGGAACTGGGACCGATCAGATTTGAGTCGCTAACGTTCAGAAAGCGCCGAAAGCTGCACAACGCCTTCGTTAATCATTTTCGCCTGGCCAACGAACACAACTGTCGCATCGAACTGCTTACCCAGCCAACGGGCGGTGGGCTCTGAGCTTTGAAGCTTCGGGGAGATGCCTTCCTGGTTCAAAAAACCCTTGAACTGGGTGCGGTCCGCCCACTGTATGCCGTTAGGAAATGTGGACCCGTCCGGGAAAACGAAATCGGTCACCAGAATCTTACAGTCATCCTTGTGACAGCCTGCATCGGCAGCATGATGAAGCAGTCGTCCGGCAAGGTTCGGAAGGTGCTCGATCTCTGGTGGAGCTGAGTCTGTCTTCGGAGCGATCGGAAAATTCAGGTGAATCGGATCGGGCACTCGGAACGGTGGCGTCTGGGTTGGTTGTTGGGAGAACGCGGACCTGCAAACAGCGCAGCCAAACAGCGCGCACGTCAAGAAAACAAGACCGGCGCGGGATGCTCTAGCCCACGGTAAGTTACCGCGAACCGTTTGTCTGGCGCTCTCTTGATCGCCTGATCGCCGTACGAGGATTCGTTCTCAACGGCGGAATTTTTAAGTGCCAAAGGAAACTTGGTTGCGATAGTTCTAAGTACCGGTAGTCGCGAAACCGACAAATGGCCCTGGCAATCCAGCCTGTCCGGTTTTTCGGTTCGGTCCACAGCATAGATGTCCCTGGCCTATTTCTTTGCGATGACTGCTAGAGTGCTAGACGCTTTAGCGACCATCATTCGCCCCTCTTCACTTTCGACCATCAGCGTCGCTTCAACGAAAATGAGATTCTTCCCTGCCCGCAACACCTCTGCACGACAGAATAGATTTGGCCCCGAAGCCGGACGGAAAAACGAGGCCTTGTTTTCAACAGTAATCACATCTCGGCCCTCTGGCACTGTTGAGGCTGCAGCGCCACCACAGGTATGGTCCGCAAGGGTCATCAGCACTCCAGCGTGAATAAATCCATGTTGCTGTCGAAGGGTAGGTGCCACGTTGACTCTCGTCTCACACCAACCTCTGCCACATGAGGTCAATTCAATCCCAAGGGAACGGATAAATTCTGCGTTCTGAAAAATCTTCTTCACCAAGCTGAGGTTCGCGTCATTCATTTAGTCTCCGAACGAGTGTTGCTCCATGACTCCAAGTCCCAGTTCGCGGCTGGCGGTTTTAAATGTGCATCGCTGTCAATACATAGATGGCCGCACTATCGACAGGGGTAAATTTCAGTGACTCCCTTTGTTAAATGAAGCCGACAGTCAACTCCTGGGACGTCCGGAAACCGGAAAAGTCCCGTATAGTACCCACATGCCTGTTACAAGGCTGAGTCCACCCTCACTTTCTGAGGATGGGTGTTGGGTTTCTCTCTTGCATCAACTCCTAGGTGACCGGCGATCTCACCATGGTCGGACGGTGTAAACCAGGGTGGCGATTCGGCTGCATCGCGAAACTTAACAGCCCTAGTCGCGTCTATAGGATTGCCGTGCAAGAAAGGTCGTCTTTTCGGTCTGCTGGCTCGAACCCAGCCATCCGCGAGGTTAACCATGCGAAAGGCTTTCACACTGCTACTGCTGCTGGGAACAAGCGCTCTTAGCTTGCGCGGCCTGCCACAAAACCCGCCTCCACCCCTGCTCCCGCCGCTCCACGATGGCTCTCACGACTTCGATCCGCTCCTCGGCAACTTCACCTATCACCTCCGCCGAATGCTCCATCCCCTCACCAGCGCGCCGGACTGGACCGAACTCACCGGCACCGGTGCCTGTTACAATGTCTGGGACGGTCGCGCTCAGCTCGACACTATCGAGGTCGATGGCGCCTCTGGCCACATCGAAGGCCTCACCCTCCGCCTCTACGATCCCTCCTCCCGCCAGTGGCGCCTCTACTGGGCCAACAACCGCACCGGCCGCCTCGACCCGCCTCAGATCGGCGCGTTCCAAGAGGGCCGCGGCGACTTCTACACCACCGATACCATCAATGGCAAAACCACCCTTATCCGCTACGACTGGTCCCGTATGACCTCCGGCACGCCGCATTTTGAGCAGGCGTTCTCCCCCGACGGCGGCCGCACCTGGGAGGTCAACTGGATCACCGACCAGACCCGCACCAGCGATGCCCCCTGGGGACAACCCCAGCCGGGCCGCCCCAGCACAACGCTCCCCGGCATCTCCGCCGCCCCGGCCTCTGGCGTCCGCGACGGCCAGCACGATTTTGACTTCGACTTCGGCACCTGGAAGATGCACATCCGCCGCCTCGTCCATCCGCTCACTGGTTCCAACGAATGGACCGAGATGGACGGAACCACTGTGACGAACAAAATCTGGGACGGCCGCGCCAACCTCGCGACCGTCGAAGCCGACGGCCCCTCCGGCCACCTTGGGCTCCTGGCCCTTCGCCTCTACGATCCTCAGGCACATCAGTGGAACATCAGCTTCGCCACCAGCGATAGCGGCATCCTCAGCGTCCCCGCTGTCGGCGGATTCCGTGATCGCCGCGGCGAATTTTATGACACCGAGCTCTATCGCGGCCGCAATATCCTCGTCCGCTTCGCCATCTGGCCGGTCTCCTCCAACGAAATCCGCGCCGAACAGGCTTTCTCCGCCGACGGTGGCACCACCTGGGAGGTCAACTGGATCAACACCATCACCCGCGTCACGGAGAAATGAAGTGGGATAAAGCTGGTTACCTATCCGATTCGTTAACGCTTTTGCACTATTCTCCAATTTCTGGGCCAATACCGAGTACGCAAAGCTTCAACAAGGCTGATTTCACCACCCTGGAGGTCACTGAGTGTGCTGTCTCTCATTGTTTTTAACTCCTGCTCTCTTGCTGTCAATCTCCGTTCATAGCGGTCCCCAGACGTCACGATTCCCGTCTAAGAGCGAATCCGGTCTTTATATCGCCGAGGTCATCGCCGTTCCTGAATTGCACAAGGATTCGTACGTTTCCTGTTTACAGCAAGCGGGTCTTTCGTTTTGGCGAGGGTTGAAACGGGACGGAGTGTTGCACGACGCGAGTACGTGCGAATTGATTTCAATTTATGATTCTGACCCAGATGTGCCCGATTGGAATTTCCTTTTGGTGTTCCACCTCACGCCTTACACGAAACCACAAGACTACTCTCGACGCGTGAAATCTTTAGGCGATAAATCGTGCGCGGGCCAGGGTGGCGCAAAAACTCTTCGAAGGGAAGTCCTCCGCCCGACTCCCAATGCGAACTACGCAACTCCAGAAGATGACCGCGAAGCAATCCAATTGAAGGTGGAATACGTTGTGGAGTACATTGCTGTCCGAAACACGCCTGAGGACTTAAATGCCTACCGTGAAATCATGAGTTCCAGCCTTGGGCCCGCTCTCGGGCAAGTGTTGATTCCCAAGGAGCTGACATTCGGACTGACTGCCCTCGAAACTGTCTCGGTTGAATACTCAGCCGAAGGCATGCCCACTTGGAACCAACTCCACATCAACGCAACCTTGCCAACCTACCATTTGACTGCAGAGGACAGGGACGCAGCTCTACGACAAGTGAACCCCAAAGGTGGTGGGAATTCCGAGATAGTCAAGCGTCTGGACGCAATTAGAACAAAACCCCGAGTCGACAAGGTGAAAAAGTTGTACGAACTGACAGTGCGTTAGTCACTGCTGACCAGAACACTCCATCCTGCAAGCCGAAGACAAATACGCGAAGTTGCAGTGAGTCTTGTGAAATCCAGCCAGGATTCTGTCCGTGATGCCTGGAAGTCCCCGTTAATCGGTACCTAAGAGCTTCCATTTTTCTTCGCTCATTGCAAAAAGAAGGCTACAAGTTCTCTAATTGCCTTTGCGCGTCAAGGATAAAGAAAAGCCGGGAGGGTGTATGCATGGTTTCACACAGAACCTCCGCTTCTCACTTCGTCAACTGAGCAAAGCGTCTGGATTCACGGTCACTGCCGTTTTGGCACTGGCGCTAGGCATCGGTGCAACTACCGCCATCTTCTCTCTAGTGGAAGCCGTGTTGCTTCGCCCGCTGCCTTTCAAAGACTCTGGCCGGCTCGTCTTGTTGGGGGATCACCTTGGAGGCCGCCCAGGCATGTCCGTCAGGGCACGTGAAATCGCAACGTACACCAACGCAACAGAGACGTTTTCTTCTCTTGGTGGCTACATCACTGCTGCTTTTGAGCTTTCTGGCGAAGCACAGCCAGAAGAAATCAGCGCTGTGCGCCTAAATTCTGCGACGTTCCCAACCCTTGGCGTTGAACCCATCTTAGGCCGTGTTTTTACGCCGCAGGAAGAGGACACGCGACAATCGGTTACCGTGATCAGCTATGCCCTCTGGACCAACCGCTACCATCGCGATCCCCGAGTTCTCGGCAGCACGATGATCCTCGACCGCAAGCCCTACTCCGTTATAGGCGTTATGCCGCGCGATTTTGATTCCCTTTACAGCCTGGACGCCTTGATCAAGCGCAGGTCTGGGTGCCTTTGAGCCTTACGCCCGACGAACTCTCGGACCAACATTCCGGCTTCTGGGGATACCGCATGATCGCCCGCCTGAGCGATGGCGTGACCCTTTCGCAAGGCGCTCAGGATGCCGACCGCGTGGCGCACCAGATCATGCGCGACTTTCCCGCCAGTATGTCGGCTATCCAAATACAAGGCGATATTCAGCAGTTGCGCGAAACAGTAGTGGCAGACGTGCGCCCCGTGTTGCGGACGCTGTTTCTGGCGGTCGCGGTGGTGCTGTTGGTAGCTTGCGTGAATGTTTCCAGCCTGATGCTCGTCAGGGCAATTCGTCGGCGCCGCGAGTATGCCGTTCGCGCTGCGATCGGGGCGAGTTCCACCAGAATTATCTGCGAATCCGCAATGGAAGGCGTCTTGCTGAGTGTTGCGGGCGGCCTGCTGGGTTTAGCGTTTGCGGCAATCGCCATACGTACGGCCTTGCAGTTGGTCCCGGACTCCATGCCGCGCATCAATTCGGTCTCAGTGAACCCATTCGTCGCGAGTTTTGCACTTTTTATCGCGGTCGGGAGTGGTGTCCTGTGTAGTTTCGCGCCCGCCTTCGCGGCTTTGCGAACCAATTTGGTGGAAAGCCTCAAAGAAGGCGCGCAAGCAGCCAGCAGCGCGAGCCATAGTTGGCTACGCTCTTCCCTGGTGGTTTCAGAGGTTGCCATTGCGCTTGTGCTGCTCACGGCGTCAGGAATGTTTCTGCGCAGTCTGCAAAAGATGCAGGAAGTGGACCCCGGGTTTCGCCCGGATCATGCTTTGGTCGCAGGGTATCAACTTCCCGTTCAGCAATATCCCACCGCAACATCCGTTGCGAATTTTAACCGCGCCGTTGTGGACGAATTGTCCAGCAAGCCCGGGGTGACTGCTGTAGCCATTAGCAACGCGGTTGCCGTATCCGGTGCTTTCCCGCTATCGGCGTATACCGTTGAAGGCGTGCCCGCGGAGCACTGGACACTGAAATTCGCTGCGTTCACAACCGTCTATGGCGATTACTTCGGCGCCATGGGCATTCCCCTGCTCGAGGGCCGAAGCTTCACAGTGCACGACGATTCTGACGCGCCACTCGTAGTAATTGTGAGCCAATCGATGGCCCGAGACTGCTGGCCAGGGCAGAGCGCCTTAGGCAAGCGTATGCATGTCGGCAACCCCCGGAAGGAACTTCCGTGGGCAACTGTCGTCGGAGTTGTCGCCGATACGAAAGTGCCTCGCGATGAGCCCAACGCGGACCAGTGGTACACGCCGCTAGACCAGCCGGCCACGCTCTACGGTTCGGGCACTCCCGGGAATCTTAGCGGTCCACCGAGCGGCTACGTCACTATGCGGTCGAGGATCGACCCCGAGCATATGATTCAGACGTTGCGCTCGACGATCGCGGAAATCGATCCGCAATTAGCGTTGCAGGAAGTGAGACCTCTCGCTGAGGCGATCTCCGAATTCGAGGCACCGCGGCACTTCAACACCGAGCTGATCACGGCTTTTGCCGGAGGTGCGCTGCTACTAGCGGTCATTGGGATTAATGCGGTCATGGCCTTTTCTGTGTCGCAGCGCGCGCAGGAGATCGCGATTCGCATGGCGCTCGGCGCTCAGCGAGCTGACATCGCGACATTTATGCTCCTTTCGGGCGCGAAGCTCATCTTGGTTGGATGCGGCCTCGGTCTAGTGGGCTCTCTGGCCGTGTCGCGAGTGATCAGCTCCTTCCTGTTTGGCGTAAGCGCGACGGACCCATTTGTCTACTCGGGAGCTGTGCTGCTGATGATGCTGACAGCGCTTCTCGCGTCAGCCTTCCCTGCGATGCGTGCCTCCTCAGCTGATCCCGTCAAGGCTCTCCGTTCAATTTGATTGTCTCGGTGCTGCCTGCGTGCTAATCGGAAAGCAGTTTTAACTCCTGATATGGAGCTTATCGGTAATTTACAAAAGCTCGGCCCTAGAGGGTTGTGCCGCCTTTAGGGTACACTCACAACTTCGGTCCATCTTCGGTTTCAAGGGCGAGAAGTGACGCGTTCCCTCGTAAGTGACATCACCAGAAGCGGCACTTAGATTTTGTACTCCGTGCCTTCTAAGGAGAAAAGATGGCGCAAGGGCTTTCGACAGGTTTCTGGAAACGGATTAGCTGTGGCCCAGGTTTCAGTCAGGTTTTGACGGGCCTGTAGCTCAATGGATAGAGCATCGGACTTCTAAAAAGGCGATGCAAACAAGCTAAATGCCGTTGCTGATATCGCTTACATGGAACACGCACGGTGCAATCACCCCTCGAATTGCACCGAAGTTGCACCGAAGTTGCACCGACAATCTCCGCTACTGAACAATCAGCTGGCCTTCGCTATTGGAGACGCCTCCGGCGAAAGCCTCCCCGCCGCGCTCATGATAGCGAATGTGCAGTCCTCACTGCGCACGGCGATTGTGGGAAAGAGGCAGAAAGTCGTAGCAGTCACCGCCCAGCGCGCGGAAGTTGCTGGCAACGAACCGCGTGGCTGATGCCGTCCGCAGGCGGCGCCGCACAGTGCATAAACCGCTGCTGGACGTCGCAGCCGGTTGCCCAGTCTTGACTTACGTCCACCACCATTGTGTCCTTCATCATTTTCGTGCCTCTGTGAGAATGTCATTCCTAGAGCCCCGAAATCGACGCGATGGCAGCGACAAGTTCTTCGGAAATTCGCTGGGTGCGATGTCGAGAAGCCAGTAGCGGCTCCGACCAACCAATGAAAGCTCAGGATCAGCACTGAGCGAGGAGGAAGGAACACATGAAACACACGTTGCTCATGACCGGCACGAAAGCAGTGGTGCAAAGCTATCTTGCTTGGTCCCAAAGGGATAGAGATGCACACATGGCTGTCCCAGCGTGCAGACCATCGGTACGGAGTTGACCGCATCCGGAGAGTTTGTCGCCACCGAGGGATTAGCCGTGCCAGACGAGGCCACGCTGGTGCGTCGAGAGAAGGGCGGCATGGCGGTTACGGACGGCGTCTTCCCCGAGTCCAAGGAGTTTCTCCTGGGCTACTGGATCGTTTGCGTTCAGACTGCAGAGCGCGCTTACGCGATAGCGGGACGAATTTTCGGCAGCGCCCGGACCGGGAGGAGTGCCGACCAATATGCCGATTGAGGTGCGGCGAATAGCGAGCCATGGCGCCAAATCGGCGTAACGGGCTGTCCACAATAGGCTCCCGAGTCCGCCGAGTTGAGGAAAGCGCAGTAACCGACTGACACGAACACAAAGGAGCGATGACATGAAATACATTTTGATGATGAACACCATGAAAGCAGGCCGCGCTAACGAGGGAGTCCTTGCCTGGGCGCAACGAGACCTCGAGGCACACGTCGCGTTTATGCACAAACTCAACAAAGAGCTTAAAGAGGCGGGCGAGTTTGTCCTGGCCGAGGGGCTGACGTTTCCGGATCAGGCAAAGCTCGTGCGGGCCGGGAAGGATGGCATGCCCATTACGGACGGCATTTTTCCAGAATCCAAAGAGTTCCTTGCCGGTTTCTGGATCATCAATGTTGCGACTCCCGAGCGTGCCTACGCCGTCGCTGCCCGGATCTCAGCCGCTCCGGGACCCGGGGGAGTCCCGCTCAATATGCCGATTGAAGTGCGGCCGGTCATGAGCGCGCCGCCCGAATCGAAGTAACCGGAGTGTCGAGAATACGTGTCGGCGCTCCTACTGAACCTAAGAAAGGCCTAAAACAGAGCAAGCAAACACCGACCCGAGACGCGAATCAGGACTTGATGAACTGGTAGGGTCGAGGAATGGCGCCATACCCGTAGGTTCGATCTATCCGTTGCTCCCCCGTTTCGTCCTCGCCCTTTCGGTCTGCGAGGCGGGGTCACAATTCCACCAAAAGCCGCGTTTCCCGAGGCCTCTACGTCCGAATTTCTCAGGTCCCGGTTTGAAGCCTTGGCATTTCCTTCGTGAGCCTTCCCATTCACCACGAGGTTCAAGCGGCTGGTACGCATACGCCCCGTCTGCGAATGGTTTGCTCACAAGCTCGTTCCCAGCCCTTGCTACGGTTCATGTTCGGTTTTACCTGAATAATGCACTGGGGTGGGCTTTGGTAGGGCTCTAATCTTGAAGGAACCATTTGGGGACCCCAAAAACATGGGGTAAAAATGAGTTCGCGAAACTTCCCGGTTTACGAACTCAACCTCAAGG
>Ga0306920_100005919_pt1 | contig 15859 bp, 24 predicted proteins | sample flu12Cox44000170_FD_204666 | JGI IMG/M metagenome (GOLD analysis project Ga0306920, IMG submission 204666) | Lab enrichment of tropical soil microbial communities from Luquillo Experimental Forest, Puerto Rico - flux4day.12C.oxic.44.000.170 (v2)... | ecosystem: Environmental > Terrestrial >... | reverse complement strand
GTGATCTCGTCGTTGAGCTTTTCGAACACAACTTCCACGCGGCGGCCGACCTTGGCCTCGGTGTAGGCGACCCCCAGCAGATTGCCGGCCATCAGTGCGCCCGGCGCATCGTCGAGCTCGACGATGATCGAGGCGTAGGGCACTGCCGGTGCGAAGCGCTTGTCGCCGGTGTGGTACATGATCGTGTAGGCATAGATCGAGCCTACGCCGCGCACGGGCTCGAACTTTAAATCGACGCTAACGCACTTCACGCAGGTCGCATAGGGCGGATGCTGGAAGCTGCGGCAGCTCTGGCAACGTTGCAACTCGAGCGAGCCGCGTCTCGCCGCCTCCCAGAATGGCCGTGTCCACTCGTTGGGGACCGGCACGGGCCGTGTCACCTTGCTCCAGTCGCTCATATTCATTGCCTCGTGAATGGTTTGCTGAACGGATGTCGTTCAAGCCGCAGCCTTAGAACACGCCCTCGTCGGCCAGCTCCTTGATCTCGGCCGTCGTCATGCCGAGCAGCTCGCCGTAGACGTACTCGTTGTCCTCGCCATAGCAGGGCGCACCGCGGTCGACCCGCCCGCCGGCATAGGCCGGGCTCTCCGACAGCTTGACCGGCACCTCGGCGACAGGCCAGCGACCGATTTTGGTGCCCGTCAACTCGGTCAACCATTCGAGTGCCTGGAGTTGCGGATCAACATCGCAGCGCTCCTCGGTTGTCTGGCAGACCCCAGCGGGCACGCCGGCCCGCTGCAGCGCCATCATCAGCTGGCGGGCGTCGTGACTACGCGTCCACTCTCCTACCAGCGCATCGAGCGCATCCTGATTGGCGAAACGGCCGGCGAGCGTCGCAAAACGCGGATCGGCCGCCCACTCCGGCTTCTCGGCAACTGTCGTCAGCGCGCGCCACTCGTCCTCCGTGAAGCAGGCGATCGCGAGCCAGCGGTCCTCGCCCGCGCACGGATAGGCGCCGTGCGGCGCCGCCGGCTTCAGAGGCGAGCGGTTGCCGGTGCGGGTCCAGACGCGGCCGTTGGCCGACCAATCGAGGATCGTCGTGCCACAGATGAAGAGGCCGACCTCCGTTTGCGACGCATCGATCCACTGGCCCTCACCGGTGCGCGTGCGATGGAATAACGCACTCAGCATGGCAAGCGCAAAGCTGTAGGCTCCCATCCAGTCGAGGTAGCTGTAGCCCCAGCCTGCCGGCATCGCCGGCTCGGGCAGACCCGACATCTCCGACAGCCCCGCGAACGAGTTGGCGATTGGCCCGACCGTGCGGAAGCGCCCGTAGGTGCCCTGCGCGCCCATGCCAGATTGCTGCACGTAGATGATGTCGGGCTTGATCTCGCGCATGGTCTTGTAGCCGAGTCCCCAACTGTCGAGCACGCCCGGAGAGAAGCCCTCCGCGACGATGTCGGACAAGGCCACCAGCCGCTTCGCGATCTCGAGGCCCTTGGGATGGCGGACGTTGAGCGAGATGCCACGCTTGCCGGGATTCTTGTTGTTGAACTGGCCGCCCATGTCGGGGTCGAACACGCCCTTGAGCGGGGCAGTGGCCTTCATGCGCGCCTCGCGGCCGCCGATCGGCGCCATGGCGGCGAGCCGCGTGTCGGGATGGCTCTTGAGTTCGACTTTGAGGCATTCGGCGCCGAACGAGCTCAGGAACCGCGTGCCGCCGGCCGACGCCAGGAACCACGTGAAATCGAGCACGCGAATGCCATCGAGCGCGAACGGCTTTCCGCGAGAGGACGGTTTACCGGCCTTCGCCCCCGTGGCCTTCGGGTCGATCGCTGGCGCGCCGCGCGGTATCGGGCGATCGACTGTGGCGGCGTCCTCGTTGAGGCGTGGCGCGCACCGCCCCGGAATCCAGCCGGTGGCCGTGCCAATCCACTTCGACGTCGCATAGCGGAATGACTTGCCAAGCTCGGGATGCTCCACATCGGCAACGCTGCCCCGCTTGATCCAGTGGGGGTCGAGTACGTTCTCGTGCGGCTTGCGCAACGGCGCCCACAGCATTCCCGACTGTTGTGCCTCGCGCCAAGGGATGTTCTCGTAGGTGAATGCGCGCACGAAGCGCGTCACGGCCTCCATCGCTTGGTCGCGGTTCGCCTTGTCGGGTGCGGTGCCTGGAACGAAGCGGCCGACGCGCGCCGTTTTCGCGGTCTCTTTGTCTAGTCCCGACTCAATGCCGTACTTCTCCATCAGAGCGATCAGCTTCTCGCCGTCGTCCGGCCGATTACCGAGGTTCGCCATCACCCAGCGACCGTCCTTGGTATGCGCGATCGTCGGATGCGGAGACACGCTTTCGCGCGCGTGCCGGCAGGTTTGGCGGAAGATTGGGGCGCGTCGCATGACCCAGGTCATCAGGTCAACCTCGGTGCACTTGGACACCGCTTCGTGCACGGCACAGGACACGTGCTGGCCCTTGCCAGTGCGGTGGCGGTACATGAGCGCCGCCAGGATCGCCATGCTCATCTGCTCGCCGGCCACGTGATAAGCGTGCCACATCTGAGGTGCGATCGGGGGCAGGTCGTACTGGCCACCAGGCGCAGGGTCGTAGCCGCAATTCATCATCACGCCACCGAGTGCCAGATGAATGAGGTCACTGCCCTTGTAATCGCTCCACGGCCCTTCATCGCCGAATGGCGTCACGCGAGCATGGATCAGCGTCGGGTACTGCCTGGCGAGAGCGTCTTTGCCGAGGCCGATCGCATCGAGCCTACCCTTCGGCGTCGATTCGAGCAGGACGTCGGCCCCAGCCAGAAGCGACCGGAGCTTCTCGCGGTCCGCCTCCCTCTCGAGATCGAGTACGACCGAGCACTTGCCGCGATTGTACTGCCAGAAGAACAGCGAGCCTTCAGGGTCTGGCTTGTTCTCGTAGAACGGCCCGATGCGGCGTGTCGGGTTACCCCCTGGCGGCTCGACCTTGACCACATCGGCGCCGAGTCCCGCGAGCGTCAGGCCGCAATATTCCGCCTGCTCGTCTGCCATCTCGATGACCCTGATGCCCGTGAGCGATCCAGGCTGCGGCGCAGCCACAGACGCGCCGGTCAGGACGGGATCAGCAGGTTTCGGTCGCAGGTCCATCGTCATCCTCACGGGAGGGCATCACGGCGGGCTTGGCATGCGCCAACTCCACGTTAGGAGCGGCATCGCGGGCAGGCAACAGCGATCCAAGACAGCTCCGCAATTGGATTCTCCAACCGATTCTGATTATTAGCGCAGGGCGGCAACACGGTGCCGGCCACGATGGTCGAGAGGAAGGGTCCTCGGATACAATCAAATGGACCTTGCCGGCTCCTTCGGTCATCTCAGCAGGGCTCTTCGGCACAAAGCTGACAAGCCTTCGCTTATGCAGACCGGCTTATGCCTGTGCGATTTGGGCATCGTCATTCGAATGCGCGCGGGACAACCCGATGGCACCAACAAACTTGCCATCGAGTGGTGCCATCCGCCGCGCCTTTTCGAGCGTGCCCCGGTTCTCGAGGTAGGGTGATACCCGTGCCCACCGTCCTCCGCCGAGTTCTCGGAAGGGGGCCGGCGCTGCCGATCTACCGGATGAACGCCCCCGATCGATCACACGATGAGCGGGATGAAACGATAGTGCACCCCTGACCCTCATTGGAGTCGCGCGCATGGACGAACCTTGGATGCTTTACGGGGCAAATGGCTATACTGGGCGCTTGATTGCACGAGAGGCTGCGCGACGCCATCTGAAGCCAATTGTTGCAGGTCGGAGCCAAGGCAAGGTCGCGCCACTTGCGATCGAACTGGGCTTAGATGCTCGTGTCTTCGATCTCGCGGATAAGGCCCAAGTAACCGCGGAGCTCAAGGGTATGAAGCTCGTGCTAAATTGCGCCGGTCCGTTCTCTGCCACCAGCGCCCCAATGATCGCTGCGTGTTTGCAGGCCGGTACTCACTATCTCGACATTACCGGCGAGATCGACGTGCTCGAATACGCGCACCAGCAAGGATCATCAGCGCGTGCTGCAGGAATCGTCATTTGCCCTGGGGTCGGGTTCGATGTCATCCCTACCGATTGCGTCGCGGCCAGTCTGAAATCTGCATTGCCCGACGCCACGCATCTTGCTCTTGGCTTTCATTCCCATTCCGGCTTGTCGCCGGGCACAGCAAAGACCTTGGTGGAAAGTTTGACGAAAGGAGGAAGGATCCGCAGGGATGGCAAGATCATTGCCGTGCCCCTCGCCCACGGCACGCGCCGTATCGATTTTGGAGAGGGCGAGAAGCTTGCAATGACCTTCCCTTGGGGTGATGTGTCGACAGCCTTCTATACGACCGGCATCCCGAACATTGAGGTCTACATCACAGGGTCGCGTGCTCTCATCACCGGAGCCCGCAACGCAAATCTCATTCGCTGGCCACTTAAGTTCGGTCTCGCGCAGACCCTTCTCAGGGGCGCGATCGAAAGGACGCTCAAGGGTCCCAGTCGCGCATATCGGGAGGAATCGCCGAGTTATGTTTGGGGTGAGGCCTCGAACGAAAAGGGCCAGGTGAAGACTGCCAGAATCAAGACAGCCAACGGCTACAGCCTAACGGTGACGGGCGCTTTGGCCATCGTTGAACACCTCTTACAGATCCAAGTGCAGGGGGGGACATATACGCCTGCCACGCTCGTCGGTCCGAATCTAGTCGCCCGTCTACCGGGCTCAGGCCCGTTGCGGGTCGAATAATAACGTCCTGTGCAAGGCTCAACCGATCAATTTCGCTGATCACTCAGCGATTGTCCCACCTAGTTTCCGGCCGTTGGTCCAGCCGAGAGTTTTGAGTGCATCGCGGAATGCCCTGGCGAGTGGTCGCCCTTTCGCATCATTTGGACGGCCCATCCAAATGGACGATCAGACCCCGACCGCCACTGCTTTACTGCTTGCTGCCCTGCTGGGCGAAGGTCGCGCCCCGCCAGGAACGCGACCAACCGGAGAAGTTGCCTGCCAACGCATCCGTTTGACAGCCAAGAAGTTCGCCTCCACCACCCGCCATCGTTGCTCATCACGTTCCGGGCTTCTCGGCTGCTTCCTGCATTCTCAGCAACATCCGCGCCATGGCAACCAGGCGATGCGGATTTACATCTGAGGCGCCGCTTTCTTGTGCTTCTTTGCGGTTTTTCCCCTCGTTTGCGCTGCATACGCATGCTTCTTCTTGATCTTCCCAGTCGTTTGCGCTGCATACGCGCTGCTAGAGCCGACAACAGTGGCAGAGGGCAGACCACCAACCCCACCGAAAACCGCGATCATGGCAACGATGAAGAGTTTCTTCACAGTCATCTCCCTTGTTGAGGTTCACGGACTCACGCTGATCGGCTGTGCGCGAGATGCAATCGGGACAATCCCTGATAACGAGGCATATGACGCCGGTATGCAGCCGTCAGAGAATTGGTTTTACACGGAGAGGAGATAGCGGCGGCAAGCATGGGGCCCGCGCCGCGCGACCCGACGCTCATAAGACAAGGAGCAGCGCGCGACCCCAACGCGCAAGCCCACCTCAACCAGGCTTCAGGCTCGAAGAGCGCGTTGAACGCCAATTCGTCGAGCGACCGTCCTCGCTCCTTGAGGTGTATCCACTTTCCAGCGAAATGGGTGTCGATCAAGGTGTATCCGCATGAGCCCAACGCCGATGTGCTTGGCGGCAAATAGAGAGAAAGTGCCGATGTTGGCGCCGATATCAAGAAACACATCAGACGTCCGAAGGTTCTTGCGCAGCCACGCAATCGTGCCAGGCTCTTTGCCGAGCAGATCTCTGGCTCGTTGGTAGGAGTGTAGAGAGCTGCAAGTGAAGCGATATAGCGCTCACCATCAATAGGATCGCGAACCCTCACCGACAACTGCATTAGCCGCCGCAGGTCAAACCAGTGCCGGATTGGCAGCCACTTGAGCTTCTTCACCCGCCCAAGGAGATCTGATGCTCTGTCGAGAATTTGTGTGGGCATGGAACCATCATCAAACCAACAACACACGCGCCCGCACCAATGAAACAGATTACACGGTCCTGGAGCGACAACTAGTTACTACAGCGTCACAAATTACAACGTTAACTCCCTGTGTTTTCTTAGACACTACCTTTCCGCTACCTTCCAAGGCGGCTAGCGCCGAACCGAAGCGGTGAACGCTGTCGCTACGCGACCCGTTATCAGGAGCGAAAAGGCGGATGAACCGTGCAGCTTCGGTTGGGGCGCAAGCACCGCCCCATAGTCGCGGGCACTCTACTTCCAGGCTGTTCGTGCTGCCGATCCATTTCGCATGCGTGTCTGGCGGCGCCCCTGTTCGACAAAATGGCGCCCCTGCCATGCGGACGCCTAGCCTCCGAGCGCCTCTACCAGCGGAGGAAAGACGCAACCACGCGTGTCATCGGAAAGGAGTAACCGATGACGCCGTTTTTCAAGCAAATCTCGTGCCGAACGCGAACTGCGCAAGGACGCACGGCGAGCGCAATCCATACTTGGGGCAACGGCGCGGGTGCCAGCTCAGGCCAGCACTGGACCTGGCGAAGTAGGGAACCGCAAATCCCTCAAACGACGTGGCCAGCAACGGGGTCAAACCAAACTGGAGCCGGCCATATCCCTGGCCCCACAGCAGCGTCTCGGCAACCATCACCGGTCGATGGTCCCGCAGCGCAGGATCCCCCGCCGCAGCAACAGGATGCCGTAAACCAGAGCCTCTGGCGTGGGGGGACGTCCTCACTGCAGGCGTCCTAACATACGCTCGTGAGCAACGTCGATGCGCGCTTTAAGGTCGCCGGGTGGATGCCAGGCGCACCTTCTCAATCTTCGTGTCGATGAGCGAGTTTGCGGCTTCGGTTCTCTTCGACCCCAGTCACCGCTTCCAATGGAGCCAGAGCTAGCTAACGATTGGCGCCGGCGCCGCGGAGTGCGACGGCCACCGCCCACCCGATTCACGAAGGAGAGGATGGAAGCGGTCAACACCGCGGTGAGCACGAAGTCACATGGCACCTTGAGCTTGCCGACGGTGTAGGCGAAGACAAACGCCGTGAAGATGTAGAAAGGGGCCTGCTCCGCCATGCGCGCCAGCGCACTCAGGGCGATCTCCACGGGATGTTGGCGTATGACCGCCAAGATCGGCGCACGCTCGAGGCGTTCCGCCTGCTGCAGCCGCGAAAAGACTGGCGTCTCGAGAATACCGAGCCGGATGTAGAGACCTATGCCGACCAGCACGATGCTAAGGGCGAAGGGCAGCCGTCAGCCCCAGACGAGGAATTGCTCCCTAGACATTTGGCTGAAGGCAAGCACCGCAAGGTTTGCAAGGAAGAGGCCGCACGGCACGCCGAACTGGGGCCAAGAGGCTATGAATCCGCGCTAGCCATAGGAGCGCGCCCACTCCTCGAGAGAAGGACCGAGCCGCCCCATTCGCCGCCCACCCCGATGCCCTGGATAAAGCGAAGTATAGTGAGAATTACCGCGCCCCAGATGCCAATGGTTGCGTAGGTCGGGACCAGCGCCTCGAGGAAGGGGGCGATGCCCATCAGCATAAGCGTGGCTATCAGAGTGGCCTTGCGTCCGATCTGGCCCCGTAATGCCCGAAGATCGCGGCCCCGATCGGCCGTGCGACGAACCCCACGCATAAATCCCGAAAGCCTCCAACGTGACGGCTAGGGGATCAGATTGGGGGAAGAAACAGCTTGGCAAAGATCAGGCCGGTTATCGTGCCGTAGAGGAAGAAATCGTACCATTCAATGGCGGTGCCAATCGTGCTGGCAACAACGGTGCGGCGCAGCTGGACGCTGTGCTCATCTTCGGACAAGTGAGAAGCGACGATGTCGGTCAGGGCGATCACCCGACCTCCACCCATCCAGGGCCAGGAAAGGAACGTGGGCTCGGCCGGACTGTTCCTTGTCATGGGCGCGACATGTTGTACGCACCGTCGAGCGGGGCGGTTGTCTGGGCGGGCGGGCTAATCCTTCGAGCTCGTGGCGGGGCGCTGCAGCCTTATTTCTTCCCGTTGCGCGTTATTAATACCCCGGCGACCGCGCCCTCGAGCTGAGATCACCAGGAACGGCGTGGATATGCAAGGTACGGTCTAAAGTGGATGAAGCGATGAATTCTGCCGCGGTAGAGGATGTACGAGTAGCGGTAGATTGTGAACTCCGGATAGGGGCGGGGGAGATCAGTATGGTGCGGGCGCCACGGGCAGCACCAGCGGGCATAGGGGACGCAGCAGTCGCCGTAGCCCCACCCACTGCCGGCTAAAGCCGAAAGGGGTAGAGCGAGGCACAACGCGGCGGCGAGGACGGGCGCAACCTTCGCGATGCGCTTGATCATGCTCACGTGCTCCTATGGCCCAGCATTTGCTGTAAGGCGCGTGGCCCGATTCGCTTACGTCAAAGAGGCTAAAAGGTTCTTCGAGCGCGTGCCAGTCATGATTGTAAGAACGAATAGCTCGCTCAGTGCATTTGTGTACGGATATGTACAGTGTGGCGAATCGGTGTGAGGGCCTCGGTCGTGAGGAACAAGGGCACTTCCCGGCCGACGACAGGACAAGGCCGCAGAGAGTTTGGGACAGCGTGGCGGCAGGGCGCGCGCTAACAGGTGCCGTAACGAAATAGCTCAAAGGCTGCCGCGACGCGTTGGAGGAATTAGGCCGCCCGCCCAGAGAAAAAGGCACTCCGCTCGAAATGGAGCGCCCTGCAAGGGTGGTCTTTTTAACGAGTAAGCTCTGAGGCCAGTTCCCTCACGGTACTGTCGAGAGCAATTTTCGGGATTGCCTAGCTTAGCTAACGACCAGAACCACCCCCGCTGCCACGGCTACCTCTGCCGCCAGCCGATAAAGAGTCGAGGCCCTTCTGCGTATTGTTTGGGTGCTCATTGCCAGGAACGTTGGACTGTCCCGGGACCACAGGCTGATCCTGACGTTGGGTGCCCAGCGTGCGCGACTGCGAATAGTCGTCAAGCACGAGCGCAACAGCCGCAATGTTGATGGCTTCAACATGAAGGCCTCCAGTGTTGTTGCATTCTATTTTGGACAACGATGGTAGTAATTATGTCGCGTTTTTCACCGCATCATGGGCGCATGAACGCCCACCATGCCCCTATGCGGAGGCGAGCGCCGGAGCCCTTAACGCTGTCGCCGATGCGACCCGCTATCATCCAGAATGGTTTTGACGAGGTGGACAGCACCTGGGAATGAGCCAATGATAGTGTGGAGGTCGTGTATTGAAGGCGCGCGCGTGCCATCAGCTATCTCCGGCGCACTTCACGGTATCGGGTTTTGTCGTACAGCCTCGCATGTCGCGTGCGTTCTGTGAACGCCAAGTTCGGCCGCAGCGGCGCGCGATTCAGATCTGCCATCGAAGCAAGCTAGCCAGTCTCTCCGGGACGCGCAGCGCCTCGAGGATTAATTCTGTGTCGATTGCCACCGCACATGCGCCGATGATCGAGATAGCCGTGCCCATGACAACTTTCGGACCGAATATCTCGTGCTCAGGGTTCAGCCACATCGCAAAGAAAAAGCGGAACACTAACGTGGACTGCATTAGAGGTATCACGACCATGATCGGTGCTACCGAGACGGCCGAGTACATGAACCCCTGAGCAACCGAGACGAGCACTCCCCGAGTACACAAACCACTAAAGATTTGCCGCGCTGCACGGAAGCGACATTGCCGCGCAATGCGCCCGAAAGGAGCAACATCACAGTTATCACTGCTGCGGTGGAACCGTACGCGATCAGTCCGCCGAAAATTGCGCTGGACGGGTCTGCGGACTGCAGCGCAATGCGCGTCATTATGGGGCCGTCCCATACGCAAGCGCCGCGAGGAAAGCGAACAGGTAACCCTCAGCAACCCGCGGCACGAACTTCAGAGCCGCGCTAGCAGTCGAGATCAGGGTCCCATTGGAGCTTTGCCCTTGTGCGACGAATGCACCAGCCAACATGACCGCACCACCTGCAATCTGCAACGTGCTACATGGCTCATTAAGTACGAGCACGGCCAGTGCGAGGGTCACGACGACATTGAGCTGAACAACAGGTCTCCTGAGGTTCGCTCCCGCGGACTGGTTGCCTCGATAGTTACAGTATCGGCCGAAGACGAAGTTGAGCACACCGACGCCCGACATCCACATTGCGGCAGCCATTGTAAAGTCGCCTACACGGGTGATTTCCACGGTAATGACAGCAACCAAGAGAAAGCAAAGGACGCCGATTGGCACAGTCAGCGCCATCCCCTGGGCCGGTGTGCCAGTCACTACCGCGCGTCGAGCGGCGGCATTGTCGAGAGCAAAGCTCGCTGCCGAGAGGACGGCCAGAATGGCACCTAGCACTTTTGTTCTCTGGAGACTAAGTCGACGGTTGAGAGTAGCCCGACCTTTACAGATCAGTCTCCAGGGCGCCACCGCGATCCAGATCGGCGCCGGGCGCATTTCTCGCCCGAATTTGCTCGCCGCCAATCAGCCCCTAGGTCATGGCATCCGCAATGAAGGACGCACTGTGCGTTCGCGCACGAATGCGAGCCACCCGGTGAGGGGCGGCTCGCACGCCGCCAGGTCAGGAGGCTCGCTTCGCGCGCGCCCATCCGAGCCTGCCGCCGTGCTCGCGCCCGTCAAGGCGCGGCCTGAAAGCCTCGGAGCACCAGGAGACGTCGCAGCGACGGCCGTCCTTGACCGGTGCTGCGCGCGACGGCCGCGACGTGCGAGCCGGGACGAAGGAACAGGCTCTGCAGGGGCCAAACAAAAGAACAGGACCAAAACGGAGGACACGATGCCGTCAGATCATGTAGCCTGAACCCAAACCGTCACCTCTCCACGAAACTGGGGCAAGCCCACACGCACAATTGGCCGCGCCGGGGCGGATCCGCGGCTGGCTTGAAGCCAAACCCGTGCGGGAATCCGGCTGCTGCTCGCGTGCACGAAGGCACTCGTCGGTCGGCGCATCCACTAGCCGCGTGGCCTGTCATTCTTGCGGAGTTCGGCGGCAATAATCGAGGCGATAAAGCCAGTCATAAAAATGATCCAACAGACGGCCCAAATTGTCCTCCAAGTGGCTACTAGCTGCGGCGGCGGCGCGCCGAACAGACCGACCGTCGCGACGATCGAGCTAGTAAATCCCAGGAAGGCGATGAGTGCGAACAGTCGTTCCGCTTGCGATACTGCTTTGGCAATAATCCAAATGCCGGCCGCTAGGCCGACCGAGTAGAACAGAACAACCCAAAGAAGGAGAAACTCTGGGAGATATTTCATAGCGCCGATCATGTTTTGCAACTTGGGATTGTTCAGCGTCTGCTCTAGCTCGGCCCAGAGTTCACTCCACCATCGCCACATTAAGGTCACTCCGTTCTTGGGTTTGAATTTTCATCGTCACCAGCGAAGCCAGGGATGACCCAGCATAGGCCAGTCAGATGAAACCCAGTCTTGATGCGTCGTGCGCGCGCTATCACCTCGGCGAGGTTGCGACAGACAACGTAGCGGCGCTTGCCCAACCAGTTCGAGGAAGTGCTGGTCCGGGGACTTCGCCGACATAGGGCGATAGGACCCGAAGCATGTTCTTCTGCCTGCGAACGTATGCTGTTCCCTAGGGAACAGTCGCCCCGGTTTACCTCGCGTGCCTGCCTGTGGAGCCAGTGGGGCATGACCACGGTCGTAGCGGTTTCTTGATCGTGATCACAAAGCGCTGGCATGTACGCTGGTTGCCGCAGGGCGGCAACGCAGAGCCGGGTATGGTGATCGAGAGGAAGGCGGTCCCCGGCCCCACGCCAGTGAACACGAGCTATTCGAGCCGGTGCTTGCGATCAGACAATGAACGACTGCGCAGATCATCGCCGTTGAGGGAGAGAAGATCAAAGGCCCACACGAACAGCGCTTCAGCGCTTCAGCATTGCGAAATTGGAGCATTGGAAAATCGGGCAGGCCTTGCTCGTCACGCGCTGTGGCTTCACCGTCGATAAGGCAAGAGAGGACGGATAGATCCGCCACAGCCGAGGCCAGTGATTTGAACCTTCGAATGCAGTGGTAGCCACTCTTTGTGTAGATCGCGTCGGCGCGCGTGGTCTTGTGCAGTTGCACACGCCAGCCGTCGAACTCCACTTCGTAGATCCACCCGTTTCCGGCCGGTGGCGAAGTGCGCAATTTCGGTTGTGCGAGACCATTGCGTGCGGGAGCGGAACTCACACGGCACACACCGTCAAGCGCGCCGCATGAACGCAACACGAGAAACATCTAGCTTTGTCGGTGCGGGCCAGCAACTAGCCTTGGCGGCTTTACGGATGGGGGATAATCCCAGCCTGTGGGACAACCAGACTGGTTCCAGCCCTAAGCGAACTGGTAGAGTTGTACGCACATCTATCTCCATCGACGTCATGAAGATGATGAAGGATGAGAAGACCTTTCCCGAGCGGAGCTATGCGGCGTTCTAATGCTGGCAGGATTTGTCCCGAGACGATGACCTAACCCTTACCTGGCTCCTTACAGAGTGGCAAGCAGACCACTTCCTAGGCCTCGATCACTCGGTGATACTCACGGGCTCGCGCTCTCTCGGATCATTCCGGGGATCCCTCGAGGACATCTGTGCCGTGCAAGGCGTCGAATTCGGTCGTTAACAGCAGGGATTGGTGGCTCACAGGTGCCGCCGGCACTTACTGCTCGCCCTGATAGCTGTAGCCGAGCGCCTCGAAATGTTAGCACGGCGAACACGGCCTGCTGAACCAGGACAGAGGCTCCCGTTAATTCTTTTGAGCCTGGATCTTTGCTATCATATGCACAAGTGTCTTCGATTTGTTGGCCAGCAGCCATGAAAAGAGTGGTGCGTTTGATAGCGGCTTGCGTGATCCTCGCCCTCCTCGGTAGGCCCACGCTGGCGTTCCAAGAAAGTGCGGTCGGAGGCGGGTCCGACAGGGCATCTGCCCCCTCTCTTGATCTAAACTTTCCTAAGAACGCAGCCGATCCCGGAAAGGAGCTCAGCTTGAAAATGCCCGAGCTGAGCATTGGCAAGGACACCGGAACCGAGGTGCGCGTTCCCGGAATGGGCGTGCTGCCGAAGCTCGACTTCGGGTTGGAGCTGCTCTATGGCGGCACCGAAACCAACGTCCGTCCAGACGAAAGATCTCAACCATCTGACTTGCAGCTGCGCGCAACGATCAAGCATCGGTTCTGATCGGCTCGGGCCCACCCGACTTGATAATCGGCGATGAGCCAAGGCGCCGTTGAGCATGTCTCTTCGGTTCGTCGATCCTTCGTCCCGCCGACGAAACCGCCATCGCTCCCGGTTCGCTTCGCGCCAAACTTCTGTCTTGACTTTGCGCCAGTGCCGACACTCGCCGGATCGGTATGGTGTGCTTCGACACTTTGGACCCCCAAAATGACACTATTCAGCGCTGCCTTGTGGCTGGCTTCTCAACTCCCCCAAAACGGGGATGGCGGCGCAATTCAGCACCGCCATCTAAGGCGCTAATCGGATGACTCGGAAAGTCATTCAGTCATTCGGGTTGGAACATCGCTGTACCGCCATATTTTCGACAGGTGCAAAGATGCTTAGGGAGATGCCCGACCAGGAAGCAGAGATATGTATTCTCTGCGAGCAGGCGCGCGTGATCGAGCAAAAACGGCACATCGCTTTTAGACAACGTACCGACAAGGGAGATGTGTCTTGTCGAGTCGCCGTCCAGTTCAACGTTTGCCCACAATGTGGTTTCGAGTACTGGGACGACCATGCTGAAGCGGGGTTAGATGAGGCTGTTCGTGAGGCGTACGAAAAGCTGACCTAACCTCAGGCCCGCGAAGTCTGGGGTGCCATCAGGCTTGGCGAAACACGGCTCGGCATCCAGGACTGTGGGAATTTCCCGCAAAGCCTCGGCCAGATCCGCCGGGCGTTTTCCCAGTCATGGCCGCGGCAGCTCTCGAGGCGCACCGTGCGGCCGTCCGTGGTCGCCGGCTTATCCGTCCCACGACGTGCCTCAGAGTGTATCAGGGGTGCCTTGACATGCCTCTTTAACGTTCCTCGAAGGGTCATCACCTCGAGGTCGGCCCAGTGCCCGAAGCCCAGCTATGGCCGATCGACGCTTTGGGGGGAAGTCATGCACAATCTCGGCGCCATGCTGGCCGCTCTAGTGGCGACGATCCTCCTCGCGCCGACAGCGTCTGCGTTCGACTGTCATCCTGATGACGTAGCCGATTGTGTGCGCAGCATTCTGAAGGTTCCACCCGTCCATCCCAAGGCCCCAGGCAGTACTGAAGGGCGAGTGTGATGCGGGCGATGAGGACGACGTCAAGGCTTGCCTGCATGGGCTAAGAGTGCCTGGCGTCGGCCGGCTCTCTGAGCCTGATGCCCGTCCTGTTGCGGCCCCTACCGAGGGAAAGCCCCCCGAGAAGAAATCCGAAGCGGCACCGGCTTCCGCCACAGTCGCTTCGAGACCGACACCCAGTCCGGAGCTTGCCGCACGCGTGGAGCCCGACGTCGCGCCGGAGCGATACCAGAAATACTTCTCGGCCGTCGGGCAAATAGTGGACGTGCCCTGTGGCGAGTAGTGGCCGCCAGTTCCGCGCACGGCCCCATTCATGACAGGCGAGACTCCCTCGCAACGGGCTCCCTCGCAACAACTGGGCGGCGATAGTGGGCTACGCTGAGGACCCAGCAAAACTGTCGCTCAGGCTTGCCGACCGAGCTGGCGCAAATCCGCGGAAGATTCGGTTCCGAAGCGTAACGGTAGGATATCAGCACTAAATACCATTGCAGCATGAACGCAGATGCTGCATCGCAATGGGCGATCGTACCCCAGGTCTGTTGCGGGCCTAGGGCACCCGATCGCATCCACCTCCCAGCATCTCAAATTCTTGTCCGATGTCCCCCGATTTCCCGGCACATGTGACCGCTTGGGGCACGTGCGGTTAGATGCCGGACGACGTGGCGGCGATCGGCCCAATTGCGGCGAACCGCGACTGCCTTCACGCACGAGCGAATTGACACCCGGCCCTTCCCGTCGGAGCATACTCCAGCCACGACCCCTCGTGTTGCCTGCTCCCCCGGCGGGAGTTGAGTGCACCCGGCAAGGCGAGGCCGACCAACGCCGCCTGCTCTCCGCAGACGCAGCGACAAGGAGAGTCTATGATGCACGCACGCGTCCAGTACCCGGAAACCATCGAGCCATTGGTCCAGTTCATCGAAGATACGGCACCCACTGAGATCCTTGACCGCACATTGGAAAAGCTCCGTAGTGGTGTCGATCCTCAGACCATGTTGACCGCCTCTGCGCTCGCGGTCGTGCGCTCCGCCGACCTTCCGCCCGGTCACCACGGCGGACCGCTGCACCCGCTCGCTGGCCTGCACGCGATCGCCAAGCTGGTCGGGCGACTGGATGGCGAGGACCGTTTCCTCCCCGTCCTTCAGCACGTCGCCCTCTCCAACAAGCATGTCCACGACCCGGCGACCTCGCCGTTCAGCCTCTTGGCATTCGCGCCGCTGGATCCCAGGGGGGCCGAGGTGAGCCGGACGGCCGACCTCGCCGCCGATGGTTCAGGCGAGTCGGCCCCTGGTAAAGGGATCGAGGCGGGAAAGGCGGCATTCCTCAAGGCGTGCAGCCGCGGCGAGAGCAACAAGGCAGACCACATCTTCCTGTGGTTGTGGGACCATATGCCCGCGATTGACGCGTTCGATCTGCTGCTGAGCGTGGCGCTGCCGAAGAACACGCTGGACGACCACTATTTCCTCTTCCCTGGTTACCTCTGGCGCGCTCTGGAGACGCTTGGGTCGGAGCACATGAAGGTGCTGATGCGGCCGGCCGTTCGCTATGTCGCCCGCTTCCCGGCCCAGAAAACCATCCCCGAGGTCGATGCTCTGATCGAGGAGTATGGGTTACTCAGCCGGGTGCTTCGCCAGCGCACCGGCGATGACGAGACGGCGAAGGTCGGCGAGATCGGCGA
>Ga0306920_100005918_pt1 | contig 15859 bp, 14 predicted proteins | sample flu12Cox44000170_FD_204666 | JGI IMG/M metagenome (GOLD analysis project Ga0306920, IMG submission 204666) | Lab enrichment of tropical soil microbial communities from Luquillo Experimental Forest, Puerto Rico - flux4day.12C.oxic.44.000.170 (v2)... | ecosystem: Environmental > Terrestrial >... | reverse complement strand
ATGGTCATCTTCACCGCCGCCCGGCCACCCGAGCTCGCCGACCCGGCCTTCTCAGCGCGCATGCGGCAGTGGACCGGCCCGCACACCTGAACCCCGCGGCATGCTTAGAGCCATGACGACCAGTTCGCGCCTGGACCTGGAGGCGGCCCGGGACCGTACCATCCCCGATGTGCTCCCGGAGCCGGGAGCGCCGTTCCAGGTCCTGTTCTGCGGCATCAACCCCGGCCTGTACTCCGCGGCGACGGGCTGGCACTTCGCCCGCCCGGGTAACAGGTTCTGGCCCGCGCTGTACCTGTCCGGCTTTTCCCCGCGCCGCCTCGCCCCGCGCGAGCAGGACCTGCTGCCCGGCCTCGGCCTCGGCATCACCAACCTGGTGGCGCGCGCCACCGCGCAGGCCTCCGAGCTGAGCAGCGCCGAGCTGAAGGCCGGGCGCGAGCACCTGGTCGATCTCGCGGACCGGTACCGGCCGCGCATCGTCGCCATCGCCGGGGTTACCGCCTACCGCACCGCGTTCGGCCAGCGGCGTGCCAGCACCGGCCCCCAACCGGACCCGCTCGGTCCCGCGCGAGTCTGGGTCGTGCCCAATCCCAGCGGCCTCAACGCGTCGTGGACACTGCCTCGGATCGTCGACGCGTTCGTTGAGCTGCGCGCGGCCGTAGCAGAGCAGTAACGGCGTCTGCGCAGTTCAGATCACCTGGGAATGTCATCTGGATGCCGTGGGATCCTGGGTGGGTGGACGTGGTTGGAGCTAGGCAGCGGAGTCGCTGCTCGCTAAGGTGCTGCTGAGCGGCGTCATCTTCGCCACCGGTGACTGCGACGCGACGTTCGAGGCGATCCGGGCGTCTGGGGCCGAGGTGCTGCAGGAACCCATAGACCAGTCCTACGGGGTGCGGGAGTGCGCGTTCCGCGACCCGGCCGGCAACATGATCAGGTTCTCCCAGCCCCGAGGGCAAGGCTAACGACGACCTGGCATTCGGGCCGGCCTTGTAGGACACGCCCGCGCCGGGGCCTTACCCGGCGCGGGCTGGGGGTCCGTGGCTGTGCAGCACCTTGGTCCGGTCGGGGTTCCACGCGGTGGTGGTCCCGTCCGGGTTGAGCATCAGCGTCCAGCCCCACCGGTGGATGACCACCTGGTGGTGGAAGTTGCAGAGCAGGACGCATTCACTGACGCTGGTGGGCCCGCCGTGGGCTTTGTGCTTGACGTGGTGCACTTCGCAGCCCGCCGCGGGCTGGTTGCAGTCGCCCGCCCACCGGCACCGCCGGTCCCGCAGGATGACCGCGTTGCGGATCCCGGCCGGGATGGTGGCGGCGTACCCGATGTCCAGCGGCAGGGACGGCCCGGCGAGGCGGGCGCCGAGCTGGCGGGTGCGCAGGAAGGAGGCGAGCCCGCCGGGGCCGGACAGCACGTCGGCGACCTTGCCGATGATGGCCTGCCGGATCGCCTCCCGGGACATCCCGCTGAGCTGCCGAAGGCCGTCCGGCGGGTCGCCGGGGCCGGCAGCGGCTCGGTTGCCGGCCGGGCCGGGCTCGCGGGCCGGGTCCGGGTCGCGGGCAGGGTCCGGGTCAGGGGCAGGACCGGCCGTGTCCGGGGTCGTAGCCAACGGCAGGGCGCAGCGGGCGCCGTGCCCGGCCAGCTGCAGGCACAGCCCGACCAGGTCATCGAGGGCACCCGGGTCCACCCCGCCGGTAACGATCGGGGTGATGCTCGCGTCGCACGACACGGCGCGGGCCGCGTCGCCGTCCAGCCAGGCGGCGCCGTCGCTGCCGGCCCCGTCGGCGGCCTCGGCGCGGCGGGCGGCCCACCGGATCCGCATCTCGGCCACCCACTCGGTCTCCAGCACCGACCCGTCATCCATCGCCCGCAGCTCGGCCAGCGAGACATGCACCACGGCCTTGACCGGCTGCCCGGCCCGCTCGGGCAGCAGCCCGGCGGCCACCAGCCGGCGCATCCGCTAGCAGAGAAATTGCATCGTGATCCGCGCCACATCAACCCTGCGCTGTGCCAGAACTCATGCCGGGGTCTGACGTGCTGCTCTAGGCGCCGCGCATGTGCTAATCCGCCTGGTCTACCTGTTCATGGTCCGGGTGTTCGGCCGGCTTCTGCTCCTAGCGCGGAGCGATGCCCCGAAGGACGCGGAGATCATGGTGCTCCGGCACGAGGTCGCAGTCTCGCGTCGGCAAGTCGCTCGCCCGAGACCAAACTGGGCCAACCGTGCGGTAATAGCCGCTTTGGCGCGGCTGCTGCCGTCCCTCCTGTGGCGATGCCGGATCCTCAGCGTAGCCGGATGTCGACCGATGATGGCTTCCACTTGCCTCCCAACCGGTGCGGTTGGGATGATCCGAGCGTTCCTGTTAGCAGGTCAAGGAACTATGGCTTCCACTAGGCCAGCATGGTTCACTTCTTGAACCCGAGCCACAGTGCACTTCCGATTTACCCGTAGGTAAGGTCGGCCCCGAAAATGGCGCTTGCCCATCGGGCGCTGCGGAAGGGACAGAATGTTGGCGTGTCCTCAAGAGCGTCGATCGGCGGGGCTGCGGCTGCGGGCGGTGCCGAGTTCCAGGACGAAGTCTTCGCCTGGGCGTCCGCAGCGATGGTGGCTGAGCAGCCGCTTCCGACGCCGATGCCGTCTGATGCGGTGGTGCGGATCGGAGCGCAGACAGGCTTCGAACTCGATGATGTGGCGATAGAGACCGTCGCTGCCGGCTTTGTGTTGTGCCAGGTGAAGGCGCACCTGGCGCTCGGCGAGGCGCAATCGAGCCCGCTAGCCGATGCTCTCGATCAGGTTGTCGCTCAGTTCCTGGAGGGCGTGCACGGCCGTCCTATCACCCCTGGGCATGACAGGCTGGTCATCGTCACCGACGCCCGTGCCCACAGGACGGTCCGTATCCATCTCCCGGCGGCGATATCGCGCTCGGCAACACAGCCGGCAGGCACGCCATTCGGGCAAGGATTGACCGGCCCAGAAGCGCGGGCGCTGAAAGTTGCGCTGGCTCATATCCAGCGGTCGTGGTCGGCCCGGGAGGCCGTCCTTACCGACGAGGACCTCCGGCGCCTGTTGAGGGCCATGGCCGTAGTTACGGTCGATACCGTCGATGGCGGAAGGGAACGCGCGACCGCACAGGCCACTATTCAGGGCTTCGTCCCGCCGGGTGAAGAAAGGCGAGCATGGGATGCGTTCGTCGCGGTGGGACGAGAGGCGGCCATCGCGCGGGAGTGGCGGAGCCGTCCGGAACTGGTAAACGCCTGCACACGACGTGGCATGATCATCGGCCCTGGCCCGAGTGCGGCGCGGGATATCGTTTTGCTGCGCGCCGCCACCCAGAGCAACCTGGCCGCCCTTCAAGCAGACACGACGCTGCCAGTCGGGGGCGGCATGCATCTGTCTCGGCTCGCCGACGCCGACCTTGCTGCGGCCCGCCTAGAGGATGGTGGCGTGCTAGTGGTGGGAGAGGCCGGGTCAGGCAAGACCGGCGCCCTGGTCACACTCGCGTCAGCTCGATCACAGCGCGGACAGGACATTGTCGTGCTGCGCGCCACTGACCTTGCCGTAGGCGCCGTTTCCGGGAACACACGGCTGACCCTGCCGATCGATCAGGTCTTGCTCAGCTGGACGGGGGCGTCGCAGGCGACGCTGGTCATTGATGCTCTTGATGCTGTCCGGGGCAGTACTGCCCGAACCAGGCTCGCGGAGCTTGTGGGGGCGCTGGCGGACAGCCGCTGGCAAGTCGCTGCTTCAGTACGGACCTTCGACCTCCTATACGGGCCCGCCTTGCGGGCCGCGTTCCCCGGCGAACCGGTCAGCAGCGACCCGGCCCGCCGCGATTCCCGGCTAGACGGCATCCGCCATATCCTCTTGGGCGACTTGACCGAAGCGGAACTCGACCCGCTGATCAAATCTGCCGTGCCGGTCGCCGGCTTCTACGCCGCCGCGGCTACGGAACTGCAGGCCCTTCTAAGGAACCCATTCAACCTGCGCCTAGCCGCCGAACTCCTCGTGCCAGGCGCGGCAATTAGCCGCCCCGCCCGGCAACGGCTCACGTCTGCAAGAACGCGACTAGACCTGCTCGCCGCATATTGGGAGCATCGAGTCGACCAGCACGATGACGCCATTGCCCGTACCGACCTTCTCACGCGTATCGCCGAGGAAATGCTCAGGAGCCGACAACTGCGTGCCCTGGCCGCAGCCCCAACAGTAGAGGCCATCCACTCCAGTGCTCTGCGGGGGCTAGTGTCCGACAGCTTCCTGACCGAAGAGGACCGGTCCGGTACGGCGGCCCGTCGGATCCTTGTCTTCAGCCACCACATTCTGTTCGACTACACGAGCATGCGATGCGTGCTTCGCAACCCACTGGACGAGCTGCAACTTCTACAGCGGCTCGATGCCGACCCAGCGCTGCCGCTCGTAGCCCGGCCAAGCCTTGACATGCTTTTCGACGACCTGTGGCAGGCAGCCGGAGATCGCCATACGTACTGGCAGCTCGCCCTCGCCCTTGCATCATCACCGCACCTGCTGGCGTCGCTGCCGGCGGCGGCGCGACTCGTGGCCGCCGGGCCATCTGCAGAAGATCTCCTTCCCCTGACAGAGGTCTGCACCGACCCCCGGCCTGACCCGCGCAGATCTGGCTACACGTTTCTGTCGCAGATCAATGGCGCTCTCCGGGCATCGGTCACACCGGAGGCCGCCGTAACGGCAACTACGGCGGCCCTGGCCAGACTCGCCGCGGACCTCTCCAATACCGCCAAGACGACTCCTACCTGGCAGGCCCTCGGAGCAGTCGCTGATTTGCTGAATGCGATGCAGCTACGCTGTCCGCTCACCAGAGGCCAGCCCGGCGCTGCCGACCGCGCACGCGCGACTGTCAACGTGCTGGACGCCTGCCGTAGTGACGCCGTCCAGTTCGAGCGGCTCGCCATCGCGGCTATCAACCATCTGAAAGGTGCGATCTCCGCAGATGCCACGCAGGCCGACGCCGTGACGCGGCTCCTTGATGATGCCAACGCGATGTCCCAGTGGGGAGGCCGAATGCTCGCTCCATTGGTGACCACCATCCCGGAACTGGCCCGTACCGATACGGCGCTCGCCCGCCGGACCGCAGACGCGGCATGGACGTTCCAGGAAGCCCGTGACGAGTCAGTGGACCTTGGCGCCGGGCCGCTGCTGCCGATTACTATCAGCCGTGGCCAAGAAGCGGAACACGCCAGGTGGCAGCTCGGTGACATCTTTCCCGCGCTCTGCCATGAGCACCTGCTCACCGCGGCGGCGATCTTTGCTGACATCGTGGGCGCAGGTTTTTGGTCCGCAGGGCAAACCCGTGATGCTGCGCTCTGGCCCCTGACGGCAGGCGACGCGCCGGGCTGGCTTGCATCCGATGGCCCAGATCTGGAGACGCTCGGCGGCGAGGCCATTCTCGCGATGGCGCAGGCTGTACGCGACGCGCTCGCCGACGCAGGCGCTCACGGAGCCGAACCAGGCCCGGTCATAACCTTTCTTGTCAAAAACCTGCATAACGCGTCGGCGTGGGCTGCCCTTCTCACACCTGCAGCAAACACCGACGGGCTCGCCGCCGCAGCCCTGCCGCTGCTCACTACCGGTTCGCTACTCGCGCATCCCGAGACCCATGAAGCCGCTGGCAACCTACTCCGCGCGCTTGCCGTACACGCCGATTACAAACTTCACACATTGTTGGAGACGGCGGTTCGCGCAGCAGGTGAACGCGCAACTGGTGCGGGTCGGCGGCGACCCCAGCGCATCGTCGATGAACTACTCGGATGCCTGGATCCTGCCCGAATGACTGGCGATGCGGAGAGGAGCCGACTCGCATCTCTCGCTCACAGCGGAGGGCCGCCACCCCTGACACCTCGTCCCCAAGCCGCAGCCTGGTTCGCTGGCCGCGAGACCCTGCTGGAGCGCCTCGCCGACAGGGGCACGACGGTTCGCACATCACTGGCTGCGGCAATCGGCACCCTGGATGAGGCAGTCACTCTTGCCGGTATGGATGGGGTCGACGAGACCACTCGAGCGGCTCGTCAGCAGATTCCCGGGTTGTTCCTAAACGCCGACAGGGCCGGAGCGGCAAACCCCGAGGCCCCGAGGCCCATCCGCCTGCTGATGACCGAGGCTGCAGCGATGCTGGCTCACGACATGAACCTCGTGCCCGGAACGCCGCTGGCTCGCCGCGTCGTCGACGTCTTGCTCCAGGCAGCCACATCGAACGATGCGGGGCGGATACTGCCATGAGTGTGTGGGAGCCTGGGATGCGCGATCAAGCAGCGATCGGCATAGTGAGTCTGCTTGCCAGGTCGGCCTGGGCCGACAGCGACGCGGCGCCCGGGCTGCGGGATGCTTTGAGCAATCTCTCCGCTGACCAGAACGCCGTCGTGCGTATGCAGGCCGCTCATGGCTTCCTCAGCATCATCGATGCCAATTCGCCATCCACGATCGTCGGCCACCTCCGTGTCCGCATCCTCGAAGAGCAGGACGAGAACGTACTGGCAGTGCACCTGCAGACCTTGCAGCGGGTCGAGCCCGCGGCGTCTGTCAGTGACGTGGACCAGTTGATCGAGGAACTGGCTGGCCGTCCGCTGGGAACTTTCCTGCGTCGAGATGATCCAGATGAAAGATCCGCCGGTGCTGACTGGTGGGACCCGCGCATTGATGTCGTTGAGCTGGCGTCTGCGATTCTCACCCGCCTGGCAATTGTCGATGGCGCACTATTCTCGCTACGCCGTCTCTCTGAGTGGCTTGCCTGGCCACTGCGAAATACCGCCCGCACCCGAACCCTGCTTCGACATCTGCAGCCCTATTTGACTTCACCTGACGGCACCGGAGAGGAGGCCGCGTTCATCTTGCTCGATACAACTGTCCATGCAATTGAAGCCGCCTGGCAGGGGGCAACCACGACCCTCACGGCTAGCGGCGGCGAGGAGGCTTCCACCCGTGTGCGCAATGCCGCGCTCATCGCACACCAGCTTGCCCAGCAACTCGACCTCGCCGCCGATGCCCAGAATAACCGGGCAAGGGATGATCTCTCTATCACGCGAAGTCCAGACACGATTTTCGCCGATAAGGCGCTGCCCCTGCTGCGCGAACTCAGCTCGGTGCAACACCCGCAAGTAACCCAGCCGATAGTGCAGGCATTGATCCGCCTCAGCAAGACACGCCCGGCAGAGGCATTGCAAGCGATCGCGGACGCGGTCTCCGAAACCGGCCCCTATGTAACCGACCCTCTCGCGGCGGGCGCGATCTGCCCCTACCTCACCCGGTTACTCGCCGAAAACCGAGACCTCGTGCTAGGAACCGAACCTGGCCTGGCCGCCTTCCGGCATCTCCTCCAAGCCCTCGCCGGCGCTGGCCATCCAGACGCGCTGGCGCTGGCATACACGTTCTCCGACTCATTCCGGTGAGTATCCCCGCCTCTTGTAGCTGAAGACGTGGCGAAGCGCGCCAGCCTGCGGGCCGCGACCACCGAGGATGTCCTCGGTTCTCTTGTAGTAATACGGCCCCGTCATCGGACCTCCAGGGATACGGGCGCTCTACCTGGGAGTAATAACGGCTCGCGTGCTGGAAATGGCTCGCGGCCGTTCCTGCCAGAGGAGACTCGCTTCCCGGCAGCGGATCTGGCGAGGGCCGCCCAGGAAAGCGGCCTGATCGCTGGCCAGATCTTCTTTGTGAGCGGCAAGAACCCTAGGCTGACGCGAGAGTCGACCGATACGACGCTGGTCATGGCGATCTTCGGCGGCACCACCGAGATCATAAAGGAGATCATCAGTTGCCTCGGCCTGTAGGTCTGAACAGGCCTTCTACGAAGCCTGTGCTTCCGGTTCCTAATGCGTTGTGCCTCACACAGCACTTGGTGGTCTGTTGTCCCGCTCCCGGCCGCCAGCCGTGCCTAACTTAGGAGTAGTAGTCGACCGTGAACCGGCAGCACAGTACGGAACACCGCCAAATGACGGCCCGAGGCCGTCATTCTGGCCTGCCCCGGACACGATGCTGGTCCGCAGGACGGCGCAAAGGTGGCTATTACTCCCCCCAGATCCCTATGGCGCAGCGCTGACAGTACACCTCGCCATGCCAGGAGTTCCTAGGGTTCCTATCCTCCGCAGGGAGGTACTTGACATAGGGCTCGTCTTCGAGGGTGTATCCCAGGCAGTCCGGCCGGTAGTCGGGGTTCCGGCACGGTTCCATGGTGACCTCGGCGCCAGGGGTCTCCTTTCGGAGGTAGTCAGCGAAGGGTTGGGCGTCCGTCCATGGCATGGGACCGTTGACCTCCGTGCTGCTCGATGATTCCATCTTGACCGTGTACAGCACTTCGTCAGCACACGTGCAGCGTTGCGTCTTAACCTCCGCCTGTACCTGCACCACGCCCTGGTTGCCGGGCGCGATCGCCGCCCAGAGGTCCTCCGCAGTCACGGCCGGCACCAGTTCGGCGCTCAGCAGCGGAGTCCGGGGCGACGACGGGGTGAACGCATACAGGATGGCGATGGCCTCCCGCTCGCGGTTCGTCCACCGGCCTCTGACCTCGCCCGTGCTCATCTCTTTCCAGAGGATCCTGGCCGCCGTCGTGCCGGCCTGCCAGCCTACGATTTGCTGCCTGTCGGCGGTCACAGTGATCTGGCCGGTTTCCGTAGTCTTCCCCGCCTGGCCCTCCGACCGGACCATCCAGATGTGCCCGTCGGGATCAGCGAAGGCACCCGCATAGCCCCATGGCTGCTGCCCGGGCGGGGTGATGACGTCGGCACCAGCAACTTGGGCACGCTGGATGGCCTCGTCCACGCCTTCGTCGGTGCCGGTCGCGAGGACCAGGACGCACTCACTGATTCCGCCCGGCGCAACCTGGTGATCGCCGGTGATCCTGTCAAAGCCGCCCGTGGGGATCAGCATCACGCGAACGCCGTCGTTGAGGGCGAACTGCAGGGGTTCGGGGATGCCGTCTTCCCCCGGCTCACCGACGGCGGCGAACCCGAGGCCGTCCCGGTAGAAGGCGAACGAGGTCCGCCGGTCAGCGATAGGCAGGCTCACCACCACAAGCGTGTTGCGCATCATCGCGCCTCCTCGGCAGCGAGGTTTCCACCTGCCAGGGTAGGCACCCTGGCACATGCACCTTTAGCTCTCCGGATAGCTGCCAGTCAAGGCCGGGGCCGTGGCGGGGTCAACGTGGAGCGCCCGCGGCGCCAGCGCGAGGACGAACGATGTTGACCGTCTTTCAGCTCCGGCGTACGCGCACGAGCTCAACCCGGTGGAACGCTCTCGTCGCACCTGAAACGATCCCTGGCCAAGCTGGCCAAACGTAACCTCGCCCAGCTCGCCGCCCTGGTCAAGACCCGGCTCAAGCGGATGCGGTACAGGCCTGGCCTCCTCGGCGGCTTCCTCGCCAGGACTTGGCCTCGACCTCGCACCCTTCCTGTAACCCCCACAATTAGAGATCTTTAGGTCGCTCCCTGCGGTTGCGTCGCTGCGCGATCGGCTTTGCCCGAACCTAGACACAACGACCACTCGCCAGGTTTCGGCGCCTACGAGGAAGCCCAGGGAGGGGCAGTAACCGGGCTACCCGGGCCATGGCCTCTGAGGTTGGGGTCCGAGGCTGGCGCGGTGCCAGGCGTGCTCGCCGTCGGTGGTGGTGATGATGAGGGAGGGGCTGACCGAGGCGGGTGCTGGCCAGCGCCCGGGTGTTGCAAGTAGAGCGATCGGGCTTCCGCGACCCTCACCAGTGCCCTTACTTGCCAGCGCTTGTCAGTTATGGACCGGGCGATGCGCTCCGCGCGGTCCAGATCCTTGTCGAAGGCCCCCAGCGTTCCGAGCATGTCAGCGAGCGCGCTGGTGCGCGTGGACTCAACGGTGATGGACTGGACGAGGCGCGACGCGACACGCGGCTCGGTGGCCGCCAGCGCCCTGGCGATGTCAGCGAGTACCGACGCCTTGATCGACTTGTCCGTGGTCTTCTTGTCCCTGAGGGATTGGGCGAGGCGCTCCGCGCGGTCAAAAAACCGGGCGGCGCGGTACGGATCGATGGCCGTCAGTGCATTGGCGATCGCAGCGAGCGCGGAGGCCTTCCAGAAGTCGGCGCCGATCGATTCAGCGAGACGCTCTGCGTCGACAAGAAGCCGGGCGGCGCGGTACGGCTCGGTGGCCGCCAGCGCCTTGGCGACCGCGGCGAGCGCGCAGGCCTGGGGATACTCGGAGAACACGTCTCCCACGGAGCTAATGGTCCGGGCAAGGCGCTCAGCGCGGTCCGGGTCCGTGGCCGCCAGCGCTATGGCGAGTTCAGCGAGCGCCCTCGCCATCGAGGAGGCCATGGTGATGGACTTGAGGAGGTGCTCTGCGCGGTCCGGGTCGGTGGCCGCCAGCGCTACGACGATGTCAGTAAGCACGCTGTCCTTCGAGTACTTTTCGGTGACGGACTGGGCCAGGTGCTCCGCGTCCTCGATGAGCTGGGCGGCGCGGTCTGGTTCGGTGGCCACCAGTACCGCGGCGATGTCGGCAAGCGCGCTGGCCCGCTGGCACTCGTCAGTGATGGACTGGGCCAGATGCTCCGCGTCCTGGATGAGCTGGGCGGCGCGGCCGAGGTCATTGCGGACGGCTATAGGGTCCTGCTGAGCTGCGTCGCCAAGGATATTCCCGGCTGATCGGACATCTTGCGGGGTAGTGCTCACCGCGACATTCGCTGTGGGAAAGGGCTGGCACGCGATACCGGACGCCGCGGCCAGCACACGCTGAATGAGGTCAAAGAGCCGGTCCGCATCATATTCATACCGGCCGGAGCTCAGCTCAAGAGCATGAAGCCGGGCGAGCTTGCGGAGCTCGGGCGGCAACTGCTGCTCCCGAAGCGGCTCAGCACCATCAACCAGCACCGGGATCACCCACATACCGGACTCCAGCGCTGCCTGAACCTCGAAGCGTACCCAGTCGTCCTGGTTGCCGAGCCGCTGGTGCCCTCCCTCATCGGCGAGCGTCCGCCATTGGCGGCCGATCACGACCACCAGCATCACGCACGAAACAACCGCCTCCCGGATATCCCCGTGGAAGTCCGGTCCCCGCTCAATGGAGTCCAGATCCATGAAGACGCGCGCCTGCGGGAATCGCTCGCGCAACTGGCGCTGCAGCAAGCGCGCGTAAGGTGCAGCATCCCCACGCCGGTAGCTGAGGAAGATCCCCAGTGACGACGAACCGGACACGTCCCCGCCTCCCATGAAATGCATCCTTGTTAAGGTCCGACCCACGATCCCCTTAGCAGTCGGCCGAATCTACCCGTTTCACCGTGCACGTTGCTGGAAACTCGGGCGGGAGTTCCCACTCCCGGTATCCCAGCGGGGTTTCTCGACTGCTGCTGGCAGATCCTAATATGGGATCGTCAGAACCATCCAGATCGCGTCTTCAGTAGCCTCTTCCGGCGCCAGCCGGTCAGTCCAGTACAGCGGCTCATCTAGAGGCACGCCGCGCTCCAGTTGGCCTGCTTTTCGGGAGACAGCGGCGTGAACAGGCGCACGAACTGATCGTAGCTGTCAGCCTGGCAGCACGACGAACCAGGCGGGCTGCGGGTCGCCAGCACGAGCACGGCAGGGCGCGATATCTGATGGCCGAGGGCAAGGCGGCCTCGTCGGCTGCCCTGCTATCTCGGCAGCATTCCGGCCGTTGGCCAGGCCCGAGCAGCCGGAATAGGAATGCGAGCCCGCCGCCGTATGACGCCCTGGCCCAGCGGGAACGACCCCGCCACGGCGGGTCACGGGAAGCCGCGCAGAGCCGGGCGACGTCGCGGACGCCTCGGCGACCCGGAAGGCCACGGCCGTGAGCTGATCCTCGATCACGTGTCCTGGCTTCGCCGGGTCATCGTGGAGCAGCAACTCACTGAAGAACCCGGCGCTCCAAGGGACTGCTGATGCTGTCCCAGCCCGGCCCACCGTTGGCCCTCACCTGTGTCCCCGCTGCGTTCCGGCCTGGGCGGGGTCTTGTCTGTGAGCTGGAGGCCGTCACGGGAACTGCGGACCTTCTCCTTACCATAGGGTTCCGATCGGCGCTCCGGCCAGGCGTTTCGGCGAGGGGCCAGATCAGAGGCTCTGCTTCAGCTCGGTTGGGACAGGTTCAGGGCGGTTCGCGCCGGATGCGACCTCCCAAATTCCTCCCAACCGGTCACGGAGGAGGAGCCCATGTCCGGCCCCGGTTTCGCCCAGCCCGATCTCTGTTCGATTCACGTTGCCGCCGCCGAGCAGGAAGAGCCTGCCGAAGCAACCAGCAGCAGGTTCAGCGCTGACGGCTACCCACCCGGGCGGTGATGACCCGCCCGCGCCCCCGACGAACCGCATCGACCGCGCCATCCGCCTGTCCACCACCGTGGCCGTGCTCGCCGTCGCGGGCATCGCGGCGTACGTCTCCTACTGCCACGCCTACGCTGTCGTCCGGGCCCACGGCGAGACCGGGATCACCGCCCGGCTCGAGCCCGCCACGATCGACGGCCTGGTCTACGCCAGCTCGACGGTGGTGCTGTCCGCGGCCCGGCACCGGGTGCCGGTACCCGCCCTGGCCCGGTGGCTGCTCGGCCTGGGGATCGCGGCGACCCTCACGGCGAACATGGCACAGGGCTGGTCGCACGGTCCCGTCGGGGCGGTGGCCGCGGCCTGGCCGGCGGTCAGTCTCGTGGGCTCCTATGAGCTCCTGGTCTGGCCGATCCGGACTTCGGGAGCGGCAGAACGCGGGCCGTCGGCCGAGCACCGTGCGATCGCGAGGCATGCCGTACTGCGATTGGTTCCCTCCCGGTTTGGGCCGTTAACGGCGATCGCCCCGGCGGCAGCGAGCGCCACGCGTCAGACCCGGCGCGGCGGCCCGCAGGTCAGGCCGCCCGACTGTCGGCTATCCCCGCCAGCGAGCAGCGTGACGGTGAGGTACCTGAAGCCAGCGCCGTCAATGACGCGGCGGTGGCCGCGTACAGGCTCAGCGTGCGGGCCGGCAATCCGCTTTCGGAACGTCGGCTGGCTCAGATGTTCGGACGCTCATCCCGCCGCTGGGCGCGCGCGAGAATCGCTGACGCGCGACAAGCATCATCGATCCAGGAATCGCCGGGCATCCCGCCATGGCTTAACGGAAGGCAAGATCTTGGGCCTGGTGTATGGCGCGTCCTGCCGGTGACCATGGACGGTGAGCACCTTACTCACCGGAGTGCGAGATGACGTACCCCACCGATCACGCGGGACTGGAGGTACTGCCGTTCGACACGTGCCTGCGGCTGCTGGCGTCGGTTCCGGTGGGGCGGATCGGCTTCTTCGCTGACGGGGAATTGGTGATCTTGCCGGTGAACCATCGGGTGGACGGGCAGGACGTGGTGTTCCGCACCGCCGCCGGGTCGAAGCTGTCGGCCGTCGAGAACGGCGGCCTGGTGGTGTTCGAGGCGGACTCCTACGACGACCTGGACCGTTCCGGATGGAGCGTCGTGATCAACGGATTTGCCGAGGTGATCGACGACGACGACGAGACCGGCCGGCTCAGCAGCCTCGGCCTACATCCGTGGAGTACGGCCGTGGAGCACCCGTTCTGGATCCCGATTCGTCCGGTATCGGTTAGCGGACGGCGGATGCCGGGTGCTTAGCAGTCGCTCACGACACCAACTCCCGGGTGACCGGGTAACCCGGTGAGCAAATCGCCACCGACAGCGGTGGACAACGGCAGACGCCTACGGACTGTCTGTCCCAGGCCAGGCGTGCTGCAGCGCTGGTAGTTCGCGCCAGAACTTGGCTTCGGGACGAAGATGCACCAGGCGGACGCCGCGGCTCGCGCTGACTCGATGGAGACTGCTTGGACCGGCAGGAGCGCCAGTCCGATGCTCTCCGCCACGATTGTTAGCTCCGGCGGCGCAGCCGCGTCTAGCCGAGTTTCGGCGGCACCACCGAGATCCAGAAAGAGATCATCGCTCGCGGCCTCGGCCTTTAGCCTGACCAGGCCATATACGAAGTCCGTGCATACCGTTCCTAACAGGATGTTAGGCGAGATGTTAGAACGGGCCGCCTGCGGCGAATCCGTGCCGGGTAGTGGAGACATGTGCAGTCGGGTCCCTACATGGACCGGTGCCATTAGTTGCCTCGGCTTCGGCTGGATCGGCCAAGAATCCCACGGTCGCGTCGCTACTCGATCGTCACCAATGTGGAGTAGTCGAACGGGCCACAGCATCGGAGATGCCGGGCGCAAGGACAACGCGCCGCGCGCACATGGTCAGTTGGTGCGGCGCACGCGGTGCTGGGCCGGGTCGTCCTGGGTCGTGCCCGACTCGGAGAGCACGGCCACGAAGCCGTCCTCGGCTCGCACGGCGGGCAGCACCGCCAGGTCACCCTCGACCTCGAGCCAGACCCGGCCGAGCGCGATGCCGAAGACGCCCTGGCCGCCCTGGAGCAGGTCCACCACCTCGTCCGCGGAGGTGCACTCGTAGACGCTGACCCCGTCGCTCATCAGGGTGACCTGGGCCAGGTCCTTGGTTCCGCGGTCGCGCAGGTGCTGGACTGCGGTGCGGATCTGCTGCAGTGAGATCCCTGTGTCGAGCAGCCGCTTGACGACCTTCAGGACCAGGATGTCGCGGAAGCTGTACAGCCGCTGCGAGCCCGAACCGTGGGCGGCCCGCACGCTCGGCTCGACCAGGCCGGTACGTGCCCAGTAGTCAAGCTGACGGTAGGTGATCCCGGCCGCGGCGCATGCCGCGGGCCCGCGGTATCCGGTCTTCGCCGACCCGGCTCCGGTGTCATCCAGGAGCTCACGGAACCGCCGCGCCACGTGCTCGGGCGTCATGCGCCGGTCGGCGGCTTCCAGGAGGTTCAGCTGGTCGATCAGTTCGTGTGCTTGCTTATCTGGCTTGGCTATGTCGTTCTGGGACGTGCGGTCCACGGGACCTCCTTCCAGCGCCGTGGCGTTTTGGCCGTCGATCTCGCACTGCGGCTGGCGGGGCTCTGGTCAGGAAGCTTCCTGGGCGCGCGCGGGGTTATCTCCGGGTGCTGTTTGAGAAGGTCCCTGCTGTTCTTCAGATGCTGGCGGACATTCTCGGCGCTTTTGCCGAGCTTGTCGGCAATCTCCCGGGTGGACCACTGGTCCATGACTAGCGTGATCACGCTCCGTTGCGTCGGCGTCAAGCATTCGAGCAGGCGTTCGATGTACTCCTGGTCTTCCCCGGCGGTCAGCCGATCATCAACATGCGCCTCGATGGCCAGGTGGCCGCTTCGATGTTCACGTGGCAGGCGCTCCCGCTCACGCTGGCGCTCCTTGATGAAGAAGTTGATCGCCGACCGCTGCACGTAGGCGGCCGAGCGGGCCGGGGCCTTCTCGGTCCTGGAGCGCTCGACGAAGTCCGCCATCGCCTTCTGGGCCGCGTCTTCGGCTTCCTCTGGTGTCGCGTCGAGGAGCACCAAGATCTTGACCAGCTTGGGGTATTCGGCGGTGTAGAACGCCTCGAGCTGTTCGAGCGTCATCGGGCGCACGCTCGCAGCCTGCCTTGATTCATCGGCCTAGCGGACTCCCTTCGCCTCGCCCCTCCTCGCCGGGCTCTGTGATAGATAGGTCCGCGAGCGCGGCGAAGCGTGAAATATTTCAGAAGGATTCTTTCCCGCAGCCGGCCTCGTGACTCAGCTGAGCTTGAGATGCCGACGGTCACGACACGGCCGCCGCACACGCCATGCCGGGCACCACAGGCCTTCATCCATCCTGCTGGTACCTGCGGCTGCCGTTCGGGTTGGCTGGCGAGCAGGCGCTTAGCTCCGCCTGCCGCATTGTGATGGCGAGGTTCAGCTCGGCCTCGATGTTGTCAAGCTGGAGCTGCAGGCGCTTGAGTTTCGGGCCGATGTCGCCGGCGATCTCCCGGCGAAGATAGGAGACGCAGAGCGCGCCGCCCCCGA
>Ga0306920_100005917_pt1 | contig 15859 bp, 19 predicted proteins | sample flu12Cox44000170_FD_204666 | JGI IMG/M metagenome (GOLD analysis project Ga0306920, IMG submission 204666) | Lab enrichment of tropical soil microbial communities from Luquillo Experimental Forest, Puerto Rico - flux4day.12C.oxic.44.000.170 (v2)... | ecosystem: Environmental > Terrestrial >... | reverse complement strand
CGGTCCAGCCTAATTGCTGCAGCCCCTGCACGAATGCTGCGAGACGGGCGACTCCTTCCGGAGCGTCTGTGGCGAGTGCATTAAGTACGCCGATGGTCCGCATCCGCTCGCCCTGCTGCGCGCGCGCCGCGAGCGGCCACGCGGCCGCGCCGCCGACGAGCAGAGTGATGAACTGTCGGCGCTTCATCACTCGATCACCTCGTCGGCGCGGGCGAGGAGCGCGTCCGGCACGTTCAACCCAAGCTTCTTTGCGGTCTTTATGTTGATGACCAGCTCGAATTTGGTCGGGAATTGGGCGGGTAAATCAGCTGGCTTCGTCCCGCGTAAGATCCGATCGACGTAGCTGCCTGCCTGCCGAAAAAGATGGGGTTGGTCAATTCCATACGACATAAGACCGCCGTCTAAAACAAAAAATCGGGCGAAGTAAATCGAGGGCAAACGAAGACGAGTCACTAGCTCGATAATCTCCGGCCGATGGTCTGAGGTGAAGCTGTTCGGTGGGAAAATCAATCCTAGGTTGGGCTTTCCTAAAGCGATGATTTTCTGTTCGATCTCTGACTGGTTGTGAATCTCAATGGCCGTCACCGAAATGTTTAAAGTCTGTGCGGCCTGCTCAATCGATCGAAGGTAGGCAGCCGACCAACTTGACCAACTTGCGTCGCCTCCCACGATAACAAGTAGCGCCGTGACGCTCGGCGCCATCTCCTTGAGCAACTGAGGCCATTTGCCTCCCAGCGAATAGTCGGACTGAGTAAAGCCCGTTACATTGCCGCCGGGGCGCGATACGCTTGCGACGAGCCCTTCAGCGACCGGATCAATACTGAGCAGGAATACAACGGGGATTTCACGAGTGCGGTCGGCCACGAATCGTGCTGAGTACGGGTTCACAGCCAGAATCACGTCTGGCGCGAGTGATACAAGCTCTCCTGCCGCCATTCGAAGATGGTCCAGGTTGCCGCCGGGGACATAACGAAATAGGAAACGGAAACTGCGCCCCTCGAGCCAACCCTTTTCGCTTAATCCTGCGACAAAGCCCGCAAAATTCCTCTGCCATCCCACATCGTTTTCAGCGAGTGCCGTCAAAACACCAATGCTGCGCATAGATGCAGCTGTCTGCGCGCGCGCCGCCAGCGGCCACGCGGCCGCCGCGCCGCCGAGCAGCGTGATGAATTGCCGCCGTCTCATGTCGGACATGGGGGCGTGCTTCCCCCGCGCTTTGTGCCAACGAAGCGTACCCAGGGTATCACGGAGCGGCCGGCAGGTCCTTGGGCAACACCTGAAATGTTCTGAATCGACGCGTGAGGTCGCGTCGCGGTCGTGAGGGGCGCTGGAACGAGGCTGAGGGCCCCGACTGGGCTAACTCTAGAGGTTCCCCCGCTGTGGGCTAGGGTCCCGCTGAGTGAACGACCTCACACAACCAGCCAGCCCCGGCGTGGTATGCTCTGATCGGCGTTCAGCTCGGGGCGACCAGCATGGGTCATCTTGACCCGACCCAAAACTCTCAAGCGGCATCGGAAAAGAAGCTCAAGGCGTCCGCGTGCGAGCTGGAGCAGAAGCTTGAGGCGCGCACCCGCGAGCTCGCCGAGGCGCGGGAGCAGCAGACGGCGACATCCGAAATTTTGCGCGTCATCTCGAGCTCGCCGGGTGACCTGAAGCCCGTGTTCGAAACCATGCTGGAGAACGCGACGAGGCTCAGCGAGGCCAAGTTCGGTTTTTTGTTCCTGCGCGAAGGGGATGCATTTCGTGCGGTCGCGATGCATGGTCCGCCGCCTATTGTCGAGTGGATGCAGCAGGCACCGGTGGTCGAGCTACGCGATCACCCACACGTCCCGTTCGCCCGCATCGCCCGAACCAAAGAGGCGCTCCACGTTTCCGACCTCACCACTGAGCAGTCCTATATCGAGCGTGATCCCCGCATCGTCGCCCTCGTCGAAGCCGCCGGCGCGCGCAGCTTTATCGCCGTGCCGATGCTCAAGGAGGAGCAACTCATCGGCGCCATGGCGATCTACCGCCAGGAGGTGCGTCCGTTCACCGACAAGCAGATCGAATTGGTCCAAAATTTCGCCAACCAGGCCGTCATCGCGATCGAGAACACCCGCCTGCTCAACGAGCTGCGCGAGTCGCTGGATCGGCAGACCGCGACCTCGGAGGTGCTGCGGGTCATCTCCAGCTCGCCCGGCGAGCTGGAGCCGGTATTCGAAGCCTTGTTGGCGAACGCCAAACAGCTATGCGGCGCAAAATTCGGTAACCTCTACCTCCGCGAAGGAGACGCGTTTCGCACGGTGGCCTTGCATGGCGCAACGCCCGAATACACCGAGGCCAGACGGCGCGCGCCACTAATTCGGCCCGCTGCCAATACAGGCCTTCGGCGCGTGCTGGAAACCAACCAAGTAGTTCAAATAGCCGACGTACAGGCGGTGGCAGGCTATTTGGACAATCCTGTGCAGGCGCCGTTTGTTCAACTTGCCGGCGGGCGCAGCCTGCTAAGCGTTCCAATGCTGAAGGATGACGAGTTGGTCGGGGCCATCGAAATCTATCGCCAGGAGGTTTGCCCCTTCACCGACAAGCAGATCGAATTGGTCCAAAATTTCGCCAACCAGGCCGTCATCGCGATCGAGAACACGCGGTTGCTCAACGAGCTGCGCGAGTCGCTGCAACAGCAGACGGCCACCGCCGACGTGCTCAAGGTCATCAGCCGCTCGACATTCGACCTACAAGCAGTGTTGGAAACCCTGGTGGAGAACGCGGTCCGCCTCTGCGACGCGGATAGAGGCATCATCAACAGACAGGACGGGGACCTTTATCGCCCCGCGGCCAGCTTTGGCAACCCGCCCGAATGGATCGAGATTATGGAACGGAATCCGATCCGTAAGGATCGAACGTCGGCGGTGGGACGAGCCATTTTGGAGCGCCGCGTCGTGCACATTCACGACATTCTCGCGGATGCCGAGTACCGGTGGGCCGAGGAACATCGAGGAGAGAAGGAAATGCATCGGACAATCGTCGCGGTCCCGATGCTCAGGGAGGGTGCCGTCATCGGCGTGATTGTGATTCGCCGAACTCGAGTTCATCCGTTTACCGAAAAGCAGATCGAGTTACTAACCACCTTTGCCGAACAAGCCGTGATCGCGGTCGAGAATGTTCGACTGCTCAACGAACTGCGAGAATCGCTGCAGCAGCAGACCGCCACCGCCGACGTGCTCAAGGTCATCAGCCGCTCCACCTTCGATCTGCAAGTGGTGTTGAATACGCTGGTCGAATCAGCCGCCCGACTTTGTGAGGCGGATATGGCGGCGATCTTTCGTCAGAAGGGCGCGAACTACTATTCTTGTGGCGACGCATGGGGTCTCGTCCGATTTCACAGAATACATGGAAAGCTTGCCGATGGAGCCGGGCCGGGGGTCGGCAACCGGGCGGGTTCTGCTTGAGGGCAAACCGGTTCATATCATCGATGTCCTAGCCGATCCGGATTACACTTTGGCTGAAGCTCAGAAGAGAGGCGGCTATCGCACAATGCTCGGTGTGCCGCTTTTGCGCGAGGGGATCCCTATTGGTGTGCTTATTTTGTCCCGCAGTGTCGTCCGGCCGTTTACCGACAAGCAGATCGAACTGATCGAGACCTTCGCGGATCAGGCGGTCATCGCCATCGAGAACGTGCGGCTTTTCGACGAGGTGCAGGCGCGCACGCGCGATCTCAGTGAATCGCTACAGCAGCAGACTGCGACCGCCGACGTGCTCAAGGTCATCAGCCGCTCAACCTTCGATCTCAAGTCGGTGCTGCAAACACTCGTTGAATCGGCTGGCCGCCTTTGTGGCGCCGACTTCGCCACGATAACTCGGCAGAAAGATGGGGTGCTCTTCTTCGCGGAGGCTTACGGTTACTCGTCCGAGTTCATCGAATACGTCAGGGCTTTGCCCGTCGAGCGGGGACGCGGGACGGCGACGGGACGGGCCTTGCTGGAAGGTCGGGTGATCCATATCGCCGACGTCCTGGCCGACCCGGACTACACCTGGGCGGAGGCCCAGAGGTTGGGCGGCTACCGCACGGTCCTCGGCGTGCCGATGTTGCGCGAGGGCATCCCGAGCGGCGTTCTGACATTGACGCGTTCCGAGGTGCGGCCGTTCACCGAGAAGCAGATCGAGCTGGTATCCACTTTCGCCGACCAAGCTGCGATCGCGATCGAGAACGTGCGGCTGTTCGACGAAATCCAAGACAAGAGCCGCCAGCTCGCGCAGGCGAGCGAGAACAAGTCGCAGTTCCTCTCGAGCATGAGCCACGAGCTACGCACACCCCTCAACGCCATCATCGGCTTGACCGAGATGATGGTCACCAATGCGGCGCGCTTCGGCACGGAAAAGGCGCTGGAGCCGCTGCGCCGTGTGAATGCCGCCGGGACCCACCTCCTGAGCCTCATCAACGAGATACTCGACCTCTCGAAGATCGAGGCCGGCAAGCTCGAACTCAATCCCGAGTCTGTGAATTTGGCCCGGCTTATCGACGAGGTCGTCGGCACCGCGGGACAGCTTGCCGAGAAGAATCAGAATCGCCTCATCGTCGAAGCGCAAGAGAACCTGGGGACGCTCAACGCGGACTCCCTGAGGCTCAAGCAGATCCTGCTCAATCTCTTGAGCAATGCCTGCAAGTTCACGAAAGAGGGCCAAGTTGCGCTGCGCGTGCGCAAGGTGGCGGACGGACGCGACTGGGTCGAGCTTGCCGTCGCGGATAGCGGCATCGGCATGACGGCCGAACAGCAGGCCAAACTTTTCCAGGATTTCACCCAGGCAGATTCCCTGACCGCGCGCCGCTACGGCGGGACAGGGCTCGGCCTCGCCATCTCCCGCAAGCTCGCGCGCATGATGGGAGGCGACGTGACGGTGACGAGCGAGCAGGGCAAAGGCTCGGTGTTCACCGTGCGCCTGCCGGGCGGCGCGACACCCTAGCCAAAGTCGCAGACGGTCCGATTGAGCCGGGTGAACGCCCTAGTTCAGGGTCGCATCGGGATCGCGTTGCGCGGCACGTAGGCGGCGCAACTCAGCGCGAGCAGCAGCGAGCTCCCTGCGCAACGCGGCCACCTCGTCCCGCAGCCAGGTCTGGGTGGCCATCAATTCGGCGCGGCACTGGCGGACGGCGAGCGCGTAGCCCATGAGAAATGGCAGGAACATCTCAGGCCGCATCGGAGGGACGCTTTCGAGGCAAGCCGATCACGTCGGCCTTGGCGCCTTGGAGCAAGGTGAGCAGCGCGCTCACCTGACCCCGCAGCTCGGCGACCTCCCGGCGCAGGGGAGCAAGGGAGTCCTCGCGCTCGGTGCGCTCGCGTTGGCGTTCGAGCGCGAACGCCTCGCCGATCGCATCAAGCAATGCCTCGTCACGCCAGTCGCCGAACAGCACGAACGACTCTCCCGAACTTTCCACCGCGTCGTCGTTGTCGTCCATGGTGACCTACCACGTTACGTTTTGAATCATTTGCACGAGGCCATTCCCCCTCATGCCGTAGCTGGCGCGCAGAACCATGCGAAGCGCGATCGTATCGGTCTGCCACAGGCTTCGCGTCCCCGGCGCTGGCGTGCCCGAGCCGTCCACGATGTGCAGCGGCACCGTGTCTTCGTGCAGGACGCCCTGGGTGCAGCTCGAAAATTCAGGGACAGGGGAGAAGGCGGAAGCGAAGGCCGAGGCCTCGATTGCGACCACCGTGCCCGCAGCAAGCGCGGCCGAGGCCAGCACCGGGTAGTCGAACTTCGGTCCGGCCCAGACCTTGAGCGCCCCCGCCTGCTGCGGAGCGGCGATGAACACCGGCGCGAGGCCCGCGCCGTTGGCGGCCAGCGCGGCGAGGAGGTTGCCAATGTCACCGGCCAGCGCCGCTGCGTCACCGCCCGCGGTCGCCGTGACGGGCGTGACACCATGCAGCAGGCCCGCGGGCTTAATGCCGTCATCCGCATCGCTGGAGAACATTGCCGCGTCCAGGGCGACGGCGGCCGACTCGCCGATGCTAGCGCGCGCGACGGCCTCCAAGTTCGAGCTCTCGGCGACCTCGCGCGTGAACGTCGCGATCACCGCCAACTTTCTCGGGCTCAGCACCGCGCCGCTGACGGCGAGATTGCGCGCCGGGATCGGCTGGCCCTCGCCGACCCAGGCGCCCGCGTTGTTGGGATCATAGACGCGGCCGGGGATGCGGATAGAGGCGTAGCCGCCAAAGTTGACCCTCGTGCCGCGGGCGATGAGTGCGGCACCGGCACTCAACACCGCGATGGCGGCGATCGCGTCGTCCACGGCCTGGGCGGCGAGCGCGCCGGCCCACGTGGCGTCGGTGATTGATGCGGAGTCGGCGGCGGCGCGGAGCACGAGGTCCGTCGGCACGTCGTCGCCGAACATCGCTCGCGCTGCGGCCTCGGCCGAGGGAAACTGCTGGGTCGCGACGCGAACGTGGGCCGCGGCGGCGCGATAGAGGTAGACGGCGGGTCGAGCGGCTATTCGGCGTTCCGGTGCCGGTGCGGAGCGGGAGCTCATGCGGCGTCCCTATCAGGAGGAGTGCCGGCTGGCGAGCGCTAGCGATTGGACCTGAGATTTCCAAGACGTTGTCGTCGCCAGGCGGCAGGCGAGCACGTTGTCGGGACTATATCAGATTGATTCGCGTCGGAGGGCTACGCGTAGTCGACCGTCACCAGACCCTCCTCCCAGCGGCGCAGCAGCTCCTCGAGGCCCATCTTGAGCGTCTCGCGATCCGCGCTGGTGACGAACACGCCCGCGTCATGCAGGAAATCGTGCAGCGCGATTGGATCCACCTGAGGAGCAACGCAGACCATGCCGTTGCGCTTGCGCCGCTTGTAAGCCTGCTGGCGCGGATACTTGGGCGCGGGCGCGAGCACGCTACTCGCCCTCGGGATGCACCAGCCACAGTCGGCGGCGCGGCGCGATGGTCTCGAGCGCCTCGCTGGTCTGATGCCGTCGCCCGCTGATCTTGCCCAATCTCAGGCGCGTCGAGAGGGTGGCGACCATGCTTGTCTGCTTGCGGTGCTCGTCGCGATTCCTCTGGGTCGGATTGCGTCTGAGCTCCTCCGCCGTCAGCTCGGTCTGCCACACGTGCATACACAGACCGGCGAGCAGGGGATGAGTCTCCTTGCCAAAATAAAAGGGTGGACGAGAGCTTGTGATGTCGCGCCAAATCTGAGCCTCACGCTCGGAGAGCTCGCGTGGCGGCGGAGGTCTCCCCCCGCGCGTCCCGGCAAAAATGGTCCTTTTTCGCGCTAGCTACGCCGCGCCGCCGAGGCTGCTCGGACCTGTCATGCAGGGCCTCGCCACGGCGCTAGAAATAGGCTTGGAATAAGGGTTTCCACGCGGTCAGACGGAGAAAAACGCTCTGAAAGGCCCATTCCATGCGAGTTTCGCGCTGTCTTGATCCCTCCCGGGGCCTAAGAGCTTAAAATATCTCCCAAAACAGCGCGAGGGGGACCAGACCGCAAAAATGAGACCCTCCATTCACGAGCCACGGTTGTGCCCGATGATTACTGCGAGTTCTGAAACAAAATCAAGGGCTTATGAGGGCCTGACTCGGCCTTGGCAGAGGTCATTTTCGACCCCTAGGCGCTTCTCGCTTTCCCGCAGAAATGGAGAAAAATGGCTAAATTGAATAGGCGCCGCCGCTGGCGAGGGCCTGCGCTAGGCGGCCGATTACAGCGCGGCGTGAGGTTTTGTTTCAGCGCCCACGACGGCGAAGCCACGACGCCGATGCTGACGGAATGGGCTCGTCCCGAGATCGTCCACGCTGGCCGCCGGCCTACTGCGACGCAAATGGTCAACCAGGCGCGCGCGCTGCGCTCAATCGGAGCGAAAAAGGTGCGGCGAGCGGGCAACAGCTGGGTGTGGCGGCTGAGTGACAACGAGGCGGAATAGCGCGCAGCGTGAATTGACACTGAGGAAAGAATAATCCATAGTTCCCCAGTCGCATTCCAGCGCTGAAGGAAAATCGTGGAAAACCGGGCTGGCGGGCTGGCGGCGCCAAACACCGTAAGTTCGTTAGTTCGAACTCGCGAGTATCTCACTGCCCGAGAGATCGAGCGCCTGATGGCGACGGCCAGGAAGGGCAGCCGCTGGGGCCATCGCGACGCGACCATGATCCTGATCGGCTACCGGCACGGTTTGCGGGCCTCCGAGCTGTGCGATCTGCAATGGTCGCAGGTTGAGTTGAATACCGGCCGCCTGCACGTCCGTAGGGCCAAGAACGGTTCGCCGAGCGTGCACCCGCTCCAAGGCGACGAAATCCGTGCCCTACGGCGCCTACTGCGCGAGCAGGGGGCGTCCTCGCACGTCTTCATGACCGAGCGCGAGGGGCCGATGACGCCGAAGGCTTTTCATGCGTTGTTCGGCCGGATCGGGGCCCGGGCAAAGATGCCATTTCCGATCCATCCGCACATGCTGCGCCATGGCTGCGGCTATGCGTTGGCCAATGCCGGGCACGATACGCGCAGATTGCAGGCCTGGCTCGGCCACAAGAACATCCAGCATACGGTGCGCTACACCGAGCTGGCCCCCGACAGGTTCAAGGACTTCTGGCGGTAGATCGCGGCCTGCTCCGCCCGTGCGCCAACGAAGCATAAACCGCGAATGCCAAGGACGGGAGGTGACGGGAGTTTGGATTATCCCTCTCACACGCGCGCGCGAGCCGCCGATAATCTATTTTGGCGTCACCACGTGTCACCACGTTGTTGACGATCCGATGGATGGGTCGGGCCGCATGTCTGCGCCGGCGGCCGTGAGCGCCCCCGCGAGATCGAATCGGCGAATCATGTGGCTGTGGGCCCCCGAGTTCGCCGACGGCTGCTACCTCGGCCCCTACTCCACGCGCAGGCGGCATCTGTCCTCGATCACTCGCGCACCCCGCCGCAAGGTGATGGGTGTGCGGGGCCAGCGTTCGCAGGCGGCACGGAACGTGGCGAGCGCAACCTGATAGTCCTCGACCCCAGCGACGTGCTCCACGATGCTTTCGCCGTCAGGGGATTCGACATGGTCATGGCCTGGTCAGTGGGCCGACTGGGTCGCAGCCCGCAGGACTTGGTTGGATTCTTGTCAGAGCTGCACGCGCTCAAGATCGACCTATTCCTACGCCAACAGGGGCTCGACACCACGACCCCCGCCGGGAAGGCGATGTTTCAGATGATGGGCGTGTTTGCCGAGTTCGAGCGGGCGATGATTGCGGAACGACTCCGTGCCGGGCTTGCGCGGGCCAGGGGTGAAGGTAAACGCCTCGGTCGCCCACCGATTGCCGCCGCACTCGAAAAACGAATCCGCGAGGCTCTGGTGGCTCCTGGGCGGCCCGGTGTGCGCGTCATTGCCAAACGGTTTGGAGTTAACCCAGGCACAGTGCAGCGAATCAGCCGCCCTTTCCAGCACGGCGCGGTCGGCGTCCTTCAGTGAAGCGGGGCCGCTGAGGCGCGGCTCGCGATCCTCTTCCTCCGAATCACTCGCGCGCCGGCAGCCACAAAACGCGAGTCGGGTCAACCCCGATTCGCTTCCTTTCGCTTCCTTGAATTATTGGCCCGCTCCTCCATCTTCGACCTGTTCACCGGCATCGGCAAACCCGAGCCCCTGCGGTACGGCCCGTCAGGCTACTGGGCGCGCGGCATCACTGGCGAGCATCGCCGGACCTACCGCGTCGCGGGCAAGCCTGCTGTGCTGACGATTGTCCAGTGCCGCTACCACTACGGAAGGGAATGATGACTGAGAAACCGCGTGATCTCTCCGCCCCCGCAGACTCCGATGGCCCGCTCCGCTCATTTGAGGAGCTTGGAGCGGCCCTTGGGCGCGACTGCGCGAATGTTACACGTCTAGAGGAGAACACCGTCCTCGACACCGAGGCCGCAACGCAGGCCAAGGTCGAGAAGGCGCCCCTAAGCGTCCAGAAGGTCGGCCGTGAGGCCCTGAAGCTCTGGATCGAGCCCTTGGCGGACTATCTGGCCAAGAGCACGCCCCCTCGGGGCTTGGAACAGGTTCTTTGCGGGCTCGACCATCAGCAGCTCGCCTTGATGGCGCTGCGCTCCGTCCTCGATCAAATCCATTTTGGCTGGGACAAGCGCAAGGACCGGCGCAAGAAGGACGGCAAGCGCACGGTCGAGAATCCCGACATGCTGTTTCGCCTAGAGCTTGGTCACGCGGTTCGGAACGAGCTTGAATTCGCCGGTCTCTTGGGGGCCAAGAAGTATGTGAAGGCGGCCCGCAACAAACATGCCGCCCTTGGGCGGCTGAAATTTCGTCGCGTTGACTGGACCCGTGCTGAATGCGCCCAGGTCGGCGATTGGCTGTGGGATGCTATCGCGGAGATGTCCTGCTTCGACACCGACGAGCGCGGCTTTCCCTGTTTCCATGCCGACCATAAGGCAGCGCTAGACAAGCTCGGCGAGGAAGTCCTTTTCGATCATCCGCTCTATAAGCCGAAGCTTACAGAGCCCCCGCCGTGGACCTCTTGGCGGGTGGAATGCCCGGGCGACACCGGCGCTACTTTCGTCAAGGCCAGCGATCCCGAGACCGTAGAGTCGATCAAGGCTGCATTCGAGAAAGCAGCTCAGGCGCGACTTACTCCCCGCGAGCGCACTGGCGCCAACAATTTCTGGACTGAAGCCGAAGCTTTTGAGACGGCAGGGCCGTCTGACGCCGAAGACACCGAGGATGTTTCGATTGAGCTGCACACGCGGGCGGTGAGTGCGATCCAAAGCGTACCGCTCAAGATCAACGCCGCCATGCTTCCCTTGGTGCGGGAGTTTGCCGGCGATGAGTATCGGCGCGACGTTGTTGTCGCCGAGGCGCTAATCGACAAGGAGAGATTCTGGAACCGGGTTCGCTGTGACCGACGCGGCCGGCTGATCCAGATGTGTGATTTCAACTACACGCGAAGCGACCCGGTCAGGTCGTTATTCATGTTCGCCGAAGGCAAGCCGCTGGGGCACATGGGGTTCATGGTCGCCGGGCAGCGCGCCGGCAGGCCCATCGACTGGTTGGAGATCGCAATTGCGAACGCTCACGGCGTGAAGGGGACATGGGCAGATCGTCATGAGTGGGTTGCCAAGCCCGAGAATCACGAGTTGATCAAGGCGGTGTCCGTCGATCCCGGTTTGATATGGCGGCGTAAGATCGGGGCGAAGGAACCATTCCAGTTTGCCGCCGCCTGCCTCGAATTTGTTGCAGCTGATACACACGGCCCGACTTACGAGACCCATCTACCGGTATGGTTAGATGCGTCGTCGAATGGGCTGCAGCATCTCGCCATCCTGCGGCGCGATGTGAAGGTTGCGGCGATGGTCAATCTTAAGGCGCGCGCCGGTGAGCCAGATCACGGAATACAGGACATCTATGAGATTGTGGGCGCTCACGCACGGCAGTCTCTGCTCGCCGACGACGACCCTTCCTCACGATTTTGGCTCGATTACCAACTGCGTGACTTGCTCAAGCAACCCATTATGACGCTGCCGTATGGCGTCACTAAGCCGGGGATGCTCGACCAAATTAAGGAAGCGTGCGAGTGGCTGGGAATTGTCGCACCTGGGGGAGCGATGACGCGGCTACGCGATCACATCTGGCGGGCCATTGAGGAGAAGCTCCCCGGGGCGATGGAAACGAGAGAATACATCCGGGCCATCGCGCAACACTGCCTGGATCGCGGCACCTACATGCAATGGGTGACGCCGTCGGGCTTCCCCGTCGATAACCGCTATCGCAAGAGCAGGGCACCTCGTGTGCGCCTACCATTCTTGGGTCAGAGTGTAAAAATTGCGGACGGGTATACCGATGAACCTAGGGAAACGAAGATCATCAACAGCGCGGTTGCCAACGTGACGCATTCGCTGGATGCCGCTCACCTTGTTTTGTCGGTCAACGCGGCTGTTGAGATGGGGATTACGAGCCTTATGACGATCCACGATAGCTACGCGACGTTAGCGCCAGACGTGCATCACTTCGGGCAAAGACGCCGATGGGCGCTCGCGAAGATGTATTGGACCTATAATCCGCTCGCCGCATTGCGGGCCACCAATCTCCCTCCGGGGGCAAATGACCTCCCGTTGCCGGATTTCGACATCGACTTCGATGTCGTTGCGCTCGGCGAGAGTGAATATTTCGACAGGTGAATCTATGCGACGTATCAAAACCATTGCTGAGAAGATCGACGAGCTGATCGCGAGCTATGAGGCGCTCAATCGAGAGGCGCACCATATGATCGATCTCTACATCGATGAAGTTCGGCTGCAATGCCCGGGCGTTGCAATTGGCGCGCTGAAACAAATGGAAATTACCAATCTGGCCGGCACGTCATTGAATGTGCCGAGAGCGCTGGAGATTTTGCGGGATAGAAAGTGCCCCGCTCGCTAAGACATCCGCCCGGCTCTGCCGGGTTTTTTTAATCGGTGAATTTCATGACTAACATGGCTTGGATCGACGCCCATTACGCTGTGATTTGCGCGGAGAAGCGCGGCGTGCCCGTCGCTATGATCCGCAATCTTGAGATCGACAATCGGGCTGGCTCAACGGTGAACCTCATCGAGAAACTGCGTCTGGTTCGCAGGATCTGGTCAGACTGATCTACAGATCGTCCACCCCTTGATTTAATTCCCGGCCCGCACCCGCGGATTTTTATTGCCTGAGAGCGGGGGTGTCTCCCTACCCTGCGGGCGGGCGCGGCCTTTATCCTCTGCTGCCCGCCCCATCAACTTCATAACCACAAGCAACAGAGATGACTGAAACTAATCACGAGGAATTTTACCCATGAGTTGGATCGATGCCCTGCAATCCGCTGGCGACCATGCCACGAGGATCAAGCACGATCTGCCGTACTTCTCGCAGTATCTGAAGATACGCCCGAAGGTTGGCAGCCTCGCACCCTTCACCCTCAATACGGCTCAGCTCAAGCTGCACCAGCTGATCGAGGACCAGAGGGTCCGAACGGGGCGGGTGCGCGTGATCGTTCTTAAAGCTCGGCAGCTTGGAGTCTCAACCTACGTTGCGGCTCGGCTGTATCACAAGACGATCAATAGCCCAGGGTTGCGCACGATCATCATCGGCCACGAGAAACGCGCATCAAACAACCTGTTCCAGCTCGTGAAGCGCTTCCACGACCATCTGCCGGACGATTTGCGACCCTCGATTGGCGTCTCCAATGCCGAAGAGCTGCTGTTCGATAAGCTCGACAGCGGCTACCTCGTCACGGTCGCCACCATGGAGGGCGCTGGCCGATCGGCGACCGCGCAGATGCTTCATGCGTCCGAGACGGCCTTTTGGCCAGACCTACAGACGCAATGGGCCGCACTGCTCCAGACTATTCCAGACGCAGACGGAACTGAGATCATCATCGAGAGCACTGCCAATGGGTATAACGACTTTCATTCTTTGTGGCGCAAGGCTGAAGCGGGCGAGAGTGAGTTCATGCCCGTATTCCTGCCCTGGTCGCTCGCGTCGGAATATCGGGCAAAGCCCGGCGACGACTTCAAGATCACGGGCGAGGAGGCCAAGCTCGCCGAGCTTCACGGACTCGATGCAGACCAGATCGCGTGGAGGCGGGCGAAGATTTCGCAGCTCGGTAGTGAAGAATACTTCGCACAGGAATATCCACTACACGCCGCCGAGGCGTTCATCTCTTCACAGTTCGATAGCTTTATCCCGGCTGAGCTGGTGCTGTGTGCCCGCAAGGAACAGATCGAGCCTTATGGCCCGTTGATTGTGGGTGTCGATCCGGCTGGGATGGGTGCCGATCGCACGTCGATTGCATGGCGCCAGGGTCACGTGATTACTAAGGTCGAGAGCCGGCGCGGCCTAGACACCATGGAAACCACTGGCTGGGTGGCGCGCATCATCCGCGAGGATAGGCCCGCCAAGGTCAACATCGATGTCGGTGGTCTTGGAATTGGGATTTATGACCGCCTGATCGAGCAAGGCCATAGCCGCTCGCTGATCAATGCGGTGAACTTCGCTGGCAAGCCCCTAGAGCCGCCACCCATTGATGAAACAGGCAAGCCTGGCGGCGGCCCCGCCAACCGCCGCGCCGAGCTGTGGCAGAATATGAAGAACGCGCTGCAGGGCCGCTTCCAGCTGCCGGACAGCGACACCCTGCAAGCCGATCTTGTGAGCGTCGGCTACAAATATCAATCCGACGGCAGGCTGCTGCTGGAGAGCAAGCAGGACATGAGGCGGCGTGGCGTGCCATCTCCCGATGAGGGCGACGCGGTCGCGCTCTGCTTCACAGAACCGCAAGGCTCGCCATTCCCGCATAACGCCAACTTTTTCCGCAAATTGGAGCTTCCAAACTATGCCTACGTCTGAGGTTCGAAGCGTCGTCGTGCAAGTCCGCCCCTGCAGTGAAAGAGAGCCCGCGGGGGCCGTGACCTATGGTTATTTCACCATCGATGACAACGTCTTGACGATGACCGGGAGCGATGGGATGCCGGTGCGCGATCCCGTGAGTGGCGAGATGTGGACCCACAAGCTGGAGCCCGGCGAGGATGCGCGCCACGTCGCCCGTAGGCTAACGCTCAAGGTGCGCCGCACGCTTCGAGGTGAGACCGAGGCGCAAGAGCGCTTCAGGGAGCCGATAAAACTTCCCAAGCTAGGAATCGCATGAGCAAGGCGGTCTCCCCCCTTACCGGCCATCCATCGCCCGTCTCGCCCGGCCGCCCTCGCGGCGCCCGCACGCGGTTGTCGGACAAGCTGCTGAATGAGCTTGCGGAGAAGTTTGAGCAGCACGGCGCAGCCGCGATGGATGTGGTGGCCAAGCGGATGCCCGAGAAGTTCTTGGCATTGGCATTCGGCATCCTCCCGCGAGACGTGCTGATCGAGGTGGTAGAGCAGCGTCGGCCTGGCGGCCTAGATGCCGCCGAATGGGAGCTGATGTTGCGCGTCCTAGATTTGATCAAGGCCAATGTGCCGGCCGATGCCAACGCGAGCCCATCTGAAGTCTTTGGGGTGATCGAGGAAGCCCTGCGGGCGCGCTACGCCAAGCCAATCGAGGGCGGAGCATGACAGAGCGCCCGCCCCTCTTATCCCATCACCCCCCGCCGCTGGCCGCGTGGCCGGTTTTTGTTGAGCCGAGGCCGCGAGAGCTGGGAAGCCTGCGGCGGCGATGGCGTGAGCCTCGGCCCGAATCTTCCCGACCGTTACGGAGGCAGCGGCCGCCCTACTGGCACGCCCTGGCGAGCAATCGCATTTAGCAACACCTTGCGCCGCTCGATTGGTTCGCGCCGCAGGTCCTTGCCGTCGAGTTCGAGCAGGTCGAAGGCGCACAGGACGACGCGCCCGTCGTTGCGGCGCTGGCGCAGCTTTGGAAGACCGCCACGCCATCGTCATCGCAACAGACCGCCTCGCCGTCGATCAGCCCTGAGCGCGCCCACGGCCTGCACGATCAGCGGGAAGCGGAAGCTCCAGTCGATGCCGTTGTGGGTGAGCAACTGCACGCCGGCAGCGTCACGGCGCGCCATCAGCCGGTAGCCGTCGTGCTTGATCTCGTGAATCCAACCGGGACCGCTGGCGGAGGTCGGAAGGCAAGGTTCGATGAAGCCCGGAAGGGCGGGTACGCAGCAACATGCGGCTAAGTAAAGTCGATCCAGGCAAATTGCAAACTCAAAAGGACTTCCAAGAATGATTAGCTCGGAGACGGTTACGCGCGATCGGTGCGAATATCTATTAGCAGAACTTCGGGCCGCCGCCCTTCGGGCTCGGCTCTGGCAAGCAGACATCGACGCCGTCGGCCTCGCGCTTAAAGCCGGACTAATCTCGCCCGATCAAGCCGTCGAACATTTATCTGACTGCGGCCTCTTGCGTCTCTTGGCCGTACGCGAGGAGCAGGAGGCTGCGCCATGAGTTGGGGCGATGAAAGCTGGCAACAAGCAG
>Ga0306920_100005916_pt1 | contig 15860 bp, 16 predicted proteins | sample flu12Cox44000170_FD_204666 | JGI IMG/M metagenome (GOLD analysis project Ga0306920, IMG submission 204666) | Lab enrichment of tropical soil microbial communities from Luquillo Experimental Forest, Puerto Rico - flux4day.12C.oxic.44.000.170 (v2)... | ecosystem: Environmental > Terrestrial >... | reverse complement strand
ACTCAGCCAGCCGCCGGGAGTCGAGCCGTTCAAGCTCGCGATGACCGGAATCCCGACTCGACGTTTCGCATTCCGAATCAATTCGAGGTAGCCATCGGGCCCCATATTGTAGTTGATCAAATTGGGAAGATAGGTCGTCGCCTCGGAAAATTCGTCGACGCCGCGGGAAAGATCGTCATCGAGAGTTTCGCTTTCAACGCGAAGTTGCTCCTCAAAGAGCGACGGGAGAACGACAGCGGCGATTCCGGCGTCCTCGAGTTGCACTATGTTCTGAATCGATTCCGTCAGTGGCGAAGCGGAGGCGATCAATGGATTCCGCAGCGTAAGTCCTAAGTACTTCGTCGTGAGATCAGTCATGGTTTCTCCCCGGGCGTCGAAGAGGATTCCTCTACGGAAGCCGCTGGTTTTGCTGGCGGAGCCGTAGCATGATTTTCGTAAACGCGCCATTTGCGATCGACATCGCCCTGTGCTTGCTTAAGAAGTTCAGCGGCAACCTCGGGACTGCTTCGTGCAAGCATCGTATAGCGCGCTTCCTGATAGGCGTAGGCCTTCAGCGGAATGCTCGGCGCCTTCGAATCAAGCTGAAAAGGATTCTTGCCGAGGAAGCGGAGCGAGGGATCGTAGCGCATCAGCGGCCAGTAGCCCGATAGCACCGCCTTCTTTTGCTGCTCCAGGCCGAACATCATGTCGTAGCCGTGCGCAATGCAATGGCTGTAGGCGATGATCAAAGAAGGGCCGTTATAGGCCTCGGCTTCCTGAAACGCTTTAATGGTGTGCGTGTCGCCACCGCCCATGGCCACGCGAGCAACGTAAACATTGCCGTAGCTGATAGCCTCCATGGCGAGATCTTTCTTGCCGGTGCGCTTGCCGCCGGTGGCGAACTTCGCAACCGCGGCGCAGGGGGTAGCCTTGGACATTTGGCCGCCGGTGTTCGAATACACCTCCGTATCGAGAACGAGCACGTTGATGTTTGCCCCTGTACCGAGCACATGATCGAGACCACCAGCGCCGATATCATATGCCCAGCCATCGCCACCGAGCAGCCAAACGCTGCGGCGAATGAGGGAATCGGCAACGGCACGAAGATCCATTGCTGAGCGATCGTTGTTCGAATCGAGACGCTTTTTAAGTTCCTGCACACACGCGCGCTGAGCGTCGATTTCTCGCTCGGTGGACTGCGGGGATTCGAGAATGGCGTTGGCAAGTTCCCTACCGATCAGATCCGAGAGACGATTCACGAGATGGCGGGCGTACTCTGCTTGCTGGTCGACGGCCAGGCGCATTCCCAGCCCGAACTCCGCGTTGTCTTCGAACAGAGAGTTGGACCACGCTGGACCGCGGCCCGCTGCGTTTGTGGTATAGGGAGTTGTCGGCAAATTACCGCCGTAGATGGAGGAACAGCCCGTGGCGTTGGCGATTAGGAGGCGCTCACCGAACAGCTGCGTGAGGAGTTTGATGTAGGGCGTTTCGCCGCAACCCGCGCACGCGCCGGAGAACTCGAAAAGCGGCTCGAGGAGCTGAACATCCTTAACTTGCGTATGAGAGAGCCGGTCGCGGGCAAATTCGGGTAGCGAGACGAAAAAGTCCCAATTCGCGCGTTCGGCTTCCCGCAATCGAGCTTGCGGCACCATGTTGATGGCCTTGTGCTTGACCTCGCTCTTGCTCTTCGCCGGACAAATTTCCACACAGAGTGAGCAGCCGGTGCAGTCTTCGGGTGCGACCTGCAGCGTAAAACTGAGACCAGACATTTCGCGCCAGCGGGGCTTCGAGTATTTGAAGGTGGCAGGCGCATCGACGAGCAAGTTCTGGTCATAAACCTTTGAACGAATGACGCTGTGAGGGCAAACGAGTACGCATTTGCCGCACTGGATGCAGAGATCTTCATCCCAGACGGGTATTTCACGCGCAATGTTACGCTTCTCGAACTTTGCGGTGCCAGTTGGAAAAGTTCCATCTGGCGGGAAGGCGCTGACGGGCAGCGCGTCCCCGCGCCCAGCGATGATCTCGCCGAGGACGGTGCGGACAAAAACGGAGGCATTCTCTGGAACGGCTGGCAAGACATCGAATGACGAGGTTACGCCAGAGGGAAGGGAAACTTCGAACAGCCGCGCCAGAGTTCTATCGACTGCTTCAAAGTTCTTCTCCAGGACCGCTTGCCCCCGTTTGCCGTAGGTTTTCTCGATTGCCTGTTTGATGGCGGCAATGGCTTCGTTCTTGGGTAGGACGTCACTGACAGCAAAGAAGCAGGTTTGCATGATCGTGTTGATGCGTTCGCCCATTCCGACTTCGCGGGCCACGCTGTAGGCATCGATAACAAAAAAGCGCAGATGTTTTTCGATGATCTGCTGTTGCACCGTGCGTGGGAGATGGTTCCAGACCTCGTCTGGCCCGAAAGGAGTGTTCAAAAGAAATGTCGCGCCTGCTTCGGTGCGGGAAAGGACGTCGAAACGTTCGAGAAAAGCAGTTTGATGGCAGCCAATGAAATTGGCCCGTTCGATGAGATACGAAGAGCGAATTGGCTCGGGCCCAAACCGGAGATGGGAGATGGTCGTGGAGCCCGACTTTTTGGAATCGTAAACGAAATATCCCTGGGCGTAGTTGTCGGTGTCCTCACCGATGATTTTAATGGAATTTTTGTTAGCGCCGACGGTGCCGTCGGAACCGAGGCCGTAAAAGAGGGCGCGAGTTGTCTTTATGCTTTCGGTGGAGAAATTCGAATTGTAGTGGAGACTCATGTGAGTAACGTCGTCGTTGATGCCTACAGTGAAGTGATTCAGAGGACGATCTTTTTGGAGCTCGTCAAATACGGCTTTCGCCATGGCGGGGTTGAATTCCTTCGAGGAAAGCCCATAACGTCCGCCGATGACTCGGATCGGACGCTCACACTCGGCGAGTGATGAAACCACGTCCAAATACAAAGGCTCGCCGACGCAGCCAGGCTCTTTCGTTCTATCGAGCACGGCGATCCTACTGACGGTTGAAGGCAAAGCAGCTACGAAGTCATCCGCCGAGAATGGCCGGAATAAACGCACTTTTAAAAGTCCAACCTTTTGACCCGCCGCGGTGAGCGCGGCCACGGTTTGTTCTGTCGGGTCACAGCCGGAACCCATCATCACAATGACACGGTCGGCGTCGGGCGATCCGATGTAGTCGAAAAGGCGATAGGTTCGGCCTGTTCGTTCGGCGAATCGAGTCATCGCCTCCCGAACAATCGCCGGGCAGGCCCGATAGAAAGGATTGGCGGCTTCCCGTGCCTGAAAGAAAACGTCGGGATTCTGAGCGGTTCCTCGGATCACCGGCCGCTCCGGATTCAGAGCGCGATCGCGGTGGCGTCGCACTTGGTCTTGCTCCACCATACAAAGCAAATCGTCATCGGTGAGCGGAAAAACAGTGTTGAGTTCGTGGGAGGTTCGAAAACCGTCGAAGAAGTGAAGAAAGGGGACGCGAGATTGCAACGTTGCGGCATGCGCAATGAGCGCGAGATCGCCGGCCTCTTGCACCGAGTTCGAGGCGAGGAACGCAAAACCCGTGGCTCGTGCAGCCATTACGTCGCTGTGATCACCGAAGATGGAAAGCGCATGTGTGGCGACGGCGCGAGCGGCGACGTGAATCACTGTCGGTGTCAACTCGCCGGCAATTTTGAACATATTCGGAATCATCAAAAGAAGGCCCTGTGAAGCCGTGAAGGTGGTGCCGAGCGAACCGGCCTGAAGCGCACCGTGAAGCGCCCCCGCGGCGCCACCCTCGCTTTGCATTTCGATGACGTGGGGAACCGCGCCCCAAATGTTCGGCCGGCCTTGCGCCATCCATTGGTCGGCAAGCTCGCCCATGGTTGAAGAAGGGGTGATCGGATAAATGGCGATGACTTCACTAAGGCGATAAGCGACGGAAGCCGCGGCTTCGTTGCCGTCGAGAATCATCATTCCGCGTGGTTTCATATCCTCTCCCGTGGGAAAGCTGTCAGTACGAAAACGGCCCTCGCGTAGCTCGTGGAAGGCTTGCCAAGAAAAACGCAGCGCAAAGGCTAGGCATCACGAAGGACCTGCTGCGCCATCAACGGTGGAATTCACGGTATCGCTAAGCAAAATAAACCGCAACGCGGGACAAAAGTCTGTCTAGCGTGATTCAGCGCAGTAAAGCTGAATATCAAAGCCGGGTGCCGCCACTGTCCTTACATATGTATCGACCAGTTCATGCGCGGACCGTGCCGAGAAACCTCCTGTCAAAGCTGTCTGGACTCCATTCGCACCTTCGCAATCCACATTCGCAATGGGGAATCGTGCAACTGAATCATGAAGGCCGATTCGCTCTTACGCTCCCCTATCTGGTCGGTTGGCGACGTGACGCAAATTACTCCAGGTTGTGAGGTACATCACTGTGCGCGGTACAGCTGGGAATTATGTTGATAGTCGGTCGAGGAAAAAACTATGAAAGCAAACAACTGAAGTATCCGTGGCAAGAGCTACTACGGGAAGCCGTACTGGAATTCGGAGCTGAACTGACCGAGAAGGTACAGCGAGCCGAGAAGGCCATACGCGACAGACTGCAGGCATTACAGTCTGAACGCCACGACCTTCATGAACAACAAGCCTTGCTGGACCCGCTGGCTACGCTAGAAATCTTGAAGCGGTAACGGTGAGAGCGCTTGTTGTTGGACGGCTGAACAGCTTGTTCCGTTCGCGTCAAAGAATTGAGGATTGGACGGGGTTCTACCAGTACCTCACGATCTGACGGTGCGCGATTTTAACGCAGAGGAGGCCAACGATGAAAACGGAGTCGAAGGGCAATGTGTGGCCAGCTTTAATTACGGGCCCTGATGGAGTTTTGATCGCGTTAACAGTGTGCGCTGCTTTTCTACTGCTGGTCGTCGGTCAAGCGCAGCTCACGCTAGGGCAAGAGACCAAGCAGTCGCAGGCGGCTTCTAAAACACGTGATGAAGCAAAACTCATTGCGCGTGGGAAATATATCGTGGAAGGGCTTGCTGCTTGCGGAGACTGCCACACCCCGCGCAACAGGGATGGCGACATCGATCGGTCTAAATGGCTCGCGGGGGCTCCGGTGTTCTATGAGCCGGCGCAAAGTGTTCCGGGGTGGGCGATCTCGGCCCCCCGGATTGCCGGTATACCACCGGGGAGGGACGCCGAGGTCATCACTTTGTTGACCACCTCAATATGGCGGGACGGCAAAACTCCTCGCCCGCCGATGCCCCGTTTTCATATGACGCGCGAGGATGCAGAGGCTGTCGTGGCCTACCTAAAGTCCCTTTGAAGCCCGTCTTAAGGGTGACTGTGCAAGCCGTTTAGGAGACCTTCGGCCTAGGCGGTTTCCACACGGGTTCTGGTTCAGGTGGAATCGAAGGCACGTTTTCGTACGGCCAAACGTCAGAACGTTCCGTACCTCTTCGTGAAGGAAAGTCGCCAGTCGCAGATCCTGGAATCCAGTTGATTGCTATTGCGCAAGAACTTCGTCGGGTCTCCGGACCACTGCTTCCATTGTCACAGGACAGAGGAGGGAGCGAGCAATGAGGCATCCTTGTTCTGCTCTTTCCAGCAGGCGGTTTCCCCGCTCTTGATCTTCGTTGGCGACGGTGAGCGCGGGCCGGATGATCATTTCTGCGAAACCAAGTCTCCCATCCACTTTTCTAAGCTTTCCCTCTACTGTAATGTCGAGACCTAGGAAATTCAGGTTCGACGCTTCCGCCATTGCGGAGAACGTCACCACAAAGCACGACGCGACAGCCGCAACAAGAAAATGCTCCGGCGTCCAGTGGCCGCTCTCGCCTTTGAACTCAACCGGCGCGGAGAAACTGATAGCCGATTCCGCAATACCTTTAGCGGAAACGAACCCATTGCGCCCACGAGTCCACAACCCTGTTACACGGTAAGTGTTCTCCATTTCTTCCTCCTCGCCTGCTGGGGCCGCGGCGGACCTCACTCATCCGCTATGACGGCATCATGTCCCAGAAGAACCGAAGCAGAATCCCGTAGTACGCGGCGACAATTCCCAAACTCACGAAGAACGTGCGGCGCGTCTTTCCTAATCCCGAATATTCCTTCAACCAGCGTCTGCCGCAGAAAACGATCATCAGCACTGCAACGAGTGCTGTCAGCAACGCCCCCAACCCGACCAAATTAGCTGTCCAATCGGCTTTCCTCAGCTCGGACATCTGTGCCACGGCCCTTCCCAATATTCCAGTTTCATACGCGAGCCCCAGCCAAACGACAGAGGCCAGCATTCCGATCATGTACGCCCAACGATCTATTCTGTAGAACAGCATGACCAAAATCGCGATGTAGAGGATTGATTCATACAAATGAATGAGGAAAAAGTTGGGTTCCAAATGGGCCAGCAGAGAGAAGCACGCAATCTGGACAGTCGCGAGTATTGCGATATCTCGATACGGTTTCATAGAGCCTCCTTCCGCGGCTCACAAACTATAGGACTCGCGTAAGGATCCCGTACGTGAGCACCGTCACGTTTATGAGTGCTCCGGATCACCGGCCATTCTTGAGCCGTGCTTAGGGACGAATTTCGCTTCCCGCTTGAAGCGGATGACCAGGAATTCGGATCAAGCCAAGAGTTGGCTCGCCTTTCTTCGCAACCATCGGAAGGCCATCGCCGCGATGGATTTGTGCTGCCTTGCAAAGAGCTGGTGCATGGTCGCTGAAACGGCCTCGTCCGTTTGAATGCTCAGTGACGACCGTCACAGCCAAGCTCTCAATTCCCAGGAGAGAATCGCATCCTGCAAAACGCTGAGTGCCAGGGTGCACTGCCTTTGAGAACTGACCAGCACATTGCCCCGTCCGGAAGGAGCGGCTCCCAGAATGACGAAAGATTATCGTTCAAGAGTCCAAGTTACAGGTGGTCTCTTATGGGCAGTAACTCTGAATGACAAATCATCGCAAAAAGGAGGCTTGCATGGGTGCTCCTCTGATCGGAATGGCTTTCCCTTCTTTCTTGGTTCTGCTTATCCTGAGTGCAATTGCGGCTGCGATAGTAAATTGGGGTTTCCGCTATAAGTTATTCAAGGGAATTGATGGTTTTATCGGCCAATGGATTGTCGCGTGGCTCGGCGCATGGGTAGGCCCTGCAGTGCTAGGCCATTGGTTTGATGCCGCCATCGTGTCCAATATCTACGTCATTCCGGCTTTCCTGGGAGCTTTCGCTGGAGCGTTTGGCGGTACCCTAAACGCCAAGATTCTTGCCGGAGTGGCATCGCAAAGCGGAGCGTCCTCCTAACCCACACGAGCCTTAGTTGCCCGGATCGGTCAAAGAGTAATTTGAACGACGGCTGACCAACGAGCCGATTTTTCAGGTGGAAGTTGAATCCGCACATATCCGAACAGGTCCAGTTCGGTGATTCCGGTCGGCATGTGCCGATTGAATAGTTTCGGCTGAACTTCGGCAAGGGAGATTGGAATGATCAATGGTCGCGATATTGAAGTACGGATGGGAGACCTGATACCCAGAACGCGTGTGCCACACAAACGTGCAGCGCGGCTGTATCGGTTCGTGAGTCGGCTTTTTGCGCGGGAGGCAGTGGAAGAAACGATCGCGACACGGGTTAGCTTCAACGCCAGCCTGGAAGCGCTGTGGAGTCACGTCATGCTTTATGAGGAAGTTCCCAAACGTACGCCATTCCTTCTCCGAGCTTTGTTGCCTTACCCAGTCCGAACCAAAGGCGAGAAGACGCGCGTCGGAGCGACAGTACGCTGCATTTACAAGGAAGGGTATTTGGTCAAACGGATTACTGCCGTTGAATTTCCATACTACCTAGAATTTGAGGTTATTGAGCAACATTTGGGGATCGAGGGATGCGCTCGTACCGTCGGAGGTTGCTATCAAATCTCTGCGTGTGGCGGTGCAACGGAAGTTGAACTAACCACCAACTATCGAGCCTATTTGCGCCCTCGCAGCTTCTGGCTTCCCCTGGAAGCACTCTTGGTGAGACAGCTGCATCGACACATACTTCGCGGCATCCGCGGCGCTCTGCTGTCGAAGAGTTCCGCCGATCAGCGTAATGTTTCGGAATCAGCCGAACCACAGTGCCCTGCTCCAGGAGGTGTTCGGTGGAAAGTATCGCCGTCGTGTTCCCACCGCTAGCCATCATACGCTTAAGCGTTGCCGCGGTTTGGCTTTACGAGGGACTGTGGTGCAAAGTCCTCGGTCGCGTCGAGTCGCAGCGGGAAGTGGTTAGGGCGGTGCCTCGGCTGGGCCCGCGGTTTGGAGCGCCTTTCCTCAAAGTGCTCGGGGTCATAGAAATCGCACTCGCCGTATGGGTGATGACCGGCTTTGCTCCAGGGCTGTGTGCGATTGTGCAGACCATACTGCTCGTCGTGCTTAATGCAAATGGACTTCTGTGGGCTCGCCGTATCATTCACGAGCCGGCGGGCATGATTGTCAAGAATGTCGCCTTCCTAGTGTTGGTGTGGATATGCGGCGCTATTCCCGGAGGGTACCCATGATGCCGCAAACGGCTTGGAATGAGGGGCGCTTTGGATCGTGGGCCGGTGCGCAAAGGCTGCTCTTCGGACGCATGTACGAGGATACAGACATCGAGCAGGAAGCTTTCCCCGGCAAAGGCCGCGTCTTCTGCATTGCGTCAGCAGGCACGACAGCACTCAAGCTGGCCCATGAGCACGAAGTGTTTGCTTGCGACATTAACCCGGTCCAACTCGCCTATGCCGAGAGGAGGGCCTATGGCGCACCTCCAGAGATAGGGGATGCCGAGCGGGCCATGAAAGTTGTTCGTGCTTTTATGCCGATCGTGGGCTGGCGGGAAAAAACGCTGCGAACGTTTCTTGGCCTCTCCGACGTCGCACAGCAGACCTCATTTTGGAGTCAATATCTGGATACCTATCGTTTCCGGAAAAGCTTCGACAGATTGATGTCGCCCTTTGTGCTGCGTCTAATGTATGCAGCGCCGTTCCTTTCTTTCTTGCCGTCGAATTTCGGAGCGGTGCTTCGGAAGCGCTTGGAAAGGGGATTTGCCCGGCATCAAAACGCTTCGAATCCTTACGTACGTATGCTCCTGCTGGGAGAAAACAAAGATGATCGCAGTGAGGTAGTTACAAACATCCGTTTTGTGCAAGCTGATGCGGCTTCCTGGCTAGAAACTTGCCCTGCTCGATTTTTTGACGGCTTTGCGTTGTCGAACATTCTCGACGGCGCAGAGCCAAGCTACCGCTCACGCCTCTTTCGAGCTGTGCGTCGCACCGCTACAAAAAACGCCGTTGCGGTAATGCGCAGTTTCGCGGAACCTTCTGAGAATATTCCCAGTAACCGCGCCGAACTGGATCGCTCCATGCTGTGGGGACTCGTGGACGTCCGCAAGGCGCAATCACTCTAGTTTTCAACATCTGGTTGGAACGCCATCGCCACCCGCTACCGAAGTATCTTACGAAGCCTGCGATATTTCGTCATCAGGTTTCCCGAATCGCCCGCGCGTCTGACCCGGGCACCGCTATGAGTCGAATGTCTCCAGTATGACGCACGTCACACAAACCTGTGAGTCACTTCACCGCTTGTGGTCCTCCAACAGCTTAAACAGGACCTCGAAGACGAGGTCCTTTTATGACGTCCTGCAGGAACGCTGGCAGATCCGTAGTTCAGGGGATTCTCTGTTTTGTTGTTGCTCTGTCGGCGGCTCGCAGCTTATTGCTGTGCGAAACACCGTTTCTCTGGTTTTGCGTCTTCCTATTTTTCTGTCTGGGCGCCGGGATCTTGGTCACTTCTGTGTGCCGGTGGGCAGTCGGCGTGTGGGCGCTCGACCGCATTGCCTTGCGCTTTAGTTTTGGACTTCGAGCTCCTGCACGTAGGGCCGTTTCCGAGGCGAATCAGTAATGCTGCTGGATTGCTACGTTCCGGCAAGAGGAGTTCGACGATGTTTCGACTACTAGATCTCTCTAGCGCACTCGCTGAAATTGCCCAGCAGGGCAGCGACGACGAAGTACAGCATGCCTTGGAGCTCTGCTATTCGTTTATGGAACGAATTGAGCATGAACGCTTGGGGGAGAACAAATCGGAGAAGCGTCATGAATATTTGCAGTTAGCCGAGCCTCAATTCCTGAATTGATTCGGCAATCACCACCACTCGTCCGCTCTTTAAATTACTACTCCCTTTATTTTCATTTCTGCTCCTATGCTCTCCACGTCATCGGCGTCGGAATCAAACGATAGTTCTCACCGGTTGCCCTCGGCTCGAATGGGATGTCTGAGTGAAACGTGGGATTCATGCCGGCATATTGATAGAATGCGTTAGCGGCTGCGTTCATAAGCGGAGTCAAATACTGCTCAATGCCGCTTTGCCCCGTTGCTTGGTACGCTTCATCCAGAGCCGACGTCAACACGGCAGCGTAAATATAAGTTGAATCGACAGACCCGGTAATCTCTCGGAGCCCTGTGCTGCTGTTCGCCAATCGGCTGCTGGTTAGGGTGTATATCGCCATTAGTCTCCCGTGCTCGCAACCTCTGCTAGTATTTGCTTCTTGATTGATCAAATCGTTGTTCCGCGGCACACACCGCAGCGGAAATGTCTCCTGCTCCCGTGGGCCGGCAGGCGCTTGCGGCAGCACCATATCAAGCACCGTGAAACGAAGATTGGAGTGTTGAGTTAGTTGATCAGTGTCAGGGCTTTTTGGGCTCTCTCTAAGAGACTTCTTATCTTTCCGTTCAGCCAAGCCGCTCAGTTGAGGGCTTTTCGCTCGGTGCTCAGTCTGTCCGTCGACCAAACCGCAAGTCGGTGACGCAGCCTAGATTCTTAGCGGGCGGGGTGTTTCGAGCTTGAGCCGCGGTTCTTGAAGAACTCGACTTGCCGCAGACGTTTTTCCGCCTCCTCAAGGGTTCGATAGGGACCACCTAGATTTTTTCCTTTGCGCGATAGCACGCGGTATCCGTTTCTCTGTTTCTCGATCATTTCCACCTCCTCCGCTCTACATGTTCAATGCCCAAGAATCGGCATGCCGTGACGCCCGGCACGACTCGTTGTGATGCTGATCACCGCCGTGCGCGAGAAAGGAATGTGACGCTAACGATGAAGATTGGAATGAAAAATGAAAGTTCTCGTCGCCATCGATGGCTCGTCTTCCTCCCGAGCCGTGCTCGATTCCGCCGTGAATCGCTCGTGGCCCGCGCAAACGGAGTTTTGCGTTTTAAACATCATGAACCTCGAGCGGTTCGAACGGCTTCCCGCTCTGATCGCAGACGCCAAGCGCGAAAGCGAAAGCCTCGTCGAAGAAGGGGCTAGACAGATCCGCACGGCCGGTTATCAAGCGTTTCGCTGCAGTGGCCCGGGACATCCGTGGTCAGACATCTCCTCCTTCGCCAAGGAGTATGGTGCGGACCTCATCCTGGTAGGATCCCACGGTCATGGACCCGTAGGGCGCTTCCTTCTTGGGAGCGTGGCGCAAGGTGTCCTGCGCACGGCGCCATGTTCTGTAGAAATCGTCCGCCCGCCGTCGGCCTTCTCTCTAAATCGACCCATGAAGGTTCTGTTCGCAACTGACGGCAGCGAGTGCTCCATCGATGCGGCGTGCGCCATTGCCGCGCAGCCTTGGCCGCAGGGGGCCCTGTTCAGGGTGTTAAGCGTCGAAGAAATTGCCGTTACAGGTAATCCGATGGACGCAGCCTCGCTATCGCCCGTCTACCCGGCGACGCTGCTCGAGAGAGTGACGAAGGAAGCGCGAGATCGGGCGTGCTCGGCTACTGAAACAGCCAAAGAGATTCTAGGCCGCGCTGGGTTGACCTTGTATAACGGCGACGCGACATCTTTTGGGGAGCCGCGCAGCGTTATCCTTGACACCGCGAAGGATTGGTGCGCGGACCTGATCGTAGTTGGCTCTCACGGCAGACGCGGTCTCGATCGCTTCCTTCTCGGCAGCGTGTCGGAGGCTGTCGCGATACATGCTGTCTGCTCGGTACGGGTCGTCCGCGTGAGCCAGGTCCGCAGAGCTCCTCGGGTTGAAGCGGACCACTCTCAATACAAAGATCAGCAAACCCCACAATGTTCGGACTATATTTAGTCGCCCGACGAAATGTCGTCTGGTAACCCATCGTCGGGCGGGCTAGTTCTCGCTCGCCATCTTTCATAAACCTCTTGTTATCTACAAATTGCACGCACGGTGTGATGTGCCGCACGTTTGGCGGTGAGCGTGCACTTTGATGTATCGCACTTGTTGGAAAGGAGATTGAACATGCGCGGACCTTATGGATTCGAGATGAACGAGGGATGCGAAAGCTGCGGACTGCGCGCCGCAAGTTTCTTCTGCCAGTTGACGCCCCCGGCGTTGAAGGACTTCACTGCCGTTCGCACCAGCGCGACTTATCCCGGTGGTGCCATCCTGTACCTAGAGAAGCAGGACCCGCGCGGCGTGTTTGTGCTTTGCGCCGGCGAAGTGAAGCTCTCTATCAGTTCAAGTACCGGCAAGACGCTCATTCTCCGCATTGCCAAGCCCGGCGAAATCCTCGGATTAATGGCGGTTCTCGCCAACACACCTTACGAAGTGACCGCGGAAACCCTGCATCCCTGCCAGCTTGCCTTCATCCGCCGCGACGATTTCCTCCGGCTCCTCGCCAAGCATCCCGAGATGCATCAGGGAGTAGTCAAGCAGCTCACAACGCTCTACAACGGTGCCTGCGAACAACTGCGTACTGTGGGCCTTTCTGCTTCCGTTCCGGAGAAAGTAGCGCGCCTTCTGCTCGACTGGGCCGCCGAAGGAAAGCTGACCAAGGCAGGAACACAGATCAAGCTTCCACTCACGCACGAAGAGATTGCGGCGTTTGTCGGGACGACCCGCGAGACCGTCACGCGTACGCTCGGCGATTTCAAGAACAAGCATCTCGTCGTTCTGCAAGGTTCGACCCTTACCATCGCGAACCGCGCGGCTCTTGAATGCATCGGCGGGATGTAGGCGAAAGTCGATGACGGAAGCTGCAGTGTGCTGCCGCATAGCCCATTTTTTCTAGTCCGGGTCCACTTTGACGAAGCTGTACTTCGCGCTGAACTGGATGCGAGGATCATTTGCTTTTTGCCCATTTTGCAACATTTTCCAGCATAAAGAAATTCACCGCCGACATTCAAAGAGCCAACGGGATTCCAGATCAGGTTCACGCCGGTGTAAGGGGGAATGCCAGTCATCTTGCTGCTAATACCGTTAATTAAGGCTTGACCTCTAAATTGGGTTCTCCTATACACAGTAGCGGCACTGAGCCGTTATTTTTGCGATAGCTGGCAGCAGCCCGTCAGTGCCGTGGCTATTGGCGGTGAAATGTCTTTCAGGATATGGAAGAAATTCTGGCTCATTCCATCGATTCTGGCAGGACTTTTCTATAGTCCGTTCCCACTTCTGTGTGAAACCCAGGAGAGCCATTCGTCCCCCGTGTCGGCTGAGGCCGAGAGTCTCAATCGTCGCGGGGTGGAGTACGTGAACAAAAAGGAATACGACGAGGCCATCAAGTTGTTTCGCGAAGCCTTGCAGGTACAGCCTGACTATGTCCTCGCGCTCGACAACCTCGGCAAAACGCTCGACAGAGTTGAAAAAGATGATGAAGCGATAGCTGAGTTTGATAAGGCATTAAAGATAGCCTCGGAAAATGCGGTTCTTCACTACGACAAAGGCTTGGCCCTTTATCATGAGAAGAAGTTTGAAGAATCAGCATCTGCCTATCGAGAGGCACTTAAGAGTCATCCGGAGTTTTCTGAGGCTCAGAATGGACTGGGTGCTTCTCTCCTGAGCCTAGGGAAAAAAGAAGAAGCGGTGGAGGCGTTTCGGAAGGCAGTGGATTTGAATCCCAAGAACGCGGATGCGCTGAACAATCTGGGTGCGACGCTCTCAGCGCAGAATCAGGCGGCAGAAGCCGTGCTGTACCTCCGAAAGGCAGACAAGTTGCAGCCGGATCGACCGGACATTCTGGAGAACTATGCGGAGGCGCTGGAGGCATCCGGCCGAATCAATGAAGCCATTGCTGCGTACCATAAACTGGTCTCCAAGCAACCTGGTCATGCCGACGCCTGGGCTCACCTCGGGCATGCCTATTACTCATCGAAACGATATCCACAGGCAGTGCAGGCTTATCAGAAAAGCCTAGCGCTAAACAGTGACCAGCCCGACGTTGCACTTTATCTGGGCCTGGCACAGAAGGAGGAAGGGAAGATTGCGGAGGCGATCGCATCTTTCAAAAAATGCCTTGCGCTGCGGCCGGACGATTTTCACGCACTGTCTGGACTGGGAAACGCCTACTATGTGCAGAAGGACTATCCAAGGGCGTCCGAGAACTTTGAAGGAGCGCTGAAGCAAAAGCCGGATGATCCTGACGCGCTAGCGGGGCTGGGTGGAAGCCTCTTGGCCGCCAATAAATATGAGGAGGCCGCGGCTGTTTATAAAAAGGTCGTACCGCTTCGACCAGAGGACCCCTATGTCCGATACAACCTGGGCACATCGTTTTTCAATACGGGAAACTACAAAGAGGCGGCAGCTAATTATCGGGAAGCAATTCGCCTGAAGCCAGACCTGGCCCATGCACATTACAACCTCGGTATGACTCTTCTTCGGTTGAATGATACGGCCGGCGCTGAGACGGAGTTCGCGGAAGCACACCGAATTGATCCCAGCCTGAAATCGCCCGCTGGAAATGCCAAGTGAGGGGAGTCACATGGCACCGACCTTAGGCAAGACCAGACACGAATCTTGGAGTCTCTCACAGCCAATCAGCTTGACGCATCGTTAAAGAAGATCTGTAAAGGATTATTGAGCGAGTATGGCATTCAGATTCCACCAATTGCGCAGACACTGGGAAATCTCAGGACTTTGAGCGATCCTCCCAGTCGACCCACTCTACGGGATGAGTCGCTAGGTATGTACCGACCGCCTCACCAAGAGTCGCAAAGAAGGTTTGTTCGCCAAGGCGGGTGAACAACCCGAATCGTTTGAGCTTGTCCTTGACCGGATCTTTCATCTCTGCAAAGCACAATTCGACGTCAGCGGCGCGCAGGGCGTCATCTAACTCGAATATGGCATCGGCCGCGGTGACGTCAACACTGGTAACCGGCTCCGCGGCAATTACGAGCCAGCGCACGGGTGTGGGTGAGCTCGCTACCGCATCGAGAGCTCTTCTGTTAAACAACTCGGCATTCGCGAAAAACAGTGGTGCATCCCAACGGAAGAGCACAAGGCCCGGGATCAATCGAGCTTCTGGATATCGAGTGATGTCGTGGTAGCCCTTAACACGCTCAACGCGACCCAATACCGCAGAGTGCGGCCGCCAGCCATCCCAGAGGAACTCGATCACAGCAATCACGATGGCAAGGGCGATGCCCGGGATGGCACCGAACACGGCTACCCCTGCGAAACAGACCATGGAAAGCCAGAACTCCCAGCGCTGAATGCGATAGATCCGGCGCAGGTCAGAAATCTCGACCAAGCCGATGGCGGCGGCAATTACCACCGCAGCCAGCGCGGTGTGCGGCAGGTCCTGAAGTAGCTCAGGCGCAAGGACCAGCAGCAGTGCGATGGCGAGTGCGCCCACCACGCCAGTCAATTGCGTCTTGGCGCCCGCCGCCTCAGCCACTGGCGTGCGCGATGAACTGCTGCTGATCGGGAAGCCCTGAAAGAAGGCTGCGGCGAGATTGGCCACGCCGAGGCCCACCATCTCTTGGTTGGGGTCGACTGGCGTCCGCAAGCGCGCCGCGTAGGTTCGAGAAAGCACGCTTGTATCCGCGAAGGAAACCAGCGCGACGGCTAGGCCACCTGTGAGGATCGCTACCCAGTCGTCGACCCGGACAAAGGGGAACCTTGGCGAGGGCAATCCGCGAGGCAACGGACCGATCACGGACACGCCCGCACGTGTTGCGAGGTGGAAGACCG
>Ga0306920_100005915_pt1 | contig 15861 bp, 15 predicted proteins | sample flu12Cox44000170_FD_204666 | JGI IMG/M metagenome (GOLD analysis project Ga0306920, IMG submission 204666) | Lab enrichment of tropical soil microbial communities from Luquillo Experimental Forest, Puerto Rico - flux4day.12C.oxic.44.000.170 (v2)... | ecosystem: Environmental > Terrestrial >... | reverse complement strand
CCCCGGGGGGCTTGGTCAGCTGGTTGTGTAGGGCCGCAGCGGCCTGAGCCGCTGCGGCGTCCACGGGCGTGACGGCGCGTGCCGCCTGTTCGAAACTGCTGGCTGTCATCACTGCGCCTTTCTCTCCGAGGCACCGCTGCGGCTGAGAGCCTCATCCAGCCGGGCGAGCCCGGCCCTGCTGGGAACCGCGATCCGGGTCACACCGGGCAGCCCGAAGCTCGCGCAGTCCCGTACCACCACGCCGTGTGGCGCAAGCCGGGCCCGGAGCCCTGGTGCATCGACCAGTAGCCAGCACGCCTGCGACGGCCGCGACCGCACGCCGTGCCGGTGCAGCATGGCCTCGAGTTCGGCGCGCAACATCGCCACCTGGCCTGGCCAGGTCGCCAGGTCCACCGCGGCGAGCAGGTCCGGCATGGCCTCGGCCGCTAGCGAGTTGACCGCCCAGGCCGGCTGCCGCCCCTGGCAGCGCCTGATCATGTTCTCGTCGGCGAGGACGTAGCCTAGCCGCAGGCCAGGGCAGGCGAGCAGCTTGGTCAGCGATCCAACGACGATGGCGCCTGGATCGCCTCGAGTCCAGGCCCCAGCCGCCAGCGGGTAGAACGCCTCGTCCCACACCGCGCAGCTGGTGCTGGCCGACGCCAGCAGTCCGGTGGGGTTATGCGGGTTGGATCGCCACAGTGGCCCGCCCGAGCGGGGATACAAGGCGAAGTCGGGCTCGATGACCGAGCCCCCGATCTCCGCCGCCACCAGTGCGATGGCCTCGGCTCCGCCATTGGTGAGCTGCAGCCGGTCTGGGTCTACCGCCATCGCGTCAGCCAGGGCGCGCGTCGCGCGGGCCAGGTCGGCCCCTGAGGGATAGCGGCCGATCGCACCCAGGTGCCGGCCGACAACGGGGACTGGGTCCGGAGCAACTGGGTTGACCGACGCGGACAGGTCAAGGACCTGTTCCGGCGCGACGCCGAGCCATGCCGCGATCGCTGCACCATCCCCGCCGTGCAGCCCTGCTGGTGGCGGCCCGCTCACCGGCGGACCGCCAGCCCAGTGCCGGCGAGCAGGGCGGTCAGCAGCCAGGTCACCTCTTCGAGGAGGCGGACCGCAGGCTCGATGTCTGCGCACGCCGGCGGCCGGCCGTGCCCGAGCGACGGCCGGTTCTCGACGCGGCCGCCGTACCGGTTCCGCCCGCCGAGGCGCAAGCCGAGCGCAGCTGCGAATGCAGCTTCGGCGACTCCGGCGTTCGGCGAAGGATGCGCCGGTGCCTGACATCGCACCGCCTGCCAGATCGCTGCGGCGCGCTCTGGGCGTGCGGCGGCGACCAGCAGCGCTGTCAGCCTGGCAGGCACCCAGCCCACCGCGTCGTCCAGCCGCGCACTTGCCCATCCGAACCGGCGGTAACGGGCGCTGCGGTGGCCGACCATCGAGTCGAGAGTGTTGACGGCCCGGTATCCGAGCGCGCCCGGCGCCCCGCAGAGCGCAGCCCAGAATGCTGGTGCCACCACTGCGTCAACCGCATTCTCCGCGACCGACTCCACGACAGCGCGCGCGATCTCCTCCGCGCCCAGCCCATCTGGATCCCGGCCGACCAGGGCGGGCAGCGCGGCGCGCGCCGCGTTGAGGTCGCCGCAGTCCAACGCCTGCGCGATGCTTCGGGCCGTCTCGCCAAGCGAGCGTCCGGCCACCGCCAGGCCGGTGCACCCTGCGGTCGAGCGGAGCAGCGCTCCCGCTGCTGCCCCGGTCAGGGCGCCAGCCGCAGCGTAAGCCGCTCCGGCCAGCCGGGAATCGCGGTAGCCGGCGCGCTCAGCGAGTGCCATCAGCCGGCCGAACCAGCTGACCGGGTGCAGCCACTCAGGCGGCTCGCCGACTAGCCGGTCAGCCAGCAAACCGAGCGCTGCCTGCGCTGGGTGCGGCCGGAACGCTCGCCCGCTCACTACCGCCATGCCAGGACCAGGAGACCCGCGGTCTCGGCGGTCACAGCAGCCGCGCCGAGCACGTCCCCGGTGAAGCCGCCAAGCCGACGCCACCCGAGGCACACGACTGCGATCGCGACCACGGTTTCGGCACTAACCGCAGCCACGCCCTGGACACCACGCCCGGCAAGCGCTAGGCCCACTGCTAGCGGTGCCCCTATTAGCGTGATCACGGCCGCACGAAACCGGCCTGCTTTGATCCCGGCAGGCGCTCCCGGCGAACGCAGGAATCCCGCTGCCAGCCCGCCTGGCCGTGCATACGGGACCGTAACAGCCGTGACTGCCATAGCCGTCCGGGATCCCGACCAGAGACCTGCCACAGCCAGCGGGCTCGGCCTGGCCGCAGTGAACGCGCCGAACCGGACCAGCATGATAGTCACCAGCGCCGCCGCGCCGAAGGCGCCGATCCGCGGGTCCGCCATCACGTCCAAGCGGCGGGCGCGCGGCAGCGGCGGCAGCAGCCCGTCGGCGGCGTCGGCCAGACCGTCGAGGTGAAGCATTCCGGTCAGGGCCGCGTCGGCGAGCACGGCAATCCCGGCGGCAGCCGACGCCGCCCACACCTGCCCAGCCCCCCACCAGGCGGCGCCGACTACGAGCCCGATGATCGCCCCGACGACCGGAAACCAGGTCAGCGCCGACGGCGCCGCGTCGGCTGCACCGCCCAGGGGGGTCAGGAAGGACAAGGCGCGCCGCATCAGGGCAGATCCACGGGGTCGAGCCGCAGCACCCGGCCGGCCAGCACAAATATCACCTCATCGGCCACCGCCGCGACCGCCTGGTTAACAGCACCGAGCGCGTCACGGAACCGGCGGCCGCTCTCGGTCGGCGGATGCACGCCGAGCCCGACCTCCTCAGACACCACGACACTGTCGCCTCCCCGGCCAGTCAGCGCTCTGCAGAGCCCCCCCGGGTCAGCGGCCATGCCCAGGCTGGCAGCCACCCAGGGCCCGAGGCCGTCGAGCAGCACCGAGCCGCTGACGGCGCCCACTACGGCGGGCAGGTCCAGGCCGGCCTCGACCGTGCGCCAGCCGCCCGGGCGGCGCAGGCGATGTACTTCGATCCGTGCGGCCAGGTCGGCGTCGTCGCCCGGTGTCAGCGTGGCGATGTAGGTAACGGGTTCTGCAAGCTGTGCGGCGAGACGCTCGGCCACCTCGGACTTGCCGGATCGCGCGCCGCCCAGGACCAGGATTATCACCGGGATCCCCCCGCCCGTGCGCCGTCCAGGACTGCCAGGTGCACGGTCCGCGCGAGCCGGGAGCCGCAAACCGACCGCGGGCCGGCGAACATCTCCTCCGCTCCCGACGGTGAGCAGAAAATGGCCACGGCGTCCGAGGGCGTGCCCGTTGCCGCGTAGCCGGCGTCCCACAGCGCCTGAGACTTCGCTTCGGTGGCCGTCATCACCGCGTTGACGAGCGCCGCCCGGCAAAGGCGCCGGGCCAGCATGACGACGATGTTGATGGTGCCAGTGCCGCCGTCCGCAACGACAACTCGATTCCCGGTCTGATCGTCCGCGGCTGCCCAGGTCGGGTGGCTCAGCCCGACGGTCGCAACGGCCGCCACGTCGCCTTCCCATGCGGATCTGACCGTGCGCACGTCAACCGCGGTCAGCATGCCGACGCCGTGCGCCGGCAGCCTAAGGCCATCGGCGAGTTCGGCCATGTGGACGGCCGGGTCGGCCCGCTGGTAGGAGTGCGGGACCTGGGCGAGCAGGATCCAATGCCGCAGGCCCCAGCCGCCGCCGTAAGGCGCCGAGGACAAGGCCAGGACGGGGGACGGGAACCGCCACAGGGCCATGGAGAGCTCGGCACCGCCCTCGTGGTGCGACAGCAGCTCGGGTCCGCTCAGCATGCTCGGGCTGGATTCACCCTTTTCGTTAGCCATGACCGGAAACTGCCTGTTCCACCGCGTGCAGCAGGTCGACGATCCGGGGGCCCCACCGGGAGGCGATGTCGTCGTTGAGCCGGACCACATGTCCTGCCTTGACTGCCCCGAGGTTCGCCCAGCCCGGCCGGCCGGCGACGGTTGCCGCGTCCTGGTGGCAGCAGATCGTGTCGGCCAGGAAGATGTAGTCCGGGTTGGACTTGATGATGTACTCCGCCGAGAGCTGCGGATACCCGCCCGCGCTCACTGCGCCTGGCGCGGCGTCCGCGATGCTCTTCAGCCCAAGCAGCGAGAGCAGCTGGCCGACGAAGGTTGACGAGGTGACGGAGTAATAGTCCGGTTCCAGCTCGTAGTAGTAGGTGAGTGGCTGGGGGCGCTTTGGCGCCGATGCGGCGATCTTGGCGATCTGGGCGCGAATCGACGCGCTCTCGCGCTCGGCCTGCCGCAGGTGCCCCGTTGCCGCTCCGATCTCGTCGAGTTGCTGGTAGACGTCCGCAAGCTTCGTCGCTGGCGGCAGCACCAGCACCGGGATGTGCAGGGCGCTCAGTCTTGCAGATAGCCCGCCGACGTTGCTTTCGTTCAGGACTAGGTCCGGCCGCATCGCCGCGATTGCCTCAACATTCGGGTCGAACCCAGACAGCCGGGTCCGCGGCGCCTGCGCCGGGTAATCGGAGACACTATCGACCGCCTTCACTTGGCCGCCCGCGCCAATTGCGTAGAGCATTTCGGTCGCGGTCGGTGACAGCGAGATGATCGCGTCGGGCCGTTGCGGCACCCGGATTGTGCCATTGGCGGCGTGAATGACCACGAGAGAGCGCCCTGCGCCGGATGCAGACCCCCCCGCCCGGGATGTGCTCGGCGATGTGCCGCAGCCGACGCCAGATGCGCCCAGGAGAACGGCCAGCGCCACTAGCGCCAGACCACGCCAGCATGATCTTGGCATATTTCTCATCCTCCACCGGGTTGAGGAGGACGAAGTCCGCGCGCTGCCACGCCTGGCGAAGGCATCCAACGAACCGCCCTTCCTCCGAGGGACTGGTCTCGTCGGCACGGGGCAGGCGTCCGGGCTCATCCCCTCCGCGGGGGCATCACCGTTGCGGGACAGCGCCGGCCTCTCACCGGCTTCGCTGCGCTCCATGCCACCTCAGCCAGAACTGAGGCAGAGGTATCGTACCGCGTCCTGTTCCTGCCGATGGCGGCTACGCGCCCAGCCTGGCAGGTTGATGAGCCTGGAGCCGCAGTCGCCGTCCTCGTCGGCTTCGCCCTGCTCCATCAGGTTCCGCAGCCCAGCGCCGTGGCCGGGATCGCGTGCGTGGTCGCTGCCAGTGCCGGGCGCGCAGCGTACCGGCGGGCGCGCAGGACAACGCCTCGCGGCCCGTGTCGAACGCGCTCCTCTTGGGCCTACTGCTACGAATGCTGCTCCGAGGCGGCCACGGTGACGCGCGTATATCTGCCTGTTCTGGCTGGTCAGAAGGGGAGCCGCCTTGGGGAATCGAACCCCAGACCTACGCATTAGGAGCGTGTTCCCGTGCATTGCTCACGGGTTCAAAGCCTGTATTAGCTTCAAGTTCGCCGACTGCTGGTTGGCGGCGATCGTTGGCTGTTGACGGCAGTTCGGGGACATCTCGAGGACACGTGTCCGGTGGCATGGGGATGCTGTCAGGCCCGCTTAGCCAATGCCAAGGTGCTGACGGCGGACTGCGAGGACCGTCGCGATGACGTCCATCGGATGGATGCCGGTTGGCGGCGGCGGGCTTACCTGAGCCTGAATGACCGACAGCAGGCGGAAGGCCTCTTCCTGACGGGCGCCCAGGTTCATGCGCCGATACCTCCGCAGGTAATCTTCGGCCCAATGGACAGTCCTGTCTGACAGCCGCGACACATCCACTTCTTGTGCCCATGCGAGCAGGTCCGGCCTGACCGCATCGGGACCAGCCTGGTCCGGCACCGCATCGGGATCCGGCTGTGCTGTCCGCCGCCGCCAGCGCCAGGTCATTGCTCACCTCCGCCGTAAGGTATCGCTCCTGCCCGTCTGCGCCGTGAATGAGCTGGATTGATCTGAAGCAGCTAGCCACCGCGGCGCGCCCGTGCCGGGCGGGGCACCCCTAGCGCAGAGCCCGGCGGCGGAGCGCGCCAGCGGCGCCGCAGCGCCGCTCTTGATCTAGATATGGCGGAATCCTCGTCCCGCCTTCTGATCATGGTAGTTGCCCTTGCCGGGAGTTCATCCGTGCTGGGTGATGCCCACGCTCGTGCCTGGCGTGACAATCGCCTGGCGAGATGCTGGCGGCAGGAGACGGGGGTAGCTCGATGAGCGAGCCGTTTAAGGGAACGATCAGCGCGGACATCCGGGACTCGGTGCCGGACTGGGCGCCGTTCGAGCCGCCGAGGGCACCTGATGGCGCGCCGAATGTGGTGTATGTCGTGCTCGATGACGTCGGCTTTTCCGCGATGAGCTGCTACGGAGGCCCGGTCGAAACGCCCAACATCGACCGGATCGCTGCCGACGGGGTGCGGTTCACCCAGTGGCACACGACGGCACTGTGCTCGCCGACCCGCTCGTGCCTGCTGACCGGGCGCAATCACACCCGCAACTCGATGGCCTGCATCACCGAGGCAGCGTCCGGTTTCCCAAATGCCAGCGGCACGATCCCGCCGGAGAACGGCATGATCTCTGAGATCCTTGGCGAGCGCGGCTGGAACACCTACATCGTAGGCAAATGGCACCTGTGCCCCACAGTCGAGATGAACCTCGCCTCGACCCGGCGCAACTGGCCCACCGGCCGCGGGTTCGAGCGGTTCTACGGATTCCTGGGCGCCGAGACCAACCAGTGGTACCCGGAGCTGGTCTATGACAACCACCCGGTCGACCAGCCGCGGCCGCCCGCGGAGGGTTATCACTTCACTGAGGACATCACCGATAAGGCGATCGAGTTCATCAAGGACGCCAAGGCGGTCGCGCCGGACAAGCCGTTCTTCCTCTACTACGCGCCGGGCGCAGCACACGCTCCGCACCACGCGCCGCGGGAGTGGATCGAGCGGTACGCCGGGAAGTTCGACATGGGCTATGAGGCGATGCGGGAGCAGACACTGGCCCGGCAGAAGGAGCTGGGCATCGTCCCGGCCGACACGGAGCTGCCGCCGCTCAACCCGATCGGCACCCCGCAGACCCGCACCGGGCCAGACGGGCTGCCATTCCCTCCCCTGGATCACACCAAGCCGTGGGATTCCCTGTCCGCGGATGCGAAGCGCCTGTTCTGCCGGATGGCGGAGGTGTACGCGGGGTTCCTGGCGCACGCCGACCACCACATCGGGCGGCTGCTGGACTACCTGGAAGAAACCGGGCAGCGCGAAAACACGCTGGTAATCCTGGTCTCGGACAACGGCGCGTCCGGCGAGGGCGGCCCGGACGGGTCGGTCAACGAGAACCTCCTCTTCAACGGCGTCCCCGATGACCTTCAGCGGAACCTGGCGATGATCGACGAACTGGGCGGCACGAAGACTTACAACCACTACTGCACGGGCTGGGCGATGGCCTTCAACACCCCGTTCAAGATGTGGAAGCGGTATGAGTTCAACGGCGGCACCTCCGACCCGTGCATAATCTCCTGGCCCGCGGTGCTGGGCCACGGCGGCGAGATCCGCCACCAGTACCACCACGCCATCGACATCGTGCCCACGATCCTGGACCTGCTTGCGGTCACGCCGCCGGAGACGATCAAGGGATTCACCCAGTCCCGGTTCGACGGCGTGAGCATGCGCTACAGCTTCGAGGACCCGTCCGCGCCGTCGGCCCGCAAGACCCAGTTCTATTCGATGCTCGGCTCCCGGGCGATCTGGCACGACGGCTGGAAGGCGGTCACCACCCATCCAACGATCAGCGGCTGGAGCCACTTCAACGACGACACCTGGGAGCTGTATCACACCGATACCGACCGGTCCGAGCTGCACGACCTGGCTGCCGAGCAGCCGGACAAGCTGCGCGAGCTGATTAACTTGTGGTTCGCCGAGGCAGGAGCCAACGGCGCCTTCCCGCTGGACGACCGGTCTGCGCTGGAGATCCTGCTGACGCCCCGGCCGCAGCTGGCCAGCCCCCGCGACCGGTACATCTACTACCCCGACGTGGCCGACGTCCCCGAGCACCAGGCGGTGAGCATCCGCAACCGCTCCTACACCATCGGCGCGCTGGCGGACATCCCCGCGTCCGGCGCCCAGGGGGTGATCTTCGCCCACGGGGCCCGGTTCGGCGGGCACACGCTGTACGTGAAGGACAACCGGCTGCACTACGTCTACAACTTCGTCGGAATGATGGAGCAGAAGGTCGACGCGACCGAGGATCTGCCCACCGGGGAGAACCTGATCCTGTCCGCGTCTTTCGCCAAGGACGGTGAGGATCCGCCCGGGGTGGCCACTGGCCTCCTGTCCCTCTACCACGGGGACCGCAAGGTCGGCGAGGGCCGGATCAAGACTCAGCCGGGCAACTTCGAGGTCGCCGGTGAGGGCCTGTGCGTCGGCCGGGACAGCGGCGCCGCGGTCACCGACGACTACCCCGGCGACCGGCCGTACCAGTTCACCGGCGGCACCATCAAGCGGGTCGCGGTCGACGTCAGCGGCGAGCCCTACCTCGACCTCGAACGCGAGGCCGCCGCGATGCTCGCCCGTGAATAAGCAAGACAGCAGGGATACCGGTGAGCCCATCTGTCGCGCATATGTTGCCGGGTCACAGAGTCGGCTCCGGCACGGCAGACCGCGGCGATGAGGGACGCGTTCTCCGGTTGGCACCGGTGGTGATGACCGGGGTGCGCTGAGGACCGGGGGCGGGATCTTCGGCGAGGGCGAGGACGTACCAGGCGACGTCCGCGCGGGAGATGGGCTTCATGGCGAGGCGGTCGCTGGCCTGAACGTGGCCGGTGAGCGGGCCGTCGGTGAGTTTGACCGGGCGCACCGCGTACCAGTCGAGCCCGCTTGAGGCGAGTTCCTCTTCCATCGCGCGCAGGTCCTGGCCGACGCGGCCGAGATTGGGCGTCACCACGGCGCGGAAGAAACGGAACAGCAGCCGCGGCGCGGCGCCCATGACGTCGTCGGCTGGCCCCATGCTGGCGGTGCTGATGGCAATCAGCCGGGAGGTTGCTGCGCCGTCTTTCATCGCCGCGATGACGGTGCTGGCCAGCCGCTGGTGCAGGTCGGGCGGAGAGATCATGGTAGTCCGGGGGTTGTGCCGGGTGGCGAAATTGGGGCCGACGGCGTTGACCACCACGTCCGCGCCTCTGGTCGCCGCGGCGGCGAAAGCGAGGCCGAAGATGTCCGGGCTGATGAGCACCTCGACCTGGCTGGGAGGCGGGATCGGCGGTGAGGTGCGGTAGATGGCCCGGACCTGGTGGCCGTGCTGAGCTGCGAGGCTGACGAGATGGGTACCGATGCCGCCGGAAGCTCCGAAGACGGTGATGTTCATGGAGACCAACCTCCAAATTGGACCGATTAGTACAATCTGGAGGCTAACAGGAACTGGACCGGTTAGTACAGTGCTAGGTCAGGTGCGTTCGCACCTGGGCAAGCCCAGCTTCCACCGCTGTATGCAAAGACGCCGGGTCCTTGCGCGTCTGGCTCAGCACCATCCCCCCCTCGATGCTCGCCAGCAGCGCCGTAGCCAGCACGGCGGGTGAGGCGTCCGCGCGCAGCTCACCCTGCTGCCGCATCCGTTCCAACGCATCCGCAAACAGCCTCTCCCACGCGTCGAACCCCGCGGCGGCCCGCAGCCGCGCGTCCTCGTTGTGCTCGGCCACCTCAGCCGCCAGCGACCCAATCGGGCACCCCGGCAGGCCCATCTGCTCGAACCCTGCCACGAAGCCTGCCAGTGCCTCGGTCAGCCCGGCCAGGGACGCAACACTGCCGAGCGCCCGGGTGAGCCCGGCCAGCACCTGGGTGCAACGCAGCCCCACCGCCGCCGCCACCAGCTCGTCACGGCCGGAAAAGTAGTGATAAAGCTGGCCCTTGCCCGCCCCTGCGGCCGTCAGCACGTCATCCAGGCTCGTCCCCGCCACCCCGCGCTCGGCGAAGAGTTCGGCTGCTCTCTCCACGATCCGCTCGCGACTGGCGCGCCCGCGCCCAGTCCTCGGCTCGCCCGGCATGCACACATGCTAGCCGCGCACTGTACCAGGCAGTCCAAGATGTGGCCGGGGGGAAACCGTGTCGGCGGCAAAACGTTCTGCCGCGTTACGCCCCGGCCGGCCTTGCCGCGACCAGCGCCGGCGCTGGCCCGATGCGGGCGGCTCAGGCAGGGTTACAGGTGTGCCCGCCGGACGAGCTCGATGGATCCCCCTACCCGGCGCGCGCCGATCCTGCCGAGCAGGGCGTTGGACGCGGTGTTTGCTGCGTCCACCTCGGCTGCCACTTCGCCTACGCCGCGCTCGCCTAGCGCAGCGAACACGGCTGCGAGCAGCGCCTTTGCCAGACCTCGCCGCCGGTAGCCTGGCGTGACACCCACCAGGCCCAGGCGGGGATGACCAGGGTTGTTCCACACCCGGGCCAGTCCCGCGAACGCCTGGCTGGCGTCATCGACCGCGACCAGGTAGGTGGCCGGATCGAAATGCCCTTCGTCGAAGGTGTACTCGCGGAACTCCTGCGGGTCATGGACCCAGCCATCGGTCCCGGGCACATCCTGCCGCAACGCCTCATCCAGCAGCCGCAGGCCATCTTCATCCACGGCATCGGCCGATACCAGGGACATCCCGGCGGGCAACCTGGCTCCGGTCAGCCGCGTCCTGTCCAGGGCGGTGGGGACCAGATAATTGTGCTCGCGGCGCAGGACAGTGAATCCGAAGGTGCCCCAGTCCCGCAACCCCGCCTCATCATCCTCGTCGATCATCGTGTACACGTCGTGGCGGAGGTCGCCCGTAGCGGCCGGCACCAAGGCAGAGAACGCAGCAGCGGTCCACGCGTCGAGAGATAGGAACCAGCGCCGGTCGGGCCGGAGCATCGCCTGAGCCTCGCCTGCGACCTCCCCGCCAGCGATGGCACGCCACACGAGCCTGCCCACCGGGCGGAAGATACAGACGTCAGAGGAGGCCATCGGCCCAGACCCTATCCCTGCCGCATCGGATCTCGCACCGCAAAAAGCGCCGTAAACCGCTCACATCCGTTGCGATGGATCACCCGCCAACTCGGCATGACAGGACGGTCGTCAGCGGACTATCCGCCGCCTGGGTCGCGCTAACCCTTGTCGCGCAACAGATGCAAAATAGGCGCAAGTTGTCGGATACGGTCGCTCACCTGGGGCTACGGCCACGGGTGCATACGCTGGGATCGGGCCGTGTCGGATGCTGTTGTGGTCAGCCTTGGTGGTCAGCGACCGCGAGCCTGGCCTCTTCGTCCCGAAGCCAAGTCCACAGGTCGGCAGCCAAGTCCCTTCCGCAGACTGGCCTGCTGAGACTGTCCATGGTTGTCCGTGGGAGCCCGCGGACGAACGTGGCGATCGACACGCAGTTAGTCACTCAGGCCGCTGGACGTTGTAGATATGCCCCCGGGGAGTCTGGGGTCTTAAGGGTCCCCTGGAAGTGCGCGTGGGAACCACCACCGGCCGCCCTCCACAGCCGGCGTGGAAATCGGCCGGCCCGGGAAGGGGCACCCTTTTAATTTTGCTTGCAGCAATAAAATGATCCGGGGGTATGCTGCCGTGTCGTGCCCCCGCGGATACTAGCCTGCGTTCGGCCGCCCGGCGCATGATGAGAAGGATGCTCCAGCGTCGGAGGGTTCTTCTGGCGGCCTGCTCTGCGCTGACTGTGCTGTGCGCTGGGTGCACCAGCGCCGGGGGTCGTAGCTCGCCCCTGCCTACCCCCGCGGCCGGCCGTGGGGACACGGCAATCACGGTGGGGTCGTTTAACTTTCCCGAGAGCGTTCTGCTCGGGTACATCTATGCGGACGCCCTCGCCGCGAAAGGCTTTCCGGTCAAGGTCCTGCCCGACCTAGGGACCCGCGAGCTGGTGGACCCGGCCCTCATGAACGGCCTGATCCAGCTGGTGCCCGAGTATTCAGGGTCGGCGCTGGATTTTATGAGCCTGGGGCGGCGCCCGGCCACCTCCGATACGGAAGCGACCTACCGGTCCCTGGCCCGGCTGGCGGAGAGCCGCGGCCTCGTGGCGGCGCAGCCGGCCCCGGCGCAGGACGCGAACGCGATCGTGGTCACTGCGGCGACCGCGGCCCGCTATCACCTGCGGTCCATCGCCGACCTCGCCAGGTACGCGCCGCACCTGGTGTTCGGCGGCCCGCCCGAATGCCGCCAGCGGGCCGATTGCCTGCTGGGCCTGAGGCGGGTCTACGGTCTGCGGTTCAGGGCCTTCACGGCGACCGACACCGGCGGCCCGCTCACCATGCAGGCGCTGGTAGCAGGCCAGATCGGTGTCGGGCTGCTGTTCACCACCGACCCCGGCATCCTGGCCCGGCACCTGGCCGTCCTGGCCGACACCCGCGCCCTGCAGCCGGCCGAGAACATTACACCGCTGATCCGCCGGACCACCATGGACCGGTACGGCCCGCGGCTACTCGCCGTGCTCGATGCGGTTTCCGCCCGCCTGACGACCGACGCGCTGCGTTCCCTCGACGCCCGGGTGCAGCTCAGCGGGCTGAACCCGCGTAGGGTCGCGGACAACTGGCTGCGTACGCAGGCGCTGACCGCCCGAAAGCAGGGTGCACGGTGAGCGAGAAGACCGAGCCCACCGCCGTGCCCGGCCTGGCTGGGCCGGCCGGTCTGCCCCGGGGCACCCATGCCCAGCAGACGCGCCTTCGGCGCCGCCCGACGGGCGCGCCCCCGCCGCTGCCTCACCCGATCGCCATCAGCACCACGGCGTGGCTCCTCCTCGCGGTGGTCATCCTGGCCAGCGCGTTCCTGATCTCGGCCAACACCCCCTGGCTCCGGCTGGGCGACCGGGCCAACACCTGGTTCCTGCGCCTGCTCGCGGACGTGCGGACCCCGTGGCTGACCGACGTCGCCACGTTTATCAAGTCGGCAGGCACCGGCTGGGGGGTCACAGTGCTGTGCTTGTCGGTGCTGGTGCTGTCCATGGTCTTCCGGCGCTGGCGGCACCTGCTGGTCTTCCTGGGCAGCTTCCTGCTCCTGCAGATAGTCGGCCAGCCGATCTACTTCGTCCTGTCGCGGCCGCGCCCGTACGGCATCACCATCATCGGCAGCTGGGGCGGGTACTCGGCACCCTCCGTCCCGGTTGCCTTTCTGACCTTCGTACTTATGGGTGCCATTTACTGCCTGGTCGTGCCGGGCCGCCCCCGCACCTACGCCAAGATCGTCGCTGCCGTGGTGATCGCCCTGTTCGGCCTGGCCCGGATGTACCTGGCGGTGGATCACCCCGACGACGTACTGCTTGCCGTCGCCCTCGGGGTGGCGATACCGGTCGGGGTGTTCCGCTACTTCACCCCGAACGAGGTGTTCCCGGTCGTCTACCGGCGCGGCCGGACCGCCCATGTCGACGTGACCGGCCGGCGGGGCGAGGGGATCCGGACCGCGGTGCGTGATCAGCTCGGGCTGACCGTGCTCGAGATCAAGCCGGTCGGCCTGGCATCGTCGGCCGCCTCGATGCCGCTGCGCCTGCGCGTCGAAGGAGGTCCGGACGAGTACGTTTTCGCGAAGCTGTTCACCAAGGGCCATGTCCGCGCCGACCGCTGGTACAAGCTGTGGCGGACCATCCTGTACGGCTCTCTGGAAGACGAGTACCCCTTCCAGACGGTCCGCCGGCTGACCGAGTACGAGGACCACATGCTGCGGCTCCTGCGCGACGCCGGGATCCGCACCGCCAAGCCGTACGGGATCGTGGAGATCACCCCCGAGCGCGAGTACCTGCTGGTCACCGAGTTCTTCGCCGGCGCGGTCGAGATCGGCGACGCCGTCGTCGACGACGCTGTGATCGACCAGGGGCTGCTGCTGGTCCGCAAGCTGTGGGACGCGGGGATCGCGCACCGCGACATCAAGCCGGGCAACCTCATGGTCCGCGATGGGGAACTGCTGCTGATCGATGTGGGCTTCGTCCAGGTCCGGCCGACACCGTGGCGGCAGGCGGTCGACCTGGGCAACATGATGCTGGTGCTCGCCGTGCGCACCGACCCAGACCGGGTCTACCGGCGGGCGCTGGCCTTCTTCACCCCCGATGAGCTCGCTGAGGCGTTCGCGGCCACGCGGGGTATGGCGAGCCCGAACCAGCTGCGCGCGTTCATGAAACGCGACCCACGCGACCTGCTGTCCGCGTTCCGCGCCCTCGCACCGCCCAGGAAACCGATCGCGCTGCAGCGCTGGAGCATCCGGCGGGTGGCCCTCGCGGTTGCGATGTTCGGTGGCATCGCCCTGGCCATCATCGCGAGCGTCGAGGCCTTCGCCCCGGCGGGGAACAACGGGATCCTCGAGCCGCAGTGCGGCACCGGCCACACGATGATCCTGGCCGCCCAGGCGGTCCCGTCGGCGGCACTGCTCCCCTGCGTCGCCGCGCTCCCATCGGGCTGGACGTTCGGCGACGCCGACATCGCCAGCGGGCACGCCCGGTTCTGGCTCGACTCCGACCAGGCCGGCGCGCAGGCGTTGACCGTCACCTTGTCCGCGGCCTGCCACATATCCGGCGCCCAGCAGGTCGCTTCCGACCAGCCGGGAACGCGCCTGTATGAGCGCCCGCTGAGCCTGCGCCCGCTGTTCGCGGAGCTGCGCTTCTACACCTTCCCCGGGGGCTGCGTCACTTACCGGCTCAGCTTCGCCAGCGGCGCCTCCTCGCTCCTGGCCATCCCACTCGGCAGCGCGGTGGCCTTCATGCGCCGGGCCACGCTCGTGGAGCACGTCAGAAACACCGAGGGCCTGGCCTTGTGCGGACGGGGAGCGGCATGTCCTGGCTGAGCCGGCCGGCGGCCGCCGCACATGAGGAGCACCCGCTGCTGGCCTCACCGGGCCGCGACATCGCCATCACCGTCGTGTTCCTGGTGCTCACGGCGTTCGTGTTCGCCGAGGCCGGAGACCACAGCGCGCTGGCTCATATTCAGCGCATCGACGACTCCTGGCTGCGGCTCAATATGGCCAGCCGCTCGGCACCGGTGACGGTGATCGCCAAGTTCTTCAACCTGCTCGGGCTGGTCTACGTGACGCTGCCGGTGCGGATCGCCATCGCCGGCTACCTCGCCGTGCGCCGCCGCTGGTGGCATTTTGCCGCGTTCGTCGCGGCGATCGTGCTGTCGGAGGCCCTGATCGGCACGCTGAAAGGCATCTACGACCGGGCGCGGCCACCCGGATCGCTGGTGGCGACCAGCGGCGCGTCGTTCCCCTCCGGGCATTCCATCGCCGCCTCCGTCACCATCGTGGCCGCGGTAATCGCGCTGGTCCCGCCGGGACGGCGGCGCGCCTGGTGGGGCGCGGGCGCGGTGGCCTTCTCCGTCTTGATGGCCGCCTCGCGCGCCTACCTCGCCGCCCACTGGCTGTCCGACGCCATCGCCGGGGTCCTGCTCGGGACGTCGTGCGCGCTGCTGGCCGCGCTGGTGGTCGGGGAGCTCCAGCGCCGCTGGGGCAGGCGGCACCCGGGCGGCCCGGCTCCGCCGGCCGGACGGCCAGCCCCGGATACCACCGAGTCCGCAGACCGGCGATGACCACGCGTCCCGCCACCGCCCCGGCGGTGCAGCTTCTGCCGGCTTCCCGGTACCGCCACCCGGGAGACGTGATCCGCCTGATCGCCGGTGGCACCGTGCTCGCGTGTGCGGTCGTTGTCCTGGCGGTCGCGTCCAAGTGGTTCGCGGCCGCGTCCCGGTGGCTCCTCGGCCCGGCCGCGCCCGTCCCGGTGGGCCTGGGCCCTGGCCCGGCCAGCCGGGTACTTACCGGCATCGTCCAGGTGACATGCGTGGCCGCGGCGGCCGTGGTGGTCGCAGCCACGCTCCGCTACCGCCGGTTCCGCCTGCTGGGCGGGCTCGCCGTGGCCGCCGTGGTGGCCGCCGCCGTTTCGGCCGGGATCTTCTACGAGTTCGGCGGCCCGCGCCCGGCTGCGCTGAC
>Ga0306920_100005914_pt1 | contig 15861 bp, 13 predicted proteins | sample flu12Cox44000170_FD_204666 | JGI IMG/M metagenome (GOLD analysis project Ga0306920, IMG submission 204666) | Lab enrichment of tropical soil microbial communities from Luquillo Experimental Forest, Puerto Rico - flux4day.12C.oxic.44.000.170 (v2)... | ecosystem: Environmental > Terrestrial >... | reverse complement strand
CTACATCCCGCCGGGCGTGCGGTGCCCGATGGAGCTGAGCACCTATTTCCGGATCAACGCAGCGAAGACCGGTCAGTTCGAGCGCACATTGCTGATTGCCGACAAGGGCAGCTATGTCAGTTATCTTGAGGGCTGCACCGCGCCGCAGCGCGACGAGAACCAGCTCCACGCGGCGGTCGTCGAATTGATCGCGCATGAGGATGCGCAAATCAAATACTCGACTGTGCAGAACTGGTACCCCGGCGACGCCGAGGGCCGCGGCGGCATCTACAATTTTGTGACCAAGCGCGGCGCGTGCCGCGGTGCGCGCTCGAAGATCTCGTGGACCCAGGTCGAGACCGGCTCGGCGATTACCTGGAAATACCCCAGTTGTGTGTTGGAAGGCGATCACTCCGTCGGCGAGTTCTATTCGGTGGCGATCACCAACAATCGCCAGCAGGCCGACACCGGAACGAAGATGATCCATATCGGCAAGGACACACGGTCAACGATCCTCTCAAAGGGTATTTCGGCCGGACGCGGGCAGAATACCTACCGGGGTCTCGTTCGTGTGCAGCCGCGGGCGCAAGGGGCGCGCAACCACACGCAATGCGACTCATTGCTGATCGGCGACCGCTGCGGCGCACACACCGTGCCCTATATCGAGGTGCGCAACCCTTCGGCCCGGGTCGAGCACGAGGCGACGACCTCAAAGATCAGCGAGGACCAGCTGTTCTATTGCCAGCAGCGCGGTCTCAATGCCGAGGACGCGGTGTCCCTGATCGTCAATGGCTTCTGCAAGGAGGTATTGAAGGAGCTGCCGATGGAGTTTGCGGTCGAGGCGCAAAAGCTCCTGGCCGTGAGCCTCGAAGGCAGCGTCGGATGAGAGGCCCTGTATTTCTCCTGCAAAAGCAGGAGGGCGCGGGTGACGCGGTGACGCGGATAGATCTGACGAAGTAATGTGATGATGCTCGAAATCAACGACCTGCATGCGCGCCTGACCGATGGCCGCGAGATCCTGCGCGGCATCGATCTCTCGGTGAATGCCGGTGAGGTGCACGCGATCATGGGGCCAAACGGCTCGGGTAAGAGCACGCTCGCCGCGGTGCTCGCCGGCCGCGAAGGTTATGAGGTCAGCCAAGGCAAAGTGACCTATCTCGGCCGCGACCTACTCGCAATGCCGGCCGACGAGCGCGCGCGCGAGGGCTTCTTCCTCGCCTTCCAGTACCCGGTCGAAATTCCGGGTGTGAACAACATGTATTTCCTGCGCACTGCGATCAATGCACAGCGCCGCCACCGCGGCGAGCCCGAGCTCGATGCCGGACAGTTTCTGCGGATCGTGCGCGCCAAGCTGAAGTTATTGGACATTGGCGAGGATCTGCTGCAGCGCGCCGTCAATGTCGGGTTCTCCGGCGGCGAGAAAAAGCGCAATGAAGTCTTTCAAATGGCGATGCTCGAACCCCGCCTCGCCATTCTCGATGAGACCGACAGCGGCCTCGACATCGACGCGCTGAAGCTGGTGGCGCGCGGCGTCAACCAACAGCGCGCGACCGACCGCGCGATCGTCATGATCACCCACTACCAGCGCCTGCTCGAATACGTCGAACCGGACCGGGTCCACGTGCTGCAGGGCGGCCGGATCGTTCAATCCGGCGACAAGAGCCTGGCCCTCGAGCTCGAACTTCGCGGTTACGGCCCGGTCGAAGACGCAGCCTGACTTACGATCCCAATGATTTCCGCGTTATCAGTGCCAATTTGCACCCTCTCCCCCCGCCGGCCGGAGGGAGAGGGCAGGGTGAGGGGGGCCGACCTGCCGGTTTGCGGCGCCGCCCACCTCACCTTCCCGCTTCGCGGGCCCCTCCCTCTCCGCCGCCCTGAAGGGCGGAGAGGGGCTTTTCTTGCGGCCGGTGTCCAATGAACGCGGTCGTCGATTTCCCGGTAAAGCCCGAGGCGCGGCCTTACCTCGAGGCGTTCGGGGGCGACCGCCACAAGGGTGATCCCGACTGGCTCACGGGATATCGCCGCCGAAGCCTCGCCCGCTTCGCCGAGCTGGGGTTTCCGTCGCGGCGCGGCGAAGCCTGGCGCTACATCGATTTGCGACAGCTCGAGCAGCGGCCGATGCTGCCAGCAGCACAGCAGACGACCGCTGTCACCTCCACGATGCGCGCGCAACTCGCGGAGATTGGCCTAGCCGCGCAGTCATATCGGCTCGTGCTCGTCGGTGGTAAATTCGCGCCCGAGCTGTCTCGTCTCGATCAACTTCCCCCGGGCGTGTGGTTCGGATCGATAACGGCGGCGATGGCCGAGCGGCCGGAGCTGGTGCGCGCCGGGCTGGAAGCGCAATCGCTGGACCGGGCGTTCACATCGCTCAATACGGCGTTTTTCGCTGACGGCTTTGTGCTCGACATCGCTCCGGGTGTCGCGCTGGAGCGTCCCGTCGAGATTGTTCATTTGGCGGCGGGCGATGCCGCCGGCTCGCTGCACACGCGCAGCCTCATTCTGGCGGGTCAAGACAGCCGCGCCACAATTATCGAGAGTTTTGCCGGTTCCGGCAACTACTGGCGCAATGATGTGGTCGAGCTGAGGCTCGGCACCGGATCCGAGCTAGCACGGGTCACGCTCGTCGAGGAAAGCGGCGATGCGGTGCATTTTGGCGAAGCGCAGGCGACCCTTGATGCAGGCTCACGGCTGTCCAGCTTCGTCTTGCTATTGGGAGGCCGGACGGTCCGGCACGAAGCCACGGTGCGGAACGAAGGCGAGAGGAGCCATTGCGACCTGAACGGCGCCTTCCTGTTATCAGGGCGGCAAGAGGCGAACATTCTGACCTCGGTCGATCATCGGGCGCCAGGCGGCGAAACGCGCGAAGTCTTTAAGGGGGTCGCCACTGGGCGCGCGCATGGCGCGTTTCAAGGCCGGATAACCGTGCGCCCCGGGGCGCAGAAGGTCGATGCACACCAGCTCAGCCGCAATCTGGTACTGAGCCCGCGTGCGGCGATCGACACCAAGCCCGAGCTCGAAATCTATGCCGACGACGTGCAATGCAGCCACGGCGCGGCTATCGGCGATCTCGACGAAGCGGCGCTTTTTTACCTGCGAGCGCGCGGTATCCCGAATGACGAGGCGCGCCGCATGCTGATCGAAGCTTTCGCCATGGAAGCGGTCGAGCTCGTCGAGCAGGCGCCTTTTCGTGAGCACCTGCGATCGCGGCTGACCCGACGCCTGGCGACATTGGAGGAGTAGGAATGAGGCCGGCGAGTTTGCGGAGTGTTTATCCCGGGCCGGGCGGTTTCGACCCGAAAGAGGTGAAGCGGGAGTTCCCGATTTTCACTAACAACCCCGATCTCATTTTTCTCGATTCTGCCGCCAGCGCGCAAAAGCCGCGCGCGGTCATCGACGGGACTGCCGATTACTATCGAACCGACTACGCCAATGTGCATCGTGGCGTTTACCGGCTGAGCGCGCGTTCGACCGAGCTTTATGAGGAGGCGCGGGACAAGGTTCGGCGTTTTCTGAACGCTACGGATCGCCGTGAGATCGTCTTTGTGCGCAACACGACCGAAGCGATCAATCTCGTCGCGCAGAGCTGGGGCTCGGCCTTTCTGCACGAGGGCGACGAAGTGCTTATCAGCGAACTTGAGCACCACTCGAATATCGTGCCGTGGCAGTTACTGCGCGACCGGGTCGGCATTCGGCTGGTCGTCGCACCGATCGATGCGACCGGCGGTCTCGACCTAGCTGCGTTCGAGGCGTATCTGTCCCCGCGAACTCGGCTCGTCGCCTTGACCCATATCGCCAACGCGACGGGCACCCTCGTGCCGGTCGAGCGGGTTGTTGCGCTGGCGCATCGGCAAGGTGCCAAAGTGCTGATCGACGGTAGTCAGGCGGCACCGAGGCTGCCGATCGATGTGCAGGCACTGGGCTGTGATTTTTATGCCTTCACCGGTCACAAGGTGTATGGGCCGACGGGCATCGGCGTGCTCTACGGTCGCTTCGAACTGCTATCCGCGATGCCGCCTTACCAAGGTGGCGGCGAGATGATTTTGCGAGTGACATTCGACAAAACCGAATATCAGGAGCCGCCGCATCGGTTCGAAGCCGGCACCCCTGACATCGCTGGGGCGATCGGCCTCGGCCTCGCGCTCGACTTCATCGAGGGACTGGGGCGCGAGAATATTCTTGAACACGAGGAAATGCTGACTGGCTATGGCGTCGATCGATTGTCACACATTCCCGGTCTGCGGCTGCTCGGTGCTGGCCAGCGTAGGCTCGGCATCCTGTCCTTCGATATCGATGGTGTGCATCCGCACGATGTGTCCCAAGTGCTCGACCAGCATTGCGTGGCGGTGCGCGCGGGAGATCACTGCGCGCAGCCTTTGATGGACCGCTTTGGTCTTCCTGGGACGACGCGCGCCTCGCTCGGCGTCTACAATGACGAGAGCGATATCGATCGCTTGGTCGCCGCGCTCGAGGCCGTTCGGGAGATGTTCGCACGATGATCGATCTGCGCGAGCTCTACCAGGACATCATTCTCGACCATGGCCGCCACCCGCGGAACTTCCGCGAGATCGAACATCCGACGCATTCCGCGCAGGGCTACAACCCGCTGTGCGGCGACCGGGTAACGGTCTACCTGACGCTCGAAGGCGACCGCATCGCCGATGTCAGCTTTAAGGGGCGCGGCTGCGCCATCTCGACCGCCGCCGCCTCATTGATGACTGAAGTTCTGAAGGGCAAGACCACCGCCGAGGCCCGCGCCCTCTTCGCGCAATTTCACGCGAGGGCGACCGGCGGTGAGCCGGTGCCTGATTTGCCCGAGCCTTTGGCCGAGGAGATGGACCGGCTCGAGCCGCTGACCGGGGTCAAGGCCTACCCGGCCCGCGTCAAATGCGCGACCTTGTCGTGGCACGCGCTCGAAGCGGCACTGAAGGGCTCGGGAGAGACGGTCAAGACGGAGTAACAAAGATGGACCGCGATCCGTTCGAATTCGATGCGAACCCGCCTACAGCCGACGACGACGTCGAGCGCCCGGAGGGCGGCGAGGACGACCCGGCGCTGATGGGCCCCGTTCTGGAGGCGCTCAAAACGGTGCGGGATCCGGAAATCCCGATGGATCTCGTGGAACTGGGCCTGATCTACGAGCTGATCGTCAAGAAGGGCGGGCTTGTCTATGTCGAGATGACCCTGACGACGCCGGCCTGCCCGGTCGCCGCCAGCATGCCGGGCGAGGTCGAGACCGCTATCCGCGGCGTGCCCGGGGTCTGCGATGTGCGCGTCAAGCTCGTCTGGACCCCGCCCTGGGGACCGGAAAAGATGAGCGAGGAAGCCCGGCTAGAACTCGGGATGCTTTAATCGGCTGCCGTAGCCCTTACCCGCGGTCGGCTCGGCGCGAGGGGGTGCGCTCCATGTCAGTCCCTCCCTTCGCAGGCGCAGGCCTATCTGGGAAAGAAAATGAAGGCAGCCATAAGCGAGTTGCAGGCGGCGCAGCGGCGATAACAACCTTGGCTTGGCGTAAAAGTCGCCTGCCAAAATCGCCAACAGCCCATTGCGCGTATTGAACACGTCGAATGAAGACATGAAGATGTCGCGAAGGACCGGCCTGTTGATCCGGTAAATCAGCCAGGACAGGGAATTGAGACCGCGCCGCACGCGGCGTTCATAGCTGCGCATCAGCTTTGCGCCCAATTTCCTGTCATCAAGCCAAGCATGGACCACTTCAGCGCCGCAGGCGGCACTGCTCATTGCCATCATCACGCCGCTTGAAAACAAAGGATCGATGAAGGCAGCGGCATCTCCGATCATGATGTAACCGTCGCCGCCGTAGTGCCGCGAGTCGTAGGAGTAGTTTCCGGTTGCGACGAGCGGCCCGATCGGCTCGGCATTGGCCATACGCTCCGCGACGCTCGGACTCGCCGCGACAGCGCGCACAAAAAAGGCGTCGAGATCGTCCGTTCTCGTCTTAAAGAAGGATCGAGTGCCAACCAAACCGACGCTCATGACATCATCGGGCAATGGGATCGTCCAAAACCAGCCGTGCTGGAACAGATGCATGGTGATCATGCCCTCCGCGCTGCCGTGCAGGCGGGGGACGTTGCGAAAATGTCCGAACACGGCGGCCGTGTTGTTGCGCTTGTCCACCCTTTTGAGCTTGAGCCGCTTGAGGAGCAAAGTGTCTCGTCCCGAGGCATCGACGAGAAAGCGAGGGAACCAGGCCGAAGGCGTCCCATCGGGGCCCACCGCTATTACTCTGGAACGGCCCTCGGCACCGCACTCGATTTCGGTCACGCGCACCCCTTCGAAAACGGTTACCCCCAGGCGGCGGCTGTTGTCGAGCAGCAGCTTGTCAAACTCAGCCCGCTTGACGTGGTAGCTGTAGTCCACACTCAAATACGGATTGCGATCAAATCGGAACGTCGTCGCCGCGGCGTGTTCCTCCGAGATAACTTCGGCGCCCGGCTTGTACACACCGATGGCTGCAACCTCTTTGGCAACGCCGAGGCGTTCAAAGAGCGGCAGATTGAGGGGGAGCAGAGATTCTCCGATGTGGAAGCGGGGGAAGCGATCCTTTTCAAGAACGACGACCCCTCTGCCCTTCTGCGCGAGCAGCGCGGCGATGGTCGACCCAGCAGGGCCGCCGCCGACAACGAGAACATCGCATTCTTGGCGGTTTGGCGCCGCTGGCATTCAGTATCGTCCTTAAGTAGAGCTGCCCGACCGCGCCGGCGCCCGCACCAGAAGTGCGAGCAGCGAAAATGCCACCAACGTGCCGATCAGCAGCCAGGCATCATTGATGGCAGCGACGAGCCCGGCGCGCTCGACCAATGGTGCGACGAGGGCGCGCGTCGCCTCGTCGACTTCGCCGATCGGCGCGCCGGTGAAACGCTCCGTCGGAAGGCCGACCAGACGAGCTGCCGATGCATCGCCCGCCTGCAAGCGAGCAACAATTGACGCAATGTGGGTGGGCGTGCGCTGTTCGAGCACGGTGTCGATGAGCGCCAGGCCGATGGCCCCACCCAGATTGCGCATCAGGTTGAATAGACCGCTCGCGTCTGGAACATGGTCGGGATCGAAGCTGCTCAATGCCAGTGCGGTGCTCGGCAACAGACACAACATCACCGCAGCGCCACGCACCAGCTGCTGCCAGAACAACCCCCAGAAATCGGTCTCGAAGGTCATAAAACCATTGCCGATCAGGCCGACCGCTAGCAGTGCATAACCCGTGGCGATCAGCAAGCGGACGTCGACGCGCCGCTCGAGGAAGGTAGCGACCGGCGCCATGATGAGCTGCGCGGCGCCGGTGACCATCATGATCTCGCCGATTGCCAATGCCCCATAATCGCGCACTAAACCAAGGTAGACTGGCAACAAATAGACTGCCCCATAGAGACCAATCCCGAGTGCGAAGCTGAAGCAGCACCCGATCGCGAAATTGGGATTGCCGAATGCGCGGAGGGCGATAAGTGGTGCGGGGTGGCGCAAAGAGCGTCGGACGAAGCTGATTCCGCAGAGAACGCAGACCCCCGCCAGCAGCAATGCTGCGGGGCTGGCCCAACCTCGGTGAGGGGCCTCTTTGAGTACCACTTGTAAAGTAGCCAGAAAAATCGCCAGCAGTGGTAGCGCGAGCAGATCGACAGAGCGGAAGCAGCGCCGATCCGCACGATCGATATCGACGGCCCATGCAACCATCAGAGCTACGATGATCCCCGGTGGCAGATTGATGAGGAACAGCCAATGCCACGAAAAGCGGTCTGTAATAAAGCCGCCGACCGCCGGTCCGAGGGTTGGCGCCAGCATTGCAAACAAGCCCGCGACTAGCGTCGCCCGGCTCCGCCCCAGCCCGTCGAACATCGTGAAAATGGCCGAGAAAACGAGCGGGATCAGCGCGCCGCCACAGAAGCCCTGCAACACCCGCGCCGGGATCAGCGACCAGAAACTGTCGGACGCGGCGCAGGCCAGACTCGCTCCGGTAAAGCCACAAATGCAGGCGAGAAAGGCGCCGCGCGTCGACATGAGGCGGGTCAGCCACCCGGTCAGCGGGATCGCCACAACCTCTGCTATGAGGTAGGCCGTTTGCACCCAGCTCAATCGATTGAGTGCAATTCCGAGGCCGGCTTGAATTTCAGGCAGCGAACTCGCGACAATCTGGATATCGAGAATCGCCATGAACATGCCGATGCTCATGGCGGTGAACCCCACCCAGGCCTTGACCCTGACGGCTCCCTTGGGTGTGTGGATCAAAGCCATGATAGCGGTCTTTGCAGCGCGGTTCACACGCCGCGGCGCGGCGCGAGAACACGGTCCTCGATCCAAATGCGTCGCGCGATCAGCACCGCGTTGAGCGCGGAGAAGGTCACAGCAATCGCGACGGAGCCAAAAGCGAGGGGCAGCACGGCGATCTCGGCGACCACCAGCAGGTAGTTCGGATGTCGTAGATACTGGAAGGCGCCAGTTCGCACGAGGGGTGCGTCAGGTAAAGTGATGATGCGCGTCGTCCAATACCGCCCTAGGCTCGCGATCACCCAGATACGGCCTAGCTGCAGCAAGGCGAATATACCGATTAGCGGCCAGTAAGGAGGGGTCGCCGCAGGTACGAAAACAGCAAGGCTCGCGAGCCAGCCGGCATGCAAAAGAACGTAGAGCGGGTAGCCTTCGGGATCCGCTTCCACGGCACCGAGCCGTCGCAACCGCGCGGTATTGTTTCGCGCATGGACAAGCTCGATGAGCCGCTGCAACGCCACCACAGCGAGCGTCCAATAGAGTACAGTCACTGGTTGTCGATCAGCAGAAAGCCCGCGGTGAAGCCTGGGCCGAGGGCAGTCATCAGCGCGCGCTCCCAAGGTTGCCCAGTTGCCTGCGCCTTAGCGAGTATCCGCTCGAGCACGAAGATCACGGTCGCTGCGGACATGTTGCCGTAATCGCGCAACACTGCCCGCGCCTCAACCAACGCGCCTTCTGGCAGTCCAAATGCATGCTCGAGCGCCGTGATCACTTTGGCGCCCCCCGGATGACAGACGAAACACTCGATGTCGTCGATGCCGAGACCGTGACGGACGAGGAACTCCGATGCGACATCTCTAAGCTGGGCAGTAACGAGATTCGGAATATCGCGAGAAAAGATCGCTTTGAGGCCTTCATCGGCGACCTCCCAGCCCATTACGTCGAGGCTGCCGGGCCAGGTATGCTCACCAGAGGCGACGATCGCAGGCCCCTCTCCGTCAGTCGATAGGAGCGCGGCCGCAGCGCCGTCGCCGAACAGAGCCGTTGCGACGATATTGCTCTTCGACCAATCGTCGCGTCTGAACGAAAGCGCGCACAGTTCCACGACAAGGAAAAGCACCGTCTTCCCGGGCTCGGAGGCGGCCTGGGTGGCAGCGCGGGCAAGACCGATAGCTCCGCCCGCGCAACCGAGCCCGAAGATCGGCAATCGCTGCACCGTGCTCCGCAGGCTCATCCGTTCGATCAGCATCGCATCGAGGCTCGGTGTAGCGATGCCCGTAGTCGAAACGACAACGATCTTGTCGATATCGTCCTTTTGGCGGCTGGCGAGACGGAGCACCCGCTTCGTAGCCGCCTCAAGGAGATCGAGCGCGGAGGCCAGGTAGATGTGGTTGCGCTCGGGCCAGCCGTGCGCACGATCGTACCATTCGATCGGCACGCAGGAGTATCGCGTGTGTATTCCCGTGTTCAGGAATACCGGAAGCAAACGATCGAGGTCCGGCGAGCGCCCAAACAGGAGCTTTACTCGTTCGACCACATCGTCTTGGTCGAGCGGGTATGGCGGAACCGCGGTCGCGACGGCGATAAGACGCGGGACGGCAGCCATGGGAATACACCTTTCCCCCTGAGGCATGTCAGAGGATAAGGCCTCAATCACGCGGTGGATCGCAACAGCCGAGCGTGCAATCGGTTTCGAGCGGAGAAAGTATTCGGCTCAAATCCGTCAAATCACGCCCAAGGCAGAAGCGAGCCGTGTCCGATCCGGGTTTTTGTTGTGCCGCACCCGGCTCCGCACGGCCCGCTCGCCCCTTTCCGCTTTTCTGGCTCATATATTTGAGCAACTCGAGCTCTTGGCACCTTGGCGGCGGACGCTGTTATGATAGCGGAGCAAGGCTGAGTTGCGACGGCCCATCGCGCCGCAGAATGCAAGCCGATTCGCTCCGCGCTACCGGTAATGTGCGAATGAACGCGGCTGTGGTGGCGATAAAAACCGAGAGGGAAACGAATGGATCCGATCGTCGGGAGCGGCAAGTATACCTACAAAGTGAACGAGGATTGGGCTCGCCCTCCCGGGGGCATCGAGGTGAGGGCATGCGCTGTCTCCGTAGATTCCCGGGACCGGGTCTATTGCTTCAATCGGAACCCTCAGCATCCGGTCGTAATCTTCGACCGCGATGGGAACTTCCTGTCGTCCTGGGGTGCCGGCCTGTTTTCGTTCCCGCATGCGATCCGTATCGACGAAAACGATTTCGTGTGGCTAACCGACGAATATCATGGGCAGTTCATGAAATTCACGACCGACGGCCGGCTTCTGCAGACCATCGGCGCCAAGGGAGCGCGCTCCGATACCGGTGTGCCCGGAGACGATTTCAGTTCGTCTGCGTGGAAGAGGGTCACGCATGGCGGCGGGCCGTTCAACCTGCCGACCGACATTGCGTTCGCGCCGAACGGCGAAATGTTCATGACCGACGGCTATGGCAATGCCCGCGTCCACAAATTCTCGGTCGACGGCAAACACCTCTTCTCCTGGGGTGAGCCGGGCAATGGGCCCGGACAGTTCAACCTGCCGCACGGTGTGTGGATCGACCGGCGGGGGCGCGTGCTGATCGCCGATCGGGAAAACGACCGGGTCCAGGTTTTCGACCAGCAGGGCAAGTTGCTGACGATTTGGACGACCGAGCTGATCGGCCCCGCGTTCTTTTATGTCGACGATGACGACATCGTATACATCCCGGAGCACAATGGCGGCATGATCAGCATCTTGACCCTCGACGGCGAGCGCCTGGCGCGGTGGGGCGACGGGCCGGTAAACCGCTCCTGCCACGGCATCTGGGTCGACGCACACGGCGATCTCTATGTCGTTCAGCCGGGCGAATGGGGCCGCGTTCGCCGTGTCGTCAAATACATGCGGCAATAACGGTTGATTGAGGCCGCACTCAGCGGCCTTTCGATCGAACAATCACGAGGAGGAACGGCTCTGTGACCAACAAGGAAGAGATTCCGCTGATATTCAGCGACGAGGATTTCGAGAAACGCTATTCGTCTGAAGATGCGGGTCCCTCGGGCCCGGGAGCAGACAAAGCCTCCCATTCAACCCAACCGCTTGCCGCTCCGGTGGCGCGCAGCCGCAATAGATTTATGCGTGCCCTGCTGCGCCGCCGCATGTCTTCCTCCGGTTGAGAATGCTGATCTGCAAATCGTAGTGCCGACACACACTGGATCGGCGGTTCGAGCAGAATAATTGGCAATATCCTCATCTCGATGAATACGCCAAGCGCAAGATACTAGGCCTCAATGGTGCACGGCTCTACGCGTTGAACGGAGCCGGCGCGCGCGCCGTCGGCCAATACGGCAGCGCCTACAAGCAGGGCAATTTGGTGCAATATGAAACGGCCATCCGCCACAACAATGGGAGGCGACCGTATGACCATCGCTATGAACGCGGCAGTTTAGGCCTCCATATGCGAAAGGACAACAAGTTTGGTTAATGGTATCAGGCTTGGTTTTCGATGAGACGTTTGATCAGCCGGTTGACCTCGTTGGCTTTTTCCATGTGCGGCAAGTGTCCGGTCTGGTCGAAAATGTGAACGGGCAGGTGTGATGCTAGGGCTTCGGCGTGGGCAACCGTAATGATGCGATCGTCGCGCCCCCAGATAATTTGCGCCGGCTGTTTGAGTGCTGCGACGACCTCGCCGAGGACTTCACGCTGCACGCCACCGGGAAACCATTCCTCGGCAATCCTTGACAAGGCTGATGCCACGCCGTCGAGCCTTTTGTAGCGCAATACGTCCTCGACCATTGTGCGGCTGACCAGAGCTGGGTCGTGGACGAGAAGCCCCAGCACCTCCAGCGCCTCGCGTCGTCGTGTGGCACGCACGAAACCGTCGATAAATCCCGCGTTGATTTCCGGCCCGAGCGAGGCCGACGCGATCAAGGTCAAGGTCGCAACACGTTCGGGTTGCCATTGGCCGAAATGTATCGCGATACCGCCCCCCATAGAGTGCCCGACGAGATGCACCCGTTCGATACCGAGCGCGTCAAGCGCATGGCCGATTACGGCGGCATAGCTCGCGGCGTCGACGTGGTCCACCTGTTTCGCTGATCCGCCATGCCCCGGCAGATCGAGTGCAACCGCCCGCCTCTCTGCCGCCAGAGCGGGCTGCGTAAACATCCAGGTGTTGAGATCGGCGCCAAAGCCGTGCAACAGCAAGATCGGGACGCTGTCGCCCTCGCCGAGCTCCAGGTAGCGCAGCCGCAGGCCTGCCGCTTCCAACTCGCGCGTGCTTGTCGTTTCGGTACCGGCTGCCGGTTCGGCCGACGGCTCGGGGATCGCGAACCCACCGACAAAGGTGTCGATCTCGCCTTCCGCCACCGCTTCGGGAGCGGTAACTGCGAGCAGGGCTCCAACCGGCAGGGTCGCTCCCGCGGGCGCCACGATCCGGCGCAAGATGCCGCTCGCCGGCGCTTCTAGGACATTGGTGATTTTTGTGGTCTCGATTTCGAGCAGTTCCTCGCCTGCCGCAAAGCTCTGGCCTTGTTGCTTGAGCCAGCCGACGATCGTGCCCTCGGTCATCGTCAGACCCCACTTAGGCATCGTGATCGGGGTAATCTCAGGGCTGGCCATCGCTATTTCCTGCGTAAACGTCTGGATGGCCCGCAGCAGACCGGGCCTCACAGACACAACTTTAATTGTGATCGGCCCTGCGGTCGACGGGCGATGCGGGTGACTGACCGCTCACCCGCTCTCTATCGAGTCGCGGCAGGGATCACCCGCGCAAGGCCAATGAACTTTTCCGGGTCCTGCGGTTCATTGTTGACCAGCACCTCGTAATGCACGTGCGGCCCGGAGCTGCGGCCGCTGCTGCCGAGAAGACCGATCTGCTCATGTTCAGCGACCCGCTGTCCGACCGAGACAATGGAGCGGTGAAGGTGGCCATACAGGGTGGCGATACCGTTTCCGTGATCGATTTCAACAACCTTGCCATAATCGCTTCGGTAGCCGGCGTAGGTCACGGTGCCCTCTCCGGTTGCATGAACCGGAGACATATAGGGCGCAGACAAATCGATCCCGGTATGAAAAGCCAAGCGGCGGTTGAACGGGTCGCGGCGCGGGCCGAACCGACTTTCGAGCTGATAATAATCGAGCGGCACCGACAGTGGCAGCGACCTGATCAAACTGCGCAGTTCCTCCATTTTCTCCGGGATCACCCCGCCGGGTTGGCTAGCTTTCGGCGGCGCTATAAACGGGCCGCCCAGGCCGCCGCGGTCTTGGCCTAATTGCGGGAACAAGCGGTCGACATTGAGACCGGTAGAGGCGAGCAGGCGCTTCGCTTCGGCGACGGCTTGGCGGGTCAACTGCGCGAGGCTGCGCGATCGGTCCTCCGGTTCCGGCGGCGCATCTGATATCACTGCTTCGGGCTGCGGCGAAACTACTGCGGGTTGATCGGGTCCCATCTCGATTAGCCCTGCGAAGTGAAAGAGCCTAGGCCATTTTTGCCGGCGCTCGACATCTTTGCTCTCATCAAACACAGTCTGGTCCCGACTCGCGCCGAGAACCCGACGGCAGCGGTTCGATCTGATCGAATTCTCCGTTGGTGCCCGGTCCGGCTCGGCCTTCAGCTTGCCCGTCACGAATGGCCTTTCCGGTTGCGGCCCCGTCGATGCCGCCAACGCAAGCTTATCGTGCCGCCCCGCCATCTCGTCCCAAAGATCGGCGTCGGCCATCTTCACCCGCTCGACCGACGCGTTTCTGTCCGCGCCGGCGCGCGCGCCGCCCAGCCCGAAACAACACGCCACGACAGCAATCGCGACTGCCACAGATGTTGCCGCCATCTGTACGATCCGTGGCGAACAGATCTGCGGCGATGAATCACCCAGGCCTAAACGGATACTGATTTCGGGGAAGCCGAAGCTTCCCCGGCTCGGTGGTTCGGCGATCATCCCCAATCCCCCATGATGCCGAACCGTGGGTGTCCGCTGGCAAAGCCAAGGGACCAGGTCTCGGCTAGATCAGGTCAAGCGCGCTGCCGGCGCTTCCGAAGGCGCTCACCCTAGGGGGTGGACCATGGCATTGCAACAATCAAACGTTAATTCTGTGCATTGCCGCTAACACCGGGCACGAATCGCCGGCTGCGGCAAGGGGGACGCAGTCTCAAAAATCAATTGCTGTGGAGTCCGAATCGATTTTTACGCGATTATTGAATGTCACGAGGCACGTTATGGTTCACGTTGAAGAAGATTTGCCTCGTGGTGCGTGCTACCGGTCCTCAAGCATCGAGGCGCACCTCGGCGTCTTGCTGCACCTCAGGCGGGAATTGTGTGCGGTAGTATTCCGCAAAGAGGCCGTCCCGACGCAGCAATTCCAGCAACGTCCCTTCCTCGGCGATAGTGCCGTCACGCAATACGATGATGCGGTCGCAACGCCGCACTGTCGACAGCCTATGGGCGATGATAAAGGTGGTCCGCGCCGCCACGAGCCGCTCGATCCCGGCCATGACCAAGGCCTCGGTTGCGACATCAAGTGCCGAGGTCGGCTCGTCCAAGATCAGGATCGGCGCGTCGCGCAATAGCGCCCGGGCTATCGTGACCCGCTGCCTTTCGCCTTCCGAAAGCGCCATCCCGGTTTCCCCGATCACCGTGTCATAGCTCTCTGGAAGCGAGGCGATGAAATCGTGAATACGGGCTAACCGAGCCGCCTCCTCGATCTCCGCATCAGTCGCCCCGGGCCGCCCATAGGCAATATTATCGCGCACCGAAAGGGGAAAGATCAGCGGCGGTTGAAGAACCATGGAGGTCTGGCTGCGCAGCGCCTTCAGCTTGTATTCGCGCACATCGACACCGTCGATTTCCACCACCCCGGTGGATGGATCGAAAAACCGCGCCAGGAGCCCCAGAAGTGTCGATTTGCCGGCGCCGGTCGGGCCGATCACGGCGATTTTGGCGCCCGCCCGCACGCGTAATTCGACGCCGTTGAGGACCGGCGTCTCCGGCCGGTAGCGAAACGATACATTGCGCCACGCGACATCGCCTCGCGCCCCCTCCGGAGGAAAGCTGCGGCTCCCGTCTCTCAGATCGGCCTCCGTGTCGAGTATCTCGAAAATCCGGCGTGCCCCGACGCGGGCGCCCGCTATCTGCCCCCAACTCTGGGTGATCTGATTGATCGGCGCGTAGAGTTGGGCGAGATAGGAGATGAACACAATCAGCTGCCCGACGGACAGCCTCCCCGAAATCACAGCGCGGGCACCGGCATAGACAACGAGCGCGGTGCCACAGGCAATCACCAGATTGACGGCACCCGAGTAGAGTGTCTGCCAGCTGTAGAGCCGCAAAGTCGCGCGGAGGCTCTCCCGGCTAGCGCCCATAAACCGCCTATGCTCCTCGTCCTCCTTGGTGAAGGCTTGGACCAGCTTGATCGACGACATCGCCCATTGCACAACCGAATAGACGCGGCTCTCGGTAGTCCGCACCTCGGTTGCAACATCGACGATCTTTCGGTTGAACCCGAAAATCAGCCCAAACAGCAGCGGAACGACGGTCAACGACAAGAGGGTCAATGTCGGGTCGAGCGGCAACAGGACGACGAGCATGCCGCCGAGCAAGACTACGGCGGAAAGAATCGGCAATGCGCCGTTCATGATCATCGTCTGGACGGCGAAGCTGTCGGCCGTT
>Ga0306920_100005913_pt1 | contig 15862 bp, 11 predicted proteins | sample flu12Cox44000170_FD_204666 | JGI IMG/M metagenome (GOLD analysis project Ga0306920, IMG submission 204666) | Lab enrichment of tropical soil microbial communities from Luquillo Experimental Forest, Puerto Rico - flux4day.12C.oxic.44.000.170 (v2)... | ecosystem: Environmental > Terrestrial >... | reverse complement strand
CAGCGAGACGAGGTCGCGGCCTTCGGCCTGCGCGCGCACCACGAGTTGCGCGAGCGCGTCGGGCGGGTGGCCGATGTCGGCGTCGGTGAGCAGCAGGTAGTCGGCGGGCAGCTTGAGCGTGCGCACCGCCTCGATACCCTGCGACTGCGCCCACACCTTGCCCGACCAGCCCGCCGGCAGCGGCTTGGCCGTAATCACGCTGAGCTTTTCCGGGCACTGCAGCGCGAGCGCAGCGGCGCGGGCGGCTTCGGCGGTGCCGTCGGTGCTGTGGTCGTCGATCACGATGACGTGAAACTCGCCGCCGTAGGCCTGCTGGAGCAGCGAGCTGACGGCCTCGCCAATCGCGTCGGCCTCGTTGCGCGCCGGCACCACGGCGCACACGGCAGGCCAGCCGGCCGCCGGCTCGACGAGCGGGAGCGGCTCGGCCGGGCGCGCGCGCCAGAAGCCGCCGCGCCCGAACAGCAGCACGAGCCAGATCAGCAACGAGAGACAGGAGACGGCGAACAGGATGGTTGTAGTCATGCGTTGTTACTCTCGATCGAAGGCGCACGCACGCCCACGCGGCGCGACAGCCACATGGCCGCCGTGCGCAGGAGCACGACAGCCCAGTCGGGCGCGCGCAGCACGGGCCGCGCGCGGAAAACATCGTAGTCGTTGCGCTCGATGACTTCGAGCATGCGCAGGCCGCCGTGAACGACGCTGCACAGTTCGACACCGCAGCGCCCCGGCACGCGCAGCGCGAGCGGCGCGCCGCTCACCATCAGCGCCTTCGCCCGCGCCACTTCGTTCGACATGAGCCCGCGCCAGGCGTCGTCCACGACGCCAGCGGCGATCTGCGGCTCCGTCACGCCGTAGCGCTGGAGGTCTGCGAGCGGCAGGTAAATGCGGCCGCGCCGCCAGTCGGCGCTCACATCCTGCAAGAAGGTAATGAGCTGCAAGGCGGTGCAGATCGCATCGGAATCGGCAAGGTTTTCGGGTGTCGCTTCGTGAATCAGATGCAGCATCAGGCGGCCGACCGGGTTCGCCGAGCGCCGGCAAAAATCGAGCAGCGCGAAGCGGTCGGCATAGCGCGTCGTGTCGATGTCCTGATCGAACGCCGCGACGAGATCGTAAAACGGCTCCAGCGGCAGGTGGCACTCGCGCACCACGTCCGCGAGCTTCGCGAACAGCATGGGATGCACGCGCGCCGGGCGGCCTGCGGCCACGGCGTTCAGGCCTTCGCGAAAATCGGCGAGGCGCGTGTGGCGCTCCTCGGGGCTCCAGTCGCCTTCGTCCGCGATGTCGTCGAGCGTGCGCGCGACGTGGTAGATCACGCCGACAGGCGCGCGCAGCGCCTTCGGCAGCAATACGCGCGCTACCGGAAAATCGTCGTAGTGGTCGGGTTCCATCAAGGCGTCCAGAATGGGGTCGTATCCTGCGGCGGACCAGCCCGGCGGCCGCAGGACGCGATATTTTAAGGGTTCCCGGGGTATGTTGCAGCGCGCAAGGGTTGGCCGCGCGGGGCCGGCCGTCGCGTGCACGCTGCACCGGCGAGTGGTCTCCACAGCAAACGAAAGGCGAAGGGGTTAAAATGCGCGTCTGGTTTTTATTCCGTCACCCTTTGGCGGATTTTTTGCATCCTTAATAATTAGACAGCCGCCGGCGATCAGGTCATTTTTACCGATTCGCTCGCCTTCTGCGGCAGTCGGAGTTCGCCACCTTATGCGAGTGATCCTTGCCCAACCCCGCGGCTTTTGTGCGGGGGTTGTCCGCGCTATCGAAATCGTCGATCGCGCACTGCAGAAACACGGCGCGCCCGTCTACGTGCGCCATGAAATCGTCCACAACCGTCACGTGGTCGAAAACCTGCGCAACAAGGGCGCGCGTTTCGTGGAAGAGCTCGACGAAGTGCCAGAAGGCGCCGTGGCGATTTTCAGCGCCCACGGCGTAGCGAAGACCGTGGAGCGCGCTGCCGAGGAACGCGACCTCGACGTGCTCGACGCTACCTGCCCGCTCGTCACGAAGGTTCACGTGCAGGGCCGCCAGTACGTTGCGGCGGGCCGCACGCTGATCCTGATCGGCCATGCCGGTCACCCCGAAGTGGAAGGCACGATCGGCCAGATTCCCGGCACCGTGCTGCTCGTGCAGAGCGAAGCCGATGTTTCGAAGCTCGATCTGCCGCTCGATGCGCCGCTCGCGTACGTGACGCAAACCACCCTTTCGGTGGACGACACGCGCGGCATCATCGACGCGCTGCTCGCGCGGTTCACCGACATCGTCGGCCCGGACACGCGCGACATCTGCTACGCGACGCAGAACCGCCAGGCAGCGGTGCGCGAACTGTCTGACCAGGTGGACGTGCTGCTCGTCGTGGGCGCGACGAACAGCTCGAACTCGAATCGTCTGCGCGAGATCGGCAGCGAAACGGGCGTGCCGAGCTACCTCGTCGCCGACGGCTCGGAAGTGAAGCCCGAGTGGTTCGCCAATGTGCAAACGGTCGGCATCACGGCCGGCGCATCGGCGCCCGAAGAGATGGTGGAGAACGTGATTGACGCGCTGCGCGCGTTGGGGCCTGTCGAGGTGTCGACGATGGCGGGCCGTGAAGAAAAAGTCGAATTCAAGCTGCCGGCGAAGCTGTTGCAACCGCTCGTCGCGCGCGAAGTTTAAGGAGGGCACGTCTTGTCTATTCCGCTGCTACAAAAAGTCCGCGTTGGCTCGTACATCTTTCGCCAGCATTTCAGCGGCAACAAGCGCTATCCGCTCGCGCTCATGCTCGAGCCGCTGTTCCGCTGCAATCTCGCCTGCAATGGCTGCGGCAAGATCGACTATCCGGATCCCATCCTGAACCAGCGCCTGTCGCTGGAGGAATGCCTCGAAGCCGTCGATGAGTGCGGCGCGCCGGTCGTTTCCATCGCAGGCGGCGAACCGCTGCTGCACAAGGAAATGCCGCAGATCGTGAAGGGCATCATGGCGCGCAAGAAGTTCGTGTATCTCTGCACGAACGCGCTGCTCATGGAAAAGAAGATGGACGACTACGAGCCGAACCCGTACTTCGTCTGGTCGGTGCACCTCGACGGCGACCGCGAAGCGCACGATCACTCGGTCTCGCAGGAAGGCGTGTACGACAAGGCCGTCGCGGCCATCAAGGAAGCCAAGCGCCGCGGCTTCCGCGTGAACATCAACTGCACGCTGTTCAACGACGCCGTGCCCGAGCGCGTGGCGAAGTTCTTCGACACGGTCGGCGAAATCGGCGTCGACGGCATCACGGTGTCGCCGGGCTATGCGTATGAGCGCGCGCCCGACCAGCAACACTTCCTGAACCGCGACAAGACCAAGACCCTGTTCCGCGAGATCTTCAAGCGCGGCAACAACGGCAAGAAGTGGTCGTTCAGCCAGTCGAGCCTGTTCCTCGACTTCCTGGCCGGCAACCAGAGCTATCAGTGCACGCCGTGGGGCAACCCGGCACGCACGGTGTTCGGCTGGCAAAAGCCCTGCTACCTGGTCGGCGAAGGCTACGTGAAGACCTTCAAGGAGCTGATGGAAACGACCGACTGGGACAAGTACGGCACCGGCAAGTATGAGAAGTGCGCGGACTGCATGGTCCACTGCGGCTTCGAAGCCACCGCCGTGCTCGACACCGTCGCGCATCCGCTGAAGGCACTGAAGGTCGCGATGAGCGGCCCGCAGACCGAAGGCGCGTTCGTGAAGGACATCCCGCTCGAGGGCGCGCGTCCTGCCGAATACGTGTTCTCGCGTCACGTCGAGATCAAGCTCGAAGAGATCAAGAGCGCGGCCAAGACCGGGAAGCCGGCAACGGTCGCGGCAAGCTAAAGCGGCTTCCGCTTCACGCGGATAGCATGCGAAAAGGGCGCAACGGTTTTGGCCGTTGCGCCCTTTGTCTTTTGCGGTGAGGCGTCGCGCAGCGTGCGCCAGCGGCGCTGCGACTGCGCGCAGGCTCAGCGCCGCTTCACGCCCGGCAGCACGCAGAGCATTTCGAACGCGAGATTGGCCCCGAGCAGCGCCGTGGTGCCGAACGGGTCGTACGGCGGCGCCACTTCCACGAGATCCGCGCCGACGATGTCGAGCCCCCACGAGCCGCGGATGATCTCGAGCGCCTGCGGCACGGTCAGCCCGGCGATCTCCGGCGTGCCGGTGCCGGGCGCATAGGCTGGATCGATGCCGTCGATGTCGAAGCTCAGATACACCGGGCCGCCCTGCACGCGCGCGCGCACTTCCTCCATCAGCGGCGCCAGCGAGCGGTTCCAGCACTCTTCGACCTGCACGACCCTGAAGCCCTGCTGGCGGCACCAGTCGAAGTCCTCGGCCTCGTAGCCCGTGCCGCGCAAGCCGATCTGCACGACGCGATCGCAATCGAGCAGGCCTTCTTCCACGGCGCGCCGGAACGGCGTGCCGTGCGCGATCTTCTCGCCGAACATCGTGTCGTTGACGTCAGCGTGCGCATCGACGTGGATGAGGCCCACGCGGCCATGCTTGCGATGGATCGCGCGCAGGATCGGCAGCGTGATCGTATGGTCGCCGCCGAGCGAGACAGGGCGGCAGCCGTGCGCGAGGATTGCGTCGTAGGCGGCTTCGATGCGTGTGATCGAATCGGCGAGGTTGTACGGATTCGTCGCGACATCGCCAATGTCGGCCACGCGCAGCGAATCGAACGGCGCCGCGCGCGTCGCCATGTTGTACGGGCGCAGCAGCACGGACTCCGAGCGGACCTGGCGCGGGCCGAAGCGCGCGCCAGTGCGGTTCGAGGTGCCGAGGTCGAACGGCACGCCCACGAAACAGGCATCGAGACCCGATGCGTCCTCGACCTGGGGCAGGCGCATCATCGTCGCGATCCCGCCGCAACGCGGCATCGCATTGCCGCTGAGCGGCTGGAAGTATTGGTCAGACATTACGGCGCTCCACTTTCATTTACCGTGCCGTATCATTCGAAACGGCCATTAACGCAGTTGTAAGCGCGCATCGGCCAAAGATGAATAACGATTTCATCGTTGTTCACATAGATTTTTATCTATGTTTCGATGTTCGCACCGGAGAACCCATGCTCGGCAGCCTGACCGATCTCGACTTGCGCCTGCTGCGCGTCTTCGTTGCCGTTGCGGACGCCGGCGGCGTGAGCGTCGCGCAGACCACGCTGAACGTGAGCCAGCCCACCATCAGCGCGCAGCTCTCGACACTCGAAACGCGCCTGGGCTACCGGCTCTGCGAGCGCGGGCGCAGCGGCTTCAAGCTGACTGAAAAAGGGGAGCGGCTTTACGAACTGGCGACCACGCTGCTCGCCGCCGCCGAAGAGTTCACGCTGAAAGCGCGGCACCTGGACCGCACGCTCGTGGGAACGTTGAGCATCGGCCTGATCGGCCATACGCCGACCAGCCAGAACGCGCGCATCAGCGAGGCGATCGCTTCGTTCCGGCAACGCGACGAGGCGGTGCGTTTCTCGATTTCGGTGAAGTCGCCGGGCGAACTGGAGGAGCAGTTGCTGAGCGGCGAGACCCAGATTGCGGTGGGCTATTTCTGGCACCGCGTGCCGACGCTCGAATACACGCCGCTTTTCATCGAACGGCAGATCGCGTATTGCGGGCGCGGGCATCCGCTGTTCGAACGAGCGGGGCAGCTCGATCCGCTAGAGGCCGCGGAGTTCGAATGGGTTTGGCGCACGTATCCCACGCCGGAGGCCCAGCTCTCGACGACCCCGGGCAAGGTCACCGCGCAGGCCGACAACATGGAGGCCGTTTCGCTGCTGATTCTTTCCGGCCACCATCTCGGCTACCTGCCACAGCAATTCGCGGCGCCGCATGTCCGTCGTGGCCTGCTCGCCGCGCTCAATCCAAAGCAGCTCAGCTACGAGGTGACGTTCCACGTGGTCACGCAAAAGCGCAATCGTCATAGCCCGATCGTGCGGGCGTTCCTGGAGGATTTGAAGAACGCGCATCTGCATGACACCGAGGACGACGCACCATGAAACCGGCGCTACGGGCTCCATACGTGGAGCGCCTCGAGTTCTTCACTTCGCACTGAATGGCGACACCGTTGCCGCTTTCACGCTAGCCGCGCTAGCCCGCCGGCGTCCACCGATACACCACCGCGCTGGCGCCGTTGTAGTTATCCTTCGTCACCACATACTCGCCAGTCGAGCGCAGATACGCGCGCAGGCCGTACATCGAATCCACGTCGTTGCCCACGTACACAGTATTCGGGCTGTTATTGGTGAACGTCGTGTCGATCGCGCCCGTGGTGAGGTTGAATGCGTCGATGTTCGGCACGGTGTGCACGTAGCCCACGAACAGATAGTTCCCGGCAGCCGCAATCGATTTGGGATTCGCACTCGTGAGGGTGATCACCGGATTTGGCGTGCCCGTATTGCCGGCGAGCCAGCCGTGATAGACCTCCACGCGCGTCCCGACCGCGGTCCAGTCGGTGATGCCGGCGTCTTCTCCCGTGAGGATCATCGTGTCGCTTTCGGGCAGATAGACGATGCGTGTCAGACGCGAGATCGTGGCCGGAACCGGCGTGGTGACCGCGGCTCCCCAGAGCGGCTTGCCGGTTGCATCGAAGCCCGTCAGCGGGTAGTGGGAAATGACGCTGGTCTTGTCGAGGCCCACCCAGAGATCGCCCTTGCTGTCGAGGCAAAAGCCGTTGCGCACCGGGGCCGTCGTGTTGAACGCCGAACCCGGCAGCGTGTAGTCGGGAATGGCGATATAGCCGCTCGCCGCGTTGAAGTGAAAGAAGTAGAAGGTATCGGGGTTCTGGCCCGCGGCCACGAGAATGCGCTGTCCACTCACGCTTGCGACCTGGGCGAAATGCTCGCCGCGCGCGACGTCCGCGAGATTGATGCGCGGGTCGGACGGATACGTGACGGGATCGATGGTGTTGGCGACGAAGGTGCCGCCGGCCGTACCCGAATAGATGTTCATGCCGCCGTAGAACAGCGCGCCATCGGTGCCCGGGTCCGGCGCCGCGTTGCCTTCGAAGTTGACCGACTGGAGCTTCCAGCGCAGCGTTCCGGTCCCGTCGTATGCCTGAATGTCGGTGCCGCCGTTGCGGCCGAGGTCCCACGAACCGCCCCACGGATTGTTGAGCACGTACAGCGTGCCCGCGGAGTCCTTGCCGATACCGGTCACGCGCGTAAAGCGCTTGTCGCCGACCTGCCCCCGGGTGCCCGTGGTCGTGTCGAGATAGCCGCCCTTGACGCCGAACGTTCCGGTGAGAGACGGTGTGCCCGCCACGCTGTAGTTCTTGATGTTCATGTCGGGACCCGAGTCGCCGATCATCAACTGTAAGGTCTGCGAATCGAAGTACAGCGACGACGGCCGCGCAGTGGACGCCAGCTGGATGGTGTTCAGAAGCTGACCGCCGGCGCTGAATTCGAGCACGGCGCCCGTACTTTTCTGCGCGACCCAGAGGTTGCCGCTCGCGTCCAGGGCCAGCGCGCCCGGGCCGGCCACGCTGATGTCGCGTTGCCAGACGCCATCCGTGGTGTATACGCGCACGCGGTTGCCGGGGAAATCGCTTGCATAGAGCAGCGACCCGGATGTGGCGAGCCCGGTGACGACATCGGCGAGCTTTTCGGTCGTATCGGCGCTCACGGCGATCAGCAGATCGCGCGCGCTGCTCGTGCGGTTGTACCGTCCGACGCTGCCGCTGCCGTACGTGGCGTTGTACTGCATCGCGACGAACAGCGAAGTCGCGTTGCCCGTGATCGCGCCGCCCTGGAAGTCGCCGTGCCCGCCGATCGAGCCGAGGCTCTGGCCGTTCTGGTAGAGGGCAACGCCGCCTTCGTTTTCATCCCACATCGACGCGGTGTAGATCACACCTTCGGGCGCGACCCACATCGAGCGGGCCACGTTGCCCACGCGCGTCGCGTTGGTGCCGTAGGTGTTCGCAATCCAGTCGGTGGCGTATTGCGCTTCGCAAACCGGCGCAATCGTTGCGGTCAGGGCTGCCGCAAGCCATGCGGCGCCAATTCGATGCAGGACCATGAGAGATTCTTTGTTTCGCATACCTTACGGTGCGAGTGTTCAAGGTGCTGTGTTGCCAAACGGGGTCGCCAACGACGGCGCCAGCAGCAGCAAACGCGCGATCCGGTTCCCGACGAATCGAATCCGTGCGGGGCGCCGCGCGGCGTCATGCGTCGAGCTGGTGTCGAGCGTCGTAAAAGTTAACGGCGTCGCGCTGCGGGAATTTAGCGCTTTTGGTGGCAAGCCCAGGCCGCGCGGATTACAGGCGTAAAAAAAGGCGCGACGGCCTTCGCCGTCGCGCCTTGCATCGAATCACTCAGCGAGGACTCAGCAGCACTTCCCCGCGCCCGCCCCATACCGCGCGTTTTGCCGCTCGCGGAAGAACTCCTCGTATGTCATCACCGGGCGGTCGGGATGCGTCGCGCGCATATGCGCGACATAGCCCTCGTAGTCGGGCAGACCCACCATCAGGCGCATGGCCTGGCCCAGATAGCGCCCGGCGGTCTGCACGTTGTCGCGAAGTCCCGAGAACATGATGTGCTCCGTTCAGTTGGTCAAGCCAGCTCAGTGCACGCGCTGGCTCACGACGGCCGCGCCGCCAGCCGGCATCGCCTCGTACGGCGTTTCCTGCACGGTCGGACGAGCGATGCGGCGTGCACGCGCGATCGCGATCAAGCCATACACCACGATGCTCACCACCACGAAGATGAAGAGGCCCGAGAGCGCGGCATCGACGTAGTCGTTGAAAACCATGCGCTGCATCTGCTCGAGCGACTTGGCAGGCGCGACGATCTTGCCTTCCGCGATCGCCGCCGAAAGCTTCTGGGCGTGTGCGACGAAGCTCACCTTCGGGTTGCTGTCGAAAATCTTCTGCCAGCCCGCCGTGAGCGTGCAGATGAGGAGCCACACCGTGGGCGCGGCGGTGACCCATGCGAACTTCTCGCGCTTCATCTTGAAGAGCACGACGGTGGCGAGCATCAGCGCGATACCGGCGAGCATCTGGTTCGAGATGCCGAAGAGCGGCCACAGCGTGTTGATGCCGCCGAGCGGATCGACCACGCCCTGATAGAGGAAGTAGCCCCATGCGGCCACGCACAGCCCCGTGGCGATCAGGTTGGCCGGCAGCGACTCCGTGCGCTTGAGCGACGGGTGGAACGTGCCGAGCAGATCCTGCAGCATGAAGCGGCCCGCGCGCGTGCCGGCATCGACGGCGGTCAGGATGAAGAGCGCTTCGAACAGGATGGCGAAGTGATACCAGAACGCCATCATCGCCTCGCCGCCGATCACCTGGTGCAGGATCTGCGCCATGCCCACAGCCAGCGTGGGTGCGCCGCCCGCGCGCGCGACGATGGTCGTCTCGCCCACGGCCTGCGCGGTGTGCGTGAGCATGTCCGGCGTGAGCATGAAGCCCCAGTGGCCCACGGTTTGGGCGACGGCGTCCGGCGTCGTGCCGAGCACGGCGAGCGGTGCGTTCATTGCGAAGTACACGCCCGGCTCGATCACCGAGGCGGCCACGAGCGCCATGATCGCGACGAACGATTCCATCAGCATCGCGCCGTAACCGATAAAGCGCGCGTTGGTTTCGTTATCGAGCAGCTTGGGCGTCGTGCCCGACGAGATCAGCGCATGGAAGCCCGAGACCGAGCCGCACGCGATCGTGATGAAGAGGAACGGGAACAGGTTGCCCGACCAGACCGGACCCGTGCCGTCGATGAACTTCGTGAACGCGGGCATCTTCAGTTCCGGCGCGACGATCAGAATGCCGATCGCGAGCGCGAGGATCGTGCCGATCTTGAGGAACGTCGAGAGATAGTCGCGCGGCGCGAGCAGCAGCCACACCGGCAGCACCGAAGCGACGAAGCCGTAGCCGATCAGGATCCACGTGAGCTGCGTGCCCGTGAACGTGAACCACGCGGCGAGCGTGGGCGAATCGTGCACGTGCTGGCCGAACGCGATCGACGCCATGAGCAGCACGAAGCCGATGATCGAGATCTCGCCGATCTTGCCCGGGCGGATGTAGCGCACATAGAGACCCATGAAGATCGCGATGGGAATCGTTGCGGCCACGGTGAACGTGCCCCACGGCGAGTTCGTGAGCGCCTTCACCACGATCAGCGCGAGCACCGCGAGAATGATGATCATGATGAGGAACGTGCCGAACAGCGCGATCACGCCGGGCACGGGACCCAGCTCCATCTTCACGAGGTCGCCGAGCGAGCGGCCGTCGCGGCGCGTGGACAGGAACAGCACCACGAAGTCCTGCACGGCGCCCGCGAACACTACGCCCGCGAGAATCCACAGCATGCCGGGCATGTAGCCCATCTGCGCGGCCAGCACCGGGCCGACCAGCGGGCCCGCGCCCGCGATCGCCGCGAAATGGTGGCCGAACAGCACGAACTTGTTGGTGGGCACGAAGTCGAGCCCGTCGTTGTGGCGCACGGCCGGCGTCATGCGCAGGCCGTCCAGTTGCAGGACGGTGCTCGCGATGAAGCGGCTATAGAAGCGATAAGCGATCAGATAAACGCACACGGCGCAGATCACGATCCAAAGGGCGCTGATTCGCTCGCCGTGCGCGAGCGCGATGGTGCCGAACGCGAACGCGCCCAATAGCGCGACGAGCGTCCAGACGACGAAACTGGATGTCCGACTCATGCGGTGTCTCCGTTTATGGTTTTAGCTCTGTGCCCGGCATCGGAACCGGGCTCCGGCGCGCCGTTCGATGCCGGCGCATGCACGACGCATTGCGCCGTGTCGTGGCCGGTAGTATTCGCTTTCAGACCGTCAGCCACAACCGGACAACTACGTAAATGCGCTACGTAGAATTACGTAGCGGAGGCAAGGGTTCGTTGCGCGATCAACGTGTCATCCCGATCATTTGAAGGCGCCGGTCTTCGAACGCCGCTTGGATTGCCGGCCCCCGCCGCGCGCGCCCGGTTATGCTTGCAGACTCAGCTTCCGTACACCGTCATGCCCGCCCCATTTTTCTTCGCCGACCGCCGCCTGAAGACGAAAATCTTCCTGCTCGCGGTCGTGCCGTTCCTCGCCGCCATTGCCGGCATCGGGATCGGCGTGCGCCAGCAGGCCACCCAGCTCGCGCAAACCCAGCACACGACCATGCAGAGCGCCTATCTGTCGAGCAAGGAGGACGAACTGCGTCACTACGTGGAGCTGGCGACGAGCGCCATCGCACCGCTCTACGCACCCGACGGGAACGCCAGCGCCGCGTTGCCCGCGCCCGCCGACGAAGCCGACCGCCAGCTCGCCGCGCTCGCCGTGCTGCAGAAGATGGACTTCGGCCCCGACGGCTACTTCTTCGTCTACGACATGCACGGGCGCTCGCTCATGCATCCGCGCGAGCCCGCCCTCGTCGGCCAGGATCTCTGGAACCTGCGCGATCCGCAGGGCGCGCTCACGATCCAGCAGTTGATCGCCGCGGCCCAGCGCGGCGGCGGATTCGTGCGCTACATGTGGCACCGGCCGTCGACGGGCAAGCTCGCGCCCAAGCTCGGCTATGTCGTGCCGCTGCCGCGCTGGGGCTGGATGATCGGCACCGGCATCTATCTCGACGATGTCGATTCGACGCTCGCGCGCATCGACGAACGCGCCTCCGCGAATATCGAGCACACCATCCAGTGGCTCGGCGTGATTGCGCTCGCCGGCGTGCTCGTGATCGCGCTCGGCGCGCTCGTGCTCAACGTGAGCGAGCACCGCAGCACCGACGCCAAGCTCAAACGCCTCGCGCAGCAGGTGGTCGAGTCGCAGGAGCAGGAGCGCGCACGGCTCTCGCGCGAGCTGCACGACGGCATCAGCCAGATGCTCGTCTCGGTGAAGCTGTTGCTCGAATCGGCGCTGGCGCGCTTCGAGCGCGGCGAAACGCGCGTGCCCGCCGCCGAGGCATCGCTCGCCACCGGCCTCTCGCGCCTTTCCGACACGCTGCGCGAAGTCCGCAGCATCTCGCACGCGCTACGCCCCTCGATGCTCGACGACCTCGGTCTCGCCGCCGCGCTGGAGCAGCTCACGCGCGAGCTGGCCGAACAAACGGGCATCGAGATTGCCTTCTCGCAAACCGCGCCGAAGCCGGCGAGCCGGAAAGCGCAGCCGGGCGCGCTGCCCGATGCCGTCAACACGGTGCTCTTCCGTATCGCGCAGGAAGCGCTCACTAACATCGTGCGGCACGCAGATGCGGCTCGCGCCGCGCTCACGCTGGAGGTGGCCGCGAACGGCGTGACGCTCACCGTTGCCGACAATGGCCGCGGCTTCGACGTGACGCACGCGCTGGCCGATCCGCGCGCGGGTCTCGGCCTGCGCAACATGCGCGAGCGGCTGGAGTCGCTGGGCGGCCGCCTCGACATCGCCTCGCAGCCCGGCCATACGCTGGTGACCGCGTGGGTGCCCGTTGCGCCGTCACCCAGGGAAGCACCCAAAGCCGCCGCCGGATCAGGAACGTCGACATCATGACGAATGCAAACGTGAACGAATTTGCCACACCCGATGCCAGGCCCGCGCGCCTCGTCCTCGTCGACGACCATCCGCTCGTGCGCGACGGCCTGCGCGCGCGTCTCGAAGCCGTGCCGGGCTTCGAGGTGGCGGGCGAAGCCGGCAACGCCGACGAAGCCATCGCGCTCGCGGCCTCGCTCGAACCCGATCTCGTGCTGATGGACGTGGGCATGACCGGCGTGAACGGCATCGCGCTCGCGGGGATCTTCCACGAGCGCTTTCCGGGCATCCGCGTGCTGATGCTCTCGATGCACGACAACGTCGAGTACGTGACGGAAGCCGTGCGCGCGGGCGCGAGCGGCTACGTGCTCAAGGATTCGCCGGCCACCGAGATCATCCGCGCGATCGAGGCCGTGCTGGCCGGGCGCACGTATTTCAGCGCGGGCTTGAGCGCGCGCATGATCCAGGCGTCGGCGCGCAGCATGCCCGTGGAGCGCCTCACGCCGCGCGAGCGCGACATTCTGGACGCGCTCGCGCAAGGGCTATCGAGCAAGCAGATCGCGCAGCGCGAAGGGCTTTCGGTGCGCACGGTGGAAACGCACCGGCTCAATCTCAAGCGCAAGCTGGAGATCGAAGGTCAGGCGGAGTTGATCAAGTTCGCGGTGGAGCACCGCCGGAAGTGAAACGGGCGGGCTGTCGACCAAAGCTGGCCGGCAGCCCGCCCGCAGAGGCTGAATGCGTGCGCAAACAGCGATCGGCGATCAACTGCGTGCGTTGTGTTCGACGAGGAACTTGATGAGCCCGTCGATGCCGCCCTTGGCGATCTGGTCGGCGAACTGAGTCTGGTAGACCTGGATCAGCCACGCACCCATCATGTTGATGTCGTAGATCTTCCAGCCGCTGGGCGTTTGCGTGAGCCGGTAGTCGATGGCGTCGTCGCCGCCGTTGCTGATGACGTGCGACTGCACCACGGTGTCCTTCGCGCCCGCATCCGTGCTCGAGGGCTTGAACTTGAAGTTCACCTGGGTATCGCGAAGTTGCGAGAGCGACGATGCGTAAGTCTTCACGAGCAGGAGTTGAAATTGCTCATAGAGCTTCTGCTGCTGCTCGGGCGTGGCCGTCGCCCAGGGTTTGCCGACGGCGATACGCGTGGTGCGTTTGAAGTCGGTGGCAGGGACGAAATGGGTCTGGACCACCTGGGTGATCTTGTTCATGTCGCCGCCGCGCGCCTGCGGATCGGCCTGCATCGCCTTCACGGTGCCTTCCACGGCGGCCCTGACCGTGGCATCCGGCGAGGCCTGTGCATACGCGGCGCCCGAAACACCCGTGAAACAGGCGGCTACAAGAAATGCGGTCAGGTAACGTTTCATACGGTCTTCTGGAACAGTGGAATTCAGGCGCCGGTACATCGCGGCTCAGTCCGCGCCCCGGCTGAGCCAGTATAACGGCTTTGGCGCAAGGGCTGCCCAGGCGCCGCCTCGCGAGCCCGAGTGTGCAAGAGCCGCGCCGGGACGGGCAGGGCCGGTATACTTGAGCGCTTCGCGTCAAAAAACTTAATTGACAAGGCCCCCTCGCCTGTATGCTGAAGCCATTCATCATTAGCCTCGTCGCCTGGTCGGTACGCCGCGCGGCGTGGGTCATCACACTTGCGATCGTGCTTGCCGTGCTCAGCGGCATGTACGTCACGAGGCATTTCAAGATCAACACGGACGTCAGCGGCCTCGTTGAGAACGCAGCCGAATGGGCCGCGCTCAGCGACGCCAAGGACAAGGCCTTCCCGCAGCGCGCGAGCTCGCTGCTCGTGGTCGTCGAAGCCGACGCGCCCGAGTTCGCCGACGCCGCCGCCGACAAGCTCGCGCAGGCCCTCACGGCCGACTCGCGCGAATTCAGCGCCGTTTCGCAGCCCGCGGGCGGTCCGTTCTTCCAGCACAACGGGCTGCTCTTCCCGTCCACGGCCACCGTGCTCTCGACCACGGGTCAGCTCGTTCAGGCGCGTCCGCTCGTGAACCAGCTTGCGAAGGACCCGAGCCTCACGGGCCTCGCCGGCACGCTCACCACCACGCTGCAACTGCCGCTCACGATCGGGCAGGTCAAGCTGCCGCAGATGGCGAACCTGCTCGGCAGCGCCGCCAACGTCGTTGATCGGGTGCTGGCCGGCAAGCCCGCCGCGTTCTCGTGGCGCGCGCTCGTCGACCCGGACGCGGCCGCCAAGCCGGCGTTCGCGTTCATCACCGTGCAGCCGGTGCTCAACTTCGCCGCGCTCAAGGCGGCGGCGAACGCCTCGGAGGCGATACGCGCGACCGCCGCCTCGCTCCATCTCGACACCGAATTCGGCGCGCGCGTGCGCCTTACGGGCGAACAGCCGCTCGCCGACGACGAATTCGCCTCGGTTCAGGACGGCGCCGCGCTCAACGGCGTGATCACGCTCATCGTCGTGCTTGCCATCCTGTGGCTCGCGCTGCGCTCGGGCAAGCTGATCGTCGCGACGCTCATCACGCTCGTGATCGGCCTCGCCATCACGGCCGCGCTCGGCCTCATGATGATCGGCTCGTTCAACATGCTCTCGGTCGCGTTCATGGTGCTGTTCGTGGGGCTAGGCGTCGATTTCGGCGTGCAGTTCGGCGTGAAGTATCGCGAGGAACGCTATGGGGACGAACGGCTCGACTGGGCGCTCCTCAAGACCGCGCGCACGATCGGCGTGCCGCTCACGCTCGCGGCGATTGCCGTGGCCGAAAGTTTCTTTTCCTTCCTGCCGACGGCCTACAGGGGCCTCTCGGAACTCGGGCAGATCGCGGGCGTGGGCATGTTCGTGGCGTACATCGGCAACATGACGGTGCTGCCCGCGCTCATCAGCGTGTTCAAGCCCAGGGGCGAGCGCGCCTCGCCTGGCTTCGCGTTCCTCGCGCCGGTCGACAGGTGGCTCGCCGAGCATCGCAAGCCCGTGCTGATCGGCACGCTCATCGTCGTGCTGGGCGCGACGCCGTTGCTGCTGCATCTGCGCTTCGACTTCAACCCGCTGCATCTGAAGGACCCGCACACCGAGTCGATGGCGACGCTGCTCGCGCTCAAGAACTCGCCCGTCATCTCGATCAACGACGTGAGCGTGCTCGCGCCTTCGCTCGAAGAAGCCGACAAGATCGCGGCGCGCCTCTCGAAGCTGCCGGAGGTGGCGCGCGCAACCACGCTCAGCTCGCTCATTCCCGACGACCAGCAGCAAAAGCTCATGCTGATCTCGAGCGCCGCCCAGCAGCTCCTGCCCGCGCTCACGCAGCAGCCGTCTTCGCCTGTGACCGACGAAGTGCGCGTGCAGACGCTCAAGCGCGCGGCCAATCAGCTCTCGCTCGCCGCGAGCGACCATCCGGGCCCGGGCGCGGCCGAGGCAAAGCATCTGTCCGACTCGCTCACGAAGCTCGCGAACGAAAGCCCGGCCACGCGCGACCGCGCGGAAACGGCGTTCAGCCTGACGCTCAAGC
>Ga0306920_100005912_pt1 | contig 15864 bp, 15 predicted proteins | sample flu12Cox44000170_FD_204666 | JGI IMG/M metagenome (GOLD analysis project Ga0306920, IMG submission 204666) | Lab enrichment of tropical soil microbial communities from Luquillo Experimental Forest, Puerto Rico - flux4day.12C.oxic.44.000.170 (v2)... | ecosystem: Environmental > Terrestrial >... | reverse complement strand
CAACGCCTTGCAGCGTCCCAAGCGCTTCTTTGGCGCTGCGCGCAACATCGAGGAGGGAGGATCGCTCACGATCATCGCCACCGCGCTGATCGATACCGGTTCGCGCATGGACGAGGTGATCTTCGAAGAGTTCAAGGGCACCGGCAATTCGGAAATCGTGCTCGACCGCAAGGTCGCCGACAAGCGCACCTTCCCGTCGATCGACATCACCAAGTCCGGCACCCGCAAGGAAGAGTTGCTGGTCGATCGCGGCGTCTTGTCCAAGATGTGGGTGCTGCGCCGGGTGCTGACCCCGATGGGCACCGTCGATGGGCTCGAATTCCTGATCAACAAGCTCAAGGAATCGAAGAGCAACACCGAGTTCTTCGACGCAATGAATACTTGAAATTGCGGCTCATTGCGGTTGAAGCGGCAGTGGCCGGAGTGTTGGGTTTGGCCGGCTGACAGCTACTCGGAGGTTGTCTCGGCGTGCAGCCGGGATGCCGCCGTTTTGATAAAGGCCCGGCTGCGCGCGGCCCCAACGGCATTTCGCTCGAGCAAGCGCGATAGCACCGCGGGAGGCGCGGTCTCCGGCCGGCCGGCGTTGAAAGGCGGCGCCGGGGCGTATTCGATCTGCAACTGGATCGCTTGCGCCATTTCCGGTCCGGCGATCTCGGCCACCAGCGTCAACGCGAAGTCGATGCCGGCGGTAACCCCGCCGCCGGTGATGATATTGCCGTCGCGCGCGACCCGGGCAGCGTCGGGGATTGCACCGAACAGCGTCAGCTGATCGCGCCACGCCCAATGGCTGGCGGCGCGCTTGCCGCGCAGCAAGCCGGCCGCGGCAAGTGCAAGCGATCCCCGGCATACCGATGTGATGAATTGTGCCGACTGCGCGAGCCGGCGCAATTCGGCAAGAAACGCGGGGTCCTGGCTGGCGATGTCGGTAGCGCCGTAACCGCCGGGGACGCAGATCACGTCACAGGCCGGGATGTCTGCGAGCCGCCGCAGCCCGGTGAAGCAGAGACCGCTGCTCTCAAGTGAGCCGCCATCGACGCTGGCGACGATCACCTCCGCGCCGGGCAGCAGCGAAAACACCTGATGCGGCGCCGTAAAGTCGAGCTGCGTCGCCCCAGGAAACAGGGCGAACACGACAACGATCGGGCGGTGCTCGCTCACCGTTGCACGTCCCTCTGCTAAATCGTCAGCACGGTCTGCCCGGTGGTCTTGCGGTCTTGCAGATCGCGATGCGCACGCGCGGCCTCGCGCAGCGGGTAGGTCTGGTTCACCGCGATCTTGACCGCGCCGCTTGTTACCACCTCGAACAATTCGCGCGCCGCGGTCAGCAGGTCTTCCCGGCTGGCCGTGTAGGTGTTCAATGTGGGCCGGGTCAGGAACAGCGAGCCCTTGCCTGCCAGGATGCCGATGTCAACCGGTCCGATCGCGCCGGAGGATTGGCCGAACGAGGCCATCAGCCCGAGCGGCGCCAGGCAGTCGAGCGATTTGTAGAACGTGTCCTTGCCGACCGAATCGTAAACCACCGGCAGCTTTTTGCCGTGAGTGATTTCACCGACCCTGGCGACAAAGTCTTCGCGGCGATAGTTGATCGGATAATCGCAGCCATTTTTCTTGGCGAGTGCAGCCTTCTCGTCGTCGCCGACAGTGCCGATCACGGTCGCGCCCAAATGCTTTGCCCATTGGCAGGCGATCAGGCCAACGCCGCCGGCCGCGGCATGGATCAGGACCGTCTCGCCGCGTTTCACCGGGTGGGTACGTCGCACCAGATACCAGGCGGTCATGCCTTTAAGCATCATCGCCGCCGCCTCCTGGTCGGTGATGCCAGCCGGAACCGGAACAAGGCGATCAGCCGGCATGACGCGGCCCTCGGTATAAGCCCCGATTGGGCCGCCGGCATAGGCGACGCGCTCGCCGGGTTTGAGGCCCTCGACCCCCGGCCCAACCTCCTCGACGACGCCGGCCGCCTCGGAGCCGAGACCGCTCGGCATCGGCATCGGATAGAGCCCGCTGCGCTGATAGGTGTCGATGTAATTGAGCCCGACCGCAGTGTGGCGCAGCCGGACCTGGCCTTGCCCGGGTTTACCGAGCTCGACCTCCTGCCAGGACAACACCTCGGGACCGCCGGTCTTGTCGAAACGGATCGCGTGCACCATCGCGTTTGCCTCCGCCGTCAGATCAGAGATGGCGCCGGAAAGATGGCATCATGCCCATCGGCACCAGAAGCATAGGATAGATCACCCGGATCGCTGCATTCCAGTTCCAGCAGGCGACGCTTCGTCGGCAGTCCGGCGCCGCCGCTATAGCCGCCGAGCCCATTGCGGCCCAGCACGCGATGGCAGGGGATCACGATCGGGATCGGATTATGCCCGCAGGCCCGGCCGACCGCGCGCGGCGCCGAGCCGATCTCCATCGCCAATTCGCCATAGCTGCGGGTCTGACCGTGCGGGATCTGCCGCATCGCCGCCCAGACCCGCTGATTGAACGGCGAGCCCGCGGGCCGTAGCGGCAATTCGAAACGCTTTAGCCGGCGATCGAAATACGCGGCGAGCTGGCCGCGCGCCGCGGCGAGGAGCGCGGTCTCTTCGCCTTGGGCTTCGTCGAACCATCCGATCGCGACGATTGCGTCCTCCGTCGCGGAGATCGTCAGGCGTCCGACAGGGCTATCGATTGCTACCGAGCACAACATACCTCAGCGCTCCATTCCGGTACAGAACAAGAACATTAGCGCAATTCCGAGAGGTTGGCGACCAGCTTCCGTGGGTCGGTCAAGGGCAGCGAGCACACCGCGCCAACACAGACATAAGCGGCGGCACGACCCTCGACGAGGCCCTTGCCATACGCCGGATGGTCGGTTGGCAGCTGCCGGCCGGGCGGCAACGCCAGAACCAACCGGTTCGGCAGCGACACGCTATACACCGCAGAGCGCAGCGCGTCGAAAGCTGGGTCGCCATCCTCGCCGACTAGTACGATCTGCGCCGGCTCGGACAGCACTTCGGCGTTGTTGAGCAGTGTCGCCAGCGGAAAGAAATTGTGTGCGAGTTCGCCGGAAAAGGTCGCGACGATGGCTTCGGCGCGACGGCGGTAGGAACCTTCGCCGGTCAGGATAGCAAGCCGGGCAAGGACGCCAACGAGGGTACCGTTGCCGGCAGGGACTGCTGAATCCGACGCTGTCTTGGCGCGGGCGATTAGCGCCTCCGTGTCGTCGGCTGAGAAAAAATACCCGCCGCCCTCCGGGTCCCAATAATGCCGGTCCAGGATCGCCACCCAATCGCAGATCTGAGCGATAAGAGTATCGTCGCCGGCCGCTTCGTGAAGTGCGAGAGCGGCGCGGCACAGATTTGCGTAATCGTCGACATTGGCCGGATGCCGGGCGCGGCCGTCGCGCCAGCTGTGCAGCAGCCGCCCATCCGGCGCCGTCATCTGATTGCGGGCGAAATCGAACGCGGCGCGCGCAATCTCGATCCAATGCGGCTGCCCGAAAACCAGCCCGGCATTCGCCATCGCCGAGATCATCAGCCCGTTCCAGTCGGCAAGCACTTTGTCGTCCCAGCCCGGCCGCACCCGCGGCACGCGAGCCCGGAACAGCCGCTCGCGGCAGGCCGCCAAGGTGTGCTCGGTTTCGGTGTCGGCCAGCGCCGGCGAATTCATCCGGTTGAGGATCGTGTAACCTTCCCAATTCCCGTCCGGCGTCACATCGTAAAACCGCTTGAGCAGCGGCGCGTCGTCGCCCAGCACCGCATCGATTTCGGCGGCGGTCCAGACATAGAATTTGCCTTCTTCGTGCTCGCTGTCGGCATCGAGGCTGCTGGCAAAGCCGCCGCTCGGCGTCCGCATCTCACGAATGACCCAGCCCAGGGTCTCGTCGATCCGCTGGCGATAGAGCGGGTTCTCAGTTTCCTGCCAGACCAGGGTCAGCAGATCGACCAATTCGGCGTTGTCGTAGAGCATCTTCTCGAAATGCGGCACCAGCCAGCGTGCATCGGTCGAATAGCGGGCAAACCCGCCACCGAGATGATCGTAGATGCCGCCCTGGCACATCGCGTCGAGCGCTTTGGTCACGGCGTCGCGATACGCGGCCTGGCCGGTCCGCTTCCAGGCCCGCCACAACAGTCCGAGGATGCCGCATTGCGGGAATTTGGGCGCGGTGCCGATGCCGCCATGGATCTGGTCGGTCTCGCGCAGCAGCCGCTCGGCGATCGGATCGAGTTGCTGTCGGAGGATGGCGCCGCCCTGGCGCGGCTGGCCGAGCCGCTGTAATGCATCGCGCAGCACGCCCACGTTTTTCGCGACATCGTCGCGCTTGCGCGCATAGGCCTCGCTGATCGCCTCCAGCACCTGCGGAAAGCCCGGCCGTCCCCAGCGCTGATCGGGCGGAAAATAGGTGCCGCCCCAAAACGGTTCGCCGTCAGGGGTCAAGAACATCGTCAATGGCCATCCGCCCTGCTCGCCCATCAGCGCCAGCGCGTGCTGATAGATCTGATCGAGATCGGGCCGTTCCTCACGGTCTACTTTGATGTTGACGAACAGCCGGTTCATCGTCGCGGCGATCTCCGGGTTCTCGAAGCTCTCGCGCGCCATGACATGGCACCAGTGGCAGGCCGCGTAGCCGACCGACAGCAGGATTGGCTTGCCGGCGGCCCTGGCCATTTCCAGCACCGCTTGATCCCAAGCCTGCCAGTGGACCGGATTGTCGCGATGCTGCAGAAGGTAGGGGCTGGTTTCCTCGCCGAGGCGGTTGCGGTCCATTGCGGCTCCTGCCATGCAGATAGTCGGGGCCGGGGCAGCGGATGCGTTTGCCCTCTGTGCCGCGACGGGCTAGGTTCGCTACTCTACTCCCATAACGGCGGTCTGCGTCATTCGTCCGCCGTGACCTGCCCACTTCGGAGAAACGCCAATGCCAGACGCACCCGCCGATCCGCGGCTCTTCTACACGCGCCATATTTTCATGTGCAACAACGTGCGGCCGGACGGTCATCCGCGTGGCTGCTGCATGGCTCGGGCCGAAGCGGCCGGAGGTTTCGACAAGGTGCGCGGCTATATGCGCGAGAAGGCGCGTGCAGCCGGTGTCGAAAACATCCGGTTCAATGCCGCGGGCTGTCTCGACCGCTGCGAATTCGGCCCGAACATGGTCATCTACCCCGAGGGAGTGTGGTATCGCTACGACACCACCGAGGATGTCGATGAGATCATCCAGAAGCATCTGGTCGAGGGCGGCCGGGTCGAACGGCTGATGCTGCAGCCGGACCAGCTGCCGCCAAAGCACTGACGCCTGCCGAGTTCACGACAGACACGATCTTCGCGCCGGCGACGGCGGCCGGCCGCGCCGCCATCGCCGTCCTCCGCCTATCGGGGCCCGATACCGCGAAGGCTGTCTCGCTGATCGCGGGAGAGCTGCCGCCGCCGCGATCGGCTCGCCGCCGGCGGTTCGTCGACCCGGCGAGCGGAGAGCCGCTCGACGACGGCCTGCTGCTGTGGTTCCCGGCGCCGAACAGCGCCACCGGCGAGGATGTCGCCGAATTCCACCTGCACGGCAGCCGCGCCGTGCTCGCCGCATTCATCGAGGTACTGGGGCAGCTCGGGCTGCGCCTCGCCGAACCCGGCGAGTTCACCCGCCGCGGGTTTCTGAGCGGTAAGCTGGATCTGACCCAGGCCGAGGCGGTTGCCGATCTCGCCGCGGCCGAGACCGAGGCCCAGCGCCGCCAGGCGTTGCGCCAGCTCGGCGGCGCGCTCGGGGAAGTTTACCGCGACTGGTCGCGCCGCTTGACTCGGATTCTGGCGCATCTCGAAGCGGCAATCGATTTCCCCGAGGAAGATCTCCCATCGGAGATCGAAGACCGCATCCGCTCCGAAACCGGGGTGCTTGCCCGCGAAATCGACCGGCATCTCGCCGACGGCCACCGCGGCGAAAGGCTGCGCGACGGTATCGGCGTCGCGATCATCGGCCCGGCCAACGCCGGCAAATCGAGCCTGTTGAACCGGCTCGCCCGACGCGAGGCGGCGATCACCTCGCCGATCGCCGGCACCACCCGGGACATTGTCGAGGTCGCGATCGACCTTGCGGGCTATCCGGTGGTTCTCGCCGACACGGCGGGCCTGCGCGACAGCAGCGACGAGGTCGAGCAGGAAGGGCTGCGCCGGGCCTTGCGCCGCGCCGAGGAAGCCGAGATCCGGCTCTTCGTCTTCGACGCATGCGAGCCGGCCGAGGCGAGCGGTGCGGCGGCCTGGCCCGGCCCCGACACCATCCTCGTCGCCAACAAGATCGATCTGCTGGAGACGAAACGGGCAGGTTGCGAGCGGCAAATGAACACCGTCATGCCCGGACTTGATCCGGGCATCCACGAAGCTGACCTGATTGACCCGATCGTGGATGCCCACGGATCTAGTCCGTGGGCTGAAGGCCCACGGGACAAGCCCGGCCATGACGAATGCAGTGCGCCGGCACAAATGCTGAGGATCTCGGCTCTGACTGGCGAGGGCGTAGATGAGCTTTTGACAGCTCTCGGACAACGGATCGCCCAGGCCTATCGGACCGAAGCCCCGCTCCTGACCCGCGCCCGCCACCGCCAGTCCCTCGAAGAAGCCACTGCATCCTTGCGCCGCGGCTTCGAGCCAACTCTGCCCGAACTGCAAGCCGAAGACCTGCGCCTCGCCCTGCGCAGCTTGGGCCGGATCACCGGCACGGTCGATGTCGAAGACCTGCTAGAAGTGATCTTCCACGACTTCTGCATCGGCAAATGACCGGTGTTCTCGTAAGATCGTGACGGCCAACACCGATTATTTTAAAGAACCTCGCGTGGGTACCCAGATTCTCCGCCGCATCCTGCTGCAAGTCTAATCGGCGAAGATTTCGCGCAAGGTGGCGAGAGCGCGAGCGAGGGTCGCCGCGGATCACCGCAATTCGGCGATCGCCGCGCGCCTGCCTCACCACGTCAGGGCACCATCCTCCTCGTTGTTGAATTCCGGCCAAACCAATGCGTCCTCTCCGGCGTCGGCGATCACTCGAAAAGCCTCGGCCCACCCTTCGCGCGGCCCACGCCTGACCGGCGTGATGGCGATGCGACCGTTCTCCAGCGACAGGTCGACCCGGTCGCCGGCGACGATGCCGATCTCCGCCAGCATGGATTTTGGGCTGATGACCCCCGACGAGTTGCCGAGGTTCCGTATGGCCGCACGCATTCCTACCTCCTGCGCTCTGCAAGATCGTATCAGCATTGTTCCAACTTAGCCGCGTGATTGGTCAGGCCGCCGGCGTGTAAGGTTTCACGTGAAACCTCGACAGGCCTGACTGGCCTCCATACATTCCTCGGCCATGAGCGATCGCTACGGGCATTACGATGTCGTCGTGGTCGGCGGCGGGCATGCGGGGTGCGAGGCGGCGGCGGCCGCGGCTCGGCTCGGCGCGCGGACTCTGCTGCTGACCCATAAGCGGGCGACGATCGGCGAGATGTCGTGCAACCCGGCGATCGGCGGGCTCGGCAAAGGGCATCTGGTGCGCGAGATCGACGCGCTCGATGGCATGATGGGGCGCGCGATCGACCGGGCCGGCATCCAGTTCCGCATCCTGAACCGCAGCAAGGGGGCGGCGGTGCGCGGCCCGCGCGCGCAGGCCGACCGCAAGCTCTACCGCCGGGCGGTCAGTGAATTGCTGGCCGAGACCGCCGGCCTCGACATCGTCGAAGGCGCCGCCGAGGATCTGTCGTTCGATGGCGCCGGTCGGGTTTGCGGGGTCGTACTTGGCGATGGCAGGCAGGTGGCGGTGGGCCGGGTGGTGTTGACGACCGGCACCTTTCTGAACGGCCTGATCCATATCGGCGAGGAAAAAATCCCCGCTGGAAGGGTCGGCGACCCGCCGTCGCATGGGCTGGCGCGGACCCTCGCCGATGCCGGTTTCGCGCTCGGCCGGCTCAAGACCGGCACCCCGCCCCGGCTCGACGGAACGACGATCGACTGGGCCGGGCTCGACAATCAGCCGGGCGACGACCCGCCGCCGCCGTTTTCGTTCATGACCGAGCGGATCGCGACGCCGCAGATCGCCTGCCACATCACGACGACGACGCCGGCGACGCACGCGGTGATCCGCGCCAATCTCGGCCGCTCGCCGATGTATTTGGGCGACATCACCGGGATCGGGCCGCGCTATTGTCCGTCGATCGAGGATAAGATCGTGCGCTTCGCCGAGCGCGAGCGGCACCAGATCTTTCTCGAGCCGGAAGGTCTCGACGACGACACGATCTACCCGAACGGCATCTCGACCTCATTGCCGCGCGACGTGCAGCAGGCGATGCTGCAGACCATCCCCGGCCTCGAACATGCGGTGATGCGCCGCCCGGGTTACGCGATCGAGTACGATTTTGTCGATCCGCGCGAGCTTTATCCGAGCCTGGAGACAAGGCGGGTGCCCGGGCTCTACTTCGCCGGCCAGATCAACGGCACGACCGGCTACGAGGAAGCGGCGGCGCAGGGGCTGGTCGCCGGGCTCAATGCCGCGCTCGCGGCATCGGGGTCGGCGCCGCTCACGCTCGACCGCGCCGACGCCTATATCGGCGTATTGATCGACGATTTGGTCACCCGCGGGGTCAGCGAGCCCTACCGGATGTTCACCTCGCGCGCCGAATACCGGCTGGTCCTGCGCGCCGACAACGCCGATCAGCGACTGACCCCGATTGGGGTGCGCCTCGGCTGTGTCGCCCCGGCGCGTGCCTCACGGTTTGACGCAAAGATGGCCGCCCTCGGCGAGGCCCGCGCTCGGCTCACCCGGCTGCAGATGACGCCCCAGGCGCTGAAGCGCCACGGGATCACGGTCAACGAGGACGGAGTCGCCCGCAATGCCGCGGAGTTGCTTGCCTATCCCGGGATCGACCTCGCCAGGCTGGCGGCGGTCTGGCCCGAACTCGCCGGACTGACCCCGGAGATCGCCCAGCAGGTCGAGATCGACGCGCGCTATGCCGGTTATCTCGAACGCCAGGAGCGCGACATCGCCGCCTTCCGTCGCGACGAGGCATTGTTATTGCCGGCGGATCTGGATTACGCGACGGTCGGCAGCCTGTCGCGCGAGATCTGCGACAAGCTCGCCGTCGCCCGGCCGGCCACCCTCGGCGCCGCGGCGCGGATCTCGGGGGTGACCCCGGCGGCGCTGGTGGCATTGCTGAAGCATGTGAGGCGGCGTGCGGCCTGAGCCGCTCGACGCACGGGGCTTTGCTGAGATCTTTCCTGTTTCACGTGAAACACTCGCGCGATTCGAGGCCTATGCCGAATTGCTGACCCGCTGGTCGGCGCGGATCAACCTCATCGGCCGGGATACTGTCGCCGATCTGTGGCGCCGCCATTTTCTCGATTCGGCGCAATTGCGGCCGCTGGTGCCCGATGATACGCAAAGCCTGATCGATCTCGGCAGCGGCGCCGGGTTTCCCGGACTGGTGCTGGCGATCCTCGGCGTGCCCGGCATCGAGTTGGTCGAGGCCGATTCGCGCAAAGCGGCATTTCTGCGCGAGGCGGCGCGCGTGACCAAGGCGAATGTGACGATCCGCACTTGCCGCGCCGCCGCGGTGCCGCCGCATCCGGTCGATGTCGTGACCGCGCGGGCATTGGCGCCGCTCGACCGGCTCCTCGACCTGGCCCAGCCGTTCCTCAGGGGCGACACCGTGTGCCTGTTTCCGAAGGGTGAGCAGGCGGCGGCGGAATTGACCCTGGCGCGCAAACGCTGGACAATGACGGTGGCGCTGCACAATAGCATCGCCGATCCGCGGGGGGTCGTTCTGCGCTTGCATCAGGTGGTCCGTGAGCCTCGTTGAGGCCCGCGCGGAGCCGAGTCCGGTTGCGTACCGCACCCGGATCGTCGCTGTCGCCAATCAGAAGGGCGGGGTCGGCAAGACCACGACCGCGATCAACCTGGCGACGGCGCTGGCCGCGTCCGGCCATCATGTCCTGGTCGTCGATCTCGACCCGCAGGGGAACGCCAGCACCGGGCTCGGCGTCGGGCGCCGGAAGCGCCAGGTGACCAGCTACGAGCTGATCCTTGGCGAGGCTGAATTGGCAGATGCCGTTCTTGGAACCGAAATTCCCAGGTTGTCGATCATTCCCGCATCGGAGGATCTGAGCGGCGCCGAGTTCGAACTCATGGGCCGCGAGCGCCGCGAATTTCTGTTGAGCCGGGCGATTCGCAGCCGGGTGGGCGACTACGACGAGGTGCTGATCGATTGTCCGCCGTCGCTGAACCTGTTGACGATCAACGCGCTTGTCGCCGCCGACTCGGCGCTGGTGCCGATGCAATGCGAGTTTTATGCGCTCGAAGGGCTGAGCCAGCTGATGCGCACGATCGAGCGCGTCAAGCGGGCATTGAACCCGCGCCTCGAATTGCAGGGCGTCGTGCTGACGATGTACGACAGTCGCAACAATTTGAGCGACCTGGTTGCCCTCGACGTGCGCGAACATCTCGGTGACAAGGTCTTCGACACCGTCATTCCGCGCAATGTACGCGTCTCCGAGGCGCCGTCGCACGGCAAGCCGGTGCTGATCTACGATCACCGCTGCGCCGGCGCGCAGGCCTACATGGAGCTCGCCGCCGAGCTGTTGCGCCGGGCCGCCCCAGGCGTTCCTCCCCCCGGCGTTCCCCAATGAGCGAGGGGGTCAAGCGGCGCCCGCTCGGCCGCGGCCTTGCGGCTTTGTTCGGCGAGGCCGAGACTGATGAAGCGGCGGACCCGACCGCTCAGCGCCGAGTCCCGATCGAGCTGATCCGGCCTGGCGCGCTGCAGCCACGCCGCCGCTTTGCCGAGGCCGAACTCGACGCGCTCGCCCGTTCGATCCGCGAAAAGGGCGTGCTGCAGCCGCTTTTGGTGCGCCCGATCGCCGAGGCCGACGCGGCATTAGAACTGGTTGCCGGCGAGCGCCGCTGGCGCGCCGCCCAGCGGGTGGGACTGCATGAAGTGCCGGTCATCGTTCGCTCGCTCGCTGATTCCGAAGCGCTCGAAATCGCACTGGTCGAGAACCTCCAGCGCGAGGACCTTTCACCGCTCGAGGAGGCGGAAGCCTACAGCCGGCTGACGGCGGAATTCGGCCGCACCCAGTCGAGCCTTGCCGAAGCCGTCGGCAAGAGCCGCAGCCATGTTGCGAATACAATACGACTGCTTTCACTGCCATCGGCGGTGCGCCAGCGTGTCGACGAAGGCGAGCTGTCGGCCGGCCATGCGCGCGCATTGCTCGCCGCCGCCGACCCGGCGGCGCTCGCCGACGAGATCGTGCGGCGCGGGCTCAATGTGCGAGCAACCGAGCGTCTGGTGCAGCGACGCGCGCAGCTTCCGCAAGGGCGGCGCTCGCGCGTCCGTGACGCCGACACGCTCGCGCTCGAGCGCGATCTGGGCATCCATCTCGGTTTGCGCGTGACCCTGGAACCGAAGGCGCGCGGCGGCGCGCTGACCCTTCATTATGCCAGCCTCGATCAGCTCGACCGGGTGTTGCACCTGCTGCGCGCGGGCTAAGCTCCCGGAAATCGTCGATCCGGGACCAACAGCCGGGCCGTGACTTTGTTGCAAATCCGGGTGCGATCGATAGCGCGGGGCGTCGCCGTTTTGGCCTTGGCGCTCGCTTCTGCCGCGGCGGCGCAGCCCCCGCCTAACGCCGACCCTGCTCTGGCGCCGTGGTACCGCAGTCTGCTGCAGCCCGGCACGACGATCTCTTGCTGTTCGCTGGCGGATTGCCGCGCTACCGAATACCGCACCAAGTCCGATCACTATGAGGCGCTGGTCGGCGGAAACTGGCTCCCGGTGCCGCCGGAAAAGATTTTGCAGCGGACCGACAACCCCACTGGTCACGCGGTCGTATGCTGGACCCCGCAACGGGGGATCATGTGCTTTGTGCGCGCGACCGAATCCTGAGCGAGCGCGATCACAAACCGTCGTCGCTGTTCATGGCGTACCGGACGGGCTAGGCGACGCTGGAGGCCGGGCCGCGCCACCACCGCGCAATCCGCCGCGCCCGGGTATGCCGCCAGGAGGTGCCCTCGGCATTTCGCCGGCGGGTGGGATAGCGGGCAGTGGCGGTGGCTCGGCCTCCAACAGCGGCACGTTTGCCCCCCGGCGCGTCTCACCCGGATTTGCTTCGGCTGGCCGGAGCATCGCCTCCAGCTGCCGGTCATTGATCGCGACCCCATAGAACAATTGATAGAATTCGCGCGCGATGGTCCGCAAATCCTCCTGGTAGAGGTCGGGATAAAACAGGTTCGACAGCCAATACAGGCCGATGGCCCGGTTCACCCCGGGCGGGGCGTCGATCCACCCGAACGGGGCGGCGGGCGCCAAATAGACCCGCTTGGCGCGGACGGCGGCGAGCCCGCGCCACTGCGGATCATGCAGCAGCGCGTTATAGAAGCTGCGCTCTTGAGCGACGATGATCTGCGGGTTCCAGGAAAGCAGCTGGGCGCGCGTGATCCGCACGGACCCGCCGCGGCCGAGGCCAGTGGCAACGTTGATGACCCCGGCCTGATCTACATTGGCAGCCGCTGGCGAGCCGGGGAGGCCGGTCTCGAGCCCATCGCTGCCGCGGCCGTAATACACCAAAGGCCGGCCGGTGGCCGGGCTAATCAGCAGCTGCCCGCGTAGCGCTTCGATTGCATGGTAGGCATAGCTGGTAACGGCCAAGCCATGATCGCCGGCCCCGACTACCTGGCCAACCTGCCGCAGCGTATCGGGCATCTGCTGAATGCTGTCGTCGAGAAGGATATACGGAACTCCGGTCTGCTGCTGGATACGGTCGGCAAGCGCTATCGTGGGCGGCGACAGAACGCCATAACCGATGATCAAATCCGGGTGCAGTCGAATGACGTCGGCGGCCGTGGCAGTCGGATTTGCTCCGCCGAGGTGGCCGATCACCCGAAGGCGAGCGAATTTTACCGGCATCAGGGCGCGCTGAGCGCGCGACAGCGGCTCCGTCCAGCCGATCAGCTTGTTCGGCACCAGCACATAGACAAAAACGGCAGAGGCCGGTCCGGCCGGCATGATCCGCTCGATCCGATCTGGCAGGTTCACCCGGCGTCCGGCCGAGTCGACGAATGCCGCCGCACCGGCGGGGGCGGCGGCGAGCAAGGAAATCACCAGGACGGCAACCCGCACAGCGAGCGAACGAAGCGGCATCTGCGTCCCCAGCAATTCCTCGTGATGGCGGCGGCGACTATAGCGGCGCCAATCCCGCTGGCAAGCGCTGCCCGGTGTGCGTAATGCGCGATGCCGGCGTCATCGGACCCTTTCGGGTGGTAGACTGACCGCCGTCATGTCGCGGAGATAGTCATGCCTTCCAATCGGTATGCATGAAGCCGGTCCGCGCCGAGCCTTACCGCTGGCGGCTGTCGGGAGGGTTTATCGCCCACCTGCTCAAGGCGACGACCCAGCAGCACCATCGGGGGCTCGCTCCGACGATCGCGCGACTGCTTCCTCCTGCGGCCGTCGTCTTCGACGTCGGCGCGCATGCCGGCCAATACACCAAGCTGTTCGCGCGCGCGGCTTCCGCTGGCCGAGTGTATGCGTTCGAGCCTGGCAGCTACGCCCGCGCGATCCTGCGTGTGGTCGTCTGGCTGCGCCGGCTCCGCAATGTCACGGTCCTCCCGGCGGCGCTTGGCGCCGAATGCGGGGTCGCGACCTTGAGCGTACCGGTCAAGAAAAGCGGCAGCTTCGGGTTCGGGTTGTCGCATTTGGGTGCGCCGCAAGAGCGCTGGCCCTCGGTTGCGCAGGAAGTGGTGGCGGTGATCACGATCGATCGGGTCGCGGCGGCGCTCGCGCTCGATCGGGTCGATTTGATCAAGGCCGACATCGAAGGCTGGGAGCTCTCATTGCTGCGCGGCGCGGCAGACACGTTGCAGCGATTTCGCCCGTGCCTGCTGATCGAGCTGTCCGAAGCGCATCTGAACCGCGCCGGCGAAACGCTTGATGCCGCGTTCGCGTTTCTGGCCGGCCTCGGTTACGGGGCGTTTGAACTCGCGCCCGGCGGTAGCCTGGTTCCGGTCGCGACCCCGCGTGACGGTGATTTCTGGTTCATTTCGGGCGACGACCCGGCGCCCGGTATGCTCTAAGCTTGGTGCGTTTCGGTTGACCCGCCTCAGGAGCCCGGCATGACCCGACCGTTCGAGGGCATTCGCATCATCGACATCACCCATGTATTGGCGGGTCCATTCGCCGCCTATCAGCTCGCCGTCCTCGGCGCCGATGTCATCAAGGTCGAGCATCCGGACGAGCCCGACCAGAGCCGCGACGGCGGCACCGACCGCGCATTGAACCGTCGGCACATGGGTACTTCGTTCCTCACCCAAGGCTCGAACAAGCGCTCGATTACGCTCGATCTGAAGACCGAGCCCGGCCGCGAAATCCTCAAGCGGCTGGTCGTCGGCGCCGACGTGCTGGTGGAAAATTTCCGGCCGGGGGCGTTCGAGGCGCTGGGGCTCGGCTATGCGGCGTTGAGCGCGATCAACCCGCGTCTGATCTATTGCTCGATCTCCGCGTTTGGCCAAGACGGCCCGCGCCGCGAGCAGACCGCCTATGACCATGTCATTCAGGCGACCTCCGGGCTGATGGCGATGACCGGCACCGAGGAGGTCAATCCGATCAAATTCGGCGCCCCCGCGGTCGATTATGCGACCGGTACGATGGGGGCCTTCGCGCTCGCCAGCGCGCTGTTCCAGCGCGAGCGCACCGGAAGGGGCCAGCATATCGATCTTGCGATGGTCGGCGTCGCGATGATGCTGATGGGTTCGCACCTGACCGGCTACATGCGCACCGGTGCAGAGCCGCGCCCCCACGGTAACAAGCAGCCTTTCGCCACCAACAGCTGTTACGAGGCCAAGGATGGACTGCTGATGATCGGCGCCAGCAATCTGGGGCAACAGCGCCGGTTATGGACGGTGCTGGAACGGCCCGACATGATCAAGCGCGACAACGAGGCGCGCGAGGCCGACCGCGCCCGCGAAGCGGCGGTGCTCGCCGACATCATCAAGACGCGGACCGCGGACGAGTGGGAGGCCTATCTTCAGGCCAGGCATGTTCCGGCGGCGCGGGTGCGCACGATGGCCGAGGCGGTCGCCGACCCTCATTTCAAAACCCGGGGGGTGTTTCACAACCACGCCTCGGCTCCGGGCGTCGACGGTCCGTTCGGCGTGCCGCTGGCCGCGTTCAAATTCGCGCATGGCGGCCCCAGCATCGAGACGCCGCCGCCGGAATTTGGCGCCGACACCGACGCGGTGCTAGCCGAAAACGGCTATACCACGGCAGAGATCGCCGAGTCCCGCCGCACCGGCGTCATCTGAGCCGGTCGATCCTATCGGGAGCCGTCAGGGCGAATGCCGGCCGAGAGGACCCATCAGACCGAAGACGAATGATCCTCAGCAGGAGGGATTGTCGTTCCCGCCGAAATCGCCGCCGGAGAAATCCTGGTCGCCACTGAAATCTTGGTCCGAGCTGTAATCTTGACTCCCCGAACCATAGTCGCCGCCTGAGAAATCCTGGCCACCAGAGAAATCCTGATCCTGGCCGCCGCCGCTAAAGTCCTGGCCGGCGGTATCGGTGCCACCCTGGCCGGCGTCGCCGCCATAGAAGTTCTGCACGACGCTTTCGCCGAGGCCCGGGGTCATCGCCTGATCGCCCAGGATGCCGGCGCTGGCATGCTGGCCGAACAGCGACTGGATTCCCTGGAACAGCAGCGCGCCGCCGGCGATCCCAGCCGCTGTCGTTGCCGCCGAGCGCAGGAATCCGCTGCCGCCGCCCATTCCTCCACCCATGAAACCACCACCGCCACCCATCGGCTGGCCATAGCCGCCCTGCTGATAAGGCTGCTGGCCCCAAGGCTGCGCCGGGGGCGCCGCGGCAACCTGCGGCGCGCGGGTCCACGGGC